>Ga0209656_10000095_pt1 | contig 55843 bp, 57 predicted proteins | sample BogFormECP12_OM2_FD_188239 | JGI IMG/M metagenome (GOLD analysis project Ga0209656, IMG submission 188239) | Bog forest soil microbial communities from Calvert Island, British Columbia, Canada - ECP12_OM2 (SPAdes) (version 2) | ecosystem: Environmental > Aquatic > Freshwater > Wetlands > Bog ...
TGATCCATTTGGTGACAATGGAATTCGCGATGGTCTACATAATGCAGGATCACGTTTACACCGGCTCGATGATTGGGCTGTTTGTGGCGACGATCGTGGTCACCATCCCGCCGGCCTGGCTGCTGCACCGCTTCACCCGCGTGCGCGACTAAGCCCTCTGTTCGACCGGCACCACGATCGGGACGACGAACTCCTCAACCATCGCCAGTTCGTCGGCCACGTCGCGACCCGGGAAAATCAGCAGCGACGTGATCACCCGGACCAGCCAGCGACCCCGGTTTTCGACAACCGCCGGGTCGTCGGCGCCGAGCGAATTGACGAACGCCGCTGCCAGCGCGGTGATCACGTCGGATTGGTCGGCCAATTCACCGCCGATCGGCGGCCGCGTGGTGGCAAACCACGATGACAGCGCGGGGCTTTCCCGGACCAGGCGAAGGGTGGTGGCGATGCCCGCGCCGAGTCGTTCGCGTGGGTCGGTAATGCCACTGATCTTTTCTTTGATCGCGTCGAAGAGCCGGTAGGTCTCGCGGTTGACATACGCGGTTCGCAACGCTTCGCGGTTTTCGTAGTAGCGGTACAGGGTCGCGCGGGAACAGCCTGCGGCCTTGGCGATCTCGTTCATCCCCACCGAACCGGGATCATGGCGGGTGAAAAGCTCCTCGGCTGCGTCGAGAATGCGATCGGCGGCTACCTCGGTGCGACGCTCCGAGAGCCAGTCGTTGGCCGCCATCAGGACGCGATCCGAATCGGGACCGACAGCGGACGCCGCACATAGCTTCCGCCGGCCCATGCGATGCCGCCCTCGTCGACCTCGAAATGCGGGCAGCGGGAGAGTAATTCGGACAGGGCGATCCGTGACTGCATCCGGGCCGCGGCCGCGCCCAGACAATGATGTGCGCCGTGGCTGAACGTCAGGATGTTGCGCGGGCAACGGCTGACATCAAGCTCGTCGGCGTCCGGTCCGTACACGCGTTGGTCGCGGTTGGCCGATCCGTACAGCAGCAGCACCCGGCGCCCGGCCGGAATCGTGGTGTCACCGATCGTCACGTCGTGGGTGACGGTGCGCGCCAGCCCTTGCGCCGGGGTGGTCAGTCGCAACAATTCCTCGACGGCGTCCGAGATGCGTTCGGGGCTGTCCACCAACAACTCTCGTTGGTCGGGTCGCTGGTGCAGCAACGGCATCGAGCCGCCCAGCATGCCGGTGACGGTGTCGTTGCCGCCGGTGACCATCGTGAAGGTGAACGCCAGAATCGACAGCGTGCCGGCGATGTCGCCGTCGGCGCCGACTCCGGCGCCGACCAGGTGTGAGATGGTGTCGTCCTCGGGATCGGTCCGGCGCCGCTCGATCAGCTGGGTGAAGTAGGCCATCATCGACCCGACCGCGTCGCCGACGGTTTCCAGCGCGCTCGCAACGCCGCCTTCGGCCGTATTGGCCGCGACAATCGCCTGGGTCCAGCCGTCGAACTGTATCCAATCCTCCTCGGGCACACCGAGATAATGTGCGACAACCATCGACGGCAGCGGTTTGAACAGTTCGGTGACGATGTCGCCGCCGCCGTTGGCGCGCAGTTGCTCGAGTCGCTCGACGACGAACTCGCGCACTTTGGGCTCTACCGCCTCGACCTGCCGCGGAGTGAATCCGCGCGACACCAGCTTGCGAAACTCGGTGTGCACGGGTGGGTCTTGCATAACGAATGGCGGATTGTCCTTCAGCCCAATCAATTCCAAATCGTTGTAGTTGACCGTCAACCCCTTTGCGGAGGAGAACGTCTCGTGGTCGCGGGCCGCCGACCACACGTCGGCATGCCGGGACAGGACGTAGTAGTCGTCCTCGGGGTGTTTCGGCGGGACGACGTGGTGCACGGGGTCGTGATCGCGTAGCGCGCGGTACATCGGCCACGGGTTGGGCCAGGTTTCGGCGGTCGCCAACTGGAAGCGAGGCTCGTGAGACAGAGTCGTCACCATGTCTCATTAGTACGACACATGACCCGGTATGTCAAGTAGCTGGCGGCGCGAAGTTCGACCTGAACTCCGAGCTGCATATAGTCAGAGATCATGACCATATTAGTCATAGCATAGTACCGGTAACAATAGGTGCGAAGTCACTCAAGCGCATAAATGACGCGCGCGGAACCCGGCGAGCGCCGCGATGCGCGCGCCGCTGCGGTCGTGCCGACAGCGATCTGTCTCGGCAGCGTTGACGTAGGGTGTGTACCTCATGGGAGCAGGTGGGCGATGGAGCCGAGAACGGTATGGACGACGCGCAACCGGTTGATCTAGGGGTGGCGTTGTTCATCCCGTACAGGTACATGGAGGACCGAATCTTCCGGGCCCTCCAGGATGCCGGGTTCGACGACTGGACCCTGGCCCAGGTCCGAGTGTTCCAACGCATCGCCGCGGACGGTTCGCGTCTCACAGACCTCGCTGATCAGGCGCAAATGAGTAAACAGAGCGCCGGGGTGCTGGTCGATCAGCTGGAACGCTTGGGCTATGTCCGCCGGGTCCCCGACCCCACGGATGGGCGCGCCCGGTTGATCGTGATCGAGGAACGTGGCCGGCGGGCGGCCGAGGTGGCCATGGCGACATCGAACGAGATCCTGTCAGAGTGGATGGCCTTCCTGGGCACCCGCAACTTCACGTTGTTGCACCAGATCTTGGATCAACTCCGTGAGATCACCGACCCCTACGCGCACAAACCCTAGCCGCGCCGAGCCGTCCACCATCGATCCACGTTCGTCCCGGATCCGCTCGGGCCAGCGGGCCGGATGCCGCCTTGATATAGTCAGCTTTATTGACTAAAGTCGTCAATGATTCTGATCATGTATCGGTTAGCCCCACATCCTTCTCGGCGCACTCGGCGTCGAGAAGACCGACATCCCGGAACACCCACTAGAAGGAGCATCGCCATGAACGCCCCGACCACCGCGCAAAAGCTTTGCGACACCAGCGATATGGTGATCGTGCACCGCATGTTGCGCCGCGAATGCGCACTGCTGCCCAAACTCGTCGCTGCGGTGGCTGGCGGCGACGTCGCCCGGGCCCGCACCGTGGCCCGGCATGCCCGCGAAGTTCTCGCCATGCTGCATCACCACCACGTGGGCGAAGACGAACTACTGTGGCCGAGGCTGTCGGCGCGGACCCCGTTCCACACCGATCTGCTCGCGCGCATGGACAGTCAGCATCAGGGCCTCGCTGTGCTGCTCGAGCACACCGCGACAGCGTTTGCCGAGTGGCAGGACGCGCCCACCGCGCACACCAGCACGCCGCTCACCGCGCTCCTGGAGCAGCTCTCGGCGGGACTGAACGTGCACTTCGACGAGGAGGAAGCGGAAATCCTGCCGATCGTCGAACGCGTGATCACCGCTATCGAATACGAGGAGGTGGGCCGACGGGGACTGGCGTCGATACCCATTACACGCCGACTGATCGTGCTGGGCTACCTCCTCGAAGGTGCCACCCCGGAGGAACGAACCGTCTTCCTCGCCGCCATACCCCAACCCGTCCGACTCGCCTATCGCCTCTTTGGACGACGCCAACACCGCAATGAGACCACCCGTCTCCGCCGTCCGCTACAGCCCTGAACAGACCACGGTCGCAGATCAACGGCCAGTGAGAATCGGCCAATTCGAAGGAGAGACCTGATGAGCTTTGACACCCCCCACGGCACCCGCGGTGCCCGCCAGCCCGGCGGGAAGCTGATGGCCTGGATGAACACGTGGAACATGAACCGCATCCGCGCCAATGCCGACAAGGTGATGGGCATGCAGGCGCTGGTCCTGACCACCGTCGGCGCCAAGAGCGGCACCCAACGCCACACCCCGGTCGCCTACTTCCCCGACGGCGCCGACAGCTGGCTGATCGTCGCGTCCGCGAATGGGGCGGCAAAGAACCCCGCCTGGTACTACAACCTCGCCGCCCACCCCGACACCGTGCAGATCCAGATCGCCGGCTGCACCATTGCGGTCAGCGCCGAGCAGCTGCACGACGACGCCCGCGAGCAAGCGTGGCGCCAGATCACCAGCACGGCACACCGTTTCGCGAAGTATGAGCAGAAAACCGACCGCGAACTGCCGGTCATCCGGCTGCGCACCCGACCTATTCCAGAGCAGTAGGTGCAGCGCGCCGGCACTGCAGCAAGTCCCCGGTTAGTTCAGAATGACTGACCCCCACCGAAAGCCAAAGCCACGAACCTCCTCCATACTGAACGGGCGTTTCAGCATCGGAGGCGGATGGGGCACGTGAAGTTAACCGGGGAGAGGACGAAAATGAAGACCGTACTCGTAGGATTGGCAAGCGCCGCAATTGTTTTCGCACCGTCGGCCAGCGCCGACGTGCCCGGCCTTGCCCCCTTCGTCGGGACCTGGCAAAAGCACGGGGAGAAGCTCGTGATCGACAACGCTGGCACGGGCGTCGATACCTTCCCGGACCTCACGCTTTGTCCGGGTTGCTCGGACGCCGATGCGCCGACCGGCACCTTTACCCTCACGTTGACATCCGCCTTGGACGGCGTGGCCACCGGAAGCGTCACCGCCAGTTCCGACCCAGCGAAGCACGCCATCGGCGAGCCGGTAACCGCCACGCTCGCCGCCGGCTCGCCGGGTCAGCTCCTGCAGCTCACCGTGGGCGGTATGCCGCATCTACCGTTCTGCGACAGCAGCGCAGAAGCAACCGGTCAGTGTGGCGCCTGAATTCGCAAACTCGGATCAGACGCCCGCCCCGGGGTTCAGGATGCGCAGCGGATCCAACGCGTCTTTGATGCGCTGATTCAGCGCCATGGCCTCGGGCCCCAGATAGCCGGCCAACCAGGGACGCTTCAACCGCCCGACGCCGTGTTCGCCGGTGATCGTGCCGCCGAGGTGCATGGCAAGATCCATGATCTGCCCGTAGGCCATCTCGGCGCGCTCCTTCATGGCAGCGTCGGCGGGGTCGTAGACGATCAGCGGATGGGTGTTGCCGTCGCCGGCGTGAGCGATCACCGAGATCACCAGCTCCCGTTCGGTGGCGATACGTGCGATACCACCGACCAGGTCGGCCAGCGCGGGCAGTGGCACCCCGACGTCTTCGAGCAGCAGCGGACCCTTGGCTTCCACCGCCGGAATCGCGAAACGCCGGGCGGCGACGAACGCCTCGCCCTCCTCCGGGTCATCGGTCGAAAACACTTCGGTTGCACCGCATTTGCTGAACACGCCGACCATGAACTCGGCGTCTTCGGCTCCGCCGTTGCCGCGTTCATCGGAGGCGCCCAGCAGCAGCCCGGCGGCGCCGCGGTCCAAGCCCATCCGCAGCTTGTCTTCGACCGCGTTGATCGCGACCGAGTCCATGAACTCCAACATCGCCGGGCGCAGCCGTGCGGTCACCGCGAGCACCGCCTCGGCGGCGGCTTCCACCGACGCGAAATTGGCGACCACCGTGCTCAATGGCTGTTGCGGCGGCACCAGGCGCAGCGTGACCTCGGTGATCACGCCCAGCACGCCTTCGCTACCGACGAACAGCTTGGTCAGGCTCAGGCCGGCGACGTCTTTGAGCCGCGGGCCGCCGAGCCGGACCGCGGTGCCGTCGGCCAGCACCACCTGAACGCCAAGCACATAGTCGGTGGTGACGCCGTATTTCACACAGCACAGTCCGCCGGCGTTGGTCGCGATGTTGCCGCCGATGCTGCAGATCTCGTACGACGACGGGTCGGGCGGATACCACAGCCCATACTCGGCCACCGTCTTTTTCACCTCGGCGTTGAGCAGTCCGGGTTGGCACACCGCGGTGCGGGTGACCGGGTCGACGTCGATGTCGCGCATCTTTTCGGTGGACAACACGATCCCGCCGTCCACGGCGGTGGCGCCGCCGGACAGGCCGGTGCCCGCGCCGCGTGTCACCACCGGGACGTGATGAGCGCTGGCCCATCGCAGGATGGTCTGCACTTCTTCGGTACGCCGCGGACGCACCACGGCCATCGGCTTTCCGGCGGATGGGTCGAAAGCACGGTCTTGCCGGTAGGACTCGGTCACCGCGGGGTCGGTGACCACCATTCCCTCTGGCAGCTCGGCGATCAGGCCGGCCAGCACATCGGCGCCCATGACAGCGATCCTACGTAGGCCCAGTACCCGGCCCCGGTGACTCGTCCAACTCCCGCAGCGAGGAAAGCCGAAGCGACACCAGACCGATGGCGATCATCGGAATGGCCAGCACCAGAAACGTCGTCCGAAGCCCGGTGGCATCGGTCAGCGGGCCGGCCAGCATGAAGCCCAGCGGGCCGGCGGCATACGCCAGCGACGTCATGACGCCGACCACCCGGCCGCGCAGCTGCGGCGGGGACTTGGACTGCATCACGTAGTTGTAGATCGGGGCGATCGGGCCGTAGACGAGTCCGATGAGCGCGCACAGCAACAGGATCACCGGCAGCGATGGAAGCGTCGATATCAACGCGGTGCACACGCCCAGCGTCAAGGTGGCCGTCAGCAGCGTCCACCGCCGGCTCACGTGACGGATTAGCAGCGGGTACGCGAGCGCGCCGGCCAATCCGCCGATGCTCAACGCCACCAGCACCCACCCCAGATGCGCGGGCTCGTGTCGGTCGGTGAAGTACTTGGGGAACAGCACACTTTCCATCGGCAGATACAGAGCGGTCATTGCCAGGTCGACCAGTGCCAGCGTGCGCAGCACCCGGAGATTCCACACGAACCGCAGCCCGTCGAGCATCCTGGACCACAGCCCCTCGGGGCGTGCTGCGCTCGGTGGCGCTGCCGCGCCGGGCAACCGCAGCGCGGCGATCGCGAGGATGGAGACACCGAACGCACCGGCGGTCACCCACATCGTGTTGATGCCGCCGATGGTGGCGATCAGCAGACCGCCGAGCCCCGGGCCGACGATGTAGGCGACGTTGAAAATGGCTTCGTAGAAGCCGTTGGTGCGGTCCAGGGTCCACCCGGCTTTGGTGGCGGCCTCGGGCAACATCGATTCCCGGGCGGTGATGCCGGCGGGATCGAACAGTGCGCCCAATGCGGCTAATAAGGCGAGCACGCCGACGGTGATGCTGGCATGCCCGAAAGCGATCGCCAGCACCGGGACCGCCGCCACCGTGGTCGCCGACAGTGCGTCGGAGATCAGCGAAACACGGCGTCTGCCAAGGTAATCCACCGCTGTGCCAGCGATCATGGTGGAGAACAGCAGCGGCAACGAGGCCGCTCCCGCGACGATCGAGGCATCGGATGCGCTGCCGTTGTGCTGCAACACCAGCCACGGGAAGCGATCAGCGAGATACCGTTGCCGGCCGCAGCGGCCAGGGCCGCGAACAGGATGAGATAGATGGGCCGGCAGGTGGCGTGGGATGCAGGGGACGCAGTGGACATGGCGATTCGCGCAGGCAATGTATCAGCGGCCGTGCCCGGCGGGCGAGCGATTTCCACCGCTCGTGCACAGTGGAGCCGTGAAACTCGCCCACCCGCGCACCGGAGCGCTCTTCGATTCTCCGGTGCAGCCCGGCACCGGCTGGCCCGGTGATCCGGCGACCGCCCGCACCGCGGTCGCGTCGGCGCAAGCGCAGGTGGCCGCGATGGCTCTCGCCGTCGAATCGCCGGCCCAGCTCGACGCCGAGGTGTCGGTCTGCCGCGCCTGCCCGCGATTGGTGGAGTGGCGTGAGCAAATCGCGGTGACCAAACGGCGGTCGTTCGCCGACCAGCCGTATTGGGGCCGGCCCGTGCCGGGCTGGGGCGCCGAGCGTCCACGGCTGATGATCGTCGGGCTGGCCCCGGCGGCCAACGGCGCCAACCGGACCGGTCGGGTTTTTACCGGTGACCGGTCCGGGGATGTGCTGTATGCGGCCATGCATCGGGCCGGCTTGGCGAACTCGCCGACCAGCGTGGACGCCGCCGACGGCCTGACGCTTAACGGCACCCGGGTCGTGGCCGCGGTGCGCTGTGCGCCGCCGGACAACGCGCCGACGCCCGCCGAACGGGCGACGTGCGCGCCGTGGTTGACCGCCGAGTGGCGGCTGACCGGCGGCGACGTCCGGGTCATCGTGGCGCTGGGCGGATTCGGCTGGCGCTCGTCGCTGGACATGGTCCGTTCCGGCGGTGGTCAGGTTCCGCGGCCGCAGCCGAAGTTCGGTCACCTCGCCGAGGCGACCCTGGGTGCCGGCCACGGTGAGGTGGTGCTGCTGGGCTGTTACCACCCCAGTCAGCAGAACACCTTCACCGGCAAGCTGACCACGCAGATGCTCGACGACGTGTTCGGCCGGGCCGCGGCGATCGCAGGACTATCCCGATGACTCCCAGCGTTAGACCAGCTATGCAACTTTCCGTACTCGATCTCGTCCCGGTGCGCACCGACCAGACCACCGCGGATGCACTCGCGGCCACCGTGCGCCTGGCGCAGACCGCCGACCGGCTGGGCTTCACGCGCTACTGGGTTGCCGAGCATCACAACATGCCGTCGGTGGGGGCGACCAGTCCGCCGGTGTTGATCGCCTATCTGGCGGCACAGACGTCGCAGCTGCGGCTGGGGTCGGGTGGCGTGATGCTGCCCAATCACGCGCCGCTGGCGGTGGCCGAGCAGTTCGCGCTGCTGGAGGCCGCCGCACCGGGCCGTATCGATCTCGGCATCGGCCGGGCGCCCGGCTCCGACCCGGTGACGTCAATCCTGTTGCGCGGCGCCGCCGGACGAGACGATCGTGACATCGACCAATTTCCGGAGTATCTCGACCACGTGCGGGCGATGATGAGCGCCCGCGGAGTGCCCGTCCAATTGCACGACGGCGACTACATTCTCAAGGCCACTCCGGCCGCCGCCAGCGAGCCGCGGCTGTGGCTGCTCGGCTCGTCGCTGTATTCGGCGCGGCTGGCCGCGGCCAAGGGGCTGCCGTACGTGTTCGCCCACCATTTCTCGGGCAAGGGCACCGAGGAGGCGCTCGCGCTCTACCGGTCGCAGTTCGTGCCCAGCGATCTGGCGGCCGAACCGGTGACCTTCCTGACCGTCAACGCCGCGGTGGCCGAAACCCGGGAAGAGGCAACGGCATTGATGCTGCCGAACCTGCACATGATGGCCCGGTTGCGGACCGGGCAACCGCTGGGGCCGCTGGAACTCGTCGAGGACGCGCGCGGCGCCGAGCTGACCCCCGAGCAGCAGCGCATCGTCAGCGGCGGACTGGACCGCGCGGTGCTCGGGACACCGTCTGAGGCCGCCGACCAACTACATGCGCTGGCAAAACGGTTCGACGTTGACGAGGTGATGGTGCATCCGGTCGCATCGGCGCATCGCGGCACCGACCCTGCCACCGCTCCGGCTCGCGAGACCACGCTTGAGCTGCTGGCCAAGGAGCTTTTCTAGCGAGGCGTTAGCACTACGACGGGGATCTGCCGCGTCGTCTTTTTCTGGTAAGCCTCGTACCGGCCGCCATTAACCTTGTTGACGATCTGCCAGAGCCGTTCGTAATCCGGATCGTCGGGCAGTACCGGCCGGGCCGTCACGCCGAAACGCTTTGGTCCCACGTTGATTTCGACGTTCGGATTCTTCCGAAGATTGTGATACCAGCCAGGCGCCTGCGGGGCGCCCGCCTTCGAGCCGACGACCAGATAGTCGTTACCGTCGCGGCCATAGGTCAGCGAGTTGACGCGGGCCTGACCGGTCTTGGCGCCGACGGTGTGCAGCAGAAGGCAGGGCATCCCGAGTGTCCTATGCCCGATCCAGCCGTTCGTTCTCTGATAAATAGCGTCGTGGGCCCGTAGCAGCCGTGGCACTACTCGCTGTTCAACGAAGGACGGAAGGGGCATTTGCCCAGTATTACCGCTCGGCGTCGATCCGCGCCAACGCCTCCCGCAGGATCTGACCGGTCGCCTCGCGGTCGGGGTCGCGGCGCAACAGCATCCCCTTGGCCACCGATATTTTGTCGCCGTTGCGCCGCGGCAGCACGTGCAGGTGAACGTGGAACACGGACTGGAAGGCGGCGGACCCGTCGTTGATACCGACGTTGGTGGCGTCGGCCAGCTCCGTCGCGCGGGCGGCCTTGGCGATCCGCTGTCCGATCGCCACCATGTCGGCCAGAGTCTCTGGCGGGGTGTCGGTGAGGTCGACGGTGTGCTTTTTCGGTATCACCAACGTGTGGCCACGGGTGAACGGGCGGATGTCGAGGATGGCCAGGTAGCCGTCATCTTCATAGATGCGGATGGCCGGCGCCTCACCGGCGACGATCGCACAGAAAACACACGACATGCGGTCACGGTAGCGCGGCGGCGATCGCGTGGATCGCACGGTCGAGGATCGGGCGGGTGGTGGCGAAGTTCAGCCGCGCGAAACCCGAGCCGACCGTGGCGCCGAACGGGATGCCGGGGTTCAGCGCCACCTTGGCCTTGGACAGCAGATGCTCCGCGGGTTCGGTCGGCAGGTTCAGCGCCCGAAAATCGACCCACGACATGTAGGTGGCCTCCGGGGTATTGATCTTCAGGCCCGGGCACAGTTCGGGCAGCGTTGCCGCCAGGTGATCGCGGTTTGCCTGCAGGTAGACGAGCAGCTCGTCGAGCCAGCCGGCGCCGTGGTTGTAGGCGGCGATGTTCGCACGAATGCCCACAGTGGAGACACCCATCTGGTGGTGCAGTTTGTTGATCCGGGCCCAGTCGCGCACGTCGCGGTCGTTGGACAGGATCGCCTGCGCGCAGATCAGGCCGGGCAGATTCCACCCCTTGGAGGCCGACATCACCGTGACGACGGTGTCGGCGGCGGTGTCGGATACCGAGGCGGCGGCGACGTGTGGGCGTTCGTACACCAGCGGTCCGTGGATCTCGTCGGCGATGACCCGCGCGTCGTGGCGTGCCGCGATGTCCACGATGGTGCGCAGTTCGTCCTCCCGGAATGCGGTGCCCAGCGGGTTGTTCGGGTTGCACAGGATCATCGATCCGGCCCCGCCGGCGAACGCCGTGTCGAGCGCGTCCAGATCCATCTCGTATCGACCGGAATCCTGTTGCAGCATAGCGATTTCCACGCGCTGGCGCCCGGTGACCTGCAGGACGTCGAAGAACGGCATGTATGCCGGAACGGGCAGCACGACCGGGCTCTCGGGTCTGGTGAGGAAGTTGATGACGACTTCCAGTCCCTTGAGGACATCGGGCACCACGCGGACCCGCTCGGGCGAAACGTGCCAGCCGTAGCGGCGTCGGCACCAGTCGGCGGTCGCCCGCGGCAAGTCGTCCTCGCCCACTGGCGGGTAGCCGAACTCCTCGTTGGCAACGCACGCCCGGATGCCGTCGAGGACCGCCGGTGCGGTGGGGAAGTCCATCTCGGCGATCCACAGCGGCAGCACGTCCGGGCCGAACAGGTTCCACTTGATCGTCTTGCGCTGGCGGAGTGTCTCCTCGGTCAATTGATCGAACGCCGTGTCGCCCATGCAAGTAGTCTGCCTCGACGTGGACAACACAGATCTGGCCTTTGCGGGAGCGTCCGAACAGGCGCGGATGTTGGCGGAGGGCACGGTCACCGCGCCGTCGTTGCTCGAGGTCTACCTGGACCGGATCGCTCGGCTGGATCCGCAGCTGCGCAGCTACCGCGTGGTCCTCGCCGACACCGCTCGCCAGGAGGCCCTGGCAGCGCAGCGCCGGCTGGATACCGGCGAGCGGCTTCCGCTGCTCGGCGTCCCGGTCGCGATCAAAGACGATGTCGATGTCGCCGGCGAAGTAACAGCGTGCGGCAGCAGCGCGGCGTCGACTGCGGCGGTCCGGGATGCGGAAGTGGTCAGCCGGTTGCGCGCCGCCGGCGCGGTGATCATCGGCAAAACCAATGTGCCCGAATTGATGATCTTCCCGTTCACCGAATCGCTGACGTTCGGGGCAACCCGCAACCCCTGGGACACTGCGCTCACACCGGGCGGCAGCAGCGGCGGCAGCGGCGCCGCGGTGGCCGCCGGGCTGGCGCCACTGGCATTGGGTTCCGACGGTGGCGGCTCGATTCGAATCCCCTCGGGCTGGTGCGGTTTGTTCGGGATCAAGCCGCAACGCGATCGGGTCCCGCTGGCGCCGCACGACGACGCGTGGTGCGGACTGAGCGTCAACGGTCCGATCGCGCGGTCGGTGAAGGACGCGGCACTCTTCCTCGACGTGACGACCACGATGCCCGGCCCGGATGGCGGATTCGTCGGCGCCGCTGCCCGCGAACCCGGTCGGCTGCGAATTGCGTTGAGCACCAAGGTCCCACCGCCGCTGATCGCCAAGGTCGGCAAGGAGCAACGCGCGGCGGTCGACGAGGCCGGCGCATTGCTGCGCGACCTCGGCCACGACGTCGTCGTGCGCGACCCGGACTATCCACCGGCGGCCGTCTACGCCAATTTCCTGCCGCGCTATTTCCGGGGGATCTACGACGACGTGCGCAAGCTGCCGCATCAGGACCAGCTGGAGAAGCGAACCCGCAACATGGCGCGCATCGGGTCGCTGCTGTCTGACCGGCGGATGGCGACGGTCCGGGCGGGGGAATCGGCGGTGGCCGCGCGGATCCAATCGATCTTCGACGACGTCGACGTCGTGATCACGCCCGGCAACGCCACCGGGCCGTCCCGGGTTGGGGCCTATCAACGCCGCGGCGGCATTTCCAGCCTGCTGCTGGTGTCGCAGCGGGTGCCATTCTTCGAGATCTGGAATCTCACCGGACAACCTGCGGCGGCCGTGCCATGGGGGCTGGACCGCAACGGGGTTCCGGTGTCGATTCAGCTGGTCGGCCGCCCAAGCGACGAGGCGACGCTGGTGACGCTGGGTGCGCAGATCGAGGCGGCCAGGCCGTGGGCGCACCGGCGGCCGCCGGTGTCATGACGGCGCTATGACCCGCCAGGCGTCCAGCTTCTGGCCCGGCGGCATCGCACGCGCCGGGCTGGTGGACGGCAACAGTTGGTAGCTGACCGGCGCGTCGACGTCGACCAGTCGGTGGAACAGCTTGTCCGCAGTCTGGCCGTTGAAGTACACCCGCTCGATGGAGCGGTAAGTGGCGAAGAGTTGGCCAAAGTCGTTGGCAATTATGCTCTTTGGGTCGATTTTGGCGTCTGCGCTGCCGGCGCGGCGGCACTTGTGCAGCACATCCCACAGCGCCACGCCGTGGGATTGCAATGCGGCCAGCCGGTTTTCGTAGGGCGCCTGCGCGTCGAAGTCGAACAGTGCACCGGCGATCGGCCAGAACGCATTTCGCGGGTTGCCGTAGTACTGGCCGGCGGCCAGCGATTGCACGCTGGGGAACGATCCCAGGATCAGCAGCCGGGCGGCGTCGTCGACGACGGGGGCGAACCCTTCCAGAAGCGGTGTGGCCATCGACTCACCATGATGCCCCGCCGCGTTATACGTTGGCGACGTGGACGCTCACGTCGACCCGGAGATCGACGAGCTGTTGGGAGATCTGGAGGGCAGCGCGCGTGCCGAGCGTGCCGAGCTGATCGAGTGGCTGTTCGAGCAGGGCATGACCGCTGAGGAGATCCGGGGCGCGCCGGTTCCCATGCTCGCGGCGACACGCCGACTGATGGGTGACGACGGGGATTACGTCTCGACGCGTGAGATCAGCGAGGCGGCCGGTGTCGACATGGAACTGCTGCAGCGCGTGCAACGCGCCATCGGGTTGGTGCGCGTCGACGATCCGGACGCGGCGGTGCATCTGCGCGCCGATGGGACGGCCGCCGCGCATGCCAAGGAGTTCATCGAGCTTGGCATGGCTCCCGACGACGTTGTGCAGGTCGTTCGCGTTCTTGCCGAAGGGCTTTCGCACGCCGCCGAGGTGATGCGATACACGGCGCTGTCCACCATCCTGCGCCCCGGTGCGACCGAGCTGCAGATTGCCCAGGCGTCCCAGGCATTGGTGACCCGCATTGTGCCGTTGCTCGGGCCGATGATCGACGACATGCTGTTCATGCAGTTGCGGCACATGATGGAGACCGAGGCCGTCAATGCCAGCGAGCGAGCGGACGGTAAGCCGCTGGCGGGTGCGCGGCAGGTCAGTGTCTCCTTCGCCGATCTGGTCGGCTTCACCCGGCTGGGCGAGGAGGTGCCGGCCGAGGAGCTGGGGCAACTGGCCAACCGGCTGGCCGACCTCGCCCGCGACGTTGCGGTCCCGCCGGTGCGCTTCATCAAGACGATCGGCGACGCGGTGATGTTCGTCTGCACCCACCCGGCGCCGCTGCTGGACGTGGTGCTCAAGCTGGTCGAAATCACCGACGGCGACAACGACTTCCCCCGGCTGCGGGCGGGCATCGCCTCGGGGCCCGCGGTAAGCCGGGCCGGCGACTGGTTCGGCAGCCCGGTGAACACGGCCAGCCGCGTAACGGGGGTGGCCCGGCCCGGAACGGTGCTGGCCGCCGAGACGACGCGAGAGGAGCTCGGCGACGACGCGGGCTTCAGTTGGTCGTACGCCGGCTCGCGTCACCTCAAAGGCATCAAGGGAGACGTGAAGCTGTACCGCGCCCGGCGAGGCGACGGGCTCAACACATAGAGGCAGGCCCGGCGGACGCTGGGAGGCGTCTTCTACATCCTGCGCGGCCGGTTTTCACTCCGATGACCGGTCTCTTTGGAATTCGTCCTCGCCGGGCCTGCTTCGCTCCTAAAGCTACAACTCTGCACCGGCCGTATCAACGGTTTTCTTGCAGCGCCGAATGTGGGCTCCTGTCACGGTTTGCGTCGAAAAACATGCCGCAAGCCCCCACTCCGCGGCCCGGCGACGTTCGCCGGCGGCGAAACCCATTTCTGCATCGCTTGAAATGGTGTAATCATGTAAGCATGAAGCACCATCATGGACATGGGCGGCGCTACGGCCGCCCCGGCGGCTGGCAACAAGCCGGCCAACCCGATGCCAGCGACGCCGCGGACTGGTTCGCCGGACGCTTGCCCGACGCCTGGTTCGACGGTGACCCCACCGTCGTCGTCGACCGCGAGGAGATCACGGTCATCGGCAAGCTGCCCGATCCCGAAAGCGCGGACAAAACAGCAAAGGAAGAAAGCGAGGCTCGCGCGTCGGGCCGCGTCTCGCGCTTTCGCGAGGACACCCGTTCGGAGCGGATGAACATCGCCGACGAGGCACAGGACCGCTACGGCCGCAAGGTTTCCTGGGGTGTCGAGGTCGGTGGCGAGCGGATCTTGTTCACCCACATCGCGGTTCCGGTCATGACGCGTTTGAAGCAGCCGGAGCGGCAGGTGCTCGACACCCTGGTCGACGCGGGCGTCGCGCGGTCTCGCTCCGATGCGCTGGCCTGGTCGGTGAAACTCGTCGGCGAGCACACCGAAGAGTGGCTGGCCAAACTGCGCGATGCGATGTCCGCGGTCGACGACCTGCGTGCGGAGGGGCCGGAGCTCTAGGCGGCTGGGTAGACCTCAACAGCCACATCAGTCGCTGGCTGGAGGATTGCTGTCTTCTGAAGTTTGAGGGCGCGGGTGATATCACCGCCCCGGTGATATCGCATGCGTCGTCGTTTCTGAACACCATGTCATGGTCGGTTGCTGGTGCTGGTGTGGCCGGTGGTTTTAGGCCTGCGTCATCGCGTAATACGCACCCCGCCGGGCCAGCAGCTCGCTGTGGCTGCCCTGCTCGACGATCTTGCCCGACTCCATCACCAGGATCACGTCGGCGTCTCGGATCGTCGAAAGGCGATGCGCGATAAGGAAACTCGTTCGATCACGACGAAGCTCGTGGGTGGCCTTCGCGATCAGCAGCTCGGTGCGGGTGTCCACCGAACTGGTCGCCTCGTCGAGGATCAAAAGTTGCGGCCGGGCCAGGAATGCCCGTGCGATGGTGATCAACTGCCGCTCGCCGGCGCTGATGTTGCTGCCGGCGTCGTTCACCCGGGTTTGGTATCCGTCGGGCAGCGTGTGCACGAACCGGTCGACGTACGCCGCCTTCGCCGCGTCGATCACGTCGTCGTCGCTGGCGTCGGGTCGGCCGTAGGCGATGTTCTCGGTGATGGTTCCGCCGAAGAGCCACGTGTCTTGCAGCACCATGCCGATGCGGGATCGCAACGACTGTCGGCTGATCGTCGTGATGTCGACGTCGTCGACCAGAATCCGGCCGGAGTCGACGTCGTAGAAGCGCATCAGCAAGTTCACCAGCGTGGTCTTGCCCACGCCGGTCGGTCCGACGATCGCGACCGTGCTGCCGGGCTCGGCGGTGAAGGAGAGGTCGTCGATCACCGGGCTGCCGGGGCGATAGCCGAAGCTCACGTGGTCGAATTCCACCCGCCCGGATGGTCCGTCGCCGTTGGGTGAGGGCAGTAGTGATTCGCGGTCCGGTGATTCCTCGGGTTCGTCGAGCAGGTCGAAAACCCGCTCGGCACTGGCCACTCCGGACTGCATGGTGTTGTACATCGACGCCACCTGGCTCATCGGCGCGTTGAACTGGCGGACGTACTGGATGAACGCCTGGATGCTGCCGACCGTGATCTGTCCGGTCGCCACCTGCACTCCGCCCACCACCGCCACCGCGACGTAGCTGAGGTTGCCGATGAACCCAGTCGCCGGCGCCACCAAGCCGGAGATGAACTGCGCGCCGAAACTGGCTTGGTAAACATCGTCGTTGAGCCGACGGAACTCGTCCTCGGCCGCGCCGCGCTGGCCGAACGTCCGGACCACGGTGAAACCGCTGTACGTCTCTTCGATGTGGGCGTTGAGCCGGCCGGTGTTGGTCCACTGCGCAACGAACAGGCGTTGCGAGCGTTGGGCAATCGCCCGCGTCGCCACCAGCGCCAGCGGCACGGTCAGCAACGTGATCCCGGTCAGCAACGGCGAGATGCTCAGCATCATCGCCAACACCGTCACCACCGTCAGGACCGCCGACAGTAGTTGAGTGATCGTCATCGACAGTGACGTCTGAAGGTTGTCGATGTCGTTGGTCATCCGGCTGAGCACCTCGCCGCGCTGCCGGGAATCGAAGTAGGCCAGCGGCAGCCGGTGCAGCTTCTCCTCGACGTCGGCGCGCAGCGCCTGCAGAGTCCGCCGCACGGTGACGTTGAGCAGCCGGGCCTGTGCCCAAACCAGCAGCGCTGCAACCAGGTACATGACGAGGGCCAGACCCAGCGTGCGGGCGACCGCGCCGAAGTCAACACCGCGGCCCGGGACAACGTTCATCCCGGAGAGCAGGTCGGCGAAGGTGTTGTTGCCGCGGTCCCGTGCGGCCGCGACGGCCTGGGCCTTGGTGATGCCGGCGGGCAGCTGCCGGCCCATCACGCCGCTGAACAGCAGATCGGTGGCATGGCCGAGGATGCGCGGAACCGCGACACCGATCACCGTACCGGCGATACCCAACACCGTCACCGCGATTGCCGTCCGCCGTTGCGGCGCCAGGCGCTTCACCAGCCGGACGGCAGACCCGGTGAAGTCGCGGGACCGCTGACTCGGGGGCTCGAGAGTCCGTCGTGTCGCGGTTGTCATCGCTGCCCTCCCACTTCGGCGTCCAGCGACTGCGACTCCGCGAATTCCCGATAGGTGGGGCAGTCCGCCAGCAGCGACTCGTGCGTGCCGGCACCGACCACCCGCCCGTCGTCGACGACGATCACCTGGTCAGCTTGGATTACGGTCGAGATCCGTTGCGCGACGACGATCGTCGTCGCATCGGCGGAGATCTCGGCCAGCGCGGCGCGGACCCGCACATCGGTGTGCACGTCGAGTGCGGAAAACGCGTCGTCGAATAGGTAGATCGCCGGGCGGCGGATCACCGCCCGCGCGATGGCCAGTCGCTGCCGCTGCCCGCCGGAGAAATTGACACCGCCTTGGGCGACCCGCATCTGCAGCCCGTCGTCGTGTGCCCGCACGAATTCGTCGGCAGCCGCCACCCGCAGCGCGTCCCACATCTCGTCGTCTGTCACTTTCTGTCCTGGGGCGGTGCCGATACAGAGGTTGTCGGCGACGGTCCCGGAGAACAGGTAGCCGCGCTGCGGCACCAGCCCGATGCCCGACCAGAGTTCTTCGATGTCGTGGTCGCGCACGTCGACGCCGTCGACGAGGACGGCGCCGGATGTCACGTCATAGAGCCGGCAGATCAGCGACACCAACGTCGACTTCCCCGAACCGGTGCTGCCGACGATAGCGGTGGTGGTGCCGGGTAGTGCGGTCAGCGAAACATCCTGCAGTACGGCGCGATCCGCGCCGGGATAGCGGAATGTCGCGCCGTCGAGTCGAACGATGCCCCGCATACCCGCGGCCGGCCGCACCGGATCGTCCGGACTGCTGACCGCCGGCGTGAGCGACAACACCTCGTTGATCCGCTCCGCGCACACCGAGGCCCGCGGCAACACCATCAAGGTCATCGTCGCCAACATCACCGCCATCAGGATCTGCGCGAAGTACACGAGAAACGCGATCAGCGAGCCGACTTGCATCCGACCGCTGTCGATGCGCAGACCGCCGAACCAGATCAGCGCGACGCTGGAGCAGTTGATGGTCAAGGTGGTTACCGGCAGCATCAACGCCTGCCAATTGCCCGCGGCCAGTGTGGTATTCGCCAGTGCCATGTTGGCCTCGCCGAACCGTTGACGTTCGAAGGGTTCGCGGGCGAATGCCCGGATCACACGCACACCGGACAGCTGCTCGCGCATTACCCGGTTGATGTTGTCGATCAGCCTCTGCATGCTGCGGTAGAGCGGCAGCGTATGCCCGACTATCCAGTAGTTGCTCACCACCAACACCGGAACGCTGACCAGCAGCAGCCACGACAGCCCGGCGTCCTGGTGGATGGCCATGAAGATTCCGCCGACGCACATGATCGGAGCGGTGACCAGCACCGTGCAGGTCATCTGGACCAGGAATTGGATCTGACGGACGTCGTTGGTGGTGCGGATCAACAACGTCGGCGCCCCGAACCGAGCGGTCTCGTGTTCGGAGAACGTGGTGACTTGATGGAACATCGCCGAGCGGAGATCGCGGCCGAACCCCATCCCGATCCGCGAGCCGAAGTAGACCGCGGCGACCGAGCACACCACCTGCAGCGCGGTGACCGCGAACATCACCCCGCCGAGCTGGACGATGGTGGCGGTGTCGCCCTTGGCGATGCCGTCGTCGATGATCGTGGCGTTCACCGTCGGCAGGTACAGCGAAGCCAGGGTGCTGGTCAACTGCAGCGTCATCACCGCCGCGACCAGCCGTCGATACGGCCGGACGTACTGGCGCAGCAGTGCCAGGAGCATCTGGTTACTGTTGCACACCGCGCAGCGGCGAGGCCCGCTGGTGGATAAGAAAGTACAGGTCACCGCGTGTGCGATGGTTGCGTAAAGGCGCTGCCGCTACAGTGCATCGTGTGATCAGCAGAAGGTTCGCGTAGCCGTGCGGCGTAACGTGGCGGCGCTGGCCCTGGCGACAGCGACTTTGCTTCCGGTGGTGGCCGCGTGCTCCCATTCCGGCTCTGACCAATCCAAGTCGACCGAGTCATCTGGGCCGGCGTCTGGCCAGGGGCATCACGGTCCGATGTTCCCGCAATGCGGCGGCGTCAGCGACGAGACGGTGACGGACCTGACGAAGGTGACCGGGCTGGTCAACACCGCCAAGAATTCCGTGGGCTGCCAGTGGCTGGCCGGCGGCGGAATCCTCGGCCCGCACTTCTCCTTCTCCTGGTATCGCGGGAGCCCGATCGGCCGCGAACGCAAGACCGAGGAGTTATCGCGGTCGAGTGTGGAGGACGTCAACATCAACGGCCACAGCGGCTTCGTCGCCGTCGGCAACGACCCGACGTTGGGTGACTCGCTCTGCGAGGTCGGGATCCAGTTCGGCGACGACTTCATCGAATGGTCGGTGAACTTCAGTCAGAAGCCCTTCCCCGATGCGTGCAACGTCGCAAAAGAACTTGCGCGCCAGTCGATTGCGAACTCGAAATGAGTGCCACCGTGCGTCACCGGGTCCTCGTCGGTGTGGCCGTCGCGGCCACTGCGGTGTCCGTAATGACCGGCTGCACCAGGTCTGTGGCCGGCACTGCGCAAAAAGCGGGCATGGGCGACGAACCGCGCAACAACAATTCCGAGCAGCAGTACCCCAACCTGCAAAAGGAATGTGAGGTACTCACCACCGACGTCCTGGCCAAGACCGTGGGCGCCGATCCCCAAGACATTCAGAGCACGTTTGTCGGCGCGATATGCCGCTGGCAGGCGGCCAATCCCGGCGGCCTGATCGACATCACCCGGTTCTGGTTCGAGCAGGGCAGCCTCGACAACGAGCGCAAGGTTGCCGAGTTCCTGCAGTACAAGATCGAGAACCGAGCGATCTCCGGTGTGACGTCGATCGTGATGCGAACGAACGACCCCAACGGCGCCTGCGGTGTCGCCAGCGACGCCGCCGGTGTGGTCGGATGGTGGGTCAACCCGCAGGCGCCCGGTATCGACGCATGCGCGCAGGCCATCAAGCTCATGGAGCTCACGCTCTCGACGAACTCCTGATTTCGCCGAGATGCTTCAACACGGTAGTTTGCTGTTGCGCGGTCGATAGGAGTTTGACAAGCTGAAGGTTGCGGCTGGTGGTTTTGCCGTCGGCCATCGTCAGCTATGCGTTTCGTGGCAACCCCGCCGGATAGCACGTCCGCTTAGTGATCTTGTTCCCTATGATCGCCCGCCGTTGACGAGACGGGCACCGATCCCAATTAGGGTCGGGGTGGCGTCGGAGGTAACGGCGGCCCGGGTGGTACCGGTGGTAACGCTTACAACGGACACAGCCAGCGCCAATGCGACTGGTGCTACCGGCGGCGGCAGCGGCACACAAACCGGTCAGGGCTTTGCCGCTAACCGGCATGGAATCGGCGGCGAGGGCGGTAATGGCAGTACAGGCGGGGACGGCGTAACCGGGCGGCCCGGCACCTAGGTCCGCTGAAAACGAGAGCGGAAGGAAAACCTCCGCGCATGGCGCACGGGGGTCCTTGCCGTTGGGAGCACTGGTCTCAAAGCTTTCCATTAAGAATACTTTTGGATGAGTTGGGGAGCCATCCTGCCACGCGCTTAACGGACGTGCGTAGCATGTATCGCTCACCGCTATGTTGCGCCGGACTTACGAGCCCTAGCCAGCGTGGCGCTATTTCAAGCCATCTCGACCAAGCCCAAATCGCTTACCGTATCCTTCGATAGCTAGCAACGTGGACGGCGAGGTCCAAACCCACCGGCGCGCGGGACTTTTCCTCCGCGATACGGTGCGTTCAGCAAAGCGATTGATATGGCCTTTTTTTGACGCCCAAATAGCTACCGGCGACGAAGTGCGGACGCTACCATCGTCCAGTGTCTGAAACGCCTTCCACAGAGCCAACCTCCCACGCGGATGAATCCGCCACTGAAACTTCGCCCGAATCCGACACCGTAGAGTCGCCTGCCGCGTCTGAGCCGACGTCACACGCCAAGGACTCTTCCGCGCCAGCTGGGTCGAAGCTGTCGCGGTGGCTCACGGTGGCGGCCCTGGTGCTTGCCGTCATCGCCACGAGCTTGGCCGTCCTGGGGTGGTTCTTCCCGCACAAGAGCGCGTCGTCGGCGCCTACGTACACCGACCAACAAATCAAAGACGCGAAAAAGCACACCTGCGAGACGTTCATGGTGGTCGACCGAGCGGTGGTCAGAAACTCTCGCCTGAAGAACCCGGACAACGGGGGGCCGATCGGCGCGCTCTCGGTGGCGACTGCCGCGCGGCAGGCGTTCTTCAGCGGTGGCGCGTATCTGAAAGACCGCGTCGCTCAAGAGCCTGCGACCCCACCCGACCTGGCGAAATCGGTCAACGCGATGGCCAGCAACCTTGAGGAGCTCGCCATCGGTTATCTCGCCGGCGCGGCGGAGTTTACTCAGGATGAGTTGCGGCAAGCCCTCGACGACAAGATCAAAGCCACAGTCGAGATCTGCAAGAAGTAGGCGACCCACTTAACGCGGCACGTGAAAATCGACTAGCTCGGCGGAACCGAGCTCGAGGTCCTTCCAGCTGCTCGTGAGTCGAAACACCGCCATCGCCGACGTCGGGAACTTTGTCGAGATGCGTTCGGCGGCAGCGGTGTTGGAGCTATCGGTTCCGGCCAAACCCAGCGCCACCTGGCCCATCGTCGGCTCATGTGCGACGACGAGAAGGACGGCGACGTCGTCGTCGACGTGAGTGATCTCGTCGATGACGGTTCCCGGGACGGCATCGTAAAGCCGGTCCACGTAGCGAACTGGTGCGTCGATGCCGGTGTGCGCCAAGGTTTCGCGGGCGCGGGTCGCCGTCGAGCAAAGCACCGCGTCGATCGCCGGTAGGTTGGCCCGCAGCCAGTCGCCGGCCAACCCGGCTTCCCGCTGCCCGCGGGGTGCAAGTGGCCTATCGTGGTCGGCCACCCCGTCGGGATACGCCGACTTTGCATGCCGCAGCAGCACCAGAGTGTGGATTTGCTCGCTCACTCGACCGAGGTTACCGGCAGCGCTTTCGCTCAGACGCGGGCACAACGGGCCGCCTCTCCGAGGGGCTGCTGTGGCAGATGAGGCGACACGCGCCGGTCACCTCTCGACCTGCCGATCGACGTCCCCGGACTTGTCGGCGCCGAGTCCTAAACTCGCGTTGCCCGGTCGCAGACCGGCCGGACGTGAAGTAGAAGGGACGGGACCGCAATGCGATTCGTGCACACCGCGGACTGGCAACTGGGCATGACCCGTCGCTGGCTCGGGGACGAGGCGCAGCCGCGGTATTCGGCGGCCCGTCGCGACGCGGTGGCCGGTCTGGGTTCACTGGCGGCCGAGGTGGGTGCCGAGTTCGTCGTGGTGGCCGGCGACGTCTTCGAAGACAATCAGCTGGCGCCGCAGGTGATCAGCCAGTCGCTGGAAGCCATGCGCGCCATTGGGATTCCGGTCTACTTGCTGCCCGGCAACCACGACCCGCTGGACGCGTCATCGGTCTACACCAGTGCATTGTTCACCGCCGAATGCCCCGCCAACGTGACGGTGCTCGATCGGCCCGGCATTCACGAGGTGAGGCCCGGCCTGCAGATCGTCGCCGCGCCATGGCGATCCAAACGGCCCACGACCGACCTGGTTGCCGACGCGCTCGACGGCGTGCCGGTCGACGGGGTCACCCGGGTGCTCGTAGCCCATGGCGGCGTCGACGTGCTCGACCCCGATCCCACGAAGCCCTCGCTGATCCGCTTGGCCGGCCTCGAGGACGCGGTAGCCCGCGGCGCGCTGCACTATGTGGCGCTTGGCGACAAGCATTCGTTGACCGAAGTCGGCAGCACCGGTCGGGTGTGGTACTCGGGCTCGCCGGAGGTCACCAACTTCGACGACGTCGAACCCGATCCGGGACATGTGCTGGTCGTCGACCTCGACGAGACGGATCCGCAGCGCCCGGTCACCGTCGACGCCCGCAAAGTCGGCCGCTGGCGATTTGTCACCCTGCGCCGCCAGGTGGACGACAGTCGCGATATCGCCGACTTGGATCTGAACCTGGATCTGATGCCCGACAAGGACCGAACGGTGTTGCGGCTGGCCCTGATTGGCTCGCTGACGGTCACCGACCGCGCCGCGCTGGACGCCTGCCTGGACAAGTACTCGCGGCTGTTCGCGTCGTTGAGGGTGTGGGACAGCCACAGCGATCTGGCGGTCATCCCGGCCGACGGAGAGTTCACCGATCTCGGCATTGGCGGCTTCGCGGCGGCGGCGGTCGAGGAACTGGTCGAGACGGCGCGCACCGGCGATGCCGAGACCGCCAGCGACGCGCAGGCGGCACTGGCGCTGCTGCTGCGGCTGACCGACAGGGGTGCGGCATGAAGTTGCACCGGCTGGTCCTGAGGAACTACCGCGGCATCGAACACCGTGAGATCGACTTCCCCGACCAAGGGGTGGTCGTGGTGTCCGGCGCCAACGAAATCGGCAAGTCGTCGATGATCGAGGCGCTGGACCTGCTGCTGGAATCCAAGGACCGCTCGACGAAGAAAGAAGTCAAGCAGGTCAAGCCGACCAACGCCGACGTCGGGTCCGAGGTCACCGCCGAGATCAGTACTGGCCCTTATCGTTTCGTCTATCGCAAGCGCTTCCACAAGAAGTGTGAGACGCAGCTGACGGTCCTGGAGCCACGCCGCGAACAGCACAGCGGCGACGAGGCGCACGACCGAGTGCAGGCCCTGCTGGCCGAGACCGTCGACACCGAACTCTGGCATGCCCAACGGGTATTGCAGTCGGCGTCGACGGCGGCGGTCAACCTCTCGGGTTGCGACGCGCTGACCCGCGCGCTCGACGTTGCGGCGGGGGACACCGCGGCGCTGTCGGGCACCGAGCCGCTGCTCATCGAACGGATCGACACCGAGTACGGCCGCTACTTCACCCCGACCGGCCGGGCCACCGGTGAATGGTCTGCCGCCATCGTCGCGCTGCGCGACGCCGAGCAGGAAGTCCAGCGATGCGCCGCGGCCGTCGCCGAGGTCGACGAGCGCGTACATCGGCACGCCGCCTTGAGCGCCGAGCTGGCCGAGTTGTCGCCGCTTCAGCAGGCGGCCGGCGTCCGGCAGAGCGCCGCTCGAGCCGCCGCCGACAAAATTGCGCTGCTCATCGAACAGGTGAAGGAAGCCGAGTTGGTCGCTGCTGCCGCGATCGCGACCAGTACGTCATCCCAAGGCGCGCACACCGAGCGGCAGCGGCTGCGGGCCGAAACCGACACGCGCGCAGCCACGGTCGCGGCCCTGGAGGCCGAAGCCCAACAAGCCGCCGAGGCGCAGGCGACGGCACAAGAAGTCACCGTCGCGGCTGACGCCGTGGTCACCGAGGCCGAGCAGCTCCTCGCCGTCGCCCAGCAGCGAGCCGAGACCGCTCGGCGCACTGTCGACGAGCTGGCCCGCCGCGGCGAGGCCGACCGATTGGCAGCGCGGCTTGCCAAGATCGATGCCGCCCAGCGGGACCGTGACTTGATCTGCACCGAGCTGTCGGCAATTGCGCTGACCGACAATTGTTTTCAGCAGATCGAGCGAGGCGCCGCAACCGTCGAACGGGTCGAGAGCCAACTCGCATTGGTGTCAGCGACGGTGGAATTCGTTGCGGCCGCCGACATCGAACTGGTCGTTGGTGACCAGCGGGTGTCGCTGCCCGCAGGTCAGAGCTGGTCGACGACGGCGGGTGGCACCACCGACGTCGAGGTTCCAGGTGTGCTGACCGCGCGCTTCACTCCGGGTGCGACGGCACTGGATATCCAAGCCGAATACGCTGCGGCGCAACAGGACTTGGCCGCCGCGCTGGCGGCGGCGCAGGTTGCCGACGTGGCAGCGGCGCGGCTTACCGATCAGCGGCGCCGCGAGCTACTGAGCGGCCGCGACCGCTTGACCGCCACCCTGGTCGCGTTGTGCGGTGACGACGAGGCCGAGCAGTTGCGTTCAAGGCTGGCGGAATTGCGGGCCAAGACGCACGGCGACGACATCGCGATGGACGTCACCGCCGCTCGCGCCGAGCTCGAAGAGGCCGACACGGCCCGTGTCAAAGCGGGGGCAGACCTCGAGACGCACCGGAAGGTCGCGGCTGCCGCGGCGGCCAAGTTCACTGAAAAAGCCACGCAGGCAACCCTTTCGAACGGCAAACTCGCCGCCCAGCGTGCTGAGCTGGCTGGCATCGCTGATCGGCTGGCCCAGCAGCGCGCAACCATCCCCGACGAGAATCTCCAAGCTATCGCCGACGCAGACCTGCTGAAGGCGCAAACGGCGGAAGCCCGGGTCGCCGAGCTGAGAGAACACCTGGCCGCCGCCGCACCTGATGCCGTAGCCGCCGAACTGGCCGATGCCACCACGGCGGCTCACGCGTTGCAAACTCGCCATGACGAGATCGCCAGCACGCTGCGCGAGATCAGTGTCGAGCTAACGGTCTTCGGCTCCGAGGGCCGCAAGGGCATGCTCGACGCCGCCGAGATCACCTGCGAGCACGCCCGAAGCGAGCACGCTCGGGTTGGAAGCCGAGCCCGCGCTGTCGAGTTGCTGCGGTCGGTGATGGTCCGCCACCGCGACACCACACGGTTGCGTTACGTCGAGCCGTTCCGCGCTGAATTGCAGCGACTCGGGCGACCAGTTTTCGGCCCTAGTTTCGAAGTCGATATCGACACCGACCTGTGCATCCTTAACCGGACTCTCGACGGTTGCACCGTTCCCTATGAATCACTGTCGGGCGGGGCCAAGGAGCAACTCGGCATCCTGGCGCGGCTGGCTGGGGCAGCGCTGGTCGCCAAAGAGGACGCCGTGCCGATTCTGATCGACGACGCGCTTGGCTTCACCGACCCGGAACGTTTGGTGAAGATGGCCGAGGTGTTCGACACCTTAGGCGAGCGCGGACAGGTGATCATATTGACCTGCATGCCCGCTCGGTACGACGGCGTCAAGGGCGCGCAACGAATCGAGCTGTGCGCCTAGCGATCCTTTGCTGCGCTGAGCGCGCTTCAGCGGGAGCAAGGGTAAGCGAAGCAGCTCCCCCGAGCAGCCCGACTTGTTACTGGGCGGTACCGCCCAAAATCCTCACCGCATGAATCCGATCGCGGTGTAATCGATATCGGCTAGCCCGGGTGCGCCGAAGTTGGCCAGATCCGTGCGCACCGCGATGTCGCCTGGCGACTGGAACAGCGGCAGGTTGAACCCTTCCCGCCAGATCATCGCGTCGACCTGGTTCGCTAGCGAGCGTGCCGCGTTCTCGTCCAGCTCGGACAGCGTCTGATCGATCTTGGTGTCGATGCTGGCGTTCCCGATCTTGCCGAAGTTCCCTTCACCGTCGGAGGTGTATATCTGCGGCAGCGCAGAGAGCGGGAAAGCGTTACCCACCCAACCGAATTGGACGATGTCGAAGTCGCCGACGCTCACGTACTGATTGAAGAATCCGTTGCCCGCCTTGACATCAAGCACTAGCTTGACCCCGATCTGCGCCATGTTCTGTTGGGCGACCAGGGCGATCTGCCGGGCTGCCGGTGAGTCGTAAAGCACGTCGCGGACGACGAGCTGTTTACCATCCTTTTCCCGCACCGCCCCGTTGAGCTTCCAGCCCAGCGCGTCCAAATCCCGGCGAGCCTGGTCGGGGTTGTAAGCGGCTGGCGCACTGTTGTTTTGGTAGCCCAGCTGGCCGACGACGTAAATGTGGTTGTCCAGCGGCGTCGGATGCTCGGTCAGGCCGTGCTGGACGACATTGACAATCGCCTGGCGGTCGATGCCGCGGCAAATCGCCAGCCGCAGCTTGTCGTCGGCCAGGATGGAGCCGGCCGCACCGTTGAAGGTGATGTGATACCAGGTCGGCGCCGGCGCGCTTCGGATCACGACGCCCGGGGTGCGCTCGGCGGTGACCATATCGTCGAGCGAGCCGACGCCGGCAGCATCGATCGCGTTGTTCTGCAGGGCGGGGATGACCGCGGAGGAGTCGAGCACCAGGAAGGTGATCGAGTTCAGCCGCGGCTTGCGGCCCCACCAGCGGGGATTGCGGGTCAACACAATTCGCTGCGCGCTGCGGTTGATCCCCGACACGATGAACGGTCCCGCCGACGGCCCGGGGGCATCGAGTTGCTCTTTGTTGAAGGCGTCCGGGTTCTCCGTCATGCTGCGCGGTTGCATGCCACCGGCGAACATCCCGCGCCACTCCGCATAGGGCTGGGCGAAGGTGATCACCGCTTGACGATCGTCAACGCCCCTGGTCACCGACTTGACACGTTCAAACCCGGCCCGGCTGGCGATCAAGTAGCGCTTGTCGCGGCCGCTGCACGCGTTGACCTCGGACTTGAGGTCTTCCCAGGTGATCGGCGTGCCGTCGCTCCACACCGCTTTGGGGTTGATCGTGAGAGTGACGACTTGCGGGCTGGCGCTGGTCAGCTCGGCGGCGGTGAAGTAGTCGGTGTTGAGCTTCAGCGACCCGTCGGCCTGGGTGATGAACGCGCCCGGCAGTGTCGGCGTGACAACCGAACCGACGTCGGCGGTGTTGCCGTCGATGTTCAAGACATTGAAATTCGGTGGAAACGAGCCGATCGTGAGCCGCAGGTTGCCGCCCTCGCGCAGCGTCGCCGGGTCCTGAGGGTTCATGTCGCTGGTCGTGCCGACGCTCACGGCACGCCGTCCGACGACGTCCTTGTAGCCGTCCGAGCAGCCCGTGACGATCACACAAATCATCACCGTCGCCAGCAGCGCAAGCCTGCGAATCATGCTAACCACCGCCAACATCCGGATGGGCTCGCGGGACCGCGGCCAACAGGCGCCGGGTGTACTCGTGCTGCGGGTTGCTGAACACCTGCTCGCCATCACCCTGCTCCACAATCTTTCCCCGGTACATCACCGCCACTCGGTGGGCCAGATGCTTGACCACCGAAAGATCGTGCGACACAAAGAGATAGGACAGACCAAACCGTCGCTGCAGGTCCAGCAGCAGGTTGATGATGCCCGCTTGAATCGATACGTCGAGCGCCGACACCGGCTCGTCGAGCGCAAGGATCTTCGGCTGCAGCGCCAGCGCCCGCGCGATGCCGATCCGCTGCTTCTGCCCGCCGGAGAACTCGGCGGGATAGCGGCTCGCGTCGGCGTGGTTCAGCCCGACGATTCCCAGCAGCTCGGCAACCCGTTCCTCGCTTCGATGCCGGTCAAACCCGTTGGTGACCAACGGTTCAGCGATGACGTCGAACACCGGGAGCCGGGGGTCCAGCGACGCCACCGGGTCCTGAAACACCACCTGCAATTCGGTTCGCAGCTTGCGACGGGCGGCCGGGTCGAGGGCCGCGACGTCTTCGCCGAGAATCTCGATGGCACCGGCCTGGGGTGCGGCGAGCTCGAGAATCTGGCTCAACGTCGTCGATTTGCCCGAACCCGATTCGCCGACGATGCCCAGCGTGCGGCCCTGCTCCAGGGTGAAGCTGACGCCGTCGACCGCGCGGACTTCACCCACCCGCCTGCGGAAAACCACACCCTTGGTCAGTGGGTAGGTCTTGGCGAGGTCGGTGACTTGCAGCACCACCGACGGATCCGCGACCACGTTGTCGATCGCGACCGGCTGCGTTGACACGTGATAGATGTCGGCCGCGCTGTGCCCCGCGACGTCGCCGGTGCGGATGCACGCCGCGGAGTGACCGTCCCGGATGGCAACGAGATCGGGCTCCGCCGAACGGCATTCGCTGATCGCCAGCGGACAGCGGGGCGCGAATTGACAGGCATCGGGCAGCGACGTCATCGTCGGCGGCGCGCCCGGGATCGGAACCAGCCGGGTGCCCTGCGGGGAGTCCAGTCGCGGCACCGAACCCAGCAACCCGACGGTGTAGGGCATCCGGCGGTCACAGTAGAGCTCGTCGACAGCGGCGATCTCGACCGGACGCCCGGCGTACATGACCAGCGCCCGGTCCGCGAACTCCGACACCACACCCAGGTCGTGGGTAATGATCAGCACACCGGCGCCGGTGACGTCGCGCGCGGTTCGCAGCACGTCGAGGATTTGCGCCTGCACGGTGACGTCCAGCGCGGTGGTCGGTTCGTCACAGATCAACAGGTCCGGATCGTTGGCGATCGCGATCGCGATCACCACCCGCTGACGCTCGCCGCCGGACAGCTCGTGCGGGAAAGCCCGTGCGCGGCTTTCCGGTTGCACGATCCCGACCAGCTCCAGCAGTTCGACGGCGCGCTTGCGAGCATCTGCTCGACCGACCCCGCGGTTGTGGACTTGGATGGCTTCGGCGATCTGGTCGCCGACGGTGTAGACCGGCGTCAGCGCCGACATCGGGTCTTGAAACACGGTGCCGATCGACTTGCCGCGAATTCGTGACATCGCCTGGTCGGACAGCCCGAGTAACTCTTCGCCGTGTAGCCGAACCGATCCCGACACTTCAGCGTGTTCGGGCAGCAAGCCGACGACGGCCATCGCGGCAGTGGTTTTGCCCGAACCGGATTCGCCGACGATGGCGACCACTTCGCCTGGGTCGATGTGGCAACTCGTGCCGCGCACCGCGGACACGCGCACGTCTCCGGTATCGAAGGTGACGTTGAGGTCCGCCACCTCGAGCAGGGCTGTCACTTTCGGGGCCGCCTTTTGCGGCGTGGTGGTCGGCTGCCCGGATCCAACGCGTCCCGCAAACCGTCGCCGGTCAGGTTGGCGCACAACACGATCATCACCAAAGCGCCGGCCGGGAAGAGGAAGACCCAGGGGAACGTGGTGGTCGACGGCGTGCCGTCGGCGATCAGCGTGCCCAGCGACACATCCGGCGGCTGAATGCCGAATCCCAAGAAGCTCAGCCCGGTTTCGGCCAGGACGGCATACCCGACGTTGAGGGTGGCGTCGATGATGAGGATCGAGGCGACGTTCGGCAGGATGTGGCGCATGATGATGCGTCGGTTCGGGACGCCCATAAATCTTGCCGCACGGACGAATTCGCGTTCTCGCAGGCTCATCGTCAGGCCGCGCACCATCCGTGAGCTGACCATCCAACCGAAGATGGCGAGCAGCACAATGAGCCACAGCATGCTGCTCGACTGTTTGATGCGCGGAGTGACGATGGCGATGATCAGGAAGCCCGGTACCACCAGCAGCAGGTCCACCAACCACATCAGAACCCGGTCACGCCAGCCGCCGAAGTAACCGGCAACCGATCCGACGGTGGCGGCAATGCTGGTCGATATCAATGCCACACAGAAACCGATCAGCATCGACTTCTGCATGCCGCGCAGGGTCCGGGCCAACAGGTCCTGGCCGAGCGCGTTGGTGCCGAACCAGTGCTTGACCGACGGCGGCTGCAGCAGTCCGTGGTAGTCGAGGGCGTTGTAGTCGTAGGGGAGTAGCGGCGGCAGCCCGTAGCAGCCAACGAACAGCACCACTAGCAGAATCAACGCCACCACGGCAGGCCTGTTGCGCAGGAAGCGACGTATCACGAGGCTTCGTCGCGACGTGAAGGTCGCCGGCTTGATGCCGACCCGCAGCGGGGTGGTGTCGGTCGGGTTCTCCTGCGTCAGCAGCGCGTCATCACCGGGCGCGGTCATCGGCGCCGCTCCTCAGCATCGGTTCGCTCTGCATCGTCGCCGGCGCGTGTCACGACACTCGCACCCTCGGGTCCAACGCCGCATAGATGACGTCGGACAACAGCCCGGCGAACAGCAGCGCCGCACCGGTGAACAACGTGATCGTCGCGACGATGTGCGTATCCTGACTCGAGATGGCCTGCACCACCCACTCGCCCATGCCGTGCCAGCCGAAGATCTTCTCGACGAACACCGCGCCGACGACCAGGCCGCTGACCCCGTAGGCGAACAACGTGGCCAGCGGGATGAGTGCGGTGCGCAAGCCGTGCTTGAACAGCGCGCGACGCCTGGTCAGGCCCTTGGCCCGCGCGGTCCGGATGAAGTCCTCACCGAGCACGTCCAGCATCGCGTTGCGCTGATACCGGCTGAAACTCGCGGCGGCGCCCAGGGCCAGCGTGAGACTCGGCAACACGATGTGCCGAGCTCGGTCGACGAACTGGTCCCAGAGTCCGCCGGGCGGAACCGGCGAGGTTTCCCCGGTGTAGGCGAAGATCCGCACCCCGAACAGGTTGTTGACCCGCAGCGCGGCCAGGATGAGCAGCCCCGCCAGCACGAACGACGGGATGCTCAGAATGATCAGCGACAGCACGGTGATCACCCGGTCGCTGAGCCGATACTGACGGACCGCTCCCCAGGCGCCCAGGACCACGCCGGCCACCGTGCCCACCAGCGAACCGATCAGCACCAGCCGCAGGCTGACCCCGACGCGCGACCACAACTCCTGGGAGACGGGGTGACCGGTCACCGTGGTGCCGAAGTCACCTTGCACCACGCCGCCAGCCCACTCGGCGTACCGGATCGGAATGGGTTTGTCCAAGCCCAGCTCAACGGCCTTGGCGTGGATCGCCTCAGCCGGCGGCTGCGGGTGACGCTCGATGAAGCTGTCCAGCGGATGAAACGTCAGCGAGGCCAGGCAGAAGGCCATGAACGAGGCCAGCACCAGCAACACCAGGTAATTGAGGAGGCGGCGCAGCAGGAAACGGATCATGCCTGCCGGCCCTGCCTATCTCGCATGGGGCCAGGGTAAAAGATGTCCTCGGGCACGTCGCGGCACGAGCCAAAGGCGCAGCTAGGCGGCGCGGCGGTCGATCGTGGCCCGCTCACGTATGGCCGAACTCTTCCGATCGGACTGATCCGGACCGGTGAAAATCCGCGTGTCGACGGTTAAAATCACCCACTTGGGTTGGGGTGTGCAGCAAACGAGACTGTGACACAAGGAGATTGGCGTGACGGCTACCGATAACTACTTGGCCCACAACGTCGAATACGCAAGTTCCTTCAAGGGGCCGCTGCCACTGCCGCCGAGCAAACATGTCGCGGTCGTCGCGTGCATGGACGCCCGGCTCGACGTCTACCGGCTACTTGGGATCAAGGAGGGCGAGGCGCACGTCATCCGAAACGCCGGCGGGGTGGTCACCGACGATGCGATCCGCTCACTGGCGATCAGCCAGCGGTTGCTGGGAACGCGGGAGATCATCCTGATCCACCACACCGACTGCGGGATGCTCACCTTCAGCGACGACGACTTCAAACACGCCATCCAGGAAGAGACCGGCCTCAAGCCACCCTGGGCCGCCGAGGCCTTTCCCGATCTTGCCGAGGACGTTCGGCAATCCTTGCGCCGCATCGAAAACAGCCCGTTCGTCACGAAGCACGAGTCGTCGCGAGGGTTCATCTTCGACGTCGCAACGGGCAAGCTCAACGAGGTCAAGCTCTAGCTCGCCGAGCCTCACGAGGCTCAATAGCCTCTGCAGTCGCTGAGTGAGAGGTCACCGCCTCCCTCACATCGACTTCGCGGGCGGCCCCACTTTTGAGAAGAGACTCGCGCCCATCTGACGGTGCTGGTGTGGCTATTGATGACGAAGCCGGACCGGGCGAATCCGTTGACAGCGCCATCCCGGGCTGGTTGGATACACGGTAATGTCAATAAACATGGTCAATCGAACCAACATTACCTGGAATAGAGAGTGTCATGACTCAAGCGACCGCGACTAGCCCAGCGGCGGGCCAGTACGAGTTAAGCCATCTGCGCTCGCTGGAGGCCGAGGCCATCCACATCATTCGCGAGGTGGCGGCCGAGTTCGAGCGTCCGGTCCTGCTGTTCTCCGGCGGCAAGGACTCGATCGTGATGCTGCATCTGGCGATCAAGGCCTTCCGCCCCGGCCGGCTGCCGTTCCCGGTGATGCACGTCGACACCGGTCACAACTTCGACGAGGTCATCCAAGCGCGCGACGAGCTCGTAGCCGAGACAGGTGCGCGGTTGGTCGTGGCGTCGGTGCAGGAGGACATCGACGCGGGCCGGGTCGTCGAGACCATCCCGTCGCGCAACCCGATCCAGACGGTAACGCTGCTGCGCGCGATCCGTGAAAACAAGTTCGACGCGGCGTTCGGTGGTGCCCGGCGTGACGAGGAGAAGGCACGCGCCAAGGAGCGGGTGTTCAGCTTCCGCGACGAGTTCGGTCAATGGGACCCCAAGGCGCAGCGGCCGGAGCTGTGGAACCTCTACAACGGGCGACACCACAAGGGTGAGCACATCCGGGTGTTCCCGCTTTCCAACTGGACCGAGTTCGACATCTGGGCCTACATCGGCGCCGAGAAGATCGCGTTGCCGTCGATCTATTACGCGCACCGCCGCAAGGTGTTCGAGCGCGACGGCATGCTGCTGGCGGTGCACCGTCACATGCAGCCCCGCGCCGACGAGAAGGTGGTCGAGAAGACCGTGCGATTCCGCACCGTCGGCGACGTGACCTGCACCGGGTGCGTGGAATCGACCGCGTCCACCGTCGCGGATGTCATCGCTGAAACAGCGGTGTCACGGTTGACGGAACGCGGCGCTACCCGAGCAGACGACCGGATTTCCGAGGCCGGTATGGAAGACCGCAAACGGCAGGGGTACTTCTGATGGCGACATTGCTGCGCATCGCGACGGCCGGCTCCGTCGACGACGGCAAATCCACGCTGATCGGTCGGCTGCTGTATGACTCCAAGGCCGTCATGGAAGACCAGTGGGCCTCGGTAGAAGCCACCTCAAAGGAACGCGGCCACGACTACACCGACCTGGCACTGGTCACCGACGGGCTGCGTGCGGAGCGTGAGCAGGGCATCACGATCGACGTTGCTTATCGCTACTTCGCTACTCCCAAGCGCAAATTCATCATCGCCGATACCCCCGGCCACGTTCAGTACACCCGCAACATGGTGACCGGGGCATCGACAGCGCAACTGGCGATCGTGCTCGTCGACGCCCGCCACGGTCTGCTCGAGCAGTCCCGTCGGCACACCTTCCTGGCGTCGCTGCTGGGCATCGAGCACATCGTGCTCGCGGTGAACAAGATGGACCTGATCGATTGGGACAAAGAAGCTTTCGAGGCCATCCGCGACGACTTCCATGCCTTCGCCACCCGCCTCGACGTGCACGACGTGCTGGCTATCCCGATGTCGGCGTTGCACGGCGACAACGTGGTTACCAAGTCCGACCACACCCCCTGGTACGACGGGCCGGCGCTGTTGTCGCACCTCGAAGAGGTCTTCATCGCCGGTGACCGCAACCTGGTCGACGTCCGGTTCCCGGTCCAGTACGTCATCCGGCCGCAGACCCACGAGCACACCGACCACCGCAGCTACGCCGGCACGGTGGCCAGCGGCGTGATGCGTCCGGGCGACGACGTGGTCGTGCTGCCGACCGGCAAGCCCAGCCGGATCAGCGCGATCGACGGGCCCACCGGGCCTGTGGCGGAAGCGTTTCCGCCGATGGCTGTGTCGGTCAGCCTCGCCGACGACATCGACATCTCTCGCGGCGACATGATCGCCCGGCCCACCAATCAGCCCAGGGTCGTTCAGGAATTCGACGCGACGGTCTGCTGGATGGCGGATGCCTCAGCGCTGGAACCCGGCCGCGACTACGTCATCAAACACACCACCCGAACCACGCGGGTACGGGTCGCCTCGCTGGACTATCGGCTCGACGTCAACACGCTGCGTCGCGACACGACGGCGGAGGCGTTGCAGCTCAACGAACTTGGTCGCATCACGCTGCGCACCCAGGTGCCGTTACTGCTGGACGAATACACCCGCAACCCCAGCACCGGATCGTTCATCCTGATCGATCCGGACACCAACGGCACGGTCGCCGCGGGCATGGTGCTGCGTGAGGTGTCGACACGCACGGCGAGCCCCAACACGGTGGTGCACAAGTCGCTGGTGACCGCCGAGGACCGGATGACGCGTGGCCGCACGCTGTGGTTCACCGGTCTTTCGGGTTCCGGTAAGTCGTCGGTGGCGATGCTGGTCGAGCAGAAGCTGCTCGAAAAGGGCGTTCCCGCTTATGTTCTCGACGGCGACAACTTGCGGCACGGCTTGAATGCCGACCTGGGCTTTTCCATGGCCGACCGCGCGGAGAACCTCCGTCGACTGGCGCACGTGGCTGCGCTGATCGCCGATTCGGGGCACACTGTGCTGGTGCCCGCGATCAGCCCACTGGCGGAACATCGCGAACTGGCCCGTCGGGTGCATGCCGAGGCCGGGCTCGACTTTCTCGAGGTGTTCTGCGACACCCCACTCGAGGATTGCGAGCGCCGAGACCCCAAGGGGCTCTACGCCAAGGCCCGCGCGGGTGAGATCACGCATTTCACCGGCATCGACAGTCCGTACCAGCGGCCGAAGAATCCCGACCTGCGTCTGACGCCGGACCGCAGCTGCGACGAGCTCGCGGATCAAGTCGTCGAACTGATCGAGTCGCGACGTTGAGCGACCATAGCGACCACGAAGTAGCAGCGCGGCTGGCCACCGAAGCGGGCCGGTTACTGCTCGCGGTGCGCGACGAGCTGGCCGATGCCACCCAGGCCGAGCGAAAAGCAGCGGGGGACAAGCGATCCCACGACTACCTGATGGAGGCGCTGGAACGCGAACGCCCGGCCGATGCCGTGCTGTCCGAAGAAGGCGCCGATAACCCGGTGCGGTTGCGCTCTGAGCGGGTATGGATCGTCGACCCGTTGGACGGCACCCGGGAGTTCTCCGAACTCGGGCGGCAGGACTGGGCCGTCCACGTCGCGCTGTGGCAATCCGGCGATCTGGTCGGCGGCGCGGTTGCCCTGCCGGCGCAGGGCGTCACGTTGGCCACGCCCGATCCCCCGCCGCCGCCGGCATCCACCGGGGCGCCCCGCATCGTCGTCTCGCGCACCCGACCACCCGCGATTGCGCTGCAGGTCCGCGACAAGCTGAATGGGACGCTCGTCGAGATGGGATCGGCCGGCGCGAAGGTCGCCGCGGTGGTTCAGGGTCTGGCCGACGTGTACGTGCACGCCGGCGGGCAGTACGAATGGGACTCGGCCGCCCCGGTCGCGGTTGCTCGCGCGGCCGGTTTGCACACGTCGCGTATCGACGGTTCGCCATTGCAGTACAACCGGCCCGATCCGCTGCTGCCCGACCTGGTGGTGTGCCGACCCGAATACGCCGACGCGGTGCTGGCGGTCACCGGCTGAGCCTTCCCGGCTCTTAACCTTGAACTACTGCCCGACTCCTCCTCGGGCCGGTCCCCGGCCCGCATCGTCGTCGGGCGTCGGTGGGAGGATCGTGTCCATGCGCATGTCGGCCAAGGCGGAGTATGCCGTGCGGGCAATGGTCCAGCTCGCCACCGTCGATGGCGGTGTGCGGGTCAAGACTGAGGACTTAGCGAACGCCCAGGCCATCCCGCCGCAGTTCCTCGTCGACATCCTGTCCGACCTTCGCACCGACCGTCTGGTGCGCAGCCACCGCGGTCGCGACGGTGGGTACGAATTGGCTCGTCCCGGCACCGAAATCAGCATCGCTGATGTGTTGCGCTCGATTGACGGACCGCTGGCCAGCGTTCGCGATATCGGTCTGGGCGATCTGCAGTATTCCGGTCCAACCGCGGCGCTGACCGACGTCTGGCGGGCGCTGCGGGCCAGCATGCGCTCGGTGCTGGAAGAAACGACGCTGGCCGACGTGGCGACCGGAGCCTTGCCGGACCACGTCGGTCGGATGGCCGACGACTATCGCGACCAGGAAAGCAGGCGCCACGGCCCCCGCAACGCAGGGTATGCCTAGCTGCCCGAGCCGTAGGGCCGGGTGAGAATCTCCAGGAAGTGGCCTCCGGGGTCGCGGAAGTAGACCCCGCGGCCGCCGTCGTTGGTGTTGATCTCGCCAGGCCGACGAGCGCCCGGGTCGGCCCAGTGCTCCAGGCCGCGCGATTGGATCTTGCCGTAGATCGCGTCGAAGTCGTCCTCCGAGACCAAGAACGCATAGTGCTGCGGTCGGACCTCCTGACCTTCGGATACATCGGCGTAGTCGAGGCTAGCGCCATGCTCGAGCGTGACGGTCAAGAAGTGGCCGAATGGCGCCGGGCTCGGCAATCCGAACAGCTCGGTCAGAAACTCCGCGGACTCCCGTTTATCGCGGGCGGCGACAATCGTGTGGTTGAACTCGATAGGCATTGTGCTGCCAGTCTACTTCGGCGCGGTTAACTCCAAGGCGATGTTGTCCGGGTCGCGAAACTCCAGGATGTAGGACGGCCCGATGTCCTTGACCGGCTCGTGCTCGATGCCCAGATCGTCGAGATGCAGTGCTGCGGCGTCCAATTCGGCCTTATCGGCCGACCTGAACGCGATGTGGTCCAGCCCGCAGCGGTCCTCGTGGAAGCGATCGGTGGCTACCGGCCGTAGCGCGATCAGCGCGCCGCCCATGTCGTAGATGACACCGCCGAACAAGAACGAGAGCTGGTTGCGGGTCGCCTCGTCGGCGTTGTCCGGGATCTCGATCAGAACGGGCCACCCGAAGACGCTCTCGTAGAACCGTCGGGAACGCTCGATGTCGCTGACGGTTAGCCGCACATGCGCGATGGAATTGGCCGTGATGCCCATCCCAGACATAGTGCCACTCCGCAGCGTGCGAGCATCCACCGGTCTGCATGCCACAATCGCCGTCGTGCACATATCGATGACCATGCCGGTCATGGAGCCGGACCTGGATGCGGCCGTGCTGCGGGATTGGGCCCGCGCGATCGACGAAGGCCCGTTCGCATCGTTGTGTTGGGGCGAACGCATCGCCTTCGACAACCCGGAAACCCTGACGCTGATGGGCGCGCTGGCCGCGTGGACCGATCGGGTGCGGCTGGTGACGACGGTGATCGTGCCTCAGCTGCACGACCCGGTCATGCTGGCCAAGGCGCTGGCGACGGGGGACATGCTATGCGGCGGGCGGCTGACCGTGGGCATCGGCGTGGGCGGTCGGGTTGAGGACTATCAGGCGGTCGGGGCGGATCCGGCGACGCAGACCATGCGCGGCATGGCCGAGCGCGTCGCGGTCATGAAACGAGTGTGGGCGGGGGAGAAGATCAGCGAGTCGGTGCTGCCGGTCGGGCCGGCGCCGGTCCAGGCGGGCGGGCCGCCGCTGCTGATCGGGACGATCGGGCCGAAGACCCTCCGTAGCGCTGCGGCCTGGGCCGACGGCCTGGCCGGGACCACGCTGGATCTTGATGTCGCCAAGCAGAATGACTTGTTCGACGTGGCGCGCGCGGCGTGGGCCGAGGCCGGCAAGCCCAGCCCCCACCTGATCACGTCGTTCTGGTTCGCGCTCGGTCCCCTCGACGAAGCCCGACCGCAGGTGCACCGGCATTTGCGGCGTTACATGAATTGGATTCCGCCCGAATACATTGACGCGATGGCGCCGACCACCGGGTTTGCCGGTAGCGAGGATGAGTTGGTCGCGTTGCTGCGCAAGTTCGAAGCGGTCGGCACCGACGAAATCCAGCTCATCCCAACCAGTTCCGACCTCAATCAACTTCGGCGGGTGGCCGACGTAGTAGGCGCGATCTAGAGAGGTGGCCGATGTCTGAGCTCAACGTGTTGGGCGGTCCGCTGGAGCCATGCAGCAGCGATCCGCTGACCGGCTTCTACCGCGACGGTTGTTGTGCGACCGGACCGGAAGATCTTGGCTTGCATACGATTTGCGCCGTGGTGACCGCCGAATTCCTGGAGCACCAGCGCGCGATCGGAAACGACCTTTCGACCCCGCGGCCGCAACTGCGGTTTCCCGGCCTGGTCCCCGGCGACCGCTGGTGCGTCACCGCCGGAAACTGGCTGCTGGCCTACCGCGACGGTTGCGCCGCTCCGGTGGTGTTGGCCTCCACTCACGAGCGCACCCTCGATGTCGTGCCCCTTGAGGCGCTGCGGGCGCACGCCGTCGACGTCCCCGACGACCTGGGCAGCCTGTAGCGCGGCGATAAAGCATTTCAAATCGTCCGCAAGATATAGCCTTTCGCCATGATGCGCGTCGCGATCGTGGGCGGTGGTGCCGCGGGCGTGCTCGCCGCGGTACACCTGCGCCGGCGCAAACCAGAAGCGCAGATCACGCTGATCGACGCGTCCGGTCGTCCTGGCACCGGCGCGGCGTACGGCACCAACGACCCGACGCACTTGTTGAACGTTCCTGCGCAGCGCATGTCCGCATGGCCAGACGATCCCGATCACTTCTGCCGTTGGCTCGATGAACGAGCTGTCAGCGTGGCGGACAGCTTCGCGCCGCGTCTTGCGTACGGCCGCTACCTGCGAGAACAACTCGCGGCCGCCGATATCCGGATGGAGACTGCCGAGGTTGTCGGTTTGGAGCCGGGCATGCCGGTGCGCCTCGCCCTGAACGACGGGCGTTCGTTGGCGGCCGACGCCGTTGTGCTCGCGTCCGGGCGCCCCGAGGGTGGCATGTCCGAATCGTTGGAACGCGCCTTCGCTCCGGTGTTGGACGCAGGCACCGACGGCAAGGTGGTGGTGGATCCATGGGCGCCCGGCGCGCTCGCGGCCCTTGGTGCCCGCCGGCCCGCGAGCGTCTTGGTGATCGGTTCGGGACTCACTGGCGTCGACGTCGCGCTGCATCTCATCGCGCGCGGCGCCACGGTCACGCTGCTGTCACGTCACGGCGCGCTGCCGCGGCGATTCCGCGCTACCGGCGCGCCGACGGAGTTGCCTAACGTCGATGCGCTCGCTGCCGAAGTCTCGCTTGAGCAATTGCGCACCGCGCTCGCCGCCGACCTCGTGCACGCGCGCATCGCTGGTGTGGACTGGCGGCAAGTGATCGACGCACTGCGGCCGCGAACCGCCCAGTTGTGGCGCTCGTTGGGGTGGGAGGACCAGCGCCGCTTCCTGCGCGAGGACTTGCGGCAGTGGGACGTCCTCCGCCACCGCATGCCGCCTACGATTGCCGATGCGATTTATGGCGCGATCGACAGTGGTCAACTCGTCATCGAGGCCGGTGAGGTCGCCGATGTGTCGCTGCACGGCAGCGGCGTGGAAGTGGTTGTGACAACGAGCGACAGATCAGTGCGTCGGCGCGGCGACGCGGTGGTCGTCGCTACTGGCGCGGCGTGGGATCGGCGGTCACTGCAAAGGTCCGCGTTGTGGGCGAACCTGTTGGCCACGAATGTCGCGTCGCTGCACCCGTGCGGCGTAGGCGTGCGACTCGATGCGGACGGCTACCTCATCGACGGAGCCGGGGGAACGGTCCCGGACATCGTGTGTCTCGGCTCGATCCGCCAAGGCGAAGAGTGGGAGACCACCGCGATTCCCGAAATCCGTACCCAGGCAGCCGCCATCGCGGAGTTGCTCGCCGACGACACCCGAGACCGCCCGGTGCGGGCACCCAGCCTGATCACGGCTGAGGCGGCATTGACTGGTGCGCCTGCTTCGTATGCCGAGGGTGTGCGTCGCCTGCTCGCCGTCCAAGACGGCGCATCGGTCGCCTTCGCCGCCGCGGTCGCGGAAGACCCGTATCACGCGCGTGCGCACGTCGCGCTCGCGATGATTGCCACGGAACGGCCCGACCGCGCGGGCGGTCCTGACGCGGTCGCCGGACACCTCGTTCGAGCGCGCGCCGCGCTTGCGCATGGGAGCGACGAAGACCGCAGCCACGTCGAGGCCATCGCGACGTGGTGCGAGAAGGGAAACGCGGCGGGCACCGACGCCCTCATCGACCATCTTGACCGCGTACCGGACGACGCGGTCGCATTGCTGGTGCTGGCGCCGTCGATTGCGTTCGCAGGGGCTGGCGACGCCTTGCCAAACGCGTGGCAGTACGTCGAGCGTTTCACTGGGGTCCACGGCGAGGCGCCATGGTATCTCGGCTTGCGCGCTTACGGCCGAACGGAGCAGGGCCTGTGGTACGACGCCGGCGACCTGGCTGACGCGGCGCTCGAACTCGATCCGGGCAATGGCAACGCCGCGCATGCGCGGACGCACGTGTACTACGAAACCGACGCGCATGGAGCCGGGCTGAAATGGCTGACGGACTGGATCACGAGCGACGGCATCACGCAGCGGTACCTCCCGCACTTTCAATGGCACTCCGCGCTGCACGAGCTCGCGATGGGCGACGCGGCTGCGGCGGCGCGTCGGTACGCCGCGTTTCTCGCACCGCCCCAGTCGAAGGACGTCCGCTGCCTCGTCGATGCCGGTTCACTCGCCTGGCGCGCGCGCCTGCATCCGGACTGGGTTACTCCACCTGATCCGATGCCGCTGCTCGCCGAGGTCGGCTCGCTTGCATATGCGCCGCAAACACCATTTATCGCATTCCATGCGCTGCTGGTACTCGCCGCAGCGAACGATCCGGCCGCTATCCGAGCGATAGATGTTCCGGGTGCGACCGATGCGCAGGCAACGACGTTGCGTCTCATTGGCGAAGGTCTTATTGCATTGACGGCTGGTGAGCCGCGCGCCGCGCTGGACTACCTCCTCGAATCGCTTGCCGGGCTTCCGTCGATTGGCGGTAGTCGTGTGCAACAAGAAGTGGTCTTGGAAACCGCGTTGGCCGCGATGCTCCAACTTGGTGCGCCGGGCCAAGCAGCGCGTCTGTTGTCGCGTCATCGTGCTGGGCCCGCGCCGCAAGTGACGCGCGGCGCGGTGAACTAACCACCTCTGGATAGGGCGAACCATGACACCGACTGCTAAATCACAAAATTCGTCAAGCCTCCGGCACGGGCGCGAATGACGTTGGTTGCAAGGCGCTTTGCGCTCGGCGTCGCGATCGGGTTCGTGTTGGCGGTGTCGTTACTCGCCGCGTGCGGCGGAAATCTCACGGAGGAGGACACGCTCTACGTCAAAGAGCACCTCTACCTCAACGGCCCGGGCGGCACGAAATACGAGGTCAGCATCGGCAAGGACGCAAGCGGCAAAGACATCGTGACAGCGACGCCCGTTGGCAAGTAGGCGGGATTTTTGCCAATTGTCGATGGGCGCGCGGAATGTCGCTTAACATGTGCCGCACACGCCCGCCAATTGAATATTGCCACGGCATCCGAACGGCAGTAGCAAATGGAGAAATCATGAAGCCGTTAGCGACATTGGCAGCTGGGATAGCGATTGTGGCCGCAACGCTTGGCGGGGCCGCGACCGCACACGCCGGGGGTCCGCCCAACGGCGGCGGCGGAGGCGGCGGTGCGCCCGCCGGTGCGCCAGGCCATTGCTCCGACGCTGACCTGACGGTCACCAACGGTCCGATCGAGTCGGCCAGCACCATGCGTCGCGTGGTCGTGTCCTTCAAGAACACGTCGTCAAACCCGTGCATGCTCGTCGGCTACCCCGACGCAAACCTGGTCACGGCCGCCGGCGGTGTGCTGGTTCACGTACAGAACCGGACTGCCCTTGCGGCACATGTCCTCACGCTCGCCCCCGGCGACGTCGCCAATGCGGACGTCGAGTCCTACGCGGTCGAGACCGGGACCGGGAACTCGTGCCCACGTGAAGGCACGTTGGTGGTCACGGCCCCCGGCGACTCCGTAGCTCATGAGTTGCCCGTCGCGCTGCCCATTTGCAGTGCGACCATCAGCTCGGTGGATTAAAGGCCGGATCCCCTAGCTCCAGGGCAGCTCGGCGCTCGGCTGCAGCTCGATGACGTCGACGACGACGCTCGCCCGCCGGTCCGATAGCGCGGCGATCCAGCTTTTTATGGGCTCTTTCCCAGCCATTTACTATTTTTCAATTTTGCGCCGCGTTAGACGCGCACACTGACGGGCATCGTCAACCCCAAGACGAAAGGAAACGCGACAAATGCCCGCACCCCGTTGCCTCTAGAGCGTTCTTCAGCCAGTCGGTGTCATCATCTCATCAAGACGATTCTCAGTTAAGACATTTAGACGTGGTTTACTGCTGATCGTGACCGTAAAGCTTGTTCAACGCTGGCGCCGTGATCTGAGCACCCTACGCATCGTCTCAACTGACACAGGCCCAAACTCCTGCGCCTTGCGCTGAGCAGCAGCTTTGATCTGCTGCAACTGCTCCGCCGGAAGTTCCTGCTCGCCATCACGCATGCTCGTTTCCCTTCCGTGATTTTGAAAAACGATTGACCGGCGCGTCTTTCCGCATCCGACAGCCGAGAATCCGCCGCTCGGTATCCCCCAGCTTTCGCTGTTTTTCATATTCGTGTCCGCACAATGACGGCTCTTCAACCTTTACCGGGCAGGTCGGCCCGTTGATCTTGTTCGGCGTGTCTAACGGCTGAGGGCCCTTGGCCTTCTGAAGTCTGAGTGTCGCGAAGCATCCAGACCGAGGAAGGAGCCAAGGGCTGTGCCTGACGCTACGACAGTGTTGTTCGGGCTGCCAGGAGTGCGGGTTGAGCGTGTTGAGCGCCGGGCCGACGGGACCCGGGTGGTCGACGTGGTCACCGATGAGCCGACGGCGGCGGCGTGCCCGTCGTGCGGGGTGGTCTCGACGTCGGTGAAGCAATACGCGGTTACCTCGCCGAAAGATATCCCTTACGGCGAAGGCCGTATCGTGGTGCGCTGGAACAAAGTTCGTTGGCGATGCCGAGAAGACTACTGCAAGCGGAAGTCATTCACCGAGGCCATCACCCAGGTGCCCGCCCGCGCCCGCAGCACCTTGCGGCTGCGTGTGCAGATGGCCGAAGCGGTCGGTGACGCGGCGCGTTCGGTGGCCGAGGTCGCCCAGGCCCATGGCGTGTCCTGGCCGACGGCGCATCGGGCGTTTGTCGCTCAAGCCGAGACAGTATTGCCCGAGCCGGCGCCTACCCCGGTGTTGGGCATCGACGAGACCCGCCGGGGAAAGCCCAGCTGGGAGTGCTGCGCCGAGACCGGTCGGTGGTTGCGGGTCGACCCATGGGACACCGGGTTCGTGGACCTGGCTGGTGATCAGGGCCTTTTGGGGCAGCACGAAGGCCGCAGCGGCGCGGCGGTGGTGGCCTGGCTCGAAGCGCGCACTCCGCAGTTCCGAGAGGGCATCAAGTAGTTGCCATCGATCCCGCCGCTGCCTACGCCTCGGCGATCCGCACGCCCGGGCTGCTGCCCAACGCCAAGCTCGTGGTCGACCACTTCCATGTGACCAAGCTGGCCAACGACGCGCTGACCAAGGTGCGCCGCCGGGTGACCTGGGAGCTCCATGAGCGGCGCGGCCGCAAGATCGACCCGCAGTGGGCCAACCGGCGCCGCTTGCTCACAGCACGGGAACGCTTGTCAGACAAAAGCTTCGCCAAAATGTGGAATCGGATTAACGCTGAGGATCCCAGCGCGCAGATCCTGTCAGCCTGGATCGCCAAAGAGGAGCTACGAACCCTGCTGTCGACCGTGCGCGTCGGCGGGGATCCCCACCTGGCCCGCCACCGTCTGCACCGCTTCCTGGCCTGGTGCATCGACTCGCAGATCCCCGAACTGCTGACCCTGGCCACCACCATCGACAGCTGGTGGCCCGAGGTCAACACCTTCTTGGTCACCGGCATCACCAACGCGCGCACTGAGGGCTACAACCGGCTGCTCAAACAGGTTAAACGCGTCGGCTGTGGGTTCCGGAACCGTGAGCATTCGACCCGGCGGATACGATTCCACTGCACCCGCAAACAGCGGGCCGTAACCCAGATTTCATGCCGGTTGCCCGGCTAAACTCGAAGAGCCACAATGACGGCACCGTTAACGCCAAGAAGAAAGAAGGCGCATCAAATGCTCTCACCTCGCTGGCTGGCCAGACTCACCGTTCCCATTATGGCTGGCGCTGCCCTGGTTACTGGCTCTGCGATTGCGACTGCCGATCCCACCAGTGATGCGTACCTCGATCAACTGCGTGGCCTCGGCTTCACTTGGCCGCCGGGCCACGAGGAGGCTCTCATCGGGATGGCTCTCCTTATCTGTGACGATCTCAATTCGGGTTTTACGCGCGACCGAGTTGCCCAGGACATCCACTCGAACTTGGACGGCAGGGGCATTCACTACGGACAAGTCGAAGCCATGGTGCACCTCGCACACTCGACCTATTGCCCCAACGCGACGTGCTGGGTCGCTCCAGGCAGCGGGGCAAGTTGGTGCTGAGCGCGCAGAGTCTCTGCCCGGACATTCTCGGCATGCTGAACCTGAGCCAGCCGTTCGGCTTGGGCGCGGATCCGGGAGTGCGATCCGCACCATCTTCGCCCAACCCGACGCCGAGCACGTGCGCGAGCAGCTTGACACCATCGCGCACATGCTGGGCCGCCAACTGCCCAAGGTGGAGACCATGCTGCGCGAGGCGGCCGAGGACATAACCGCGTTCGCTGATTTCCCTGTGCCGCACTGGAAGAAGATCTGGAGCACCAACCCGCTCGAGCGGCTCAACAAAGAGATTAAACGGCGTACCGATGTGGTCGGCGTGTTCCCCAACCCTGCCGCGCTGCTGCGGCTGGCCGGCTCTGTGCTCGTCGAAGCCCACGACGAATGGCAAGTCGCCGACAAACGCTCTCCGAAACCACCCTGGCCCTGCTCAAGCCCAATGACAACGCGACCGAAACCGTTGCAGCCACAGCCGCTCTCACGGCATAGTGGACAACCACAGAGCCTCAGGCGAAACGCCTGCTCGACTTACACCACTCCACGGGGCGCTACCCACCCCGTTGGCTGGCGGCACTGACCATCCCCACGATGGTTGGCGCTGCCCTGGTTACTAGCGCTGCGACTGCGACTGCCGATCCCACCAGTGACGCGTACCTCGATCAACTGCGTGGCGCCGGCCTTACTTGGCCGCCGGGCCACGAGCAGGCACTCATCGGGACGGCTCTCCTTATCTGTGACGATCTCGGGTGGGGTTGGACGCCACAACAAATTGCCAACAGCGTCCACGCCAACTTGGACCCGGACAACATCCATGTGCACGACGTTGGATCCCTGGTGAACATCGCGCGTTCGACCTACTGCCCCAACCAGCTATGCTGGGCCGCCCACTGCTGAGCGTTTCAGGGCGGCGAGCCAGCTTCGGCACGCCGTTGATGCTCGTGTGATGTAACCGGAGCCGCCCAAGACAATTGGATGGCTCCGGTTACATCCGCTGTCACGTGCATTGGAAGGGGTCGACGCACTGGTTGCCGGGGCAATAGATTTTGTGTGCGGCGTCGACCATGGTTCCGACGTCTTGCAACGTGACGCCCCTCTTGTTCATGTGGTCGTGAATGTCGTCGGCAATTGTTTGTGGCTGCCAAGCCCACTGGAGGTCGTAGCAGATGAGGTGCGCCTCCCCAATGAGCGCCTCTTCCGAGCTGGGTGGCCACGTGAGGCCGACGGCGTGCAGTTGTGCGAGGTATGCGTCGTCCTGGGCAGTAGTGGCAGTCGCAATCGCGGAGCTACTAAGCAGGGCAGCGCCGGCCATTACGGGGATGGCAAGTCTGGCCGCCCAGCGAAGTGAGAGCATTGGATTCCCTTCCGTTCGTCTTGAAGTCAGGTGAGTCTCAGGGAGATGCTAGAGGAGTCACAGGGAAATGCTAGGGATGGGAACCGAGTCCTACTTCGCTTTTTGCGCAAATGTGTTCGCCATCTATCGACGGCGACGAGCGTCGCTCTCAGAACGTCATTGACCGCAGCTGCCAGGCGGTGCCGGTAACGGTCCGGGCACTTGCGGCACAAGACCGAAGGGACCTGGCGGGGGAGCGGGCACGACGCACTGCACCACCACGAAGGAGCTCGACGTGCCGTGCTGTTGGGCGCGCCAGTACGAGCCATCCGGATAGGGCACGCCGTTGCAGGAGGGTCCGGGGGACGCCGGGTCTGTGGTCACGCCACCCGGGCAGTAATTGGCACCGTAGTCGGGTTTATGGGGATCGGGGTCCGCGTGGGCTGCCGGCGCGGCCAGCATGGCGGTGGCGATCAGCGCCATCGTCATTACGTGTTTCATGGTCAGCATCTTGCTATGGATCGGTTGATGTCGCCACATCCTCGCGCCTGCTGCTGAAAGCTCTTGACGTGTAAGCAATTTCACCGTCCGGCAAACAGAAGCTGATAGCTGCGTTCCAGAACGGTCCAGGCCTCGCGTTCGGCGGCTGAGAATGCGGCGAGTCGGTCGAGGAACTCAAGCACAAGATGGAAGTGTTGAAGCAACACTGCGACACCGTGGGTCGCGACCCCGACGAGATCGAAGTGACCAAAGGCTTCTTCTTCCAAGATCCATTCGAGGACCTCGACGGGTTTCTCACCGAAGTCGAATCCTATGCCGCGCAAGGAATCTCTTTGGTTCACGTCGGTGTGATGCCCGGCAATCCCGATCCGATCGGCTTCATCCGCCGTACGTGCGACGATCTGTTACCGAAGCTGGCTGCAATTGGTTAGTCTCGCGCCGACTGCGAGCGTCAGCCGGCTGCCGGCGTGAACGGAATCACGGTGGAACGGAGCTCGTAGCGGCTAGGCGCAGCGGCACCGTCGCGTCCGGTCAGGTTGGTCACCGGCATCATCGGCGACATCGCCGCCGGCGCACCCGGGTGTGCTGCCGGGACCGCGGCCGCGGCGCTGAACGGTGCACCTGCGGCGCTTGCTGCGGGCGCTGCGCCGCCCCAGGCCGATGGCACCGACAGGGCGCCGACGGAGGTGGCCTGACCCATACCCGCGGAGACAGCGGGCGTGGCCGCGCCGATCCCGCCGATGCCGGTCAGGGTCAGCGCGCCGGTGCCCGGGCCGAGCCCAGCCGACTGCGCGGCCCCCAGCTCGTTAGCGGCGGTGCTGGCGGCGCGGGCGGCATTGGCCGTGCTGCCAGCCGTGAAGAGTTTGGAGAGCATGCTCATGGGCATCGTTGCCATCCGCAAGGGCGTGCTGAGGGAGTTCAGCATCGACAGTGACGATGACGAGGACGACGACGACGATGTATCCGTCGCGGTCGCTGTGAGGCCAGCCAGGGACTGGGGCGATGCGAGGCTTTGCAGGGCCTGCGGCATCCCCGAGATCAGTTGCGGACCCGACGACATGATCGTCTGGACGTCAGTGCCGCCGGATGTGCCGGCAGCCTGTGTGACCGCGGCTGCCTGTGCGGCCAGCCCGCCCGGGTTGGTGGTTTGTGGCGGGGTGGTGAACGGTGTCACCTGTGAGGCGGTCGCAGAGGCGCCGGCGTAGCTGTACATGGCGGCAGCGTCTTGGGCCCACATTTCGCCGTAGTGGGCCTCGGTAGCGGCAATCGCCGGAGTGTTCTGGCCGAGGATGTTCGTCGCGACGAGCATCGCCAGCAGGCTTCGATTAGCAGCGACCATCGGGGGCGGAACTGTTGCGGCAAAAGCCGTTTCGTACGCACTGGCCGCCGCGGTGGCCTGCGCCGCGGTCTGTTCGGCCTGCTCGCCCGTGGCGCCCAGCCACGTCACATAGGGTGCGACTGCGGCGGCCAGCGACCCCGCGCTGGGACCGGTCCACGGCCCGCTGGTCAGGGTTGAGACCACCGAGCCGTAGCCAGCCGCGGCGGAGTTCAACTCGTCGGCCAGCGACTGCCAGGCCGTCGCGGCCGACAGCATCGAGCCCGGCCCCGGACCGGCATACATCCGCGTGGAGTTGATCTCCGGCGGCAGTGCTCCAAAATCCAGCATCGGGTCAGCCGCCTTACCCGGTCGCGACGGCGTTGGCGGCCTCGGTGGCCGCATAGGAACCGGCACTGTTGCCCAGCGTGGTGACGAACATGTCGTGGATCGCCGCCGCCTGCGCCCTGATCGCCTGATACGTCTGGGCGTGCGCGGCAAACTGCAGCGCCGTCAGCGCCGACACCTCGTCGGCCGCCGCCGGAACCACGCCGGTGGTCGGAGCCGCCGCGGCCGCGTTCTGCGCGGTCACGGAAGAGCCAATGCCCTGCAGATTTCCGGCTGCCGCGGTTAAATCCTCTGGCTGGGTGCTCACAAACGCCATCCGGCACTCCCTTCACAACAGCACTCACCCGTCACTAGTTAGGGACGTTAATTAGGCAAGATGGGCTGCTGACATGCCCTAGCTATGCGTCCGCTATGAATTGCGCTGAGCCGAGGCGTTGGGAGTGCAAAAAGCGGGGCTCCGCCCGCAACCGGGGGAGTTCGGTCGTCGCCAGACGCAGCGACATCGAGGCGCCTCGCCTAGAAACGGTGAGCATGCCCACCATCGAGGCCTACTCCGACACGTTTGCCGTAGTTGAGGCAGCGCCAGCTTGACCGGTCGAGCAGGCGGCAGTCAACGACAGTTCGGGCAGGCCGCGGGCGCGCGGTAGGAGCGCGCAGTCAGGTCTGCCTTCGTGCGGCCTTTGCCGTCACCTGGACTCATCGTGAACTCGACGGCATTGCGCGCCGCATATTCGGCTGGCGGCATGTCATCGGCCAGGTGCTATTCAATATAGAAAAAAACCGCCGCGTCGTTTCCGCCCCGGCAAATGACTGCATCGCCTTCCCTCAGACAGGTCATCGTGTAGTTCTGGTTCGTTACGGGGCTATAGGCGTCGATCACCCACGAGTCGGCCCCTGAGGCCGCTCCTTTTGGGTTCGCTAACTCGTACTGTTCGAGGACATTCTGGGCGAACGGGCAAGCGCGTCCGATTCACCGGCCGGTTAGGGCGTCGGCGGCCGTCGGTGACCATCGCTGACGACGTGTCGTGTTCATCGTCCTAATGTGTCGGGGCACAGTTCGTGCTGTGCCGCGTCGATCACGCCTCGCACGTCCATCATCGTCAGATGAACACCCGCGACGATCTGTTCCGGCGTCTGGCCGCCGTGCAGTGCATCGCAGGCGTAGAACCCCGCGTTGAGTGCTTTCGCCTGCCCTCCGGCATAGATCCCATGGTCGGACAAGCAGGCGAGATACGAGTTCGCGTCCGCCTGTGCCTGCGGCGACGCAAGCACCGTGACTACCGCGCACATCGCTGAGCCAATCACCCTGCCCATCCAAACAAGGTAATTCCTCTCAGTCTGCCCGGTCCCGCAATATTAGAAATCGGGCCGCCCCTGGAGTAGGAGCGGCCCGACATTTTGTAAGACGCTGACTTACCGAGCATCGGTTCCGCCCGGGTGCCAAGTCATTCGTTCCGGCGTCGAGTGTGCGATCAGGCGAAGTTCACGGCAAGTCGAGTAGTCAACTACTCGCGCTAAACCGCTGGAATGGTCAAGACTTGCAAGTGTCATCTTAAGTCACAGGCGCTAACGCGGACTTCATGAACTCACCGAATTGGGGTGTGCAAATGGTTATGGGTGATTGGCTGGCCGGCGAGCGCGCCGGCAAAATCGACGGCGAGGCCGATGCCAGGGCGGCCAGGCCTTACAATCCTCATCCTGCTCAGGGGCCGTTCGACAGCGATGACTATGAGCACGGGTATTACAAAGGCTACGAAATCGGCTACGGAAGGTAACCCGGACGGGGCATAGAGAAAAGCCCCCCGAGCAAGTCGGAGGTCGCCCATGAGTACATCCGAGGACACAAGTCAGCCGTCGGACGATGGCGCGGCGGGCGGTGGGTGGAAGAAACGCAAGACCTGGGTCGCGGCGGTCCTCACGACGGCTGTCGTGGTTCCGCTGGTGACCTGGGGGGTTACTTCCGCGCGAGAGTGGATCAACGACAAATTGAACCCTAAGCAGGATCTTTCGGCAGTCGTGAAAATCCCGACGCCGGCAGCTGAATGCCACGGCGGCCGGAGCTGGGTGTTCGACAAGCGTCCGCCGGAATTGCCCTTGCCGCCGAAGGAGGGTGACCTTGACGGGTGGGCCGCCGCCAACGGCGGCATCCCAGCAAGCGGAAACTACATCGAGGTCACGTTGCAGGGCCTAAACGGGCGCAACGTTATCGTCCACGATATTTCGGTCAATATTGTCTCGCGGACCGACCCGCCGCACGGGGCATTCGCGGAGCTCAGCGGCGGGTGTGGAGGGTTTTTTCCCTACCACTTCTCTCTAAATTTGGACGCTAACCCAATCTCGGTCACCGCGAAGCCCGACGACGGAGTCGGTGCGCAGGCGCCGAGTCGCCCGGTGGAACTGCCCCACGAGATCAGCGGCTCCGAACCGGAGGTCTGGCGCCTCGCCGCTGAAACGAAGACGTGCACATGCGAATGGACCGCGACCCTTGATTGGACCGCCGACGACGGTAAAAATGGCACCACGGAAATCAACGACAAGGGTCACCCGTTCCGTGTGGCCGCAGCGGATCTCGCCACGTCTTATTTTGCCGACCGGTGGGAGGGCCGCTGGGAAATGTTGCCCGCTTAGATCTGCTCGATTACGGGGATGCGTGAATTTCGACGCGTGGGAGGAGGAGACCCGTTGGTTGTGGATCGCGATGATGGCGGGGATCGGCGCGGTCGCGTAGTTTCACCATCTTTTCGCAAGCGCGAAGAGATGGCCCGGGGCGCCGCCCACCTGCCTTTTTATCCGTTCCAGTAAAAAGGGTTCGGCCCGCCACGAGGAGAGAGCGTGGCGGGCCGAATAGTGCTCAGCGGGCTCGGCGAAGGGGTTGAGATGCCTGCATGGCCCCACCCGAGTAGCGGCCTTCTAAGCGTGCGATGTGGCCCTGCGCTTCGTTGATGTCTCGCCGCAATGCTGTGGCGTCGAGCGGGGAGCCGTGCCTCTCCAGCCAGTTCACTTGGCTGATCATCTTGTCCCGCAGATCGCGCAAAGCCCGGATCAGTACCACGGCCTGAGCTGCATCGCGTACACCCATCACCACCACATAGGGCTACCCGGTTCCCGGCGGGAATACCCAACTTCCAGTGTCGGGTGACCAGTTCCCTGCGCACGCCCGCGGCTGCGCGCCGCAGATTGGCGGCAAGCTTCTCAGACCGCCGACGGTCGGCCCTCCCGGACCTTGAATGACGTAGCCCGGTAATGGTGCTGGTGTCCGGGTCGGCGCCGGCCGTACCGGCCGCAGCGACCACCGTGGCCGCGGCGAGCAGTACCACCGCGCAGATGAGCTTCTTGGTCATCATGTGGACGGGGCCGTCTTGTCGACGTCGTTGGAGACGGTCATGGCTGTGATCCTCTCGGGGCTTGCTTGAGTTTTAAAACAGTCACAACATGCCCTTTGCCCTGTCGCCGTCCGACGCTCACATCGGCAAGTGATGTGCTGACCGAGCCGACGACACTTTTGATCAGAACCCACGACTGCATCGTTGGGAGTTGCCGGCGAAAAACCCTAGGTAGCAGCTTTTCGCGTGGTCTACTCGACTCATGGCGTTCAAGCTCCGGCGACGTCCCGCCAAGGCCTCGCTCCGCTACTTTGTCTATGTTTCGGACGCCAAACTGGACATGCTCTTCGACCAGATCCCTCCCGAGCTCCGCCAGCGCATAAGCGCCGAAGCAAAGGTCGATCTCAAGCTTGCCAGCCTAACTATCAAGGAGGCACAAACGCCGACGGCTACCCGCATGGCCAAACTAAACGTGGTCGAACGCTACATCGATCGCCACCAGCGAGTGGGCACGGTTCAAGAACCTGGCTCAGAGTACTTCCGGGGGACAATGCCCCTGCGGTGGGGATGGTTCCCCGATCTCAATGCGTCCCGCGACAGCCCTAATGGCGGGTTCAATGTGGCATTCTTCAGTGGAGAGCGGGATGGCCACACGGTCGTCCTCGTGGGATCACGCCATCACGTGCTGGGTGAACAGCCCTTGTCTGTAAGCGCAGACGTGATGACAAGTTCCGCCTTTCCCACCATCACGATGGTCGTCGTCAAGCACGTCAGCGATGTATACGAAAAGGCCACGAAATTAGACGACCTGCGCGAGCACCGCATGATGGAATGGGAGGCAGAGTTCCACACCCGGCCTGAAATAGTCCTTCAAATGGTACGGATGCCCCGCCTGGGTGGGCCACCGCGATGGATGGAGTTCCTTGCTGTGCCGATTCTTGAGGGAGATGTTGCTCTGCCGATTCTTGAGGGAGATGTCGGAGACGGCCCCGAAACACACACGGTGCTAGCGACACCCATCTATGTCGCTCACGCCAACCCAGAGTAACTAGCTGAGAAATCCTATCGAGCAGGGCATCTAGAACAGTTTTCCTTGTACTTACGACCTGGCGGAGCCGGTCACGTTAGTAAAGGTGCGTGACCTCATACTTTGCACGGCGCACTAATCCCCATTGCGAAACCACGTGGGTCTCCCCCTCCAATTTGGCCGCTAAATTTTCCGCGGCCAGTTGGTAAGTCGATGCATTATCCTGGGAGCACTCACTCGCAAGGCAACCATCTGACAGGCTTGTCCAACTAGCGTTAAAGCGGTTAACGTCCTCGCTATTCAGGTATTCTGAACTACCCTCTATAGGACATTTGTTCTTGATTTTGACATGCGGCAAGACGATAAGGGTATTAATTTGTGCGATCGCGGCATTTGTCTTGTCGTCCGTGGCCTTTCGATCCTGAACCGTGCCCAATAGGGTTACCAAACTGGTTAGTCCGGCTTCATACTGTAACAAAGCGTCGTAGCAGTCGTCCGCACGTTTGACATAGTCCGTCACCTGATTTGATCCCATTCCGAAAAAGAAGCCGACAAGTGCGGTAATTACTATTCCTAATAGGCCGATCTTCCGTCCTTTAGCGGCCTGTTCAGTGCTAGCAGCGGCTTGTTCAGCGTTGTTGATGGTGCGGCGCGTTCGGAGACGGGGTAGGAAGCGGCGTCGCCTCGGTTGCTGTGGAGTGACGGAGGCGACGTTTGATTGGTCATCAGCTTGGTTGCCGCAATCAGGCGGCTCGGTGCTACCGGTATCGGGCATCGTTGGCGCTTCATCTCTTTGCTCGGATTGGCGGTCGCCCCCCATGTAGGGGATGGTAGGCGGACTCGTTCGACGGCGTGGTTAGTTCAGCTTGGTCGATATCAGCCATCTAGCAGGTGTAGTGCGACTTTCGAGAGGTCTTAGCTGCACAAAACGGTTCTAGGATCCGGGTGGCTTCACCTATGCGAGTTTGGTGCTTTCGCGGTCCCGTGGACGCTGGCCGAGCAGTCAGCTCCCGGTCAGCTTGTTGCGTTCGTCGAACAACTCGTCGACCTGGCGACTCGACGGCTCGCCGCAGCTCGCGGATCGACCACCGGACCGCGGCGAGTAGCCGCAGCTCGGAGTCGATGGTGTCGAGGTTGCGCATAGCGGAAAACGTGGGCCGTGACGGTCATCGTCGCAATTCACGCTCCGGCGAACCCGCAGCGGTGCCCCGCCAGTCGACTCCGACACCCGGCTGTGCCAGTGCGCCGTCAGGGCCAGCAAACAAGGCGGGTGGCTCCGTGAGACTGTGCGCGAACGTCACGACCCGCGTGACTGAATGATCAATCGCCGGAAAGCCCAAGATCTCTCTGTGCGTCCGCTATAAAGTTCGGCACCAGTGGGGAGGGCGCGAGATCAAGATTCTTATAAAGATCAGCGTTCAGACCAGTTGCCTTTTCGGGCTGGCCGGTTCGCGCGGCCTTCATTACTTCGCGGATCCGACTTTGTATGTCGTTGTGTTTGTCGCGAATCTTTTTCCGCGCCTCTTCCACGTCGGGAGACGCGACCAGTCGAACGGTTGAAGAAGCACGATTGAACTTAAGATATGCATCGTCCACGAGCTTGAACTGATCTTCCGCTTGCTTTATATCAAATGGTGTCAATGTGGAGAATTCAAGCTCCTGTCTGTCCAAAGTGGCCACGGCGTCAAGAAAAGCCGCATAAGCATTCTTTCTTTGTTCCCTGCTAAAACTCAGTGCCGCCCGATCCGACTCAGCTTTGACCTGTAGTGCCGTCTGATCCGACTGGGCTTTGACCTGATGAGTGGACGCCGAATAGGCAAGCGAGCTACCGGTTATCCCGACGATGAGAGTTGCCGCGATCCCCCCGAGTGCCAACCAGAACTCATTGGAACGACGTTGCCCTGACTTGGCCGGCTCCTGGGCTGCGGAGCTTGGCTCGTTGTGGCTGGAATCTGTCTGGTTTTGCTCGGGAGTCGTTGGCTCGTCGGGATTGGCTTGAACCGGCTGTTGCTCCGGCGTGTTTGGCTGCCCCGAACTGGCTTCCGTCATGTAGGGGGAGGCTACATCTCGTTCGTCCCTTCAGCAGCGTTTCGGGCTAGGGGTGGCGGCTAGTCTCTCGCGGTCGCCTGCCTTGCCTTTGAGCTGCGGTTATGCTGGTGCGCGATACTGGGATTGAACCAGTTGCATCCCGGACGGCCGCCTGGTAGCGGTCATGCGGTCGGCGATCTCTGCGGGTCGAACAGCGCGATGGGGTGGTCGGTGGCCCGATCGATGGCGAGGTCGGCAAGGATTTCGCCGACCACCGGAACGAATTTGAAGCCGTGCCCGGAGAATCCGCACGCCATGATGACGTCGGCGCATTGCGGGTGGCGCCCGATCACGAAGTGCCGGTCGGGTGTATTGGAGTACATGCAGGTCGCCGCGTGCAGGCAGTTGCCCGCCAGCGCCGGCAACAACTCAGCGACCCGCGCCCTAATCTCGCTGATTTCCCGCTCGTGCACCACCCGGTCGATGGTGTCCGGCCCACAGGCGATCCCGTTGCCGGCGAAGCCGACTTTCACACCGCCCCGCGGTCCATCGATCGCCGGAAAGCCGTATATATGTCTGCCCAAGGCGTTCTCGTGAATGAAGATGGGGTGATCCTCGAACCCCGAAACACCGCCGATCGGGTCCAGCCAATACATCACCTGACGTTCCACCGCGATGGGAACACCGAACTGACCCAGCACCTGCGGGGCCCAGGCACCCGGGCAGATCACCAACTGCCCAGCGGTGTAAGACCCCCGACCCGTAATGACCCGCA
>Ga0209656_10000096_pt1 | contig 55679 bp, 53 predicted proteins | sample BogFormECP12_OM2_FD_188239 | JGI IMG/M metagenome (GOLD analysis project Ga0209656, IMG submission 188239) | Bog forest soil microbial communities from Calvert Island, British Columbia, Canada - ECP12_OM2 (SPAdes) (version 2) | ecosystem: Environmental > Aquatic > Freshwater > Wetlands > Bog ...
CGTGTGGAGATTTCCTCAATGCTGGCCCGTCTCCCCAGAGACGGATTTCCAGAAATAGCCCGGACTTTTCGGGTGGCCCATTCTAACGGCGCGCCCTTTGCGACGTTAGAGTGGGAATGTCCCGGGCCAAGCAATTACTTGCGGATGCCGAGTTTCGTAATGACCGTCTTATACCGCTCGGAATCGTATTTCTTCAGGTAGTCGAGCAAGCTACGCCGCTTGCTGACCAGCATGAGCAGGCCCCGGCGCGAGCCGTGGTCCTTCTGGTGCGTCTTGAAGTGCTCCGTCAATTGGCCAATGCGTTCGCTCAGCAACGCGATCTGGACTTCAGGGCTGCCGGTATCGCTCGCATGCGTGCCGTACTGGTCGATGAGGGATTTCTTGTGCTCTCTGGCTAACACTTGCCTGGTGCACTCCTGTCTTTGAATCGTTTGTCTATGTGACGTTTACAGAGTATCACGGGGGGTTAGGGAGCGTAAAGGATATGACGCGCCATCCCTGCGGCATCATTCTGAGCGCAGTCGTTTTTCAGGCGGAACGAAAGATCTCCCCCCAGACTCAAACCACGCTGCGAACGGTCAACACTGGATGCTGCGCTATTTGTTCTGCCACGGCGAAAGGGAATATCAACGGGAATTGTACGGCATGGCGGGTTTGCTATGATGACGGCGCTATGAATGGATACCGGACTACGCTTGCGAGTTTTGACGCATTCGCCAAGGAGACAAAATTGTTCCTCCTAGCGCAAGCCATTGCCACTAGCACTCCCGGTTTTTTTCAAATCAAAGGGCCGGGAATTGGGGACAAGGCATCGCACGCATTCATGCTCCAGCTGAGACGCGAAGCTACAAAATTGTTCGGGGAAGATTTCAGCGAAAAGAGAGCTTGTGACCGCGCTAAGTTCGCTCTAGATTTCTATTTTCCTGATGAGAAGACCGCCGTTGAAGTGGCTCTTAGCCTTCGGAATCCAAGTTCAGAGTATGAGCGCGATATCTTCAAATGCTTGTTGGCAATGGAAGACGGCTGCGCAATCCGGCAGCTTGTATTCATTACAAAACCCGGTGGGCATATCAACATAATTCAGCGCAACGGGGCAACGGCAATTCGTGCGTGGGTTGAAAAGAAGTTTGGACTTGAAATTGAAGTTAGGGAACTCCAGGACCAGTTTGCTGACCCGAAGGCGGCTGTGGAGCATCTCGCCGACTGGCAAACGAGCAACAGGCGGGAATAGTAAGGAGCGCGGTGCCCCATCCTTTCGCTTTCTTTGCGAAAGGGTGGGAACCACGGGTGCCGACGCATTGTTTTTCGGAACCTCAGGGGACACAAAAAGCAGGTTCCTCCACTCCGCCGTCGCATTCGCTCCGGCTCCGGTCGGAATGACAAGCTTGGCGAACGAAAACGTCTAGAGCGTAAGCGCGTCACCCGCCGCCGCTCCCCGCGACCGAGCTTTCCTAGTTCTGATTTCAGTGCGTAGCCCTAGCTTCTCAGCGTAGATGACTAACATCTCCAGACTGAACTTCGACATCTTTCCCCGCAGGAGGTCGCTGACTCTGGGCTGCGACTCGTCCAGGATGGTTTGCAATTGCCGTTGCGAATAACGGGCCGCACTCTTCACGACCTTGGAATGCAGCTCGGCCTTGAGTTTGAGCGCTGCGGCTTCCTCGGGCGAGAATCCCAAATCCTCGAACACATTTTTGGTCATGCAACAAACCTGCTTTCCCATACTCACGATTCGTTTTATTTCTTCTGCTTTGCCAGTCTTGCCTTCAAATCACTCAACCGACTGCGTCCCACTTCGATGTCGCCCCTGGCGGTCTGATTCGTCTTCTTCGTGAAGCAATGAAGAACGTAAACCACACCGCCCAACTTGGCATAGAACACTCGATACCAGGTGTCCCTATCCTGGTCCCGCAATTCGAAGACACCAGGTAAGGCGGGCGCCATCGAACGGGAATCAAGGGGACGCTCGCCATTCTGCAGCCGCCGAAGATCGCCTCCAAAGTCTTCCCGGACATCCTTGGGAAAGTCTCTGATGATATTTAAAGAGTTGCCCTCGAAAACGACATCGGGCGGGGAGGGTTCAGCCACCAAGACAATCTATCAGCAGACGGGCAATTTGTATATATAAACTTATATACTACGATCCCGGTCCATGGCGGTTGCGTCGGCCAGAGCGTCCTAATTGACTCCTTGACCAGTCTCCGTCGCTCTCATACCATCACGGGAGAGGGCAGCCAGCGTGAACTTCAAGATCGAATTCGACCGCGAAGAGGACGGGCGCTGGATCGCCGAGATCGCGGAGCTTCCCGGCGTATTGGCCTACGGCGCAACCAGAGATGAGGCCGAGGCCGCCGTGGAAGCGCTTGCCCTGCGTGTGATTGCCGACCAGATCGAAAACGAAAAGGTCGGACAGAAATCCATCAGCTTCGCCACCACGTGAGCCAATGGCCGAGTTCGAAGGGCAGCCGCGTCTATCGTGCGCTGTTACGGATCGGCTGGTCGCCCAAGACCCTTAAAGGTTCCTCCCACATTACATTGCAGAGAGTCGGCTACCCGAACTACGTCTGGGCTTTTCACGACAACGTGGAAATCGGCCCGAAGATGCTCGCCCGCATCGCCAAGCATACCGGACTCAAGCCCGAGGACTTGTAGAGCCGACGCCCTACGCCCGCCGAATCTCTTCCAGACGGGTGCCCCATCCTTTCGCGTACCTTACGAACGGGTGGGAACCACGGACCCCGTCGGCCTCGACGGCGTAGCGGAGGAACCTGCTGTTCCCGCCTAGGCCATCCGAGGCTTTTCCACAGCCAAAATCCGCATTCGTGTGACGAACAACCTTTACCGAGGATTTCAAAAGGCGCAAGCTCGTCCCATGTGCGCGGCCTCTCCCATCCAGCCCTCCCCTACCCATCCCGGGAGAGGCCGTCAGCCGAACCTAAACCCTGGTTTCACAATATTTTGGCCGCAAGTCCTTGCTCCCCAATATCTTATCCAGACCTCTCCACACCCGCGCCCGGAAAGGACAAAGAATGAATATCTTAGATAAGGATAACGAAAAAAATGTAGGGTCGCGGACAACAGTGCCGACCGAATTCACCGGCGATTCGCGAAATAGAGCGTATGATCGAAGAGATGCCATACATCTCGGAACATCTCACCAGCCTTCGCCAGGAAATTGCGGATTTGCGCAACCTGAACGCCCGACTTTCGGAAAAAAGCGGTCACAACGCGGTGGATCAGACCGCGCTCGAGCTGCGCACCAACCGCCTGCGCGAGATCAAGCAGGAATTGTCGAAGATCCTCAACCGTCCCGACGATCCCAAGGTCTGGTGGGAGCGCTCGCGAAGACCGCAGCAGCCGGCCTAGACTGGCCGCACGAATCAGAATGTCCCACGTTTCGGAACATCGAAACGTGGGGAAAGTATTTCCAAGTCACGCATCCTGCCCCGCTTCTTGCCTTCTTTTTTTGTTTCGAAGTCCGGCGGTCGTTCCAGTCCTCAGCCGGCGATCTTCTCCGCCACGGCATTCAGAACCGCCTCAATCCCTTCGGAATTCGGCACGCCGCCTTGCGCCAGATCCTTGGCGCCGCCGCCCCGCCCGCCCAGCTTCGCCATGGTTTCTTTCATCAGCGCCCCCATGTCGAAAGGCTGGCCCGCGGACTGCGCGAACACCAGCGACGGTTGCGGCGAAGTTGTCGCCAGCAGCGCGACCGCGTGGGGAGAAAGTCGAGTCAGTTTCTGCGCCAGCAGCTTCACAAAATTCAGGTCCCGGTCAGAAAGTGTGCGGACCACGAGTTTGCGGCCGTTGATTTCAGGAGTCTCGGCTAGCATGGCGGCGGCCTGGGCAGCGGCGAGTTCTTCCTGCGACTGCTCGCGCTGCTTGCGCAATGACTTGATCTCGTCGAGCGACTTGCGGGCCTGCTGCGGCACATCGTAAATGTGCGCGGAGAATAGTGCGGCGGTTTCGGTGAGCGTGGTGAAATCGCGGCGGGCGGTCGCGACGGCGCGCTGTCCGGCAACGAATTCAACCCGCCATCCCTGGCGGACTTTTTCGGTTTTGCGTAACAGAATGCTGGCAATCTGACCGGTCTGCGCGACGTGCGTACCGCCGCAGGCGCTGAGGTCGAAGTCGCGAATGTCGATCAAGCGCAGCTCGTCACGCTCGGTGGGCGGCAACTTCCGCAGGCCAAGCTTTCCGGCTTCCTCGCGGGTCACGAAGCGAATGTCGACGGCACGGTTCTCCAGAATGATCTCGTTGGCCAGTCGCTCGGCGGATTCGATCTGCTCTTTCGTCAGCGTCGGCGTGTCCAAGTCGCTGATGTCCAAATCAATGGAGCAGTAATCGTCAGCCATGTGGAACGAAACGGTCGGCATATTGAACAGGCGGATGAACGCCGCCGAGAGCACGTGCTGTCCGGAGTGCTGCTGCATGTGGTCGCGGCGACGGGCGGCGTCGATCTGGCCGCGGACGCGGCTTCCCGGCTTGATCTCTTCTCTGTCCGAATCGCGCAGCGGAGCTTCGAGATAGTGCACCACTTTGCCGTCTTCTGTGTCGGCGACCTCGGTGACGCGGAATTTGGCGTTCGCGTCGGAGGTGATCCATCCCGTGTCGTGGACTTGCCCGCCGCTGGTGGGATAGAAGGCCGTGCGGTCGAGAACCAGCGCCGGACGCGGGGAATCGATGATGTCTCGGACTTCGGCGTCGAAGTCGTAGAGGAACGAGTCATGATAGTAGAGGCGGGTGGTCATGGGGAAAGGAACCATTTAACCACAGAGGACACAGAGGAACACGGAGGAAGCTCCAGATTGGCCGGCGCTTAATATGGGCCGATGATGCCGCCGATTTGGCGGGTGGCTGGCTTCGGTTGCGCTAACTGCACGGGCGAGTCGCCCGCGCCCACACGAGCATCTAGAACGTCCAGATACTTCAGGCCGCTGCCGGTGTTGAACAGCACGACCATGTCTTCGGGCTGGAAGAATCCATTGGCACGAAGTTTGCGATACGCGACCAGGGACGCTGCGCCTTCGGGCGCGGCGAAGATGCCTTCCACTTTTGCCCAGTGGCGGGTAGCTTCGAGAATTTCTTCATCGGTGGCGCTGACGGCGGTGCCGCGACTCTTCTTGAGGATGTCGAGGATCAAATAGTCACCGTAGGGTTTGGGGACGCGCAGTCCCGAGGCCAGGGTCGCCGCGTTCGGCCACATTTCGGAAGCGGCCGCGCCTTGCTCCCAGGCTTTCACGATCGGGGCGCAACCCGAGGATTGCACGCAGATCATTTTCGGACGCTCGGAGCCGGACATTCCGGAGGAAATCCAGCCCAGGGCTTCCATTTCGTCGAACGCCTTCCACATTCCCAGCAGGCCGACGCCGCCGCCCGTGGGATAGATGATGCCCTGCGGCATTCTCCAGCCGAGTTGTTCGGCGACTTCGTAGCCCATCGTCTTCTTGCCTTCGACGCGATAGGGCTCTTTGGTCGTGCTCACGTCGAACCATCCGTCTTTTTTCCAGAACTCAGAATCCTTGAGCTCCGCGACTTTGCGGGCGCAGTCGCTGATCAGGCCGTCGACTAAAGTGACATGCGCGCCGTAGTAGTCGCACTCGATGCGGTTCGCCATGGGCACATCTTTCGGCATGAAGATGTGCGCCTCAAGACCGGAGGCGGCGCAGTAGGCGGCGAGCGCTCCCGCGGCGTTGCCCGCCGAAGGGATCGCGAGCTTCTTCAGGCCGAAATGGCGCGCCATGGTCACACAGACGGAAAGGCCGCGCGCCTTGAACGATCCGGTGGGGTTCAGGCCTTCGTCCTTGATGTAGACGTTGGGATGTTCGCGGCTGGGCAGCATGGGCGTGAAGCCTTCGCCCAGAGAAACGGGATCGGCCTCAGGCAGGATCGCATCGTAGCGCCACATGGTAGGCGCGCGGCCAGACAGGCTCGCCGATGAAAACGTGCGCTTGATCGCGGCGAGATCGTAGCGGGCGTAGAGAATGCCGGCGTCTTTGGGGCAAACCGTTTGCGGGCGGTTGGCGGGATAATGTTCGCCGCAGCGGGTGCATTCCAGGTGGGTCAGCATGCCGATGCTGAGTGTAGCATCGGCTTCCGGCTTTCGCATTCCGGCCGCCGCTGCGCGACGCAATGCAGGCTCTTTTTGTTTCGATCCGCGCCTCGGGGAAAATGATTCCTTTGGGTTAGTATGAAATGTTGAAGTCTATGTAAGGGAGAAAAGCATGCGCAGATTTCTGATCGGGTTGATTCTGGGATTGATCGCGGTTCCAGCGGGGGTCTATCTGTATTTTTCTTCGGGGAGCGTGCCGGTGGCGACGTCAGCTCCTCCCATGCCGTTTGAAAAGACGATGGCGCGCATTGCGCTGCACGCGCGCATGGAAAAAGAGATGCCGAAGTCGGTCCCTGTCGCCGCGGATGAGGCAGCATATGTCGCGGGCGCACAGATCTACAAAGAGAATTGCGCGGTGTGCCACGGCCTGCCCGGACAGCCGCAGACGGCGATTGCCAAGGGAATGTTTCCCGATCCGCCCATGTTGATGAAAGGCACCGGTGTGACCGACGACCCTCCGGGAGAAACTTACTGGAAGGTTGCGGGCGGAATCCGCATGACGGGAATGCCGGGATTCAATAAGACGCTCTCGACCACGCAAATGTGGCAGGTCAGTCTGTTGCTCGCTAATGCGGATAAGTTGCCGCAAGCGGCGAAGGATGTTTTGGCGCCGCCAGCGGTTCCTGCGGCCCCTGCAGCGCCCGAAGTGAGGAAGTAGGGTTCAACGCCTACGGGTCGACGCAGGATTCCGGCGACTGGCTGTCGCGGCGGAGCGGGGTCTTCATGGGAACCAGGCCGAGGTCCGTGTAGAGATAGAGCGTGATCGAAGTCGACGGGCCTTGATCGGAATGGACCAGCAGTTCGGCCCAGCCGTCATGATCGGCGTCGAATTCATTCAGAATGGATTGGAAGTCGAGGCGATCGCCGAGCGCGCCCGTGGACTCGCCCTCGCGCAACGCTGCCGACCAACTGGAATCGGCCGAGAGCAGGACGGGCTGGGCTTCTGCCTGCGGTGACTCTGGCTGGAATGATGCGGTCTTCAATGCTCCAGCTTTTGCCGGTCCTTCTTTCGCAGGTTCTTCCTTGAACCATGCGGCCATCAGAAATACGGGCGCGTCGGCCAGCTTCCAGCGGGCGCGCACGAAAAGGCGCGGCGCCCCGTCGGGCGTGAGCCGGAAGGCTCGGATGTCGAAGTCGAGTACACCTTCTCCGCGGTTCAGGCCATGGTCGGCGTGAAGCCATTCCTTGGCGCGGGGGACGTAGCCTACCGGCAAATCTCCGGCTCTGGCTCCGGGGCTGGCCGCGTTGGCGACCAGTCGTGCATCGATCTTCGCCAACTCCTGGCGCATGCGTTGGTTCAGCTGCTGCTCGATTTGCGTCCGCATCACGGGCGACGGTTTCCAGTCCGGGAGTTCGGCGATGTGCGCGGGGACTGGCGTCTCGACGGACTCGACCGGGTTGCGGCGAACGGCAAAATATTCCTGCGGTGACGCGGCGAAGGCAGCCTGCTGGTCGGCCGGAACTGACGCCAGGAATCCGAGGGCGAGCGAGCAACCGATGGGCGCGATCACGGTGCGGTCGATGAGCACCGGGATCGTCGAGTCAGCGGAGACGCCAAGCGTCCAATGTTCGCCGGGGCGGGTCTTCTGCACGATCTCAGGGAAGAAATGCAGGGCTTGCGAATCGGGCTCCCACAATTCCTGCAGGCCGGCGAGGGGTGCGGCGGGCTTGGCGGAGGCGGCAATTTTCGTGGGAGTTCCGCCAAACTGCGGAGAGCTTGCGAATCGTGATTCGGTTTCTTGGGCAACCATGAAGACGACATGGGTCGCGTCGTAGCGCGCGGCCACAAAGGCGGGTCCGGCGGCGGTGAGGCGGGACTCGCCGGTGGGCTTGGGCTGAGCCGCGGCTTCCTTCGCGGCGGCTTCGGCGTTCTTGCGCTTTATTTCGCGCTCGATGTGGTCGAAGATGTTGCCGTCAACCGGGCGCTGGGCGACGCCCCAGCGGTAGGCGGACCACATGACAAACAAATAGAGCGCTACAGCTGCCGCCACCCATTTTCGGTTCTTGCGCCGCATCATTTCTCCGGTTATGGAGAAATGTAAATCGTTTGCGGCGAGGATAGGCGTGACTTTGGTTTATGCCGCCGCGTGCCTGCTACGATTCTGCGCGGGCCCAATCCGTTGACTGGTTACTGCGTCAGAGTGAAGTTCACTTGGACCTGGGTATCGACCACGACCGCAGTCCCATTCAGCAGGTAAGGCCGGTACTTCCATTGTTTGACGGCTTCCATGGCGGCCGGGGCCAGGATCGGGTGTCCGCTAATAAGTTGGAGGTTGGCAACGTTGCCTTCCTTGTCAATGATGGCCTGCAGAATGACCACTCCCTGAATGCGTTGTTGCCTGGCTTCCTCCGGATATTGCGGATTCACTTTGCTGACCAGCAGGCCGTGCGCGACGCCGGAGGAGACACGAATGCGCTGCGGGACCGTGGAAGTCGGGGCTTGCTCTAGATGCGGAGAAATGATGCCGCTAAACCCGCCGCCGGATTCGCTTGCCTTAGCTCCTTCCGGAGCATCGCCGCTGGCAGGAGCCGGCTTGTCGGAGATCGTGAAGTTTACGGCCACGTTGGTTTCGACTTCTACCGGGTCGCCGTTCAGCAGGTACGGGCTGTACTTCCACTGCTTGACGGCTTCAATCGCGGCAGGCGCGAGCATAGGATGTCCGCTGACGAGCTGAAGGTTCACAACGTCACCCGATTTGCTGATTCGCACTTTCAGAATGACCGTGCCCTGGATGCGGGCCTGCCGCGCCAGCGGAGGGTAAACGGGAGCGACCCGTTTCGTGAGGAGGTCGGCCATCACCTTATCGCCGGCGCGCGTCGGCTCGGGAGCCACTTGAGACGCGGCCAGAGAAGTGAGGGCGATCAGGACAAGAATCGGTGCCACCAGGGGACGGGTCATTGTGACCTCCACGCGGGCTGAGGAAACTTTAGCGATTCTACACCCCGGATACACCCCGGCGTTCGCCGCGACCACGCGTAAGGCCATAGACGCCGCCTCATCGCGATTTGTTCCGGCAGCTTTTCCTCACAAAGGTCCCGAGGATAGTTAACAGCGCGTTTGGTATTCGACCTGCAACGAACCTTCGGAATATCGTAAGCTATAAATAGAAGAGGTCAGGAGGGGATCGGTTGCGCTGCCCGCGTTGCGGCAATGAGAATTCGGATGCAAACCGCTTTTGCGGCATGTGCGGCGCGAAGCTGTTTACGGAATCTGCTCCGGCCGCGTCCGCAACGGTTGAAAACGCTGCGAACCGCTCGACCACGCTGCGATCACCTGCGGCTGCAGCTGGTGCGCCGCTGCAGAGTGGCGGGAGTCCGCAAACCGCGTCTCCTCGAACTTCCGCGCCCCCGTCGGAAGATGCGCCCGCCGCCAGCGGGCCGTCATTTCTGGGACTAAATGAGCCGGAGCCTGCTCCCCGGCGGCGCGGCAGTTTGAGCATTAACCCGAACTCCGCTCCGCCCGCGAGCAACGTCGATTACCTGCTGCAGGATGACGAGCAGGAAGAGCAGCGGGGCGGTGGGGCGGGAAAATTCATTCTGATACTGCTGGCGCTGGCGCTGGCAGTGGGGCTTGGATATTTGCGCTGGAAGAAGCAAGGCTTCGGATGGCTCGGTTCGGGCGCGAGCAAGCCAGCGGCGACCGCGCAGACCTCCGGCGCCACGCAGCCAGATTCAACAACGCCTTCGAGTACGACAAGCGCTCCGGCAGCCTTGCCCACGGATGCGCCACCCGAGATTGCGACCTCTGCGCCCGCAGTAACACCTGGGCCCACGCCTGCGACCGATTCATCCACGCCTGCCGGCAGTCCGGCTGCCTCCAACCCAACGCCCAATACCGCAACCGGCACCGCGCCGGCGAATGCGGCGCCCGCGGCGGCAACCGCTCCCGCTCCGAGCGGCGCGGCGAGTCCTCCGGACGGTACAGCGGCGCCACCAGCCCCTGCGGCGAAACCACCCGCGCCCGCAGCCAAACCATTGTCGCCCGCCAAGCTGGATGCTTCTTCGCCGGCGAGCGCCGAGTCCAACCAGATGGCCGACGCGCCCCCGGCCAAGCCGACCGCAGCCGTCACTCCGCTGCCGAAGGTTGATCCCGTGGCCGAAGCGCAGAAATATATTTATGGACGAGGTGTGCCGCAGAATTGCGATCGCGGTCTGCGGCTCTTGAAACCTGCGGCCGACCAGGCCAATCCCAAGGCCATGATCGAGATGGGGGCGCTATACTCGGCGGGGTTATGTACTCCGCATGATCTTCCCACGGCGTATCGGTGGTTCGCTCTGGCGCTGCGGAAGGATCCGGATAATCAATCGGTGAAGGCCGACCTGGAAAAGCTGTGGGGCGAAATGACGCAAGCCGAGCGGCAACTGGCCATCAAGCTGAGCCAGTAGAAGTTGCCGCGAAGTTGCAGGAACAGAGTTATCTTTGCCGGGCCAATTCTTGCCCCTGCTTGGTCAATCCGGCGAAGGCCTGGCGTACGTATTTCTAACAGGAAGTAGAGACCTAGCGCGTTTGCCGATTCCTGAACGACAAAGGATATCACCCGATCTGGCCACGGTAACGGCCATGAGGTCGGGTGACCAGAGCGCCCTGGCGGAGCTCTACGACCGCTATTCTTCCGTAGTGTATGCGGTTGCGTTGCGCGTATTGGGCGATACGGGAGCAGCCGAGGACGTGCTCCAGGAGGTGTTTTTGCAGCTGTGGCGCAACCCCGGCGCGTTCGATTCAGCGCGCGGAAGCCTGGGAGCGTGGCTGGCGGTGATCACGCGCAATCGCGCCATCGATGCGCTGCGACGCCGCAAGCCCGAAACTGACATTGAAGACGTAATCGTTTCGGTGGCTCCCGATCTTGCCAGCAATGCCGACCGCTCGCGCGCGGCGGAAAAAGTTCGCGGCGTGCTGGGAACGATGCCGGCTCCGCAGCGCAGCGCGCTGGAGATGGCTTACTTCGAAGGCATGAGCCATTCGGAAATTGCGAGCAAAACCGGCGAGCCGCTGGGAACCATCAAAACCAGAATTCGCAGCGGGCTGATCGCGTTGCGGAAGGCGTTTCAGACGTAGTTAAGCATCGATGAGCGTACACGAACAATTCGCCGAGAATCTCGCGCTCTACGCGCTGAACGCGCTGGAGGGTGATGATCGCGCGGTCCTCGAAAAGCATCTGGCTACTTGTTCTGAGTGCCGGTTGGAGCTCGAACAACTGCGCGGCGACGGCGCTCTGCTGGCGCTCTCGACAGTGGGGCCGAAACCTCCAGCGCGCGCGCGGCAAAAATTACTGGATGCGGTGGCTAAGGAAGCGGCAGAATCACCCACCCTTCGACAAGCTCAGGGCAGGCTTTCTCGCTCACAGAACGCGCGAGAAATGGGACACCCATCGGTTGCGCCGCGCCGGTCGTGGTGGGGCGCGCTGGGATGGGCCGCGACTGTGGCGGTGATCGTGTTCGCGGCGTCGCTGTGGAAGGAAAACACCGCACTGAAACAAAGTCTCGCCTCAGCCAGCGCGCAAGCGGTCCAGAGCACGCGCGAACTCGACAATCTGCGCAGGATTGCCGCGCCCATCATCGCGCCGGAGGCGCAGCACTTCACTCTGGTGACGGTGAAGACTCCGCCGCAGCCGCAGGGCAAGGCCTTCTATCTGCGCAAGCGCAGCAGCCTGGTCTTCGTCGCCAACAACATGCCATCGCTGCCGCCGCACAAAGCCTATGAGCTGTGGCTGATTCCGGCGCAGGGAGTGCCGGTTGCCGCAGGCGTCTTCAAACCGGACGCACATGGCAGTGCGACCGTGGTGAATCCTCCACTGCCGGCGGGGATCGAAGCCAAGGGGTTTGCGATTACGGTGGAGGACGAAGCCGGGGTGGAGCACTCTACCCAGCCGGTCATGATGATCGGAACCGGCGAGTAGTCGGCGAGAGGCATCACAGCATCCACCAGCCTTACCAAACGACCCTAACGATCAAGGAACCGGCTGCGCGTGTCCTCGGTGGGCAAGGGACACGCGTCGTAACGACCAAACATCCGGTATCGCCTGCGCGCCACCACGCCGTATCCCCAGTCGCGAAGAGTCCGCGGTACGAACTGCAGCAGAAATCCAGTCAGCCGCGAGAATGCGAGGCCAGCGGTCTTGGCCGCCGTGGAGAACGCCGGCGCCAGCTCTCCAGACGATCCCAGCCGCCGCAGGATGAAGATCACCGCATCTGACCGAGGCAACAGAATCTCGTCGGGCTGCTCGGTGTTGACTACGACACACAGCGTATCGAGATCCCGAGCATCCAAGCCATGTCGCGCCAGAATGCGCCCAGCCAGTGGACTCTGCAGCGCGGCAAATCGAAACACCCCCGCCGAATCACGCCGCAGAACAAACTGAACCAGTCGATTGCACAGCCCGCAAACGCCGTCGTAAAGCAGGATCGGGTGAGACATGTGCCTGAAAAGTTACCTCTTCGATCCCAACCGCAGAAGCTCTTGACGCAGCCGCGCATGCCGCTGAGTCAGGCGCAGGTAGCGCATTTCGTTCGGACCGGCTAGGGCGCGGATGATCTTGGCTGCTTCCTGCTTCTCCTGCGGCGACCAGAGGGATAAATTCGGAATCAACGCCAGCACGAGCGACCAATTCTCCAAGGCTTGCCGCTCAGTCATATTCCAGCGGGATGAATCAATCTGCAGCGCGCGGCTTACTTCGGCCACGGCCCCTCGCCGCATGCGCTGGCTATCGCCGGCGAACTTCCGCGCCATGCGCCGGTTCATTTCCAAGCCGAGATTGCGCGTAGAAAACGAGTCCCAAGGGCCGGACGTTTCCTCAGCGGCTAAAGCCGACGTCGAGTGCGCGGCTTTTGCGGCACGACTGGAAGTCGTGCCCTTCCCGGAGCGCTGGCCGAGATCATGCGTAACACGCCCACGACCGGCCTGATCCAGTTCGCTTCCAGGCAGTTCATAAAACACATGCGCCTCCGCGAGGCGCTTCAAAGTTTTCTTAGGAGTACGGTATTGTGGGTTTGCCGCGATCTTCTGCTCTTCCCTTCTGGCAAGTTGCTCCAGTTCGCTGCTACCTGAGCGGAAGCCGAGCTTGCGGTAAAACCAGAAGGCGCCGGAATCCAACGCCTCATCATTGTTCTGGCCGATCTGGTAGGGATACACGGAAATTGTCGTCGCGCCGGTGAACGCGCACAGGCAGCGCAGCGCCTGAGCATAGATCCATGCCGTTTCGCCCTGCCGGTAAGTGTAAAAAGTGTTGAAGCCCACCTCGATCCATTCGCAGAGGCCGATGGCTTCGATGTAATTGATGGGAACGCCGTTCTTGAGGGTGAATCCCGCGACATAAGCTCGCAGCGGCAAACGCCGCGCTGGAGGCAGGTTCCAGAAATACATCACGACGCCTCGACCGGTCTTAACAGAACCAAGGTCGGCGCGCACGACCGAATTCGGATCGCCCAGCGTGGTGCCGTAGAGCTCGCGGTAACGCACGGCCATCACTTCGCGAATCGTGTGCAGGACGGACTCGCCTTCGCGCCGCGAGACTTTGACGAGCCGCGGAGCAGGCCGCGCGAGTTCGCTGGCCAGCGAGACTTCACTTCTCACGATCAGCGCTTCGGTGTGGTAGTAGAACTGCCGCAGGCGCGTCCAGTTGCGGGTGCGCGAAAATCTCAGATTCTTAAGATGCCAGCGCAGAGGAAGGCGCAGCGAGTCGTAGAGTTCCGCGCGTTCGCGGTCGGTGACCGGCAACTGTTCGAAGCGGCGGATCAGCCATTCCAGGTCGCGCTCACGCCCTCGCGCTGCGTCGAGCCAGCGGCGCCACGGAATGTTGGCTTCCACGTCGGCGTCTTCTGCGAGCAGAGGAATGAAGCGCGGCCACGTCGAGCCCATGGCGCGCTCGGCCGGATAGTCCTCCGCATAATCTTTCCAGGCGATTTCGACATGGCGCGGGATGCGTCGCGCCAGCCAGCGCGCGGCTTCGAAGTTAAGCGAGTCTTGCATGACCGTGCCGGCGATGCCGGAGGTGTCGAAGTCGTCAAACTCCGACATGTCGACGCCCAGCCCGCGCAACATCTCGACCCGCTCGTGGAAAGAATTCAGAAGTCTTTCGATCTTCGGCACCAGCGATGCAGATTGCGGGAAGGCCCGCAGAAAGAGCAGAGTCTCGTGAAAGCGGATGAGCGATTTGGCGTCGCGGAAGGTGAAGCGCGCGAGTTGATCGAGCAGGACTGTTGTTTCTGCGGCTGCACCTCGTCCGAACTGGCCTTTGGCGGCTTCGAGGCGGGCGAGCAGCGCGTCGGGGGTTGGCGGCATGTGATTATTTCGTGCGGCGGCTGGCGACGAGAAGGCGTGTCCAGGGCTGATCGTCGAGGCGACTGATTTGTACCACGGGATGTCCGTTGGTGGTGTCGTGAATGAATTGGCCATCTCCAATGTACATTCCTGTGTGCGTGATGTTGCGCGTCGATGTGCCGAAGAAAAGCAGGTCGCCCGCCTGCAGATCGTTGCGGTCAACGGCGATCAGGCCGGCCCACGCGGCTTGCTGGTCGGCATCGCGGGGCATGTTGAAGCCGCGGGCGCGCAGCAGCATTTGCGTGAAGCCGGAGCAGTCGAAGCCAAAGCTGGAGGTCCCTCCCCACAGATAGGGAAAGCCCAAGAAGCGCTTCGCCAGTTCGATGGATTCGGAAATGGATAAAGGCTTCGGGTCAGAGACCACGTCGCTCGCTTGAATCCATGCGCTGCGCTTGTCGGGCAGACGAGCCTGCAGCCAGCCGTCGCGGCTCCCCTTCAACTTTTTCGTCTCGTCATTCTTCTCGTCCTTCTTTTCATCTTTATTCTCGTCAGAAATCACTTCCAGGCGCGTCTCGAAAGGCACGGTCAGGACTGGCTTGTGGCGGGTCACGTCGGGCTCGCGATAAAGATTGGCGAAGAGACTTTCGACCTGCACCACTACTCCGGAGGTCGCATAGCCGGCGCCGCTCTGAATAAGTCGCAGGTAGCGGCTGGGTACCCATCCTTTGTAGTGGTCGGCGGTTTGAATGCGACACCATTCCCCGCGCGCGGTCAGCAGCGTCACATTGCTGCCGTAGATCGCCTGCGACACAACATCGGACTGGTCGCTGGGATGGGAGTACATATTGGCAACCGGGATCACTACGACCTGCGTGCTGTTTTTCGCGAAGATGCACGGGACACACAGAACCGCAAGCAGCGCGAGTGTGCAGGGCCGACTGGATCTGCGATTCGTTCGCATCGTGGGAGTAGCGGGCGAGGAGCAGGCAAGTTAGCTTCCCCTAGCAGCCTCGGAGTGAGATGGTACCGGATGGGAAGCTTGGCCCGCCACTGAAAATCTGGAATCGTCAGAAGAGGAAAGCAAATAATTTGGCTGCCCCCCAGGGATTCGAACCCCGATAACCTGCTCCAGAGGCAGGTGTCCTAGCCGTTGAACGAGGGGGCAACATCTTGGTTGGAGCCCGTGCTCCCGACCAGTTTATGACCTTCATTTTATGGTTCGGGGAGAGCGCGGTCAACCGGGAACCTTCAGCGGGGAGTATCACCAAGGTGCGGGGAGCGCGTTAGAATTCCTCTGACGGCGTTGGTCTGCCTGCGAGGAGAAACAAGATGGTCACCGCTATGGAGAGTGCCGCAACCGCTTCTGACTACGCCGAGATGGCGCGCCGTCCGCTGGAGGCCGAGCACTGTGCGCTGCTCGTCGTCGACATCCAGGAAAAGCTGCTGCCGCCGATTTTTCAGAAGGAACAACTGGTGCGGAATGCGCAGTTGTTGATTCGCGCGGCCGGCATTCTGAAAATTCCGGCGCTGGTCAGCACACAGTATGCCAAGGGCCTGGGCGGAACCGTCCCCGAGATCGCTTCCCTGCTGGCGGGGACGGTAGCGATCGACAAGACTTTGTTCTCCTGCTTCGCCAGCGACGAGTTTTGCGCCATGCTCAAGCGGCTCCCGGGACAGCGCAACACGCTGCTGCTGTGCGGGATGGAGTGCCATATTTGCGTGATGCAGACGGCGCTGGGGGCGCTGCGGGAGGGATACCTGGTGCACGTGGCGTCCGACGCCGTCAGCTCGCGCACGGAGTGGAACTGGAAAATTGGGCTGGAGCGCATGCGCGCGGCGGGCGCCGTGATCTCGTCGACCGAGATGATGATTTACGAATTGATGCGTTCGTCGTCTTCCGCGGCGTTTAAGGAGTTGCTGCCGCATTTGAAGGGCTGAGTTCGTCTTTCTTCTTCACCCGCACCACCGTGATCTTGGCAAAGCCTTCCTCAAATGTCGGCGGCTTCAGCTTGGCGGCCATGCGCCGCATGACGTCTTCCGGGACGACGCGGTCGCGGCGCTGATGGCGGTCGAGGCAGACTTCGAGCGGAACATCGAAAAAAATGGCGTGGAGTTCGTAGTTGTAATCCTTGGCCAGCTTGATCCAGTGCTGGCGCTCCTGCGGGGTAAGGTTGGTCGCGTCCACGTAATTCATAGGACGTTTGGCGATCAGGCGTGCCTTCAGCATCGAGCGCAGGTTCGAAAACACCAGGTCCTGAAAGCGCTGCTCGCGCACGTCGTCAAACAATAGCGACCGCACCATATCGCTGGAGAGCGGTGCCACGTTATGTCGCTTGAACCAGGAACTTTTGCCGGATCCGGGGAGTCCGATGGCGAGCACGACAATGCCTTTGGGCGGGCGCGCCGGAGCTGCGGGCACGGCGGGAATCGCGGGCGCTTGCGGTGCGACCTCCGCTTCTGCGACATCGGCGGGAATTTGTTCCGGCTGCGCTTCTTCGCCCTCCACGGGAACGTCTGGAATAATGCCTTTCGCGACGGCTGGAGTGAAAGCTTGGGCGACAGCTTGTTCGCGACCACGGCCGCCCCGGCCGCGTCCACCACGGCGACGGCGTCCGCGTCCACGCTGGGAGTCTGTGCTGGCGGCGGGCTGCGGCCCCTGGTCGGCCGTGTCCATGTCAGCCGCCTTGCGCTCTTCGCGCGCGGGCTGCGCTTCCAATTCCGGCTCGGCAACCGCTGCGTTTTCCTCTTCGCGGGAATTCGACTTGGAGTGGCTGGACTCGTGCTCCGGACTCGCAGCCTGGTCCGCATCAAAATATGCCGGCTGCAGCGGCGGAGGAGCGGCCTGATCTCCCTGCTCGGGGGCTTTTTTCTTGCGGCGCTGTATTCGATCGCGCATCCATTTACGCATGTTCAGGCTTGTAACACATATTACCTGACCGGAGCAATCGGTGACGTACCAGAGATGATAGCGCAAACACCGGAAAGCCGGGGCGCAGGGACTTTTTCCCTTCGTCACTTTAGAATGAAACCCATGCCCAGCCAGATTCCCGCAGCCATTCAAAGTCAGAAATATATTTCGCTGACCACGTTTCGCAAAACCGGAGCGGGCGTCGCGACTCCCGTGTGGTTTGGAGAGCAAGACGGCAAGCTCTACGTGATGACTCGCGGCGACATGGGGAAGACCAAGCGCATTCGCAACAATCCCCAGGTGCGCGTGGCCCCTTGCACCATGCGTGGAACTGTGACAGGAGCGGAGTTTGCCGCTACGGCGCGCATTCTTCCGCCTGAAGAACATGCCCGGGCGCGGCAGACAATCAATCGCAAGTATTGGATGGCGCGCCTTCCGCTGATCTGGGCGCGGACGGATACCTATTTTGAGATCAGCTTCGCGTAGAGGTCTCGTGGAACTGAGTCGCGCAGGTGAGGAGCCAACCTCAGGCGCTAAAGCGGCGCGTCTGTGGCAGGCCTGACGGCACGACTGGGAGTCGTGCGCTTCCCAACAACCGCTCCGCTTACCACTCGCCGGTGGTCAGGTATTCGTGGATCGACTTAGCAGCGCGGCGGCCGGCGCCCATCGCCAGAATCACCGTGGCGCTGCCTGTCACGATGTCTCCCCCGGCGAACACACCTTTGCGCGTGGTGCGCTGGGTTTCCTCGCTGGCTTGAATGTAACCGCGCTTGTTCGTGCCCAGGCCGGGCGTGGTGCTCTGCACGATGGGATTGGCGCTGGTGCCGATGGCGATGATGGCCACCGACAGCGACAGATCGAACTCCGAACCTAGCTTCGGCACGGGGCGCCTGCGTCCGGAAGCGTCCGGCTCGCCGAGTTCCATGCGAACGCAGCGCGCGGCCGTGAGCCAGCCCTTGCCGTCAGAGAGGAATTCGACCGGCGCAGTCAACATCTGGAAGTCGATTCCCTCTTGCCGCGCGTGGTGTACTTCTTCGGCGCGCGCCGGCATCTCGGCATCGCTGCGCCGGTAAATCACATAGGCCTTGCGCGCTCCCAGGCGCAGGGCGGAGCGGATCGCATCCAGCGCAGTATTGCCGCCGCCGATCACGGCTACATCTCTACCCTGCAGATCGAGCATGGGCTCGTCGTAAGTTGGAAACTTGTAGGCCTTCATCAGGTTGATGCGCGTCAGAAATTCGTTCGCGGAATACACGCCGTTGAAATGCTCTCCAGGAATATTCATGAACTGCGGGAGCCCGGCTCCGGTTCCAATGTAAACCGCGTCGTAGCCTTCTTCCTCCATTAGTTCATCAACGGTTACGGTCCGGCCGACTACCACGTCGGTCTCGAACTCCACACCCATTTCGCGCATGTAATCGAGTTGCTCGCGGATAATCTGTTTGGGCAGGCGGAATTCCGGAATGCCGTAGACGAGCACGCCGCCCAGTTCGTGCAGAGCTTCAAACACGCGGACCTTGTGACCTTTCTGGATGAGATCGCCGGCGACGGTGAGTCCGGAAGGGCCGCTGCCTACCACGGCGATTTTCTTTCCTGTGGGCGGTACGTTGGGCACAACGTGAGTTCCCATGCGCTTTTCGTAGTCGGCGACGAAGCGCTCGAGATAACCAATGCCGAGGGGCTTCACTTTTTTCGACAACAGGCACTTGCCTTCACAGTGATCTTCCTGCGGGCAGACGCGACCCGTCACGGCGGGGAGGACGTTGTCCTCGCGAATCTTGGCGGCCGCGCCTAAGAAGTCCCCAACCACGATCAGTTCGACAAATTCCTTCACCTTGACGCCGACCGGACAGTTGTCGGTGCAGGTGGGCTTGGCGCATTCCAGGCAGCGTCGCGCCTCTTGCTGCGCGAGTTCCGGGCTGTAGCCGAGATTCACCTCGGTGAAATTGTGAGCGCGCTCGTCGGCAGCCTGCTCGGGCATGAGTTGGCGCGGAACCTTCATGCGTTCTTTCAGCGGCAAAGGGTTAACCGATTTCTTGGCAGTCGTACTCATCGTTGCTCTCCTTGCCGGGCGGCCGGGACGGCGGCAGCGGTGGTCTCGAGCTCTCGCGTCGCGGCGTCCGTCTTGCAGCGGTGGAATTCCGCCAGGGACCGCTGTTCGGCGTTTCGATACATCGAGTTGCGTTGCACCAGCACGGCAAAATCCACGCGGTGCGCATCAAACTCCGGGCCATCGACGCAGGCGAATTCACTTTTGCCGTCGATCAGCACGCGGCAGCCTCCGCACATTCCGGTGCCGTCGATCATGATGGGGTTGAGGCTGACGACGGTGTGGATGTTCTCCTTGCGCGTCATGTCGGCAATCGCCTTCATCATCACGATCGGGCCCACGGCCACGACCAGATCGATGCGCGTGCCGTTTTGAATCAACTGGCGCAGCTTGTCGGTGACGAATCCCTTGTCGGCATAGCTGCCGTCGTCGGTGGTAATCATGACCGAGTCGCTCACTGCGCGCATTTCCGGTTCGAGGATGACCAACTCTTTATTGCGCGCGCCCACGATGGAAATCACTCGGTTCCCTGCGCGTTTGAGCGCCGCGGCCGTGGGATAGGCCATCGCCGTGCCCACCCCGCCGCCGACCACGACCACCGTGCCGTAGTTCGCGATCTCGGAAGGCTTGCCCAGCGGGCCGACCACGTCGAGAATCGTGTCGCCGGTGTTCAGCGAGTTCAGCAGCTGCGTGGTCTTCCCTGCCGACTGCACGACGATGCTGACGGTACCGCGCTCCGGGTCAGAGTTCTCGATGGTCACCGGAATGCGTTCGCCCTCTTCGTAAATCCTAAGAATGACGAACTGTCCCGGCCTCTGTTTACGGGCGATGCGCGGCGCTTCGATGACGAAGCGCTTGATGCCGGGCGCAAGAAGTTGTGCGTCAATGATTTTGAACACATGGCCCCCAGACGTGAAAAATGACGGATTTGCCGCCTAGATGATTGTGGCCGGAGGGCTTGCGAGGAGGCTGTGATTTCGATCACAGTTCGGTGTGCGCCGCTTCAGAGTTGTGTAAACAACACCAGTGGCAGGGTTTACGCCCGTTGCTGCTACTCAGGCAAAATGCCGATACAGTAGTTTCATGCCACTATCTGAACCCGACAACGCGCTCCCAGAAGCCAAAGTCAAGATTGAAGAAGACGGCGGATTCATCATCCCCGCTGCCTTCCGCAGGGCACTCGGGATCAAAGCTGGCGACGAGATCGTCCTGCGCCGGAAAGATGACGAACTGTGCATCACGAGGAAATCACGTGTGAAACGCAGTGTACGACGCCCTCGGCGACAGAGAAGTCAATTCCCTCCCGGCTTGAAGATCACGCCCTGGCTCGTTCTGCTGTTCATCACCACACGCAGCGGTTGGCTGAATTGCAAGTGGCGGACGCACCCTTGTTCTTCCACCGCGGTCTGCTCGGCGAGCCATTGCCAGTCGACCGAGCCTTCGCCGGCATCCGGGTTCACGGTGAAATAGCCGACCTGGAACGCGGTCAGGTTCTGGAAAAAGTGGCTGCCCTGCGAGGGCGTGACGCGGAAGTCGTGGAAGCCGGCTTCGACGATGGCGCGGGCGCCAGAGATTTCGTCCCATTCCACGGGGATGCCGAGCCACGGATCATTCGATCCCCAGCGGCCGACACCAATCAGTACGTAGGGCCGACTCTCCGCGTTCAGCGCGGCGTTGAAGTGCGCGACGGCGCGGCCGACTTCCTGGCTACGGCTGCGCTCGAAACGTTGCGAATCCACAACGATAATGTCGTGCAGATTTTCGATGCGTCCGTTGCCCAGAACTTTTGTGCTCTGGCAGATCAGCTGCGACGGATCGACATCGCCGATGGTGAGGTCCTGATGATCGCGAGCCAGCGTGAGCGGGCGGATTTGCAGGAAACCGAACTCGGCGGATTCCGGGCCGCGCGGCAGTCGCACCGCGAATTCGATCTCAACTGGATTTCCCAACGCGTCTTCGCCGGCGCGCACCAGCACTTCCAGAATCGTCGCCAGCGGAAACACTCCGTGCTTGAGCATCGGCGCAAAAGTGACGACGCGGGCTCCGCGCCGGCTCAGCCCGTCATAGACCGCATGATTATCGGCAGAATACGTCGAGGCCACTGGGTCGAGCGTGCCGTCCGCCTCGGCCACGTCGAGCCCGAAGCGGACTTCGCGCAAATGGCCGGGGCCTTCGCTGTGCGAGCCGTCGAGTTCGAGCGCGCAGAACTCCGTCTGCGTGTTGGCCAGGATGTCTTCGACCGAAGAGAACTGCAGCAGATTGCGCGGATAGCGCGGGCAGAACATCAGACACTTGCCGCCATCGACCACCGTGCGCCCTAGACCCAGCGCCACCGCCGCAATGCCGTCGGAAAAGGTCATCGGCTCGACCGGATAGAAGTTGTGTGACCGCACTACGCCGGAAAAGTCAGGATAGAAACGGGCACCGTGCGCCTTGCCCACAACCTGTTGCAGAACCACCGCCATTTTCTCTTCTTCCAGGCGGTACGGCGTGGCGCGCACGTAGGCCTTGGCATGTTGGCTGAAGGTGGAAGCGTAGACACGCTTGATCGCCTCCGAAAGTTCGTCGAGCCGGGCTTGCAGGCTGGCTTGCTGGTTGCCCAGCATGAACGTTTCATACACGCCGGTGAACGGCTGATATTGCGAGTCCTCGAGCAGGCTGGAAGACCGCACGGCCAGCGGATAATCCACTTCCGCCAGGAACGCCTTCAAGTTTTCCTGCAGTTGGACAGGCAGCGCCGAATCGAGGAAGCGTTGCTGAATCTCGGTGTCGTCGTCGCAATGCAGCGCGAAGTCGCCGAGATTGTTTTCCGCAAGAAACTGGTCGAATATGTCGGTCGCGATCACCACTGCGGGCGGAACGGTAATGCGCACTCCGGGAAAGCGGCGCGTGATGCGGCGCGTGCGCAACAGATGACGCACAAAGGCCAGTCCGCGGGCTTTGCCGCCGAGCGAACCGGAACCGATTCTGAGGAAGCTGGAGTCGGAGGGCTTGAATGTGTCCGATTTGAAGTCGCCGATCAGGACTTCGTTCTGTTCGCGACGGTATTCGTTGATCGACTCGATCAGATCGCGACGCAAGTGCTCGGGGCCGTCGAAATCGGAAACCTTGCGCGGGCGAAGTTTCGCGGCCAGCGCAAACTCCGTGCGCGCCATCAGCCAATGCGAAAAATGGTTGCGTTGCGCGTGGTACATCAGGCTGTCGGCCGGGAGCTTCTGTAATGTTTCTTCCAGCTCGTTCAAATCTTTCGCTCGTCCCACTTCGCGCTGGTCGGGCAGGCGCGGATTGGGATTAATAAAGACGAAATCGCCGAAGCCGAATTGATCGGTCAGAATGCGGCGGAGGTCTTTCAGCAGCGTGGGCGAGCGCTTGCGCAGAAATGAATATCCTTCGGCGTGGGCGCGCGGGCGAAACTCGGTGCGGCTGGTCTGCAGAACCACCGGCACGTCGGGCGTGAGGCTCTTGACCATGCGCGCCAGCTCGAAACCGGCTTCGGGGCTGAGCTTGCCTTCCCACGGAAACTCCACATCGGAAACCAGTCCGAAAATGTAGTCGCGATATTCCTGTACCAGTTGGGCGGCGTCTTCGAAATTCGAACTCAGCAGAATCTTCGGCCGCGCCTGCATGCGCACCAGTTTGTGCGCGACGTTGAGGCCCTCCTGAATCACGCGCCGCGATTGCTCGATCAGTTCCGTGTAAATGACTGGCAGAAACGACGAGTAGTAGCGGATGTTGTCTTCCACCACCAGCAGCACCGGAACACCCATGGCGCGAGTGTCGTGCAGCACATTCCGTTTATCTTCGATGTATTTGACGATCGCGATCAGGATGCGGGCATTACCCTGCCAGAGGAACACACGGTCGATATCGGTGGCCGGATTGCTGGCCACGAAGTTCTTGATCTCGCGATAGTCATAGCCCAGCACCACCACGGGGACGTCGAGTCCCTTGCGCCGGACTTCGCGCGCCAGTTGCGCGGCGTCCATATCGCCGACCGCCAGGTTCGTCACGATCAGATTAAACTGCGGATTCGAGCTGGCCAGGTCGAGCGCCTCGGCGCAACTGGAAACATGCGTGATGCCGGGAATCTGAGGCAGGTTCAGTTCGAGCGACTCATCGATCAGCAGTTCGTTGAGCCGTCCGTCTTCGCGCAGGATGAACGAGTCGTAGAGGCTCGAGACGAGAAGAATATTCTGGACGCGGAAGGGCATCAGGTTCTCGAAGCCTTCGAAGCGCTCTTCGGCGTCGAGAATGGGCTCGGCGATGGGGCGGACGATCATGGCGGGCCTCGGAACAAGTAATCATAGTCCTGCTTGACCAGACGCCGCCGCAGGAAATGCTGCCGACCCATACAATATCGGCACCCCTCGTTCGTCTACAGGAGTAGATGAGCGACGCGGCGAGCCTGCAGCGCATGGCGATCGAACAGGACCAGCGCATCTCTGACGTGGTGAAGCGGGAGCAATCCCGGCTGCGCAACTTCATTCGCCGGCGTGTGCCCGATCCGCTCGACGCGGAGGACATTCTGCAGGACGTCTTCTACCGGCTGGTGGAGGCGAACCGGCTGCTGATGCCGATCGAGCACGTGACCGGGTGGCTGTTTCGCGTGGCGCGGAACCGCATTACCGATCTGTTTCGCAAGAAGGCGCCCGAGAATTTCAGCGAAATCGAGCCGGCGGACGAGGAAAACGAGTTGCTGCAGTTCGAAGATCTGCTGCCCTCGGCGGTCGCCGGGCCGGAGGCCATCTACGCCCGCAACCTGCTGCTCGATGAACTCGATCGGGCTGTGGCGGAACTTCCGAAAGAGCAGCGCGAGGTGTTTGTCGCGCACGAGTTCGAGGGGCGCAGCTTCAAAGAGCTGTCCACCGAGACCGGAGTAAGTGTGAACACACTTCTGTCGCGCAAACGGTATGCGGTGTTGCATCTGCGCGAGCGCTTGCAGCGCGTGTACGACGAATTTACGAAATGAGGGAACGAACATGAAATCGAAGTGGAGATGGTTTTGGATTGCACCGCTGGCAGTTGTAGGGATGGTGCTGTTTGCATTTGTTGGCGGCGAAGTGGTGATGCACCTGTGGAATTGGCTGCTGCCGCCGCTGTTCGGCTGGCGAACCCTTACCTTCTGGCAAGCTTTGGGATTGCTGGCGCTCTGCCGGATTCTGTTCGGGGGACTGGGCCATGGCGGACATGGCCCCAAACGCCGTTGGGAAAGCAGATGCAAGAAGATGACGCCGGAGGAGCGGGAAAAATTCCGCCGAGCCATGGGAGAGGGGTATGGATTCGGCCCTTCCAGCAGCGAGAAGGCGGTGCCGTAGACAGCTGCGAACGAACGTCAAAATCCCCACCCTGTCCCTGCAAAGAACGCAGGGACAAGGGTGGGGCACCCGTTTCCTGGCGGACGGACGAATGCGTCCGTCCCCACGTGTTCTTACACCAGGCCCTGATCCAGCATCGCGTTGGCTACCTTGAGGAAGCCGCCGATGTTGGCGCCGTTCACCAGGTTGCCGGGCGTGCCGTATTTCTCGGCCGTTTCGAAGCAATTACGGTGGATGGCGATCATGATCTTGTGCAGACGGTCGTCCACTTCCTCGCGGGTCCAGCTCAGCCGTGCGCTGTTCTGGGCCATTTCGAGGCCAGACGTCGCCACGCCGCCCGCGTTGGCAGCTTTGGCCGGTCCGTACAGGATCTTGGCATCGAGGAACATCCTGGTAGCTTCGAGCGTGCTGGGCATGTTCGCACCCTCGGCCACCAGCTTGATGCCGTTCTTCAACAGGTTCGCCGCATCTTTCGCGGTGATTTCGTTTTGTGTGGCGCTCGGGAATGCGCAATCCGCTTTGATGTTCCAGATCGGGTTGTGCTCCAGCTTGATGTCGGTGGGCATGAAGATCGCTTTCTTGTAGTGATCGGAATAGTCCCGGATGCGTCCCCGCTTCACGTTCTTCAGTTCGATGATAAACGCCAGCTTCTCGCGATCGATTCCGTCGGGATCGTAGATGACGCCGTTCGAATCCGACACCGTAACCGGCTTGGCGCCGAGATCGAGCAGTTTCTCGACCGTATATTGCGAGACGTTGCCGCTGCCCGAAACCAGGCAGAGCTTGCCTTCGAGCGAATCTTTCTTGCTCTTCAGCATTTCACTAGCAAAATAAACGCAGCCATATCCCGTGGCTTCAGGACGAATCAGCGAACCGCCCCAGCCCAGGCCCTTGCCGGTCAGCACGCCGGTGAATTCATTGCGCAGCCGTTTGTACTGGCCAAACAGGAAGCCGATCTCCCGCCCGCCCACGCCGATGTCGCCGGCCGGGACGTCAGTGTCCGCTCCAATGTGCCGCTGCAGTTCGGTCATGAAGCTCTGGCAGAAACGCATGACTTCGTTGTCGCTCTTGCCCTTGGGATCGAAATCCGATCCGCCCTTGCCGCCGCCCATGGGCAGCGTGGTCAGCGAGTTCTTGAAGACCTGTTCAAACGCCAGGAACTTCAGGATGCCGAGGTTCACGCTGGGATGGAAGCGCAGCCCGCCCTTGTAAGGGCCGATGGCGCTGTTCATCTCAATGCGGAAACCACGGTTGACTTGAATATTGCCCTGATCATCAAACCACGGCACGCGGAACATAATGACGCGCTCGGGCTCGACAATCCTTTCGAGCAAACGCGCCGACTGATATTCGGGATGCTTGGCGAGGACCAACCTGAGAGAGTCGAACACTTCTGCCACCGCCTGATGGAACTCTGGTTCGGCAGGGTTCTTCGCTTTCACACTGATCATCGTGGATTCAATGTAGTCGCCGGGAGCCTTGACTCCGGGATGCGTCAACACAGACATAGTCCTACCTCCGTAGGTGCAACATAAACATAATGCCGTTCTTCATTGTCGGCTTCTACAGGAAACAAGCAGTGATAATTCTCACGGGCAGGGGTGATTAGGGTCACTGAGGTCTAGCAGGTTTGGAATGAAGGAGATGCGAAGGGTGCCGAAATGGGCGCGGGTACTGATTCCACGGTTACCCCAGCATTAGCCAGCTTCGAGTCCACGTAGCGGCGGACGCATTCGTCCGCCAGCGAGCCCCCCGGACGAATGCGTCCGGGGCTACGTACTTATTTGCAATCAATGATTGCAGTGCTATCATTGTCATCATGGCCAGCATCACCATCCGAAAACTGGAAGAAACGACTAAGCGGAAGCTGAAGGTCCGCGCCGCGATGCATGGGCGATCGATGGAGCAGGAAGCGCGCGAGATTCTGAAAAGTGCGCTGAAGGGCGCTCCGTCGAAAAGCGGGGCAAACCTGGCGGAGTCGATTCGCCGGCGCTTCGCGCGGTTCGGAGGCGTCGAACTGGAGCCCTTTCCTCGCGGGCCCATCCGCGAGCCGGGTATCGAGTAGTCGAGGTGATCGTTCTCGACACCAATGTCATCTCGGAATTGATGAAGGGCGATCCTTTTCCCGCAGTGTTCGCGTGGGCTTCCAGCCACCGGCCTGATGACTTGTTCACCACTGCAATCACCATGGCCGAAGTCCTCTATGGCATCGAACGCCTTCCCCATGGCAAACGCCGCGATCAGTTGCTGAGTGCAGCGGAATCTGTTTTCGCCGAGGACTTCGCGGGGCGCATTCTGGCATTCGACGAGTCTTCGGCGCGGATGTTTGCAGTCATTGCGACCCAGCGACGCGCTCAGGGCCGGCCGATTGACGAACCCGATGCGCAGATCGCGGCCATTGCGAAAGTTCACGGCGCGACGCTGGCCACGCGCAACCCAGATGACTTCGAAGGATGCGGGGTGCGGTTGATCAATCCGTGGCGGCAGGGTTCGTGACAGAAGTCCCCACTTCTCGCGCACAGAACGCGCGAGAAATGGGGCACCCGGGCCGTAACTCTATCGTTTACGGTTTCTCCAGAGGCATAGTTGGGCTTTGCGCTGGTTGTAACGGTTCGCTTACTAGCAGATCCTCGGCAGCTGTTCCCCGCTGAGCATATCGACCACGCGGTTGCCGCCGATGCGGCTTTGCAGCACGACTGTGCGTCCGGGGCTCTCTTCGACTTTGCCGATGCGGACTGATCCTTGCGAGACTTCGACTTTCTTCATCGCTTCGAGTGCCGCGTCAGCCTGAGCTGCGGGCACGAACACCGCGAAGCGGCCCTCGTTCGCCACATACAGCGGATCGAGGCCGAGAATCTCGCAAGCACTCTGCACCGTTTCCTGCACCGGAATAAGACTCTCTTCCAGCCTGACGCAGATATTCCGGTCGGATGCGATCTCGTTCAGTGTAGTTGCCAGGCCGCCGCGGGTCAGGTCGCGCAGGCAATGAATCTCGATTCCGGAATTCAGCAGCGCCTCGACTGCCGGCCATACCGAAGCCGTGTCGCTCAGGATGGGCGATTCGAATTCCAGTCCCTCGCGCACGGAGAGAATCGCAACTCCGTGGCGCCCGAGATCGCCGCTGACTAAGACCGTATCGCCAACCTGCACGGATGCCGGACCGATGGTCCCTTTCACATTCGCTTCGATCAATCCAATCCCGGAGGTATTCACGAAGATTCCGTCGCCCTTTCCTTTGTCGACGACTTTCGTATCTCCGGTGACCAACTGCACTCCCGCTTTCTTCGCGGCTTCCTGCATGGACACAACCACCGTACGCAGCGTGTCCATGGCAAGTCCTTCTTCGAGAATGAATCCCGCGCTCAGGTAGAGCGGGCGTGCGCCGCACATGGCGAGATCGTTGACTGTTCCGTAGATGGCGAGGTCGCCGATCGTGCCCCCCGGAAAAATCAGCGGGCGCACGACGAACGAATCCGTAGTGAAAGCAAGGCGCGAGCCATTGAGTGTCAACACCGCGCCATCGTGCCGCTGTTCGAGCATGGGATTGCCGAACGCGGGCATGAAAATCTTTTCGATGAGTTGGTGGGTCAGCCGCCCGCCGCCTCCGTGCGCCAGCACGATGCGATCGTCAGCGACTCGGGGTACCGGACAACTGAGGTTGAATTCGGTCATGACTGTCATTGTGTTGCCGCCTGCCGTAGTGATAATAGGCCGCGCACGCGCCCTCCGACGAAACCATCGGCGCGCCCAGCGGATTTTCCGGCGTGCACTTCACCGCAAACGCCGGACACTGGTGAGGCTTTTTGAGGCCCTGCAGAATCAGGCCGCTGATGCACTCGGGAGACTCGTGAGCCACTTCTCCCGAGAACGGGAAGCGGCGGTTGGCATCATGTTTCTGAAAACGCCCGCGCAACTGAAAGCCGCTGGCCGGAATCTCTCCGAGGCCGCGCCACTGCCGGTTCACCACCTCAAACACTTCAATAATGCGTTCCTGCGCCGGACGGTTCCCTTCCCGCCGCGTGGCCCGCGCGTACTGGTTCTCCACTTCGTGGCGGCCTTCTTCCAACTGGCTCACCGCCATGAAAATGCCATCGAGAATGTCGAGTGGCTCGAAGCCAGTCACCACGATTGGCACTTTGTACCGCTCCGCGATCGGAAAATATTCTTCGTAGCCCATGACGGTGCAGACGTGGCCTGCCGCCAGAAATCCCTGGACCACGCAATTCGACGACGACAGCAGCGCTTCCATGGCGGGAGGAACCAGCACGTGCGAAACCAGCAGAGAGAAGTTGTCGATGTGGTCGTGATCGGCCTGCCACGCGGCCATCGCATTGGCAGGCGCAGTGGTCTCGAAACCTACGGCAAAGAATACGACCTGCCGCTCCGGATTCGTTCGGGCAACTTTCAGCGCATCCAGCGGCGAGTAGACGATGCGCACATCCGCGCCTTCAGCCTTGGCGTCGAACAGGCTCTTCGAGGATCCCGGCACGCGCAACATGTCGCCGAAGGAACAAAAAATCACTTCCGGCCGGTGCGCAATCGCCACAGCCTTGTCGATCAACTCAATCGGCGTCACGCAGACCGGGCAGCCCGGGCCGTGCACCAGCGTGATCTGGCGCGGCAGCAGGTCTTCGAGGCCGCTCTTCACGATCGTATGCGTCTGCCCGCCGCAGATTTCCATGATCGTCCACGGCCGCGTTACTTTTTTCCAGATCTGCTGCGACAGTTGTTCGGCGGCCTTCTGATCGCGATATTCACTGAGGAATTTCACCGAGTTCCTCCTGGAGCCCGCCCAGTTCTTCGAGATACTTGAAGACGCGTTGAGCCTCGTCCTCGTCGATCACGCTGATGGCGAAGCCCACATGGACGAGAACGTATTTCCCGATCTCCGCCTCGGGAACGTAAGCGAGACTGACCTCTTTGCGAATGCCGCCAAAGTCGACCTTGCCCACGCGGAAAGCGACGTCGCCTCCGTCCATGATTTCAACCAGCTTGCCTGGAACTGCAAGACACATGAGACCTAACCTCCACCGGCCCGGCAGGGGCTAAAGCCCATCGAGACCGTCGCTTTGACGCGGCCCTAAAGGGCCGCTCTTCCACGTCACGGCTGAACTCGTGCCCTTCCCGATCTGTAGCGCCGGCGTCCCGCCGGCTGTCGCGAGCGCGTCCCGCGCTCGCATCGTAACGCTTACCGGCTGCGTGGGCGAGTCTCCCACGCGACAGCCGCCGGAGCCCGCTCTGAGCGAAGTCGAAGGCGGCGCTACAATTTGCTCATCACCGCCTGCCCCAGCGCAATGCCGCCATCGTTCGGCGGAACCTGCCGGTGCGTGTGGACCGCAAAACCGCGCGACTCCAACGCAGCCGCCGCGCGTTCGGTTAAATAACGATTCTGAAAAACTCCGCCGCTCAGCACCACCTGCTTCATCCCAGCCTTCGCCGCAACTTCCACGATCCAGTCGACGAGCGCGTTATGAAACCGCGCCGCGATCAGCGGTACGGCCACTCCGGCACGCTTGTCCGCGATCACCGCGCGAATCAGAGGGTCCCAATCCCCACTGGATAAAGCATACGCCTCTTGCGTGCGCAGAAGGCCGATTTCATTTTCGAGCAGCATGGCGGCCTGGCCCTCAAACCGGTTTCGGCGGGCCACGCCGACCAGAGATGCCACGGCGTCGAACAATCGTCCCACGCTCGTGGTGGGTACGACGTTAAGGCCGCGCTCAAGCATGGAGAAAAGGTTTGCATCGGCTCTCGCATCCCCCGTGGATTGAAGGAAAACTTCGTTGCGGCCCAGGACGGCGTAAACGAGGCTGGCCGCCGATCGCCACCCCTCGCGAACTGCGGCATCCCCGCCCGGCAATCCAAACGAACGCAAATGCGCGATGCGCTCGAACTGCTTCCCTTCTACACGGAAAAATTCTCCACCCCAGACGGTGCCGTCGAGGCCATATCCGGTGCCATCCCACGAGACGCCAAGGTACCCTTCCTCAACGTTATTCTCGGCGGCACAGGCCGCCACGTGCGCCTGATGATGCTGCACGCGGATCACCGGCAACCCCGACCGCTCCGCCCACTGGGTCGAAGCGTAGTCCGGATGCAGATCGCAGGCCACGACCTCCGGCTTAAAACTGTAGAGGCGGCACAGGTCGTCAATCGCCTTCTCGAAGGCCGACCGGGCCTCGACGGTTTCGAGATCGCCGATATGCTGGCTTAGAAAGACATCCTGGCCCACGCCGATCGCGACCGTGTTCTTGAGATGTCCGCCAACCGCCAGCACCGGCGGCAGGTCGTGCCCAACGTGAACGCCCAGCGGCGCGTAGCCCCGCGCCCGCCGCAGGATTCCAGCCCGCCCCCGCGTCAGCCGCACTACTGAATCGTCGCACGCCCGCACGATGGGCCGGTTGTGCATCAGAAAGTGGTCGGCAATATCTTTCAGCCGGACCGCGGCTTCCTCGTTGGCAATCGCGATGGGCTCGTCGCTGCGGTTGCCGCTGGTGGCGATCAACGGGAACCGGCAATCTTCCATGAGCAGGTGATGCAGCGGCGAGTACGGCAGCATGATGCCGAGATACGGCGAACACTGCGCAACGTTTCGCGCGATGTCGGTGCCGCGCTTGGGTTGGAGCAAGACAATGGGCGCGGCCTGCGATTCCAGCAACTGCACTTCGGCCGGCGAGATTTCGCAATATGTCCGCGCCACTTCGAGCGACGGCATCATCACCGCAAATGGCTTCCCCTCGCGATGCTTGCGCTCGCGCAGCCGGGCCACGGCGTCGTGATTACGCGCGTCGACCAGAAGCTGGAATCCGCCAATGCCTTTGAGTGCGACGATTTCCCCCTGGCGCAGCGCCTCGACCGCATCTTCGATGGTGCCGTCGAGCCGCGGCCCGCACACCGGGCAGGCATTCGGCTGGGCGTGAAACCTCCGGTTCGCCGGATTCTCGTACTCCTCGCGACACGCCGGGCACAGCACAAACTCGCGCATCGTGGTGTTGGGCCGGTCATACGGAATGTCGACCACGATGGTGTAGCGGGGACCGCAATTCGTGCAGTTGGTGAAGGGATATTCAAAACGGCGGTTGCCGGGATCAAACAATTCCTCGCGGCAATCGGCGCAAGTAGCCAGGTCGGGCAGCACGTTGACGGTCTTGCCGGAATCGTGGTCGCTGGCCAGAATCTCAAAACGGGTCGAGCCCTCGGCCGCCAGCCACGCCGATTCGCGCGTGGTCACGATGGATGCCTTCGGCCGCTCCCGCTCCAACCGCTGCTCGAAACGGTTCAACTGATCGCCAGGCCCTTCGACTTCCACCATCAACCCGGCGGAGGAATTCAGCACCCAGCCGGTCAGCGACATCTCCGTGGCCAGTCGGTATACAAACGGACGGAAGCCGACTCCCTGCACTGCACCGCGCAGCGTGATTCGGAGCCGTTGCACCGTTCGATTCTAAAGCTTGCGGAAGTCTGGAGGAAACGGTTCGAAATACAGCGACGCATTCCCGGCGAAGAAAGGCGTCAACCACGAAGGAATCGAAGGATCACGAAGGATTTCGGCACTTAGGGGATTCCTTCGTGCGACTTCGTGTCCTTCGTGGTATGCCCTTCAAACTGCCCACACTTAAGCGCAATTGTCGAACTAGCGAATCGATGCGGGCTACTAGCGCTGGCAGAGCCGCCTCGACCGCGGGCGAGAGGGAATCGCCGTGGTCAAAGCATTCGCCGGTTAGCGTCACGGCATAGGCGCGTGGACTCGCTCCGAACAGTTGCCGAGAAAGCGCCAGCACCGCACCCGGAGAAAGTTGGTGAGAAAAACTCGACTTGCCGGCAGGCGTAAGGATGTCTTCGCAGCGCAGCTCTCCGGGCTCTCCCCCTGCACCGGCCGACCTGGCGTCCACGAAGATCGCGGCTTCAAACCGGTTGACCGCTTCGGCGAGTTCCGGCGCTAGCTGGTGGCAGCGCAGGATCTCAACTTCGCCTTCGATTTTCGACCCGGCAAACTTCCGTTCCAGTAGCTCGGCGGCACGCCAGGCAACGCCATCGTCCGAGCGCATCGGATTCCCGTAGACAATGATGAGGATGCGCGGCATGAATCTGGAGTTCATAGCGACGTCCGCGTCCTGTGGACAATCTTCACGCGCGCGCCACGTCGTCCAGCACTTCCCCGCCCGGACTGAGCAGCTGAATCCGCAGCGGCATTTCGCCGAATGCGTGGGTCGAGCAACTCAGGCAGGGATCGTAGCAGCGGATCACCGCCTCGACGCGGTTCAGCATCCCCGGCGTCAGCCGGTTGCCGTACACAAAATGTTTGGCCACCTGCAGCACGCTGCGATTCATCGCGAGATTATTCTGTCCCGTGGCGATGATCAGGTTGACCCAGCGGATCAGTCCCTGCTCGTCGATCTTGTAGTGATGAAACAACGTCCCGCGCGGGGCTTCGGCCGCGCCCACCCCTTCGAGCGCGTTAGGCCGGGCCACGGCTCGCACATGCTTCGACAGAATCTCGGGATCGTTCAGCAGTTGTTCCAGGCGCTCGATGCAATAAAGAATCTCGATCAGCCGCGCATGGTGATAGTGGAACGAGCTCAGCACGGCGGTGCGTTGCAGTTCGTGAAATTCCGCCAGCTCCTGATCGGCGCGGGGCGTGCCGCAGCGGTCGGCCACATTCAGCCGCGCCAGCGGCCCCACGCGGTATACGCCGTCGGGAAATCCCTTGGGCTTGTAATACGAAGACTTGAGATAGCTCCAGGGCTCGACCTTTTCGCCGATGTAGTCGGCATAGTCGGTGGGGTCGAGGTCGTCGGCCACCACGTGGCCCGAGGCATCGACGATGCGGATCTTGCCGCCGTAGAAGGTGAGGCCGTTGTCCTTCTTCACGATACCCATGAACAGCGTGGGAAAGTTGCCAAACGTCGAAATCTCTTCCCGGAACTTCTCCATCGTGCCCTTGAACCATTCCAGGGTGCGCTCGGCGATGGCCAGCGCGTCGGGCAAAGCGAACAGAATCGCGTCGCGGTTGGCCTCGGTCAGCGGCTCACTCACCCCTCCGGGAACTACCCACGCGGGATGAATCCGCTTGCCCCCCAGCCGCTCGATGATGCGCTGGCCGAACTGGCGCAGGCGAATACCATCGAGCGCGAGCTCGGGATTTTTCTCCGCCACGCCAAAAATGTTGCTCTTCGCCGGGTCGGCGTCCATGCCAAGCAGCAGATCAGGCGACGACAGATGGAAAAGGCTGAGCGCGTGTGATTGCGTGACCTGGGCCAGTCCAAAGATGCGGCGCAGCTTGTCGGCCGTGGGCGGAATTCGCACCGCCAGCAGCGAGTCGCACGCCTTGGCCGACGCGATCAAATGGCTGACCGGGCAGATGCCGCAGATGCGCGCCATCAGCGACGGCATCTCGTAAAACGGACGCCCCTCGCACAGCTTCTCGAAACCGCGAAACTGTGTCACGTGAAAGCGCGCTTCCTCGACCCGGCCGTCTTCGTTCAGATGAAGCGTGATCTTGGAATGGCCTTCGATGCGCGTAACCGGATCGATGACGATGCTGCCCTGCTTCACAAAGTCTTCCTTTCAGTGATGAGCTTTTCAGTTCTCAGATCTCGGTTCTCAGTTCCCCTTCGAGTGAAACTCCTCGCACCTCGCAGCTCATAGCTAGCAGCTATTTACGATCCAAACCGAGTCTTCGCGCTCACGTCGGGCTGCCGCCCTTCCAACAACTCGCTGACCACGTAAAAAATTGTGTCCGCCGACGGCGGACACCCGGGCACAAACACATCCACGTTCACAAATTCGTGGATCGGCCGAGAATTCGGCAAAAGCGCGGGCACGACTTGGTTCGGAATCCCCGGATCGAAGGTCACATTTTCGCGATACGCCCGGTCGCAAACCGCCTTCACTCCGAACGGATTGCGCATCCCCGGAACGTTGGCCGTGACCGCGCAGTCGCCCAGCGAGACCAGGGTTTTCGTCCGCTCGCGCACGATCTTGATTTTGTGCAGGTCGTCTTCCGTGCTCACCGCGCCTTCGACCAGCGCCACGTCGACGTCCTCGGGAAATTCCTTGGCGTCGACCAGCGGGCTGTACACCAAATCCGCCAGGCCCGCGACGGTCAGCAGCCGTTCGTCCATATCGAGGAAAGACATATGGCAGCCCGAGCAGCCATCGAGCCATACCGTAGCCAGCCGCTTCTTACTCATTCAGTCCAACGATCTCCGGGGCTGAAGCCCGTGTTTCTTTGTCGAGCTCTGGGCGGCGCGGCTTGAAGCCGCGCCCTTTCAAATCCTCATTCGTTTTCATCCGCATCATGGCCGCGCTCTTCCACAATCATTCGTTTTCTTCCCGCATCATGGTCAGGTAGGGCAGGAACTGGCGCCGCTTGAGCATCTCGGCGACCGACCGTCCCTTCTCAAAAAGAGCGCCCGTGGGGCAGACATGCACGCACTTGCCGCAGCTGGTGCAGGTTTCCGACGATCCCCACGGTTCGTTCAAATCGGTAATTACTTTGGCGTCGATGCCGCGTCCCATGATGTCCCAGGTATGCGCGCCCTCGATTTCGTCGCACACCCGCACGCAGCGAGTACACAGGATGCAGCGGTTATGGTCGATCACGAAACGGTCATGCGACGCGTCGACTTCTTCCTTGGGATAACGATACGGGAAGTGAACGTGCGTAATCCCCAGGCGCTGGGCCAGCATCTGCATTTCGCAGTGACCGTTGGAGACGCACACCGAGCACACGTGGTTGCGTTCGGTAAAGAGCAATTCCAGAATCATCCGGCGATAGTTCTGCAGGCGCTCGGAGTCGGTGGTGACCTCCATGCCTTCCTCGACCATCGTCACGCAGGCGGGCAGCAACTTGTTCTGGCCCTTGACTTCGACCAAGCAGAGACGGCAGGCCCCAACGTCGGACAAACCATCCAGTTCGCACAGACGCGGCAGAAAAATGCCGTTCTGGCGGGCCACATCGAGGATGGTTTCTTCGTGGCGTCCGCTCAAGTCGCGGCCATCGATCTTCAGCGTCTTAACCGCCGTGGCCGCGCTCATACGATTTCTCTTTCTTTTGCTCTGGCATCGGCTTCCGCGCGCTGCGCGCCGCAGACTCCGGCCGGGCACTTGTGATCTTCGATGTGCGCCCGATACTCGTCGGCAAAGGACCGCAGCGTGCTCACCACCGGATTGGGCGCCGATTGCCCCAATCCGCACAGGCTGGTGTGTTTCAGCAGATCGCAAAGTTCTTCCAGCATCTTCATATCCTGGGGCGTGGCGTTCATATTTCCGATCGCAGTGAGAATGCGGTGCATCTGGTACGTGCCCACGCGGCACGGGATGCACTTGCCGCATGACTCGGTCATGCAGAAATCCATGAAGTACTTGGCCACGTCGACCATGCACGAACTTTCGTCCATGACGATCATGCCGCCCGAGCCCATGATCGACCCGGCGCGGGCCAGCGACTCGTAATCGACCGGCATGTCGAGGCATTCCGACGGCAGGCAACCGCCGGAAGGCCCTCCGGTCTGCACCGCCTTGAACTTTCGGCCCTCCGGAATCCCGCCGCCGATTTCGAATACCATTTCGCGTAAGGAAATTCCCATCGGAACTTCGACCAGCCCGGTATTTTCCACGCGTCCGGCCAGGGCGAAAACCTTTGTGCCCTTGCTCTTCTCGGTGCCAATCTGCGCATACCAGTCGCCGCCGTTGCGCAGGATGGGCGCGATATTGGCATAGGTCTCGACGTTATTGATGAGGGTGGGCTGGCCAAACAGGCCTTCCATGGCGGGATACGGCGGGCGCGGGCGCGGCGTGCCGCGCTTGCCTTCCACCGAGGCAATCAGGGCCGTCTCTTCGCCGCAGACGAAGGCCCCGGCGCCCAGACGCAAATCCACGCGAAAACTGAAGCGCGTGCCGCAGATGTTTGAACCCAGCAGTCCGACTCGTTCGGCCTGCCGGATCGCGTTGCGCAGCCGCTTGATGGCCAGTGGATACTCCGCGCGCACATAGATGTAGCCTTCCGACGCGCCCACCGCGTAGGCGGCTATCAGCATGCCTTCGAGCACGCGATGCGGATCGCTTTCGAGCACGCTGCGGTCCATGAACGCCCCCGGATCGCCTTCGTCGGCGTTGCAGATCACATACTTCTGCGTGCCCACCGACTTCGATACCGTGCTCCACTTCAGGCCCGTGGGATATCCTGCCCCGCCGCGCCCGCGCAGGCCGCTTTTCGTCACCTGCTCGACGACTTCCCGCGAAGTCATCTCGGTGAGCGCCTTGATCAGCGCCGTGTAGCCATTGGCGGCAATGTAGTCTTCAATGCGCTCCGGATCGATGATGCCGGAATTCTCCAGCACAATCTTTTTCTGCCGCTGGAAGAACGGCACGTCGGTCGGGCAAACCAGCCGCGCCACCGGCGGACCGTCCAGGCTGTCGAGAATGGCCGCGCCGTCCGCGGCTTCGACCTTCTTGTAAAGAACTTCCTTATGAACCGCTTTATGAACCCCGTCCGCGCCGCTCGACACTATGCTCGTCGTGACCAGCGGGCCTTCCGAGCACAGCCCCATGCAGCCCACACCTTTGATCTGGCAGTGGCCCTTTGTGCCGCGGCGTGTGACTTCCTGATCGAGCGCGTCCTTCACCGCCTGGCTCTGGCAGGATAGGCATCCGGCGGCGACGCACACATTCACGCGTTGCGTGATCTGGCTCTGCGCCTCGCGCTCGCTTTCGGCAATCTGTTCCAGTTCCTCGGGCGTCATGCGGTCGTCCATTTCTTCAAGTGCTCGCGGATGGCCGGCGTCCCAACCTTCCCCGCGACTTCCTGATCGTAGACCACCGCCGGAGCCAGCCCGCACGATCCCAGGCAGCGCGCCGTGAGCAGCGAGACTTTCTTGTCCGCCGTGGTTTCTCCGGGGCCAATGCCCAGATCGTGCTGTACGGCGTCCAGCAGTTGCTGCGCGCCCTTGATGTAGCACGCCGTGCCCATGCAGATGACGCAGGTATGCTCGCCCGCGGGTTTCAGGGTGAAAAAATGGTAGAAGGTGGCGACGCCGTACGCCCGGCTGAGGGGCACGCGCAACGACATGGCCACATAGCGCAGCGCCTGCGTGTCCAGATATCCGAACGCTTCTTGCACGGTGTGCAGCGTCTCAATCAGGCCGCGCTGCTGCTGGCCCTGCCGCCGTATGGTGGCATCGACCAGCTTCCAGCGCTTGTCCTGGTTGGGAGGAGTGGGCTTGGAAACATAAGAGGGCATATTCCGTTCTCAATCGCAAATGAATTCAAAATTAAGATGCAAGGCTGATGGTGGATAAGAAAATGGTGAACAAGAAATAAGTGTAGACCCGGTTGATGCGGTGAAGGGGCCCGGCTCGCAGAGCTTTCGCGCTCCGGTTTCATTTCGGTTCCAGTCCCATCAATGGGAGTTGCGCACTCGGCAACACTCTCTCCCGATTCTTGCTGGCTAACCGGGAGCGCCGAAATCATGATGTGCGTAAAGGCCTTTCCTCGAACCGTCAGAATCAAACGGCTAAGATCGAACTGTCAGCACCGGGCAATGGGCCTGGGCGATGACAAGGTGCGCCGTGGACCACGGCAGGTGCGTGGTCCGGGCTGTGGCGGAAGAACGCGCCCCCAGCACGATCATGTCGGCTTCCCGCTCCGCCGCCACCTTCAGGATGCTGTCGGCGGCGAAGCCAAACTCGATCTGGGCTTCCGGTTTGTACTGCAGAGCGGCATCGTTGGGCACCAGCGATTGCAAGCGGCCAATGCAGTCTTCCATCAGTTCAGGGCGCCGGCCCAAATGGCTATAGTCCTCAATCACGTGCATCAGCGTTAGCCGGGCGCGGAATTCCTCGGCCAGCGCCACCGCCTCCTTCGCGACGCACGCCGAGTGTTGGGCAAAATCGGTGGCGAACAGGATCTGCCGCAACTCCAGCTCGATGGGAGCCAGATCGCGGTTGGGGAACGTGGGGAGCTTGGCCCGTCCCGAAACCTTCGGCCCCACCGTCAGCACCGGGCAGGGCGCGTGGCGCAGAATATCTTCCGCCACCGAACCCAGGAGGAGCTTGCCCAGCCCGGAGCGACCGTGGGTGCCGACCACCACCAGATCCATCTTGTGTTCCTCGACAATTCCAGCCAGCGCCCGCCACACCTGGCCATGCCGGACGTAGTTGTGGTGCGGAATTCCTTCGAACCGCTCGGAGATCTGGTCGAGCTTTTTTTTGGCGTCGGCGTGCGCGTCGTCGTAGATTGTGCCCATGCTGACGTAATCCACGCCGCCGGTCATCATCAGCAGGCTGCTGTCGGCCAGCACGTGCGCGGTGTGCAGAGTGCCGCCAAAATGCCGGCAAATGGCCGTGGCATAGGGCAGCGCCGCTTCCGAGGTGGCAGAAAAGTCAGTGGCGAACAATACGTTCTTGAGTGAAACGGCCAGAGGCGACTTCGGCTCGACGACTGTACTGTGTAGTTCTTCCACCGGTATCATGACCCACCTCCCACACCCGCTAGGAGCATTACATCCAGTCATTGTTCTCGATATGTCCCGTATCACCCCTTTTCGTGATTCGGGTCACACCAAAAGCGGGTGCCCCATCCGTGTCGCGCACTTCGCGACAAGGATGGGGCACCCGCTATCTCATTTTCCGATCGTCTATTGCGCGAAGCCGTCGGCCTGGGTGATAGCTCCAATGGCGACCGTGTGGTCGATGAACACTCGGCCGGCGTCGAGCGCCTTGCGGTCGAGTTCGAGCAGCGCCGGATTCTTGACTTTCCTCTCCAGCACCCGCATGGCACTCGCCGCCGACAGGCATTCGGTTTCTTCCAGCAGCGCTCCCATCAGCACGATGTTCGCCACTTTCGCCGACCCCAGCCGGTCGGCAATCTCGGACGCCGGAATGCACACCACCTGCGCCTGCGGGATGACCAGGTCTTCGGGCAGCCGCTCGCGCCCGTAAATGATCGTGCCGCCGGGTGCGACCTCCGCAGCGAATTTGCGCAGCGAAATCTCAGTCATCGCCACCAGAACCTGCGGGCGCGACAGCACCGGCGACCCGATGCGCTCTTTCGACAGGCACACGTGGCAATGGGCGCTGCCCGAACGCATCTCCGGACCATATGACGGCAGCCAGCTCACTTCCAGGCCTTCCCGCATGCCCATCTCGGCCAGCAGTTGGCCCAGCAACAGCACGCCCTGTCCCCCGAAGCCGGCAATCTTGATGCCAAGTTCGCGGTAGTGATGCTTCGGCATCACGGCCGGGACACCCGACGCCTTGTGTTCGCCTTCCACCAGTTCGGCCACAGTTTTATGCGGGGGGACGTGGTTGTCCCGGATCTCTATCGCGCGGTCGCGAAACACGTTCAGCGGGAAGTTCGGAATCATCTTCTCCGCCACCCACTTGCGCGCATCGACGGGATCTTTACCCCAGATGGTCGGGCACGGAGAAAGAATCTCGACAAACGTGAAACCGGCTCCAGCGCGCTGCAGTTCGAGTGCCTTGCGCACCGCCCGCCGCGCCTTCATGATGTTCTTGTTGTCGGAGAGTGCCACGCGCTCGATGTAAACCGGAGCTTCCAGCGACGCCAGCATTTCGGCCATGTGCAGCGGGAAGCCTTCGTTGATCGGACGCCGTCCCCACGGCGAGGTCGTACTCTTCTGGTCGACCAGCGTGGTGGGCGCCATCTGCCCGCCAGTCATGCCGTAGATCGCATTGTTGACGAAGAACACGGAGATTTTTTCGCCGCGATTCGCCGCGTGCACAATTTCCGCCGTGCCGATCGCCGCCAGGTCTCCGTCGCCCTGATAGGCGATCACGATCTTGTCGGGACACGCCCGCTTCAGGCCTGTCGCCGCAGCCGGGGCGCGTCCATGCGCCACCTGCACGTTGCCAACATCGAAGTAGTAGTAGGCGAACACCGAGCAGCCCACCGGACTTACGAGGATCGTCTGATCCTGCAGCCCCAGGTCTTCCAGCGCTTCGGCGATGAGCTTGTGCGCCACGCCATGCCCGCAGCCCGGACAGTAGTGCGTCTGGTGCTTCAGTTCGCCTTTCCGCTCGTACTCGGGATAAAACACTTCCGACTTCTGGTGGACGACTTCATACTGCTCGGTGACCGCTTTAGGTTCCTCTTGCACGACGTTGCTTTCCGCCATAATTGGTTCCCGCCTGTTCCCACGTAGCGGCGGACGCATTCGTCCGCCCGCCGAACATTAAGATCTCTCGAACGCGGCCCGGACGAATGCGTCCGGGGCTACGTGTTCTTACACCGCGGCCGGCAACAGCTCTTCGATCTTGGTCAACAATTCCTCGACCGACGGCACATTGCCGCCTACGCGTCCGTAGAACTCAACCGGCCGCTGGCCATTCAACGTCAGCCGGACATCTTCTACCATCTGGCCATTGCTCAGTTCGACTACAAGCACTCTTTCCGCCGCCAGCGCCGTCGCCGTCAACTCCTTCGTCGGGAAGGGCCACAACGTGATGGGCCGGAACAGCCCGACTTTCATTCCCTGCTTGCGGGCTTCGTCCACGGCCGAGCGCAGCACGCGCGAGACGATGCCGTAGCCGACCACGATCATCTCGGCGTCTTCGGTGCGGTACTCTTCGCAGCGCGTCTCAGTCTGCTGCGCACGGATGTACTTCGCTTCCATGCGGCGCTGGTGTTCTTCGAGGTCGTCGGGCTCGAGCACGATCGAGCTGACGAAATTCTTGCGCGTGCCCGCCGTTCCCTTCACCGCCCACGGCTTTTCTGGCGCGCGGATTGCGCGGTAGACCAGGTCGAGCGGCTCCATCATCTGGCCAACGAACCCGTCCGTCAGCACGATGGCTGGATTGCGGTAGCGGTCTGCAAGCTCAAAAGCGAGGATGGTCAGGTCGGCCATTTCCTGCACAGAAGCCGGAGCGACTACCAGATTGCGATAGTTGCCGTGGCCGCCGCCCTTGACCATGGCGAAATAATCGCTCTGTTCGGGAGCGATGTTGCCCAGACCAGGGCCGCCACGCATCACGTCGACGATGACGCAAGGCAGTTCCGCGCCCGCGAGGTACGAGATGCCTTCCTGCATTAGGCTGAGACCCGGACCGGACGATGCGGTCATGACGCGCACTCCCGCCGACGATGCCCCGTACACCATGTTGATGGAAGCGGTCTCGCTCTCGGCCTGCACGAACGTGCCGCCGACCTCGGGAAAATAGAGCGCGGCGGCTTCGGCAACTTCACTGGCGGGCGTGATGGGATAGCCGTAATATGCCCGGCACCCGGCCAGCACCGCGCCCTTGATACCCGCAACGTTTCCTTTACAAAGCTGGCGCATGTTCTTCTCCTGGCTCGACTTGCGCTTTGGCTGACGGGGTATGCGGCTTCAGGGGCGGAATCAGCCGATAGACTATGATCGCGCCCGGCTCCGGGCAGCAGTAGAAGCAGATGCCGCATCCCGTGCAGTCGTGGCCGGTGTAGCGTGCCGGATGCACCCCGTAGGAACTCAGGTCCGGAGCCAACTCCAGGCACTTGGGCGGGCAGGATTCGACGCACAGCCCGCATCCCTTGCACTCCTCGACATCGATCGTGACATTGCCGCGCGCTGGCCGTGCTGACGTTGGTCGTACTGACGTTGGTCGTACTGAATTTGGGGCTGCCATATCCCTCACCTCGGTGTTGCCGTCTGGGCGTGCTGCGGATGGTGCGCCCACTTGGTCTTTTCGCAGTACTCGTAAAGCTCTTCGCGGAAATCGGGGTGCGCGATCTCGATCAGCGATTTGGCGCGCTCGCGAATCGATTTGCCGTGCAGAAACGCGACTCCATATTCGGTCACGACATAGCGCACCAGGCCGCGCGAGGTGACCACTCCCGCCCCAGGATCGAGCATGGGCACGATCCGTGAGATGGTTCCCTGCTTGGCCGTCGAAGAAATCGCGATGATCGCCTTGCCGCCCTTGGACCGCGATGCCCCGCGCAGGAAATCTACCTGCCCGCCGATGCCGCTGTAGAACTGGTTGCCGATTGAGTCGGAACACACCTGCCCGGTCAGATCGATCTGCACCGCGGAATTAATAGCCACCATGTTGTCGTTGCGGGCGATCAGTCCGGGATCGTTGGTGTACGCCGTGGGGTGAAATTCGAAAATGGGATTATTGTCGACAAACTCGAACAGGCGCTTGGTGCCCAGGGCAAATCCCAGGATGATTTTTCGCGGCTTGAAGTTTTTTCGCGCCCCAGTCAGCACTCCGGCCTCGATCAGCGGAATCACGCCGTCTGACACCAGTTCGCTGTGCACGGCCAGATCTTTGCGGTCCATGAGCAGCGGCAGCACTGCGTCGGGAATTCCGCCGATGCCAGTCTGGAGCACCGCGCCGTCTTCGATCAGCCCGGCCACGTTGCGCGCGATGGCAATCTGCAGGTCGGTCACGACCGGCCTCGCCATGGCGCACAGCGGGCGCGACGACTCGACGAAGACGTCGATGTCGTTGACGTGAATGAAGCTGTCGCCGTAAGTGCGCGGCATGTTGTCGTTGATCTGCGCAACCACGTGCTTGGCGCATTTCGCGGCGGTCAGGGTGGTATCGACGCCCACGCCGAAGCTGCAGAATCCGTGGGAGTCGGGCGGCGAAACTTCGATCAGGGCTACGTCAATCGGCATGGCCCCGCTTTCAAATAAGCCTTCTATTTCGCTGAGGTAAATCGGCGTGTAGTCGGCGCGGCCGTCATTGATGGCGTCGCGCACATTGGCGCCGATAAACACGGCGTTGTGCCGGAAGTGTCCTGCCATTTCCGGCGCGACGTAGGGCGCGCAGCCCATGGTCATCATGTGGACGATTTCCACATCGTGGACCTCGGGCCCGCGGCGCATGAGCGCCTCGACCAGCGTCTCCGGTTCGGCGCAGCCGGGCTGAATATAGACTCGCATCCCCGACTCTACGCAGCGCAACGCATCATCGGCTGTTCTCAGCCGCTTTTTGTATTCCATTTCCCACGACATCGACATCGTTTTCCGATCCCCCTAGATCCCCGCAGTTCAGACTGCGCGCAGCGCGCCTGGTTCGCGCACCGCCCGGGCGATTTCTTCTTCATACCCCACAGCGGCATAATAAATCGCCCGGTCGAAAAACATCTCCAGCATTTGCAGCAATTCCAGTTCGCCCATGATTTCGATGGCGCGGTCCGCCACGGCTGCGCTCTTCAGGAAGTCCCACAGATTTTCCTTGACGAAAACGATGGCCTGAATGACTTCGCTGAGCGGCACTTTCTGCTGGGCGCGGCGCATTCCGATCTCGCGGTAGCGCTGCTCGACGTCCAGTTCGTTTTTGCCCAGCAGCCACTCGCCCAGATGGCGATAGATTTCGTAGACGCGTTCGCGCAATTCCTGGGCGGAAATATCGCGGAAGTGCGTGACCTGCTGGCTGGCTTCGACTTTTTTCTCGAGTCCGGAAGCGAGCTCATCGGCATGCGATTCAATTAGACGCACCAGCCTGTAGGAGAACATCATACCCACCCCCGTCATCTTCCCGGGTCAGGATCACCCGAGCCCGATTACACCCCAAGTTTGACCGCCGCGTCCTGATTACTCCAGCCCTCGACCGGCACTTTGCCGGTTTCCACATACGGCTCCAGAGTCTGCGGGACGGAGATGGCGCGGGAGATCATGCACTGGGCTTTGGCCCGGCGCAGCAGCCCCAGCCCGGCCTCGCACAGGTCTTCGGTTTGCACCGTCAGCCTGGGGCGCATCAGGATTTCGGTGAAACTGCATCCCGTCGTGCGGTTGCGGCGAACGCTGCCTTCGATCTCCACTTCGAGATCGGTAAAGTCGAACTTGGCGGCGCGCGCCACCTCGTGAAACGTTGTCGTGAAGCATGCGGCCAGGGCGCAGAGCAGCAACTGCTCGGGAGTCCAGCGGCCCTGCAGGCCGCCCAGCTCCTCGGCTTCGGAGAAATGGATCGTGTTGGGAGAGGACTCGCACTTGGCCAGTCCAGTGCGGCCTGAGGTCCACCAGGCCGAAACGCGATAGGTATATTCTGCCGCCATATTCGACTCCCCGGCGCCCCCGCAGGGGCGCCTTCCGCTTGCCTCAACACTTCAAGAGGACAGAGTGAAGATCACCGTGATGGTGGTCTCCACCTCGACCGGTTGTCCATTCAACAGGTACGGCTTGTACCGCCATTGCCGGACTGCGGTCAGGGCCGCCGGCACCAGCATGGGGTGCCCGCTGACCAGCTGCAGGTTCTGGATGTCGCCGTTGACGCCGATGATCGCGCTCAGCACGACCTCACCCTGAACGCGCGCGGCGCGCGCCAGCGGCGGATAGGCGGGTTCTTCGCGATGAACCAGCAAGCCCTTGGTCACGCCCTGAGAAATGCGAACGCGTGTCGGCGCGGCCAGGGTGACTCTGGGGACGGCCGAGAGGTTGGAGGTCGCACTGACGATGCCGCCAATCACGCCACCCAGTTGTCCGCCGGGAATGCCGCCCGGGACGCCTCCGACCACTCCACCGGTCGCCATCGGCGGCGGCGCCTCATCTTCCTTGATCATCTGAATCTTCTGCGGAATCTTGGTGGGCGTGCGCAGCCCTCCGGTGGAAAGCATGTCGGTCTGAATCTGGTGAACCGTCTTCTGCACCGCGGCCGCGGCCGGTGGTGGCGGCGGAGGAGGGGGCGGAGGCGCCATCAAGAACGTCAGCAACTGCGCTCTGGGCAGTTCCTCGGTGAACATCAAAGGAACGGCCAGCATTAGGATGATGACCACGCAATTCACTATGAAGGATGTTGTGGTGGCAAAGAACCTGCGCTTGCGCTGCACGCCAAATTCCAGAATGCTGTCGGAAAACATCGGCTTCTGCGGCAGCGCCGGTCCGAGGACGAGTTCGGTGCGCGGCAACGCAGCCGCGCGAGTGAACGGCTTGGCTTGTGCTTCCTGTACTTCCGGTTCATGAACCTCAATCGTGCTCATTCGGAACCTCCCTGATTTGCCCCGCCGGACCGCTGGAGCCCGGCGCGCCAGGGGGATGTGGATGGATCCCACATCTCCACTCTCTCCAAGAACATCTTCGTTGAACTCATCGGCGGGGCAAATGGCCGTCATCACGGCTCTTGGTGATCGCAATCACGGATTTTTCGTTTTCGCTAAACCGAAGTAACAATGGCAGATGAATGGTGGAGGAGCTGCCTCCGGACGGGTTCCGGACCATCTTCCGGATGACGAAGAAGAAGCAAAAGAGTGGCCAGTACAAAATACCGAGTACCGGGTACCGAGCAAAACCTGAATCTCGCTACTCGCTACTCGGTACTGCCGTCAGGCGTTCCGCCAGGTGCGCCGCGTAGAGTCCAGCGATCAGACCGGTGAAGACATCCATGGTGTAGTGAGCGCGCAGGACGAGCACGGTCGCGGCCTCGAAGAGCACGATCCCGACCGCGCCTGCGGTCAGCCAGCGTTTGCCGGCACGAGCCAGCTCCGTGGCCCCGAGAACGGCGATTGCGGTGTGCCCGGAAAAGAAGTAATCATTGGCCACGCTATAGGTTACGAGCAGCGACGGAACCCCCGGAGAGTGCCAGATCGCACTTGGCGGGGCGGGCAGCGCGACCGCCGCCTGCATGATTTGGCGCAGCCCCAGCACGATGACCAGTCCCAGAAAGGGCCGCAACTCGCCGCGGAAAATCCAGGTTGACAAAAGAAAGATTCCCAGCAGGTCGATGATGGCCGAACTGACCGCCAGCAGCACATTCGCCGCGCCGGGATGCTGGTGCAGGTAAAGATTCGCGGAGGCCGTCGCGGCGTGGATCCCGTCGGCGATTCCAGCCGACGGCGCGGCACGCGCGCCGATCAGGGATTGCGTCCCGAACCAGATCAGGAGCGCGACCGCCGTCACCGCCAGCCGGACCGGTAAAGATGACTCGAATAAGAAAGGTCTGCTCCGGCCCGGGGGCATAAGTGGCGGAAATTATATACGCCCTGTGAGTCTTGACGCTTTCGTTCTTATGGACGCCCCCTAAAGTGTGCCGCCCAATGAGGCCCTCCTAAAGCGCGGAGACGGCAGGCCGATTGAAGGAACAGTATCGGGAGGAGTGCCCATGTTCCGACGAGTACGAGTGCTGATCCTCGCGTCCCTGTGTGCCTGCGCCTGGCCGGTGCTCGCCCAGGACCTCTCCACGATTCAGATTCACGGATTTGCGACGCAGGGCATTCTTTATAGCTCGACCAACAACTACCTCTCGGCGAACACGAGCGCGGGAAGCTTGGCCTGGACCGATGGCGCAGTGAGCGTGAGCGACACGTTGTCGGACAAGCTGCGGGTGGGCATCCAGCTGCACATGTATCAGCTGGGGCAACTCGGTGGTCCCAATGTTCAAGTGGACTGGGCCACCGGAGACTACAAGTTCAACGACCACTTCGGATTTCGTGCGGGCAAATTCAAAATTCCCATCGGCTTGTTCAACGATTCGCAGGACGTGGACGCCGTGCATCTCTGGGCGCTTCTGCCGCAATCGGTCTATCCCACCGACAACCGGAGCGTCTTGCTGTCCGCGATGGGCGGAGAGTTTTACGGCAACGCCAGGCTGGGGAGAAAAACGGGAACGCTGGTCTACCGAGCCTATGCGGGCTACCGCGCGCTGGACTTGAACGGCGGCTATGTCAAGAGCCTCGATCTGGATCTGGAATATATTGACTCGGTTTTCGGACTGCCCACGACTCTGATCACCTCCGCGCCCACCGGCAAGGTTTTTGGCGGCGATGTGCGCTGGCAGACTCCGTTGAAAGGCCTCCTAATCGGGGCGAGCGCCTTCGACGACGACGTGCACGGCAGTGCCGGACCGCTCGCCTTCGCGGTGGGCCGCAACACGGCCACGCAGGAATACGCCCAGTTTGAACGGGGCAAGTTCTTCGTTGCGGGCGAAGTCAGAAGAGTGCCCGTCGACTACTCCATCACCGCGACTACGCCACCGGGTCAGGTTACGATTCCCAATCCTCTGGACTGGCGCAGCTGGTATGTCATGACCAGCTATCGCGTGACCGAAAAGCTCCAGGTAGGAACCTACTACAGCCACTTCGTGGATGCGGGTGGAGGCCAAAACACATCTCTGAGCGGCAATTATTCCAAGGACTGGACCATTTCCGCACGGTACGACTTTAACACCTACTTCTACGGCAAGGTCGAGGAGCACTCTATCCATGGCATCGATTTGGGCTACTACTCGGACTCCAATCCCAACGGACTGCAGCCCCGGTCGAACGTTCTGGCGGCCAAGATCGGGTTCAGCTTTTAGCGGGCGCGAAGATTGATTGGAGATGAGAGTCATGAAGAAGCGAAGATTGTCCATCCTGATTCTCGGTGTCGTGCTGGGCTGCGCCGCGGCGCAGGCCCAGAACGTCGTGGTCATCGTGAACAGCGGAGTCAAGGCGACTGCGGCCAGCAGCGATGACATTCGCGGGATTTTCACGGGAGATAAATCCAGTTTGGGCGACGGCTCGCGAGTGACTCCCGTAACCCTGAAGGGCGGACCAGCGCACGAGGCCTTCTTGAAGGCATACGTGAGCAAAGGCGACGCCGCCTTCCGCACCGGCTGGCGCAACCTGGTGTTTACCGGGCAGGGGGCCATGCCCAAGATGTTCGATTCGGAAGCCGCGGTGGTCGACTACGTGGCGGCCACACCCGGCGCGATTGGATATGTGGGCAAAGGAACGGATGTCGGGAGAGCGAAAACGCTGGCGGTCAGATGAGGCTTGCGATGAAACGATTCGGAATGAAGCGATTAGGAATCAAGGCGAAGATATGGATGAGTATTGCCATCTTTGGCGCGGGCTATGTGGCCCTTCTGGTGCTGTTGCAGTGGACCTCGGCCGAGACCCAACAGCACATGGAGGTTGCCTCTGGGTTTCTGTTTCCGGCTGCGCTGAGCAGCCAGGAAGCCAGCGCGGGCTTTGAAAGAGTGGTGAAGCGTTATAACGACGCCGTCCTGATGCAGGACCGGAAGGCTCTGGCCAAGGCGGACGAAGATGCGGAGGTAGTGACGTCGGCACTGCGCTCGGTGCAGGAAAAAACCAGTTTCCGGGCCGAACGGCAGCAGCAGACCGCCGCGCTGATCCAACGCTTCGAGGATATTCACGCCCGTTCCCAGTTAGTGTATTCGGCGATGATTGAGCATCCCGACGATCTGTCGGCGCAGACCCAGCAGGCCATTGCGGTTCTGGCGCAAGACAACCGGCAGATGGAAGCGTCTCTCAAGGAGTTGCAGGCCGGGCTGGCTCGGGACTTTCAGGCAGAGCTCGACACGGTCACGGAATGGTCGAGGCGGCAGCGCACGTTTGGCATGCTCGTCCTGCTGATCGGGGCTTTGTGTGGCGGAATCTTCTCCGCAGTCGTCATTGAACGCTACATCGCGGCCCCGCTGGGCCAGCTCACCAGCCGCCTCAAAGATATTGGCGAGGGCGAGGGGGACCTGACCAAGCGGCTGGAGGTGACCAGCGATGACGAGTTGGGCGAGACCAGCCGGTCGTTCAACCTGTTCATGGACAAGCTGCAGGAGGTCATGCGCCAGATCGCGTCCAACACCTACCAGTTGGCCGAGGCCAGCGAGAAGCTTTCGGCCACGAGCAACCAGATCACGGCCAACTCCGGCGAAACCTCCGCCCAGGCCACGGTGGTTTCTCAAGCCGCCCTGCAGGTCAGCCAGAATCTGCAGACGGTTGCCATTGGCGCGGGGGAGATGGGTTCAACCATCCAGTCGATCGCGAACAATGCTCATGAAGCGGCCACCGTGGCCTCCAACGCCGTGCTGACCGCGCAGGCCGCCAACGCCAATGTGGCCAAACTGGGCGCCTCCAGCGCCGAGATCGGTGCAGTCATCAAGGTCATCACCTCCATCGCGCAGCAGACCAACCTGCTCGCCCTCAACGCGACCATTGAGGCCGCCCGCGCCGGCGAGGCGGGCAAGGGCTTTGCCGTGGTGGCCAACGAAGTAAAAGAACTGGCCAAACAGACCGCCAAGGCCACCGAAGACATTAGCCTCAAAATCGCGGCCATTCAGACCGACACTCGAGGCGCGATCGAGGCCATCGCCACCATCAGCGGGGTGATCAACCACATCAACGACATTTCTGGCACCATTGCCACCGCCGTCGAGGAGCAGAGCGCAACCACCAACGAGATGACCCGTAACCTGGGCGATGCGGCGCGCGGCAGCAGCGACATCACCGGCAGCATCAGCGGAATCGCGCAGGCGGCGGAAAGCACGTCCTTGGGCGCAAGCGACACGCAGAAGGCGGTGCAGGAGCTGGTGCAAATGTCGGCGCAACTCAGCGGCCTGGTCGAGCAGTTCAAGATCGATGCCGGCGACCTCCGCCGCCGGGGCCGTCCGGTGATCCCACCCTCCCTCAGCATGACGGCGCGCGCGGGGCGATGAGTCTCGGCAGCCGTCTCCATTGACCGACGGTCGACGCGGAGTGATAATTGCCTGTCCTCGAAACCGCGCTCGAATCGGGCTGTTCCCAGCCAAGCTCAGGTATACGGAAGAAGTAAAAGAAACATGCCCGCTTCATCCGCCTGACCCAGTTCTGACGACCACATTCCTGAATGTGAGAAATGTTGACCGAAATCGGAATTGCGCGATGGCGTTTATCGGGTGCGGTGAGCTATAGGCTCCGCGCCATCCGGAACGGACGCTACGCCAAATACTGCCGTCCGGCTTCGATCGTTTTGATGCTCACCGATCTGTGCAATGCTCGCTGTACGCACTGCGACATCTGGAAAAACAAAGACGGCAAAGAAGTGCCCAGTCTAGACGAGTGGAACCGGTTGCTGACCGATCTGCGTCAATGGCTTGGGCCGGCACAGGTCACATTGAGCGGCGGTGAGGCACTTTTGCGACGCGACGCGCATGCGATCCTGGCTCACGGCAGCCAAGTGGGATTGTTCATGGAACTGCTTTCCCACGGCTATTGGCGGGATCAGAAGCGTATCGAACAAGTGGCCAGAGCCAATCCCTGGAGAGTAACGGTTTCTGTCGATGGCATTGGAGAAACGCACAACCTCGTTCGCGGCAAGGCTGATTTTTGGGACCGTACATCCGACTCGCTCGACACCCTGCTGCGTTTGCGCCGGGATGAAAAACTGCGGTATGACATCCAGCTCAAGACGGTGCTGATGAGGCAAAACCTGGAGGCCGCGGCCGATGTGGCTCATTATGCTGCCGATAAGGGCGTGGGTGTCGTTTACCAGGCGATCGCCCAGAACTACAACACCGAAGAGGATCCACTGTGGTATGAAACGTCTCCGAACTGGCCGCGGGACACGGATAAGGCCATGCAAGCCGTGGATCAGCTCCTGAAGCTGAAAGAACGGGGGCTCCCGATCCGAAACCGCCAATCCCAATTGGAGGCGATGAAGAGCTATTTCAGAGATCCGGATGGGTTGAGAGTAGCGATCCTGTCCCACACCTCGCATGAAGCGCGCGCGCAATGCCCCGGGATGACTAACTTGCAGATTCAAGCCAACGGCGATGTGTTGACTTGCTCGCGGGTCGCGCCCTGCGGCAACTTCCGGCAAACCCCCATCCGCGAGTTGTGGGCGGCGCGGCCGCAATATTGGCTAACCGGTTGTTGCCGGGAACGCTCGCCAGACTGCGCTGAAGCTGAGATGTCTCCTCTGAAAATCGCAAAGTAAAGACCACCATGCGCCGCAGCTTGATGTCGGTTTTTGATGTGACTCCGCGCAGAATTGGCGGCGTGGAGATGTTCGTCGCCGAACTTTCCCGCTCGCTGCGAGCCGCAGGCTGGCGAAGCATCCTGGTTTTTTCAGGACCACCGAGCGCCTTGGTGAAGGAGTTCCTTCGAGATTGTGACGCGGAGATACTGGTTGAGCCCATGATCTCTAAGTCCAGCCTAGGCGGCGCGCTGGCTCTATTCTCCCTGCTGCGCAAGATTCAACCGGATCGCGTGCATCTCAGCTTCACTCTCTTTCTTTCGCCCCTTGCCTGGGCTTGCCGCCTGGCGGGGGCCCGGGAGGTCTATTTCACCGATCAACGGTCGCGGGCACCGGGATCGACGGCGAAAAGTACCGCGTTTCACAAACGCATGATCGGGCGATTCATGGCTTCCGCCTACCGGCGGGTGTTTTGCGTCAGCGATTACGTGCTTGATCAAAACGCCCGCGAGCAATATGTTTCGCCTGCAAAACTGACAACCCTCTATAACTCAATTGATTTCAGGCGCACCAGCGATCCCCAAAGGGGGCTGGCATTTCGCGAGAGATTCGGAATCGATCCGGCCAAGATACTGGTTTCACAGGTCAGTTGGCTGATTCCGGAAAAAGGCTTGGAATATCTGATTCGAGCCGCCGCTCTGGCGATTCCACAAGACCCTCGCCTGCACTTCCTTATAGCCGGTGACGGTCCGTCAAAGAGTGACTACCTCCAACTTTGCTCACAACTGGGGATCGCGGATCATGTCACATTGACCGGCCTGCTTGAAGATCCGATGGTGGAGGGGATCTATGCCGCGTCCGACCTGGTTTGCCAGTTCTCCTGCTGGCAGGAGGCGTTTGGCTGGGTGATTGCCGAAGCCATGGCTCATGGTAAGCCCGTGATCGGTACGCGCGTGGGAGGGATTCCGGAACTGATCGACGACGGCGTGACTGGTTATCTTGTGCCTCCGGCCAGCCCGGCTGACGGGGCCAGACGAATTCTGGAACTAAGTTCCAATCCCGATCTGCGACTTGCGTTCGGCAGCGCCGGCTTTACCAGGGCCAAGAAGCTTTTTGACTTGCAGGGGCACATTCCCTGCCTCTTGTCAGCTTATGAAATACTTCCGTCACAGCGGCTTTCCGCTTCGTCATGCTTCGACGACGCGGGAAACGATTCGATGCGTATCGATTAGACCTGTGGCTTGCGCGAGCGGTTTTGCTATCTCCTGCCCTGATCGTCGCATCCGACAATGGCAAGCCCCTCGGCTCGTTGATCGGAGCGGGGCGTTGTGAATTGCCACTCGCGGTTGCCGAAGCGGTACACCACGCTGCTGGTCAGGCGCAGGTTGTTCTGACCTTCGATGGCGCCGGTTGAGTCGCCGAACGTGGTGCGCTGATAGTCGGCCTGGATGCGGACGGCAAGCGGTCCGAAGAGGGCCCGTTCGATTCCTCCGCCGACGGCGTACGACGGACGGGCGACCCAGCCATCGAGATAGTTCGGCCCGCTGACCGGAACCGCGCCCCCGACCCGGCTGGCGCCCACCAAGGCGTGAACAAAAATTCCAGTCCGGCCGTTGACCGGATAGAAGGCGGGGCCGGCCAGCAAGCTCAGGATATTGGCGCTGTGACCGGTGTCAAAGACGTTGCCCGTGCTGGCAAAGGTGCCGTCGATGGTCAGTCCCCAGCGCGGCGCAAAGCGGAGCAGACCGCTGGCGTCGATTCCGGCGAGCCCGACACGTGGTTGGGAGGGTATGGCCATGTCGAGGTAGACGTAGCCGACGCTCGCCTCAAGCGTGGGAGCGGTGGCCCCGGCGGGCGGGCCCCCAGACCAGTGAGATTGCGCCAGCAGCGGCGATACGAACAGGAAAACGCAGACCGAGATGCCGTAGACCAGTATTCTTCGCATGACTTTTACTCCGGTGGCTGTTCCGACCTCACCTGCACCGCATCGGCGTGCAGTAGATGCCCCAGGTGCCGTGACGACTATCGTGGAGATAGCCCTTGCTGTGAAACCCAAGCTCCGATACAGCCTACCTCGACGGGTCTGCGGTTTCAGGTTACGTTGGACGCTTTTCGCCTGTACTTAGGGGGATGAACCGTCGTTGCCGAACCAGAGTTAGCGAATTCTGGTTCGGGAAACGGCCGTTCTACGCGGGTTCGGGAACGCGCGTGCGGAATGCGCCCAGCCGCTGAACGTTGCCCGAAGAAAACTGGGGCTCAAAGAATGGAGCGGGAGACGGGGATCGAACCCGTGACATCCAGCTTGGGAAGCTGGCGTTCTACCGCTGAACTACTCCCGCTCAGGCCGGACGAACGATCTTAGCTTACCATCCCCGCGAAAGCGTCACAACCGCGAGCTCGTGAACTCGGGCGGGGATTCGTGTTTAAATAGTCGGCCGTGGAGCAACTCCGTGCGGATCGATTTTCGTTCGCAGCAACGCTCGGACGGAGCCGGTCTCACATGAATCGCTTTTCGTGGAAATGATTCTCGTACGAATGATGGGGAGACTATGGGTTCATCGCATTCCGGGGCCTCGCGCCGCCGGTTCCTGCAGGCTGCTCTGACTACGGGTGGAACTGCCGCGTTGTTTCCCGCCCTGAGCGCGGGCCGCGCTGCCGGAGCGGCGACCCGTTCCGCGGCTGCCGAGATCAAGCCGTTTGAGCTGAATGAGATCTCGATTGCGGAATTGCAGGAGGGGATGAAGTCCGGCAAGTTTACAGCGCGGTCGCTGGTCGAAAAATATACGGCGCGGATTGACGACGTCGACAAACGCGGCCCCGCCGTCAACGCGATCATCGAACTCAATCCCGATGCCTTGTCTATTGCCGATGCGCTCGATCAGGAGCGCAAGGCCAAAGGGCCGCGAGGACCGCTGCATGGCATTCCTGTGCTGATCAAGGACAACATTGATACGGCGGACCGCATGATGACCACCGCCGGGTCGCTGGCGCTGGTCGGATCGAAGCCGGTGAAGGATTCGTTTGTGGCGCAGCGGCTGCGGGCGGCGGGCGCGGTGATTCTGGGGAAGACTAATCTGAGTGAGTGGGCGAACATCCGATCCAGTCACTCGACCAGCGGATGGAGCGGGCGCGGCGGACTGACCAAGAATCCGTATGCGCTCGACCGCAATCCTTGCGGATCAAGTTCGGGAACGGGCGCAGGGATTTCTGCGAACCTTGCCGCCGTAGGCATCGGCACGGAAACGGACGGGTCGATTGTGTGTCCGTCGTCTTCGAACGGGCTGGCGGGGATCAAGCCGACGGTGGGACTGGTGAGTCGCAGCGGGATCATCCCGATTTCGCATAGCCAGGACGGCGCGGGGCCGATGTGCCGCACGGTGCGCGATGCGGCGATTCTGCTGGGGGCGCTGACGGGAGTCGACGCCGAGGACGCGGCGACGGCGGCCAGCGCGGGCAAGGCGCAGAGCGATTATGCGCAGTACTGCGTTCCCAACGGACTGAAGGGCGCGCGCATCGGCGTGGCGCGAAAGTATTTTGGCTTCAGCGATGCGGTCGATGCACTCATGGAAGAGTCGCTGGCCGCGATGAAGCAGCAGGGTGCGACGCTGATCGACCCCGCCGACATTGAAACTTTTGGAAAGTTCGACGAGAGCGAACTGCTGGTTTTCATGTACGAACTCAAGGCCGATCTGAACGCTTATTTGGCGCGGCTCGGTTCCGGAGCGCCCGTGCGTACGCTGCAGGACATCATCGACTTCAATGATCGCAACCGGCAGAAAGAGATGCCGTACTTCGGACAAGACTTATTTCTGAAGGCCCAGGCAAAGGGGCCACTCACAGAAAAGGCGTATGTGGATGCGCTGGCGAAGAATCATCAACTGGCGCGCACCGAGGGCATTGACTCGCTCATGGATAAGTACCACCTGGACGCGATCGTGGCTCCGACCGGAGGGCCGGCGTGGCTGACAGACCTGGTCAACGGTGACCATGTGGCGGGGGGAAGTTCGAACGCGGCCGCGGTTGCGGGGTATCCCAACATTAATGTGACCGCGGGATTTCTTTCCGGCTTGCCGGTGGGGATTTCATTCTTTGGCCGCGCCTGGAGCGAGCCCACGCTGATCAAGCTGGCGTACTCGTTCGAGCAAGCGACCAAGGGCCGGCAGGCGCCGAAGTTTCTGCCGACGATTGGGCCGGGATGAGAGTTCCCTCTTTAGTAATCATTGTCATCCTGAGCAAAGCGAAGGACCTGTGTACTCGCATGCAGCATCGACGCGCGGAGAGAAGTGCATTGGTCCTTCGCTTCGCTCAGATGTAATGAAAACCAAAAAGGCGTGCCTCCAAGGGTAGAGTACGTGCTCGAAGCACAAGCCCTGAAGGAGGCACGAGATGATCCACGTAGGCGTAGATCTTCACCAGAGATTTTGTTACA
>Ga0209656_10000100_pt1 | contig 53996 bp, 45 predicted proteins | sample BogFormECP12_OM2_FD_188239 | JGI IMG/M metagenome (GOLD analysis project Ga0209656, IMG submission 188239) | Bog forest soil microbial communities from Calvert Island, British Columbia, Canada - ECP12_OM2 (SPAdes) (version 2) | ecosystem: Environmental > Aquatic > Freshwater > Wetlands > Bog ...
TCCCCATATATAACCAATAAATTCTATCTTACATGGCTACACTATGCTATACGCAGAGAAGACAATGCCGAAATATCAATCGCTTGACGTTGCCGAAAGAGGGAACTTCCGCTTAGCCGGGCGCTGATCCGACGAGGGCGCCGTAGACCAGCGGACGCAGCAAATGGCGGTAGTAGAGCCGCCGCTCGGGTGCCTGCATCATGGCCACGACGACGAGCTGTTCGACCGGGTCGATCCAGAAAGAGGTGCCTAAAACGCCGCCCCAGAAATATTCGCCGACCGAACCCGGCAGCGGGCATCGGCCCGCATCCGTACGCACCGCAAAGCCCAGGCCGAAGCCGTACCCCATCTCCGGGACCGGGGCCAGCGCGCCGAACCGCGGGCGGGCGGTGTCGCCGTAATTGCAACCGGGCGGCAGATGATCAGACGCCATCAGTAGCACGGTCTTCGGCGCCAACACCCTAGTTCCATCAAGCTCGCCGCCGTTCAATAGCATCTGGCAGAAGCGGAGATAGTCGGCCGCGGTAGAGACCGCCCCGCCGCCGCCCGATGCCCAGCGTCCCGAATTGGTGACATTGCGCATCGGCGGGCGCGACCCGGTCGCCGGATCGGTCTGCGGCTCGGCAACGCGCGCCGCGCGGTCACCGGTTGCGGCGAACCCGGTATCGCGGAGACCGAGCGGCCGGCAGATCCGCGCGTCGATGAAAGCCGCTAGATCTTGGCCGGACACAATCTCGACCACCCCCCCGAGCACGTCGGTCGACATGCTGTATTCCCAGGTCGTTCCCGGCTCGAACATCAGCGGGAGCGAGGCGAGCTTGGCCACCATCTCGGCGCTGGTTTGGTCCTCGCTCATCGGCTGGGCGTCACGCCAGATCATCTGCACGGGCGAGTCGCCGAAGGCCGCATAGGTCAGCCCGGAGGTGTGGCGCAGCAGATCCTGCACCGTCATCACCCGCTTGGCCGGTACTCGTTCGGCACCGACCGTGCGGTCAGCGAATTCCGGGAGATACTCGGCGACGGGGGCGGCAATCTGCAGTTTGCCCTCCTCTGCCAAGATCATCGCAGCAACCGAGGTCAAGGGCTTCGTCATCGAGGCGATCCGGAAGATCGCGTCGAGCTCCATCGGCGCCTTGGCCTCGCGGTCGCGCCAGCCGAAGGCCTCGGCATAGGCGATATTGCCGCCGCGGGCGACCAGCACGACCGCCCCGGGGATCGTGCCGCGCTCGACGTCCCGCCGGAATGTCGCCGAGAGGCGGGCGAGACGCTTGCCCGACAGCCCGACGTCCTTCGGACGCTCGGCCTTTGGTAATCCGAGACCGGGCATGTCAGTTCGCGTAGGCCGGCTCGGCGACCTTGGCCTTCTGGAACTCGGGCAGGACCTCCTTCCCGAACCATTCCAGCTGCTCGAGACAGACCGATTTCGGGACGCCGACCGAGAGGCTCACCGACACCCGGTCGAGGCCCGGATAACGCCTTTCGAGGCTCTTCAAGTGCTCGATGACCTGCTCGGGCGACCCGCACAAAACGCCGCCATTGGCGATCGCGTCTTCGATCCGCGGCAATTTGGCATGGGGTGCGCGTTTGGGGTCGCGCATGATCTCGATCTGCTCGTCGCTCAACGCCCGCACGAGCCGCAATTCGCCGAACATCTTCATGTTCTCTTCGTAGTATTTGCCGGCTTGGCGGATGCCCTGCTCGCGGTTCTTGGCGAGGTAGAAGTGGAAGCCGAAGCAGAGCCGCTCGCCCATCTCCAGCTGTTGGCCGATCCGGGCATGCGCCTCCTGCCAGGCCAGCACGACCCGGTGCATCGCACCGCCCTCGGCGGAACCGCCGCCGATCAGCCCTCTGATCCCGTGCTTTGCCATGAAATCCAGGGCGCGCGCCGTGCCGCCCTGGATCGGCTGCCAGCACTCGACCGGTAGCCGCAGCGGCCGGGGAACCACGGTCAGCTCCTTCAAATCATAGCCGCGGTACGGCACCTGCGCGGGGATCGTGTAATGCTTGCTGTGATGCGAGAACGACTCGTTGTTGAACGCCTTGAAGATGATGTCGACCTGCTCTTCGAAGAGCTCGCGGTTGGCCGGCTGATCGAGCAGCGGCGAACCGAATGTTTCGACTTCGCGGGTGTGATAGCCCCGCCCGACGCCGAAGATGACCCGGCCGCCGGTCAGGATGTCGGCCGTGGCGTAATCCTCGGCGAGGCGCAGCGGATTCCACATCGGGGTGATGTTGAAGCCGCAGCCGATCTTGATGCGACGGGTCAAATGCGCGAGATGCAGCGCTGCCATCAGGACATTAGGGATGCACTCGTATCCCTCGTGCTGGAAATGATGCTCGGCCATCCAGAACGCGTTGTAGCCGAGACGATCCATCAGCTGCGCCATCGCCTCGGCCTTGTCGAAGACGGTGGCGAGGCGTTCGTTGGGAAACCGGCGGTCATTCACCGGGGTGCCGCCATAGCCGGCATTCTCCATGTCGATGTGCCCGGCGAAAAGACTGTCGAACTTGGTAATCATGGCATGGCCTCCGGAGAAGAATCGCCGATCGATCCTTAACCCCATTCTAGGCTAGGTTTCACAGCTGGCAACCCGCAACGCCCCGGTCCTCATGCGCCGGGCGCGGCGCAGGTTTGCTCGGCCACCTCGGAGATCTGGGAAATGCGGATATTCGCTTTGTCATTGGCGGTGCTCTGTTGGCTTTCCGTCGGCGGCCCCGGCCTTGCTCAGCAGACCGGCGGCGACGGCATCGCCGCCGACCAGAAAGACATTGGCAAAGTGCAAACCCGAATCCAGAAATTCGACCAGGCTCTGGGCGTCGTCATCCAACTGGCGCGCTCGCGCGGTGCGAATGTCGAATGCAATGCCGTGTGTTATTTTCCGAGCAGCAGCAAGCCGATTGCATGGAGATGTCAGCCCGACGAGAGATGCGATTTGCATTGCACCATCAATCCACCGGTCGGCGGGTGCAACTGACAGGAGAACTCTACGCTTCGGGGAAGGCCGGCTCTGTGAAGCGCGTCCACGTACAAGGCTAGGAGCGCCACCCATCGGCTCGCCAACTTCGCGCTCCTGACTTGCCGGTCGTGGTCGGTGGACCTACGATCGCGGGCTTACCGCTGTCGGGGCCCAGCCATGCGAAATCACGTCGCGATCGCCGCGATCGTCGCCGTCCTTGCCGTACCCGGTATGCGTGGAGCGGCATCGGCAGAGCCGCAAGCGGGTGCGGTGCTGGCGCTCTTCGGGCAATGCTTTGTCGAGACCGAGGGCCGGAGGAACGCGCTGAAGTTGGGCGACGCGGTGCGTGTCGGCGACACTGTCGATGTGGCGGAGGGGGCGAAGCTGAAACTGCGGATGAACGACGGCTCGGTCATCGCGGTCGCCGCCGGTGGTCGCCTGACGATCACCGATTACCGGGTCGGCGATGGCGGGGAGAGCCGCGATGCCACATTGTCGCTCGGCGAGGGTCTGTTGCGCGCCGTGGTCCCCGCGCTCAAGGGCCCGCCGCATTTCGAGGTCGACACAGCGACCGGCGTGGCAGCTGTGCGCTCGACCGACTGGTTCATCGAAGCCCGGCCGGGATCGACGCAAGTCGGTGTGCTCGAAGGCCGCGTCAGTCTGACGAGCGTCGCCACGGGTCAGGAGATCGTCATCCCCGCCCGCTGGGGTGCCCGCGTCGAAGCCGGCAGAGATCCGGTCCCGGCGAGGGTGTGGACCGGGGCCGAATTCGACGATTTCATCGCCCGCACGAATCTGGAATAGGACGGCGCTGCCGTGACCTTGCCGCGCGGGGCACGCTCGGCCGGCCTGGCGCTGATCGGCGCCGCTTTCGTGGTGCTGCTGTTCACCGTCTTCGCCGACCACCCGCTTCTCCGTGGGCTTGAAGCGGCGTCGTTCGACTTGCGGTTCCGCTTGCGCGGGGTTCGCCCGCCGGGGTCGGAGGTGGCGGTGGTCCTCGTCGACGACCGCAGCCTTGAAGAGTTGGGCCGCTGGCCATTTTCGCGCGCCCTCTTCGCCCGGGCGCTCGAAACGCTCGACCGTGCGGGGGCCAAGGTCGTCGCCTTCGACCTGTTGTTCGCCGAGCCCGACGAGCCGGTTCCCGCCGATCTGCGCGAGGCGGCACGTGCCGCTGCCGAGGCGCTCACCGGCGACCGCAGCGATGGGCTCCGTGCGGCCTTGGGGCGCCTCACTGACAGCGGCCGCGACAACCGCTTTGCCGCCGCCATGCGCACTTCCGGCCACGTTCTGCTGGCGATCGGCTTTTCGTTTGTCGAACCCCCCGGCGAAGAGCCCTCGTGGCTCTCCGATTCGGCCTATGCGCGATTCGACAAGACCCCGATGCCGCCGATTTTCCCGTTGCGTCCCAAATCGGCGGTTCTGCCGATCGAGACGCTCGCTTCGGCTGCCGCCGGGCTCGGCCACACGAGCGTCGCCTACGATCGCGACGGCGCGCCGCGCTACGATTACGCCGCATTGCCGTTCGAGGCCGATTTCCTGCCTTCCCTGTCGATACGCGCTGCCGCCGCCTATCTCGGCGTCGCTTGGCCGCAGGTCGCGTTGGCGCTGGGCGCCGGCGTCCGCATCGGCGACCTGACGGTGCCGACCGACGGGGCCATGCGGCTGCTGATCAATTACCGCGGACCGCGCGACACCTTTCCGAACTTCTCCTTTGCCGATCTAATGGCCGGGCGGGTGGCGGCCGACCGGCTCGCCGGCCGCATCGTGCTGATCGGCGCCTCGTTCGCCGGCAGCAGCGACAGTTTCGCTCAGCCTTTCGGCAACACGCCGATGCCGGGGGTCGAGCGCATGGCCAACATCATCGACACGATCATCAGCCGCAACTTCATCGGCACGCCGTCGGAAAGCTGGGATATCGTCGTAGTAGCGGCGATTTTGCTGATGGCGGCGCTCGCCGGGGCCATGACCGAATTCCTGCCGACGCGCTTTGCCGCACTCGCCGGGGCCGCACCGATCGCAGCTTGGGCCGGTGCGGCGCAGTTGGCTTTTGCGAAGAATGTGTGGCTGCCGCTCGTCGAACCGGTGGCAGCCTTGACGACCGCCGCCGCGACGGTGCTGCTGTTCCGCTACTGGGTCGTCGATCGCGACGGCCGCCGCATCCGCTCGGCCTTCCGCCAGTACCTCGCGCCGGAGATGGTCGCCGTGCTGGCGGCCCACCCGGAGCGGCTGCAGCTGGGCGGCGAGACGCGGCCGATGACCATCATGTTCTGCGACCTGCGCGGATTCACCGCGATCTCGGAAGGGTTCAAGTCGAACCCGCCCGCGCTTACCAAGCTGATCAATCGCTTGCTGACGCCGATGAGCGATATCATCATGGCGCACCGCGGCACGATCGACAAATACATGGGCGATTGCATCATGGCGTTTTGGAACGCGCCGCTCGACGACCCCGACCACGCCGACGATGCCTGCGCGACCGCGCTCTCGATGCTGGACGAGCTCGAACGCCTCAATCGTGATCTCGCCGCGGAGGCGGCAGCCGAGGGTCGCCCGTTCCAGCCGCTCGATGTCGGGATCGGCATCAACACCGGCGACTGCGTCGTCGGCAATATGGGCTCGACCCGCCGCTTCGACTATACGGTGCTGGGCGACGCGGTCAATCTGGCGTCGCGGCTCGAAAGCCAGTCGAAGAATTACGGGATCGGCATCGTTCTCGGCGAGGCAACGCGGGCGGCGGCGCCGGATTGGGCGGCGATCGAGCTCGATCGCATCACGGTCAAAGGCAAGACGGAGCCGGTTGCGGTATACGCACTGCTTGGCGACCGCGGTTATGCCCGCTCGCCGCAATTCGAAGCTCTGGTCGAACCGCATCGCCGGATGCTCGCCTGTTACCGGGCGCAGGATTGGCCCGGCGCACGCACGGCGATCGGCGAATGCCGGCGATATGACACGCGCTTGGCGCAGCTCTATGATCTGTATGACGAACGCATCGGTTTTTTTGCCGCCAGCCCGCCGGACCCCGACTGGGACGGCGTGTTCGTCGCTACCGAGAAATAGCGCCGGGGAGGAGAGAATGGCTGCCGAACGCTTGGCCATCCGTTCGGCTTGGCAGCAATACGCGTCTCGGCTGGGTGCGATGGCGTGCGCCTTCCTCCTGCCGGAGCGCCGGCGCTGGCCTGCGCTAGCGTTTATTGCGGCCTGTCCCGCACTGCTGCCGGCTACAGCCGAGGCCTACACCGCAGCCGACGACAGGATATTCCCGGCAACCGTCTTGCTCCCCCAGCCGGCGCCGACCGACGCCGTCTATGTGACGCCATCGACCCGACCGGTGCCGGGCGGTGATGCCACCAATTTGACCGGTACTCTCGACAAGACGCTCATCGAGCGTCTCGGGGTCGGGATCCAAGACGGCTACAACTGGATCGGGCGCAATAATGCCTCGACCTTGGACGGCTGGCAGAATTTGCTGGCCTATGTCAAATACGAGGCGATCTTGGATCCGGAGCACGAATTCCTGGCCTCCATTGGTGCCGCACACGAATTCGGCGGTACCGGCACCAACCGGGTCGGCGCGCCATCGACGGGTGCAACACTGGTGCCGACGATGTTCTTTGCCAAAGGGTTCGGCGATTTGCCGATCGGCTATTTCCGCCCGCTCGCCATGCAAGGCTTCGCCACTTATCAGCTATCGTCCGGGCCGTCACGCCCCGATAACGTTCTCACCGGGCTCGCCATCGAATATTCGATCCCGTACCTGCAATCGAAGGTCAGAGCGTTCGATCTGCCGGATGTGCTGCGCGGGATGACGCCGCTGGTCGAGACGCTTGTCGTGACGCCGACACGCAACCGAGGCGGCACCACAACGGCCGCGATCGTCGCTCCCGGGGTCGCTTATTCCGGGCAAGGCTGGGAATTCGCGATCGAGGCCCGGGTCCCGGCGAACCATGCCGCTGGCACCGGGGTCGGCGTCCTCGCCCAGTTCACCCTGTCGCTCGATTACTTCTTTCCCGATACGATCGGCAAGCCGATCTTCGCCGGGCGATGAGGCCGCGGCCGCCGGCCGCCAGGCAGGCCGCCGCCGGTGGTCTTGACGATACGTCCTTCGGATCGACGAGCTCGCGGCGCAGCGCCTTGAGGCGTTCGTGCGTACCCTCCTCGTCCACTCCCATCAGCCGCGAATACCCCGCGATATCGGCGGCGAGGATCGCGGCGAGACGGCGGGTCTGGCTCATGTCCCCTCGCCTGCCGCCAGGCGCAGGCCGGATAAGAACAGCTCGCGCTGCTCCGGGTTCGAATACGCCATCGAGCTCGACGAGAGCGCGTTGGGCGCTATTGCGCGTAGCCGCTCGATGACGGCGCGGGCCTCATCGAGCCGACCCAAATGCCCATAACACGAGGCGAGACAGCAATAAGCCGTCGCAGACGCGCCTTCTCGCGTCGACATCGCAAGTATTTCCGCCGCCTGAGCGAAATTTCGGCTGAAGAAATGAGCCATCCCTAGCGCCAGCCGCGGATACCCGCGCGGGCTTAGCCGTAACGACTTTTCCAAATGCTCGATCGCGGCATCGTACTGGCCGGCATGTACGCGGATAAAACCGCTAGCATACCAACCGCGGGCATTGCTCGGATTGAGCGCAAGAGAGCGGTCGATCAGCGCAATGGCAGTGTTGATGTCCTCCCCGGACCTACCAAGGACGAGTGCCGCGTTGGCCAGAACGCCGGCGTCGTCGTCCGCGACCCGCCAATGCCTGTTCCGCCAGAGCGATGGCTTTGTCGCGGCTTGCCACGGGATCTTCCGCCCAACCGTCGAAACAGAGTCGATAGTGACATATGCCGGCCCAGGCTAGCGCCGGGCCGTACCGCGGGTCGCGCGCGATCGCCTGAGAGAGCAAATCACGTGCCTCGAGCAACTGTTCCTTCAGCACCCAGGGAAAGTTTGCCAGAGCCCGCAGATAGAGATCATACGCGGTGAGGTCGTTTGTTGGCCGGTTGGCAGAACGTGCGATTTCGGCGGCTTGCAATGCCGGCTCGATGACGCCGGCAACGCTAATCGCGACTTTGTCCTGAAGGTCGAACACGTCTTCGAGCGCGCCGTCGAACCGATCAGCCCAGAGATGCGTGCCATTTGTAGCGTCGATCAACTGCCCGGTGATCCGCACCCGCCCGCCGGCCTTGCGCACCGATCCCTCCAGGACGTAGCGCACGCCGAGTTCACGCCCGACCTGCTTCACATCAACGGTCTGGCCCTTGTAGGTGAAGCTCGAATTGCGCGCGATGACGAAGAGCCAGCGGATGCGGCTGAGTGCCGTAATGATCTCCTCGACCATGCCGTCGGCGAAATATTCCTGCTCCGGGTCGCCGCTCATATTGGCGAACGGCAATACCGCGATCGAGGGCTTGTCGGGGAGCGGCAGAACCGCTGAAGCCGGTGCCGATGGGGCCCTAGCGGCGCCGGTAAGATCGCGGACCCGATAGATTCGCACCGGCCTTGTGATGTTTTTGACCTGCTGCCCGCCCAGATCCTCAAAGACAAAGGGCAGCCGGTCGCGAACGTGATCGTAAACCGTATTGGAGACGAACACCCCGCCGGCATCGGCCAGGGCTTCGATGCGCGCGGCGATGTTGACGCCGTCGCCATAGAGGTCGTCGCCCTCGACGATCACATCGCCGAGATTGATGCCGATGCGCAGCTCGATGCGGTTGTCCGCTGCGACACCCGTGTTGCGCTCGGGCATCGCCTGCTGCACCGCGACCGCGCAACGCACCGCATCGACGACGCTGGCGAATTCCACCAGCATGCCGTCGCCGGTGGTCTTGACGATGCGGCCGTGGTGCTCGGCGATCTTCGGATCGAGAAGCTCATGGCGCAGCGCTTTGAGGCGTTCGAGCGTGCCTTCCTCGTCCGCCCCCATCAGCCGCGAATACCCCGCCACATCGGCGGCGAGGATCGCGGCGAGACGACGGCTGGCGGTCATTGTTCGGGCAATCCGGCCTTGCGGAGACCGTCCACGTAGAGGGCGAGGATTTCCGGTGAAGCGATCTTCGCTTCCGCATTCGCCTTCCACCCGCCGATCGTCAACCCGGGTTGAAGCTCGAGCCGCCGCCTGAGCCACTCGCGGGCTTCGTCGATGCGCCCGAGTTGAACACACGAAACCACTTTAACGCCCATTGCGGGATCAAAGTGCGGCTGTTCGTGCAGCGCCCGGTCCGCCCATTCCACGGCCTCTTCGTATCGGCCCGCAGCGAAATGAGCGCCGGCGAGCGCGCTCTTGAAACCCGGGCCTAGGGGATCGAGCGGGCTCAGCCGCATCGCCTGTTCAAGCGCTTCGATCGCCGGCTCCGGCTGGTTTAGAAACACCAGAACAAAGCCGCGTGAGTGCCACGCATGAGCTGAATTCGGATTTAGAGTTAAGGCCCGGTCTATGACGCTGGCAGCGGTGGCGTGCTCGCCAGCGAAAACTATGAGAACGAACGCGGCCATCCAAAGAGCATCGGGGTCGTCCTTGCCCGCCACGATCGCATGCCTCGCTAGACGCACACTCTCGGCGACATCTGCGTCCGAAACCGGGCCGCCCAAGCCGTGGTCTCTTTGGAAATGGCGGCACCACCCGATCATGGCAGCAGCCGGCGCATAGGACGGGTCGATCGCGAGCGCGCGCTGCAACAGGGCGACGGCCTGGTGCATGCCCTCCGCGCTGAACTTATGGGATTGCGCGAGCGCACGCAGGTAGAGATCGTAGGCGGCGAGACTTTCGCTCGGCTTGCGGGTGGCGCGCTCGATTTCCGACTGACGGAGACGCGGCTCGATCGCGCCGACGACATTGCTGGCGACCTGGTCCTGCAATTCGAAGATGTCGTCGAGCGCGCCGTCGAAGCGGTCGGCCCAGATATGCGCGTCGGTCGCGGTGTCGATCAGCTGGCCGGTGATGCGAACCCGGTTGCCGGCCTTGCGCACGCTCCCTTCGAGCACGTAGCGCACATCCAATTCGCGCGCCACGTGCTTCACGTCGACGGCGCGGCCCTTGTACGCAAAACTCGAATTGCGGGCGATCACGAACAACCACGGTAGCCGCGAGATCGCGGTGGTGATCTCCTCGACCATGCCGTCGACGAAATACTCCTGCTCCGGGTCGCCGCTCATATTGGCGAACGGCAGCACTACGATCGATGGCTTATCGGGGAGCGGCAGCACTGGCTGTATTGGCGCCGATGGACTCGCGGCGGAGCTGAGGTCACGAACCCGGTAGACCCGCACCGGCCGGGCGATGTTCTTGACCTGCTGCTCGCCCAGATCCTCGAAGACAAAGGGCAGTCGGTCGCGCACGTGATCGTGGACCGTATTGGAGACGAACACCCCGCCGGCATCGGCCAGGGCTTCGATCCGTGCCGCGATGTTGACGCCGTCGCCATAGAGGTCGTCGCCCTCGACAATGACGTCGCCGAGATTGATGCCGATGCGCAATTCGATGCGGTTGTCCACCCTGACATCCGTGTTCCGCTCGGGCATCGCCTGCTGCACCGCGACCGCGCAGCGCACCGCATCGACGACGCTGGCGAACTCCACCAGCAAGCCGTCGCCGGTGGTCTTGACGATGCGGCCGTGGTGCTCGGCAATCTTCGGATCGACGAGCTCGCGGCGCAGCGCTTTGAGGCGCTCGAGCGTGCCTTCTTCGTCCGCTCCCATCAGCCGCGAATAGCCCGCCACGTCGGCGGCGAGGATCGCCGCGAGCCGGCGGGTCTGGCTCATGGCGCCTCACCTGCCGCCAAGCGCAGCCCCGACAGCAACAGCTCGCGGTGCTCGGCGTTCCGTAAGAAGCTGAGGTCCGGGATCACGACAGGGTTAATGGCCCGTAGCCGCCCGAGGATTTCTCGGGCGTCGTCGAGCCGATCCATATGGGCGTAGCAGGCGGCGAGCCAGCGATACGGCTGCGGCTGACTTGGATTTTCCTGGATCGCGAGGAGCAGCTTCGGCACCGCCTGATCAAAGCGCCGCCTGACGAAATGTGCCAGGCCTATGACATTTAGCGAGTGGCCGACGCGGGCACGGGGACTGAGGCGCAGCGCGGCTTCGAGTTGCTCGATCGCGATGTCGGGCTGGCCCGCCCATAGCCTGAGGACGCCGCTGATGTGCCAGCCGCGCGCGAAATTCGGGTTGAGCGCCAGGGCGCGGTCGACCAACGCCATCATCGCGCCGATATCCTCGCCGAAAAAGGTCAGCGCTTGGACGGCATTCACCAGGATGTCCGGGTCGTCGCCGGCCACTTCGAGCGCTCGCCTCGCCAAATCGATACCCTTCAGACGGTCCGCATCGGGGTTTTCGCTCCGGTTGTCCCTCACAAGCCGATTACAGCAGATTGCCGCCCAGGCGAGTGCTGGCCCGTAATGCGGATCGCGAGCGATCGCCTGCTCCATCAGACGCAGCGCCTCGGGGATTTGCCTTGCCGACGACAAGACCATCGCATAGGCGCGCAGATAGAGGTCATAGGCGGTCAGATCGGCGGTCGGGCGGGCAGCCGAACGGGCGGTCTCGGCGGCCTGCAATGTCGGCTCGAGGACGCCCGCGACGCTCGACGCTACGTTGTCCTGGAGATCGAAGACATCTTCGAGCGAGCCGTCGAACCGGTCGGCCCAAAGATGCGCGCCGGTGACTGCGTCGATCAACTGTCCGGTGATCCGTACGCGATTGCCTGCCTTGCGCACCGAGCCTTCGAGCACGTAGCGCACGCCAAGCTCGCGCCCCACCTGCTTCACATCGACGGCCTGGCCCTTGTACGTAAAGCTCGAATTGCGCGCGATGACGAAGAGCCAGCGGATTCGCGAGAGCGCGGTGATGATCTCCTCGACCATGCCGTCGGCGAAATATTCCTGCTCCGGGTCGCCGCTCATATTGGCGAAGGGCAATACCGCTATCGACGGCTTGTCCGGGAGCGCCAGCACCGGTGGCGCCGCCGATGGGGTCTTGGCGGTGGCGCCAGGGTCGTGAACCCGGTAGACCCGCACGGGCCGGGTGATGTTCTTGACCTGCTGCTCGCCCAGATCCTCGAAGACAAAAGGCAGCCGGTCGCGCACCTGGTCATGAACCGTATTGGAGACGAACACCCCGCCGCCATCGGCCAAGGCTTCGATCCTGGCCGCAATGTTGACGCCGTCGCCATAGAGGTCGTCGCCCTCGACGATCACATCGCCGAGATTGATGCCGATGCGCAGTTCGATGCGGTTGTCCGCCGCGGCCCCTGCGTCCCGCTCGCCCATCGCCTGCTGCACCTCGACCGCGCAGCGCACCGCATCGACGACGCTGGCAAATTCCAGCAGCATGCCGTCGCCGGTGGTCTTGACGATGCGGCCGTGATGCTCGGCGATCTTCGGATCGAGCAGCTCGCGGCGCAGCGCTTTGAGGCGTTCGAGGGTGCCTTCCTCGTCCGCCCCCATCAGGCGCGAGTAGCCCGCGACATCGGCGGCGAGGATCGCGGCGAGACGACGGGTCTGGCTCATTCCGGCAGCCCCGCGCGACGCAAGGCATTGCCTAATGCAGCAAGAATTTCGGGGTTAGCGAAGGGAGCCGAGGTAATCGAACCGATCGTGAATTGAGGCTGCATCTTGAGCAGTTGCTGCGTAACTGCTTCGGCTTCGTCAATGCGGCCGATGCTCGCAAGGGCTGCAGCACGCATCCAGTAGGGTGGGCTGAAACGCGGATGTGCTTGCGCTGCGCGGTTCGCTGCGGCGGCCGCTTCCTCGAAGTCGCCGGCTACGAAGTGGGCGATGGCAATAGCCATATGGCGAATATTGGACAAAGGGTCGAACGGGCTGAGACGGAGCGCCAATTCGGCTTGTTCGATCGCTATCGCGCTCTCGCCGCGCCAAGCCCGCGTGACCGCGCTAAAGCCGAGGGCGAGTGCCGATGAGGGGCTCAGCGCCAGCGAGCGATCGAAGGCATCGAGCGCTGTCGCATAGTTGCGTGGATCGAGAAACCCGATTACGAGACCGGCAATCGCGAGCACCGTCGAATCATTGCCGCCCATGGCCATCGCCGAGCGTGCATGGCGGAGCGCGATCGTCTTTGCGTCCTCATCGAGACCACCGCGCAGATAGCGTTGCTCATTACACCAGGCGATGATCGCGTGGGCGGCGGCAAAATCAGGCTCCACCTTGATTGCCTGCTCAACAAACCCGAGCGCCTTGTCGGCATCTTCCGGCATCGATGTGTAAGCAAACGGGAGAGCGCGTAAATACAAGTCATACGCGTCGAGGTTGTCGGGCCGTTTGCGCCTCGCCCGTTCAATCTCGGCTTGGCGAAGCGTCGGCTCGATGACGCCGGCCACACTTAGCGCCACCTTGTCCTGAAGATCGAAAACGTCTTCCAGCGAGCCATCGAAGCGGTCGGCCCAGAGATGCGCGCCGTTTGCCGCATCGATCAACTGTGCAGTGATGCGTACGCGACCGGCGGCCTTGCGCACCGAGCCTTCAAGCACATAGCGCACGCCAAGCTCCCGCCCGACCTGCTTCACGTCGACCGCTTGGCCCTTGTACGTAAAGCTCGAATTGCGGGCGATGACAAAGAGCCAGCGGATGCGGGAGAGCGCGGTGATGATCTCCTCGGCCATGCCGTCGGCGAAATACTCCTGCTCCGGATCGCCGCTCATATTGGCAAACGGCAGCACCGCGATCGACGGCTTGTCCGGGAGCGGCAGCACCGGTTGAGCCGGCGCCTTGGCGGCGGCGTTGCTGTCGCGAACCCGGTAGACCCGCACGGGCCTTGTGATGTTCTTGACCTGCTGCTCGCCCAGATCCTCAAAGGCAAAAGGCAACCGGTCGCGCACGTGGTCATGAACCGTATTGGAGATGAACACCCCGCCGGCATCGGCCAGGGCTTCGATCCGCGCCGCGATGTTGACGCCGTCGCCATAGAGGTCGTCGCCCTCGACGATCACATCGCCGAGATTGAGCCCGATGCGCAATTCGATGCGGTTTTCTACCCCGACGCCAGTGTCCCGCTCGGGCATCGCCTGCTGCACCTCGACCGCGCAGCGCACCGCGTCGACGACGCTCGCAAATTCCACCAGCAGGCCGTCGCCGGTGGTCTTGACGATGCGGCCGCGGTGCTCGGCGATTTTCGGATCGACGAGTTCATGGCGCAGCGCCTTGAGGCGTTCGAGCGTGCCTTCTTCGTCCGCCCCCATCAGCCGCGAATACCCCGCCACATCGGCAGCCAAGATTGCGGCAAGGCGACGGGTTGCAGTCATTCCTCCGGCAATCCGGCCTTGCGCAGACCATCGATATATGTAGCGAAGAACTCCGGTGAGAGGGCCGTGCCCAGCGTTGCTTTAACGCTGCCGATAGTCGCCCCCGGACGCAGCTCGCAAAAGCGTCTGACGCACGCGCCTGCGTCGTCGACGCGACCGAGGTGGGCACAGGCGGCAGCCTTGATTGCCACGACGGCAGGCATCCGCGGCTGGGCGTGCAAGGCGCGGTCGGCCCACTCAATTGCTTCTTCGCAGCGGCCGGCGCCAAAGTGGGCGTGGGCAAGTCCGCCGTAGAACACCCAACGAAGCGGATCGAGCGGGCTCAATCGCATTGCCCGCTCCAGCGCTTCGACCGCCGGAGCCGATCGGCTATGAAAGCCTTGCGCCCATCCGAAGAAACACCAGGCGAGCGCAGAATTGGAGTTGAGCCGCAACGCGTGCTCAATAGCACTCAGGCCGGTCGCGCGATCGCCTCCCAAGGTTAAAATTGTCCAGCCGCCCATCCACAGCGCGTCAGGGTCTTCTTTTGCCGGCTCGATCGCCCGGCGCGCGAAGCTAACGCCCTCGGCAACGTCCTCTTCCAAATTGCTTGACGTCGCCCGGTTCGTAAATTGCAGGACGCGACACCAGGCAAACAGGCCTGCGGCCGGAGCGTAGGAAGGGTCGATGACCAAAGCCCGCCGCAATAGGTCGATCGCATCGAGCCAGCCCTCAGGCGTCCACTTACGGAACTCTGCGAGAGCGCGCAGGTATAGATCATAGGCGTCGAGGCTGTCGGTTGGTTTGCGGATGGCGCGCTCGATCTCGGCCGATCGCAGCTTGGGCTCGATCGCACCGACGACGTTGCTCGCAATTTGGTCCTGCAACTCGAAAATGTCGTCGAGGGCGCCGTCGAAACGGTCGGCCCAGATGTGTGCGCCGGTCGCCGTGTCGATCAGCTGGCCGGTGATCCTCACGCGGTTGCCGGCTTTGCGCACGCTGCCTTCGAGCACATAGCGCACGCCCAATTCGCGCGCCACCTGCTTCACATCGACCAAGCGACCTTTGTACGTAAAGCTCGAATTGCGGGCGATGACGAACAGCCACGGCAGCCGCGAGATCGCCGTGGTGATCTCCTCGACCATGCCGTCGGCGAAGTACTCCTGCTCGGGGTCGCCGCTCATATTGGCGAAAGGTAGCACTGCAATCGATGGCTTGTCGGGGAGCGGCAGCGTCGGTTGAGCCGGGGCCGAGAGGCTCTTGGCGTCCACGTCGCGAACCCGGTAGACCCGCACTGGCCGGGCGATGTTCTTGACCTGCTGCTCGCCCAAATCCTCAAAGACAAAGGGCAGCCGGTCGCGCACGTGATCATGAACCGTATTGGAGACGAACACTCCGCCGGCATCGGCCAGGGCCTCGATCCGCGCGGCGATGTTGACGCCGTCGCCATAGAGGTCGTCGCCCTCGACGATCACGTCGCCGAGATTGATGCCGATGCGCAATTCGATGCGGCTGTCCACGTCGGTGTCCCGCTCGGGCATCGCCTGCTGCACCTCGACCGCGCAGCGCACCGCATCGACCACGCTCGCAAACTCCACCAGCAGGCCGTCGCCGGTGGTCTTGACGATGCGGCCACGGTGCTTGGCGATCTTCGGATCAAGCAGCTCGCGGCGCAGCCCCTTGAGGCGTTCGAGCGTGCCCTCCTCGTCCGCCCCCATCAGCCGTGAATACCCCGTTACATCGGCGGCGAGGATCGCGGCGAGGCGGCGGGTCTGGCTCATGTTCCCTCGCCGGCGGCCAAGCGCAGGCCCGACAGAAAAAGCTCCCGGTGCTCGGGGTTCCGTAGGTAGCTGGCGTCCGGTATCACGGCAGAGGTAATGGCCCGCAGCCGCTCGACGACCTCTCCTGCGTCGTCGAGCCGGCCCATATGCGCGTAGCAGGCGGCGAGAAAGCGATACGACTGCGGGAAGCTCGGATCCTCCTGGATCGCGAGGAGTAGCTTCGGCACTGCCTCAGCGAAGCGCCGGTTGACGAAATGCGCGGCGCCTATTGTAAGGAGAGCCCAGCCGACTCGGGCACGCGGACTGAGGCGCAGCGCAGCCTCGGCATGCTCGATCGCGATGTCGGGCTGGCCCGCCCAATTCCTGAGGACGCCGCTGATGTGCCAGCCGCGGGCGTAGCTCGGGTTGAGCGCCAGGGCACGGTCGACCAACGCCATCATCGCGCCGATGTCCTCGCCGTAATAGGCCAGCGCATAGGCGGCATTGGCCAGGATGCCTGGGTCGTCCCCGGCCACTTCCAGGGCTCGCCTGGCGAAAGCGACGCCCTTCCGAGCGTCCGCCTCGCGATCTTCGCTCCGCCCGTCGGTTAGCAGCCGATAACAGCAGATCGCGGCCCAGGCGAGGGCGGGCCCGTAACGCGGATCGCGCGCAATCGCCTGCTCTAAAAGACGGAGCGCCTCGGGGATTTGCCTTGCCGATGACCAGAATATCGCGTAGGCGCGCAGATAGAGGTCGTAGGCGTTGAGATCGTTGGTCGGGCGGCCGGCCGAACGGGCAGTCTCGGCAGCCTGCAACGCCGGCTCGATCACGCCGGCGACGCTGGAGGCCACCTTGTCCTGGAGGTCGAACACATCTTCGAGCGAGCCGTCGAACCGATCGGCCCAGAGATGTGTGCCGGTCGCCGCGTCGATCAGCTGCCCGGTAATCCGCACCCGGTTGCCGGCCTTGCGCACCGAGCCTTCGAGGACATAGCGCACGCCAAGCTCCCGCCCGACCTGCATCACATCGACGGCTTGCCCTTTGTAGGTGAAGCTCGAATTGCGGGCGATCACGAACAGCCAGCGGATGCGGCTGAGCGCCGTGATGATTTCCTCGACCATGCCGTCAACGAAATACTCCTGCTCCGGATCGCCGCTCATATTGGCGAACGGCAGCACCGCGATCGACGGCTTGTCGGGGAACGGCGGCACCGGTAGCGGTGGCGCCGTTGGGCTCTTGGCGACGGCGCCGACATCGCGAACCCGGTAAACCCGCACCGGCCGGGCAATGTTCTTGACCTGCTGCTCGCCCAAATCCTCGAAGAGAAAGGGCAGCCGGTCGCGCACGTGGTCATGAACCGTATTGGAGACGAACACCCCGCCGGCATCGGCCAAGGCTTCGACCCGTGCGGCGATGTTGACGCCGTCGCCATAGAGGTCATCGCCCTCGACGATCACGTCGCCGAGATTGATGCCGATACGCAGCTCGATGCGGTCGTCCGCGCCGTCACTAGTGTTCCGCTCGGGCATCGCCTGCTGCACCTCGACCGCGCAGCGCACCGCATCGACGATGCTGGCAAATTCCACGAGCAGGCCGTCGCCGGTGGTCTTGACGATCCGGCCGTGGTGCTCGGCGATTTTCGGATCGAGGAGCTCATGGCGCAGCGCCTTGAGACGTTCGAGCGTGCCTTCTTCGTCCGCCCCCATCAGCCGCGAATACCCCGCGACATCGGCGGCAAGGATTGCGGCGAGACGGCGGGTCTGACTCATGTCGTTTCGCCGGCCGCCAGGCGCAGGCCCGACAGGAGCAGCTCCCGGTCTTCCGCGCGGCGATAACGAGCGACTTCGGAGGCTGTCACCGGGCCGATGGCCCGGAGTTGTTCAATGACGGCGCGGGCTTCGTCGAGCCGTCCCAGGTGCGCGTAGCAGGACGCCAAAGCGCGGTAAGGCAATGGCCAGCCGGAATATGCCCGTACCGAAAGGGCCAGCTTCTCCGCCGCCTCCGCGAACCGCCGGCTGAAAAAATGGGCCAGACCCATGACATACAGGGGCACCCCGACGGGATCCCGCGGGCCGAGCCGCAAGCACATCTCTACATGCTCGATCGCGGCATCGCATTCGCCTGCCGCCACGCGGAGAAGGCCGCTGATAAACCAACCGCGGGCGGAGCTCGGATTGAGGGCGAGGGCCCGATCGATCAGAGCAATCGCCGCGTTTATATCCTCGCTCCCATCATCTCCCATCACGAGCGCGACGTTGGCGAGAACACCGGGATCGCCGCTGGCCACCGTCATCGCCTGCTCCGCGAGATTCAGCGCTTTTCGGCGGGCACTCTCCGAATCTTCCGCGTAGCCATCCAATCGCCGCCGTGTGTAACATACGGCAGCCCAGGCGAGCGCCGGGCCATAATGCGGGTCGCGAGCGATGACCTGCTCGAACAACCCGAGCGCCTGGAGCATCTGCTCCTTTCCATACCAAGGGAAATTCGCCAGGGCCCGTAAGTAGAGATCGTAGGCGGTGAGATCGCTGGTCGGCCGCTCGCTCGACCGGCGGATCTCGGCCGCTTGTAGCGTCGGCTCGATGACACCAGCGACGCTGACCGCCACTTTGTCCTGAAGGTCAAAGACGTCCTCCAGCGGGCCGTCGAAGCGATCGGCCCACAGGTGCGCGCCGGTGGTCGCGTCGATCAGCTGTGCGGTGATGCGCACCCGGTTTCCGGCTTTGCGAACCGAGCCTTCGAGCACATAGCGGACGCCGAGTTCGCGGCCGACCAGCTTCACATCGACGGCTTGGCCTTTGTACGCAAAACTCGAATTGCGGGCGATAACGAACAGCCAGCGGATGCGCGAGAGCGCCGTAATGATCTCCTCGACCATGCCGTCGGCGAAATACTCCTGCTCGGGGTCGCCGCTCATGTTCTGGAACGGCAAGACCGCGATCGACGGCTTGTCCGGGAGCGGCAGGGCGGCGGGTCCGGGCATCGGTTTCGACCCCGCCAGAACGCGGAAGACGTGGATCGGCTGGGCGATGTTCTTCAGGTTCTGCTCGCCCAGATCCTCGACTGGGAACTCGAGCTTCCCGCGGGTCTGGGTGATGACCGTACGCGAAACGCAGATCCCGCAGGGCGCGGCGATCGCCTCCAGCCGTGCCGCGATGTTGACTCCATCGCCGAAAATGTCGTCACCGTCGATGATCACATCGCCGAGATTGACCCCGATGCGCCACTCGATGCGGCCGGGCGCCGGTTGGTCCTGCTCGGCCATACGGCCCTGCCACGCAATCGCGCAACGCATCGCATCGACGATGCTGGCAAACTCGACCAGCAGACCGTCGCCGGTGGTTTTGACGATCCGGCCGTTGTGCTGCGCGATGGCGGGGTCGATCAGCTCGGCGCGCAGCGTCTTCAATTGCGTAAGAGTGCCTTCCTCGTCCGCTCCCATCAGCCGCGAATAGCCGGCGACATCGGCCGCGAGGATCGCTGCGAGACGGCGGGTCTGGCTCATGCTTCCTCACCCACCGCCTGCCGCAGGCCCGACAGGAGAAGCTCGCGGTGCTCGGCGTTCCGCAGGAAGCTGGCGTCCGGGATCACGACGGGAGTGATGGCCCGCAGCCGCCCGACGACCTCTCGTGCGTCGTCGAGCCGACCCATATGGGCGTAGCAGGCGGCGAGAAGCTGGTACGAGACTGGGAGGCTTGGATCCTCTTGGATCGCGATCAGCAGTTTCGGCACGGCCGCATCGAAGCGCCGAGCGTAGAAATGCGCGGCGCCTATTAGAGCGAGCGACGGGCCGACGCGGACGCGAGGGCTGAGGCGCAGCGCAGCCTCGACATGCTCGATCGCGATGTCGGGCTGGCCCGCCCATAGCCTGAAGCGACCGCTGATGTGCCAGCCGAGGGCGGAGTTCGGGTTGAGCGCCAGGGCACGATCGACCAACGCCATCATTGCCCCGATATCCTCGCCGAAATAGGCCAGCGCGACGGCGGCATTCGCCAGGGTGACCGGGTCGTCGCCGGCCACTTCCAGGGCTCGCCTGGCGAACTCGGTGCCCTTCAAACAATCCGCCTCCCGATCCTCGCTCCGCCCGTCAAGAAGCAGGCGATAACAGCAGAATGCGGCCCAGGCGAGCGCCGGCCCGTAACGCGGATCGCGTTCGATCGCCTGCTCCATAAGACGGAGCGCCTCGGGGATTTGCCTTGCCGACGACAAATACATCGCATAGGCGCGAAGATAGAGGTCGTAGGCGGTCAGATCGTTGGTCGGGCGGTTGGCCGAGCGGCGAGCCTCGGCGTCCTGCAATGCCGGCTCGATCACCCCGGCGACGCTCGAAGCGACCTTGTCCTGCAAGTCGAAGACGTCTTCGAGCGAGCCGTCGAAGCGGTCGGCCCAGAGATGCGCGCCGGTCGCCGCGTCTATCAGCTGCCCGGTGATCCGCACGTGGTTGCCGCCCTTGCGCACCGAGCCTTCCAGCACATAGCGCACGCCAAGCTCGCGCCCGACCTGCTTCACATCGACGGCTTGCCCTCTATACGTGAAGCTCGAATTTCGGGCGAGGACAAAGAGCCAGCGGATGCGGCTGAGCGCGGTGATGATCTCCTCGACCATGCCGTCGACGAAATATTCCTGCTCCGGGTCGCCGCTCATATTGGCGAACGGTAGCACCGCGATCGACGGCTTGTCTGGCAGCGGCGGACCCGGGCTCGTGGGCGTCGAGGCCGGGTGAGCAGCCGCGACGACGCGGTAGGCGCGCACCGGCCGCGCGATGTTCTTGAGCACCTGCTCGCCCATCTCTTCGAAGGTGAGGTCAAGGCGGCCTGCGGCGTCCTCTTGGACCCGCGCCGAGACGCACACGCCGCCCGGCTCGGCGAGCCCTTCGAGACGCGCGGCGATATTGACGCCGTCGCCAAAGATGTCGCCGTCCTGCTCGACGACGATATCGCCCTGATGGATGCCGATCCGGAATTCGATGCGGGTGCCGGGCGTGAGCGCGACGTTCCGCCCCGCCATCTGCGCCTGCATTTCGCCGGCGCAACGCAGAGCATCGACGGTGCTGCCGAACTCCACCAGCAAGCCGTCCCCGGTGGTCTTGACGATGCGGCCGTGATGCTCGGCGATTTTCGGATCGAGGAGCTCGCGCCGGATCACCTTCAGCCGTTCGAGCGTGCCTTCCTCGTCCGTCCCCACCAGCCGCGAGTAGCCGGCCACATCGGCTGCGAGAATCGCAGCAAGCCGACGTTCGACGCGCGCTTGGCCTGCCGGCTTCATGGCGCCTCCTGGGTAGCGGATGATCCTACCCCAACCGGCCCCCGGCGCGCATTAAGCACGCGGCCCGCCGATCGGCTCGCCATCTTCGCGTCAAGAACGAAGCGTACCATGCGCGGCAGGCTGGGGTGGTTTCGTCTGGGCGATCCGACGAGTTTCCCGGTTATTTCCCGGTTACGACGATTTTTCCCGGATATCGACGGCTGAAATTCCCGGTTGTGATGCCGGCGATACGCGCTGTCGGTTATTCTAACTATTTGATAGCGCGGCGTTTTGATGGCGATCCCGACCCGGTTTTGCGCCTTGATGCGATTTTTTGCGGGAATTTTCCCGTCGAACCGGGAAATTTCGCACACACCCGATCTTATGATATCGCAGCCCGATGCGAGAACTGGCGCTCGACGATATCGAGGCGCTGGCGGTCGGCGCCTGGATCCTCGGCACCGGCGGCGGCGGCAGCTCCTATCTGGGGCTCTTGAACATGCGCCGGCTTTATGCCGAGGGGCACCGTGTCGAGCTGATGTCGCCGCTCGACCTCGGCGACGAGGATTGGGTCGCGGTGGTCTCGAACATGGGGGCGCCGCTGATCGGTCAGGAGCGCCTCGCCGACAGCCGCAACATCGCCCGCGCCGTCGAGATCCAAGAGGCGCTGCTGGGCGAGAAATTCCGCGCCGTCATGTCGCTCGAGATCGGCGGCGGCAACGGCATCCAGCCATTGATGGCGGCGGCCCATCTCGGCCTCCCGGTGGCCGACGCCGACACGATGGGCCGCGCCTACCCCGAGGCGCAGATGACGAGTGTCGCGGTCGGCGATCTGCGCCCCTATCCCTGCGTGCTCTATGACCCGCGCGGCATCGAGGCGGTCGTGACCAAGGTCCCGAGCTGGAAATGGATGGAGCGGGTCAGCCGCAAGATCTGCGTCGAGATGGGCTCGATCGCTTCGACCTGCAAAGCGCCGCGCACCGGGCACGAGGTCAAGGAGTGGGGCATTCACTTCACCGTGACGAAAGCGATCGGCATCGGTCATCGGGTGCGCGAGGCGCAACGACGCCACGACGACCCGATCGCCGCGATCCTCGACGAAGGAAAGGGCAAGCTGCTCTTCCGCGGCAAGGTCGTCGACGTTGCCCGCCGCGCGACAGAGGGCTATTTGCGCGGCCGCGCGGCGATCGACGGGCTCGACGAGGATCGCGGCTCGCGGCTGGAGATCGCGTTCCAGAACGAGTGGGTGGTGGCGTGGCGTGATGGAGTGCCGCTCGCGATGTCGCCCGATCTGATCTGCGTTCTCGACACCGTCTCGGGCGAGGCCTTTGGCACCGAGACGATCGGCTATGGCCGGCGCGTGTCGGTCGTGGCCCTCCCGGCCCCGCCGGTCTTTCTGACACACAAGGGGCTCGAGCATGTCGGGCCGCGCGCCTTCGGCTACGATCTCGACTTCCGTTCGGTCTTCGACGGGAGCGCCTAACATTGCGGCGGATCGGCATCGATGTCGGCGGCACCAATACCGACGCGGTGCTGCTCGAAGACGGGCATGTCGTGCACGCGGTCAAGACCCCGACGACGCCGGATGTTACCGCCGGCATCGTGACCGCACTCGCCGAGCTCGCCGGCCATCCTGACGTCGCGCGCGCCGCCATCGACGGCGTCGTGATCGGCACGACGCATTTCGTCAACGCCGTCGTCCAGCGCCGCGATCTCGCGCGCGTCGCGGCGGTGCGCATCGGGCTGCCGGCAAGCGCCTCGCTGCCGCCGTTCTGCGACTGGCCGGAGGAACTCGCCCATTCGGTCCGCGGCGAGGTGTTCATGCTCGAAGGCGGGCACGATTACGACGGCCGGCCGATCGTGCCGTTCGACGAGGCCGGTATGCGACGGGCGGCGCGGCGGATCTGCGCGAGCGGGATCCGCTCGGTCGCGGTCGCCGCGATCTTCTCCCCGCTCGACCCCGACTGCGAGGAACGGGCGCGGGCGATCCTCGCCGAGGAAGTGCCGGAGGCGGCGGTTACCCTGTCGCGCGATCTCGGCCGCATCGGTCTGCTCGAGCGCGAGAATGCTGCCCTGCTGAATGCCGCCCTCGTCGATCTGGCGCGGGCCACGGTTGCGGGCTTCACCCGGGCGATCGCGGCGAGCGGCATCGCCGCCCCGCTCTATCTGACGCAAAACGACGGTACCGTGATGGCGGCCGATAGCGCGGCCGCGCTGCCGGTCATGAGCTTCGCCTCGGGTGCCACCAACTCGATGCGCGGTGCAGCCTTCCTGTCGGGGCTCGCCGACGCGATGGTCATCGATGTCGGGGGCACCTCGACCGATGTCGGCCAGCTGCGCCGCGGGTTTCCGCGCGAGGCCAACTCGGTCGTCGAGGTCGGTGGCGTGCGCACCCTCTTCCGCATGCCGGATCTGTTGTCGATCGCTCTCGGCGGCGGCAGCGTCGTCGAGCGCCATCCGCTCGCCGTCGGACCGAAGAGTGTGGGCTATCGGCTGACCCGCGAGGCCCTGGTCTTTGGTGGCGATATTTTGACCGCGACCGATGCCGCGGTCGCCGCCGGTGTCGCCGAGATCGGCAACACGAGGGCCGTTGCCGGCCTGCCCCGCGATCTCGCACGCGCGGTCCTAGAAGAGACGCGGGCGAAGATCGAGGATGCGGTCGACCGGATGAAGACCGAGGCCGGCGATCTGCCGCTGATCGCGGTCGGCGGCGCCGCCTTTCTCGTGCCCTACCGGGTCGCCGGGATCTCGCAGGTGATCCGTGTCCCGCACGGCGACTGCGCCAATGCGGTCGGTGCGGCGATCGCGCAAGTCAGCGGCGAGACCGATCAGGTCTATCGCGACCTTCCGCGCAGCGAGGCGATTGCACTCGCCGAAGCGCAGGCCAACGAGCGCGCGGTCGCCGCCGGCGCCGATCGCGCGAGCCTCGCGACGGTCGATGTCGAGGACATGCCGCTCGCCTATCTGCCGGGCAACGCGTTACGGGTTCGGGTGCGGGTCGCGGGCGAGATGGCCGCGCCCGCGCAAGATCAGCCCGAGACCTCGCCGGCGACGTTATAGACCGCGACCGCCTGGCTCAGGCCCTTCAAGGCGAGGTTGCCGATCTCCTCCAGCTTGACGCTTTCTTCCACTGCGGCGGCGACCCGCTGGCTGACGAGGATCTGGCCGTCCTGAGCTTCGGCGCAGAGCCGCGCGGCGAGGTTGGTCACGGTGCCGATCGCGGTATAGTCGACCCGCTCCTCGAAACCGATCCGCCCTAGGGTCGCGTAACCCTGCGCGACGCCGATACCAAAGCCGAGCTCGTGGCCGCGGCGGCGCCATCCTGCCATCAGCTCGCCGACCGTCGAGCGCATCGCGACGGCCATCCGCACCGCGCGCTCGGCCGGATCGGGGCAGGGCAACGGGTCATTGAAGTACACCATCAGCCCATCGCCGGAGAAATGGTCGAGCGTGCCCTCGAACCGGGTGACGAGCGGCCCGACAGCGGCATGGAACTCGCGCAGCACGGTCCAGACTTCCTCCGGCTCGCCGATCTCGGCGAACGAGGTGTAGCCGCGCAGGTCGCAAAACACGACGACGATGTCGCGGCGGTGGCTTTCCAGAATGCCTTCGTCGCCGGTCGAGACAATCATCTCGGCGAGCTGCGGCGCGAGAAACCGCTTGAGCCGCCCGACCCGCTCGAGTTCGCCGAGCTGCGCCTTGACGCGTTCCTCGAGCGTGCTATTCCACATCGCCAGTTGCGCCGCCTGATCCTCCAGACGTTTGGCCTGGTCCTGCACGGTGTCGTGCAAGGCCTTGATCCGCAGCATCGCGCGTACCCGCGCCGAGAGCGCGGCATGGTCGACGGGCTTGGTCAGGTAATCGTCGCCGCCGCTCTCCAGCCCACCGATGACATCCTTGGCATCGGCCTTGGCGGTGACAAGGATGACCGGGATGAACGGCAACGAAGGATCGGCTTTGAGCCGTTTGACGGTCTCGATGCCGTCGAGCTTTGGCATCATCACGTCGAGCAATACGAGGTCGGGCAGCACCTCGCGGATCTTGTCGAGCGCCTCGATCCCATCCGCCGCGGTCACCACCTCGTAGCCCTGGCTCTCCAGCCGCATCTGGACGATGTCGACATTGTCCGGGACATCGTCGACAACCAGGATCAACGGCGGCGAGCGCATTCACTCATCCTTTTAAAAGAGACGCTTTAACGCAGAGGTCGCAAAGGATTCGCAGAGGTCGCGAAGGATCAGAGACCATTGACAATCCTGACGATCCCGTCCCGCATATGCGCGACGTTGAAGTTCAGTAAATAACCAAGTTTAAAACCACCAAGCCGGAGATAACTCAACAGCTGGGCGCGATGAACGGGAAGGATCGCCTCTACAGCCTTAAGCTCGACTACGACCCGCTCACCAATGAGAAGATCGATGCGGTAGCCGTTATCGACAGTCAAATCTTCGTAACGTATCGGGATTGAGACCTGCTTCCTCACTGGCAGCTTCTGCTTTTCCAGTTCATAGTGCAGACAGGTTTCGTACGCGCTCTCAAGCAGTCCAGGTCCTACGGCGGAATGGACCTTGATCGCCGCGCCGATGATCGCGCGTCCGATTTCCTCTTCATTCACGCTTAGCGTCCTTTGCGATTCCTTTGCGTCCTTTGCGTTAAAGTGTTCCTCTACTCGGGGAGGAATTCGCGGACTTTCGCTAGCAATTGGCGCGGACTGAAGGGCTTGGCCACATAGCCGTCGCACCCCGCCTCGCGCGTCTTGGCCTCGTCGCCGGAGAGCGCATAGGAGGTGACCGCGATGATCGGCACCCCAGCCAGCTCCGGAATGGCGCGGATGCGGCGGGTCGCCTCGTAGCCGTCCATCTGCGGCAGCTGGATGTCCATCAGAATGAGGTCGGGATGTTGACTTTGCGCCATCGCCACCCCTTCCGCACCGTCCGCCGCCTCGATCAGCTCGTAGCCGACGCTCGACAACAGGTCGCGGATGATCTGGCGGTTGTCCTCGGTGTCCTCGACGACGAGGATGCGCTTGCTCATTCGGCCGCCTCCATCATTTCATCGACATGGACCGGCAATACGACCCGGAAGGTCGAGCCTTGGCCGAGCACGGACTCGACCGAAATCGTCCCGCCCTGAAGTTCGACCATTCGCCTCGAAATCGCGAGACCCAGCCCGGTGCCGCCTTTCTGGCGCGTATTCGAATTGTCGATCTGCTGAAACTCGCCAAAGATCCGCTCCTGATCGGCATCGGCAATGCCCGGCCCGGTGTCGCGCACAGTCAGAGTGAATTGGCCATTGGCGACCGCGGCGCGGATCTCGACCTCGCCCGCGTCGGTGAATTTGATCGCATTGCCGACGAGGTTCAGCAGTACCTGCGAGACGCGGCGGGCATCGCCATGCGCTAGCGGCATGTCGTCCTGAAGCACCGTGGCGAACTTGAGCCCCTTCGACGCGGCGAGCGGCTCGGTCGCCGTGACGACCGAGCGCACCACCTCCGGCAACGCATAGTCCTCGATGGTCAGGGTCAGCTGGCCGGCCTCGATCTTGGCCAGATCGAGCACATCGTTGATCAGCGCCAACAGGTGCCTGCCGTTGTTCTGGATGCGCTCGAGCACACCCCTCGGCCGCTCGGGCAGTACCCCGTAGATGCCGTCGACCAGCAATTCGGCATAGCCGAGGATCGCGTTCAATGGGGTTCTGAGCTCGTGGCTCATATTGGCGAGGAACTGCGATTTGTGTTGGCTGGCGAGCGCCAATTGCTCACTCTTGTCGGCGATCTCACGGAAGAGTCGCGCATTCTGGATCGCCAGCACCGATTGGCTAGCCAGGGTCTGCATCAACCGCACTGTCTCGGGCGGGAATTCACCCGCCTCTTGCCGCATCAGAATGATGGCCCCGAGGATGCGCTCGGCGCCGACCAGCGGCACGATCAGCGCCGAGTGAAAACCGGCGGCGAGAGTGACGTCGCGCAGCGGGTTGCTCGCCCGCTGCCCGGTATCGGCGAGCTGAACAGGCATACGGCGCGCAACGGCCTCACCCATGGCGGTCTCGGTCTCGGCAAGACGCAGATCTCCCACCGAGCGCGTGAGCGCCTCATCCCATCCCACCGCCTCGACCAGCCGAAATGCACGCTCCGCCCGGTTATAGCGAAAGATCGCCCCGGCATTCGCCCAGGTCACCCCGAGCGAGGAGGTCAGAATCGTCGACAGCACGGCCCTCAAATCGAGTGTCGAGCTGACCGCCTGCCCGACTTCGCTCAGCAACTTCAGCTCTTCGACCGAGCGCCCGAGCTCCGCGGTGCGATCGCGCAATTCGTTGAACAGCCGCGCATTCTCGATGGCGATCACCGCCTGGTCGGCAAAGGTCGTGACCAGCGCGATTTGCTTTTCGGTGAAGGGTTCGACCCGTTGGCGCGCGAGAACGATCACGCCGATCGGCCTATCCTCACGCAACAGCGGCACGCCGAGGGTTGTCCGCTGCTTCGCCATCCAGATCGATTGGGTAAGCGTGTATTCCGGGTCGGCGGCGACGTCGGCGATGTGGATCACGCGGCCCTCGAGTGCGACCCGGCCGGTGATCGAGCTTCGGCCCGGGGTCATCGGATGGGCGTCAAGATAGGCGGCGAACTCGGGCGGGAAACCGAGCCAAGCCGCCGGCCGGTAGACCTCGCCGTCGCGGCGGTGGATGAACGCCATCTCGGCCTCGCACAGCCGCGCCGCCGTCTCGACCAGCGTCTGAAGCACCGGCTGGAGCTCGCCGCCCGACCGGCTGATGACCTTGAGCACGTCGCTGGTCGCGGTCTGATACTCGAGCGACTCCTGCAGATCGCGGGTGCGCTGCCGCAACTCGGTAATCAGCCGCGCATTCTCCATCGCGATCACCGCCTGCGCGGCAAAATTCTGCAGCAGCGCAATCTGTTTCTCGGTGAACGGCCGCACTTCCTGCCGGTAGAGGGTGAACGCGCCGAGCATCGCGTCGTCCTTGCGCAGCGGAACCGCCAGTAGGGTTCGGATGCCACCCAGTCCGTCGAGGGTGCGGCCCATGTCGTCCGGAGACGAGGCAGCGGTGTCCGGAATGTGCACCAGTGGTTCGCCGCCGAGGAGTCGTCCGAGTGCGCCCCCTGGTCGGCGCCCCCGCGGCTCGCGCGTTACAAACTCGGCATAAGCCGGCGGCACGCCGCGCAGAGCTGCGGCTCGGTAAGATTCGCCATCTCCGGTCCACAACACGCCAAACGCGGCGTCGCATAACGTCAACGCCTTTTCGAGCATCGCGTCGAACACCGGCGCGAGATCGCCGGGAGACGAATTGATTACCTGCAATACCTCCGCGGTGGCGGTCTGCTGCTCCAATGCCTCGCGCGTCTCGGTGATCAGCCGCGCGTTCTCCATCGCGATGACCGCCTGCGCCGCGAAGTTCTCCAGCAGCGCGATCTGTTTTTCATTGAATGGTCGCACCTCTAGCCGGGCCGCGGAGATCAAGCCCAGGAATACGTCGTCTCTGCGCAGCGGCACGAACAGCACGGTGCGGATGCCCGCAAGCTCGGCCGCGCTTCGAAATACAGGGTGGTCGATTTCCGCGCAGTCGGCTATGTGAGCGAAGGGTTTGCCCTCAATCAGCGCCCGGCTCGTCAGCGAGTCGGCCGCGCGATACCCTTGCCGCAGAACATCAGCGAATTTGTCCGAAACGGCGTGCGTGGCGACGGCGCGCAAGTTCTCGCCGTCGTAGAGCTGCAGGCTCCCATGAGCAGCGCCGCATAGGGTATGCGCCTTTTCCAAAATCGCGTCGAATACCGGCGCGAGATCGCCGGGCGAGGAATTGATGACCTGCAATACCTCCGCGGTCGCGGTCTGCTGCTCCAAAGCCTCGCGGGTCTCGGTAATCAGCCGTGCATTCTCGATCGCGATGACGGCCTGCTTCGCGAAGTTCTCGACCAACTCGATCTGCTTGTCATCGAATGGCAATACCCGATCGCGGTAGATCAGGATCGCGCCGAGAAGGCGATTTTCCTTGATCATTGGCGTGCATAGATGAGAGCGCACCCTGGCATATTCGGGATTGAGAGCGCGCACCGGGTCATAAGCCGGCTCGGCGGCAACGTCCGCCATCTGAACCGTCCGCAGCGTCACTTCCAGGCCATCAAGGGTGGTGCCAGGCGCCGCGCGATGGAAGCGCGACAGGGTGTCGGGGAAGCTCGATGCAGCACCGTGCACCGCGACCCCGCGGAACCCATCACCGTCGTAAAGCGCGAGCGTACCGAAGTTGCCGGCGCAGATGCGCACCGCATTGGCCAGCATCGCCTCAAACACCGGCTCCAAGCGGCCGGGGGAAGACGAAATGATGCTGAGGACCTCGGTGGTCGCGGTCTGGCGCTCCAGCGCCTCACGCTGTTCGGTCAACAGCCGCGCATTCTCCATCGCGATCACCGCCTGCGCCGCAAAATTTTGCAGCAGCGCGATCTGCTTGTCGGAGAATGGCCGCACTTCCTGGCGATAAATCACCAGCGTGCCAAGAAGGGCATCGTCCTTGCGTAGAGCCACCCAAACGGCAGTGCGCGCGCCGCCGATATCGACCATGGCGACCCGACCGCGAAGCCCGGACCGATACCCATCGTCATCGGCGATATCGGCAAGGTGCACGATTGTTTCGCCGCGGACTAGCCGCTCGAACGACCCTCCAGGCGTGGGCCATTGCCGTTCGCGCAGGCCTTCGACGAGTGCGGCCGGCACACCCCGGTGCGCCACGGCCTGGAAGCCTTCACCGTCAAAAGTCACAAAGCTGCCGAAGGCTGCATCGCAGAGCCGCATCGCCTTATCGAGTACGGCGTCGAACACCGGCGCGAGGTCGCCGGGCGAGCTGTTGATGACCCCCAGCACCTCGGCGGTCGCGGTCTGCTGCTCCAATGCCTCGCGCGTCTCGGTGATCAGCCGCGCATTCTCCATTGCAATGACCGCCTGCGCGGCGAAATTCTGCAATAGCGCGATCTGCTTGTCCGAAAACGGGCGGATCTCCTGTCGAAAGACATTGAGGAACCCGACTACCGCCTCCTCTTTGCGCAGCGGCATTACCAGACCCGTCCGAGCCCGACCGAGATCGACGAGAGCCCGGCGCATCGGGTCTCCGGCGCGGTAAGGTTCATCGTCGGCCAGATCGGCTATATGAACGAACGGCTCGCCCGTTAGCACCCGGGCGCGGCCGGTCTCGGGCCCTGTCGTCAGCATATTCTTGGCGAGGAATTCCGCATGCACCGCCGTGACGCCCCGATGTGCCACCGATCGGAAGCCACCTTCGCCGTAGGTCCACAAAAGCCCGAAGGCCGCATCGCACAGACGCAGCGCCTTCTCCAGCATTGCGTCGAACACCGGGGCGAGATCGCCGGGCGAGCTGTTGATTACCCCAAGCACCTCGGCGGTCGCGGTCTGCTGCTCCAGGGCCTCGCGCGTCTCGGTGATCAGCCGCGCGTTTTCCATTGCAATCACCGCCTGTGCGGCGAAATTCTGCAATAGCGCGATCTGCTTATCCGAGAACGGGCGCACCTCCCGTCGGTACGCGGCGATGATACCCAGCAGCTTGCGATCCTTGCGCAAAGCGACCACGGCGTAGCTATGCGCGCCGCCAAGATCGACGATGGCACGACGGCGCTGGTCACCCTTGCGGTAGACGTCGGTATCGGCGATGTCGTCGTAGAGGACCAGGTCCTCGCCGCGCTCAATTCGGCCGAGCGCGCTTTCCGGGTCGGGATGAGGCGGTGCGCGCATAAACTCGGCCAATTCGGCGCCGACACCATGCGTTGCTACCGTGTGGTACTGCTCGCCGTCATAAGTGGACATTAAGCCGAAGGCGGCACCGCAGAGCCGCGTTGCCTTCTCCAGCATCGCGTCGAACACCGGCACGAGATCGCCGGGCGAGGCGTTAATGACGCCCAATACCTCGGCGGTCGCGGTCTGCTGGTCGAGCGCCTCGGTGAGCTCGGCGGTGCGGTCCTCGACCTTTTTTTCGAGGTCGGCGTAGGAGCTCTGCAGGTCGGCCGCCATCGTGTTGAAGCGCTCGGCCAATTCCTCAAGCTCGTCGCCGGTGTGCACCGCGATGCGGTGGTCGAGCGCGCCAGCGCCGATCCGTGCCGCCCCGGCGTCGAGTTCGCGGATCGGGCCGGTCATCCGGCGCGCGAGCATGAGGCCGGCGAGGATCGCGACGGCGAGGCCGAGCATCAGCAGGAGGCCGGTTTGCAATACCGACGTGTAGAGCGGCGCCAATGCCTCGCTCAACGGCTGCTCGACAAAGACGAGCCAGCCGAGCCGTGGGATCGCCGCCGAGGCGCTCAGCACGCGGTGGCCGTCGAGATTGCGCACGATCTCCGTCTGCTCGGCAGTGGCGGCCGGGGTGCCACGCGCCGCGGCGACCTGCGGCAGTCCCGACAGGTCGGTATTGCGCAAGACGCGGCTGATGTCGGGGTGCGCAATCAGCCGGCCCTTGTCGTCGACGACATAGGCGTAGCCGCTCTTGCCGATCTTGATCGCGGTAATGACGTCCCAGATCAGCTTGAGATTGACCTCGGCGACTGTGACGCCGGCATTGCGGCCGCTCTGCGCCACCGCCATCGTCATGTAGGGCTCGGATTCCTTGCGGAAATAGACCGGCCCGAACCACACCTTCTTGGCCAGCGCCTCGGTAAAGCGGGGATCAGCCGAGTAGTCCGCCCCGCCGCCGGCCACATCCATCGACAGACGGGAGACTTTGAGTTGCTCGTGGCCTTGGCCGTCGAGCTGGATCAGCTCGGTGATCGCCGGCACCTGCCGCTGCAATCTGCCGAAGTCGAAGCGGCGCTGCTCGATCGGCGAGGAGGCCCATTGAGTCGCCGTCGTCCAGCCGATCTGCTTTTCGATCTCGGCGATGAACTCCTCGATGCGCTGGGCCGCCGCATCGGCCTTTTCGCGCTGCAGACGGATCGCCGCGTCCCTGGCCTCGTCATAGGAGAACCAGACATCGAGCGAACCGTTGATCAACAACACCAGGCTGACGAGCCCGACCAGAGCGGCGGCGTATTTCGCAAAAAGGCGCCGGCGTCGACCCGCTTTGCGCACGCGCGTACCCTTTGCCGCGGCGCCGTCGGCCGGGATCCGCGCGTCGACCGCGGTGGTCATCGGTTCACAGCGCCGAGAGCCGAAGGCGGCAGCGGCACGGGTTCAGGTGCAAATCCGACATCTCCACACGTAAAACTTTATCATCGCCCTGGATGGGTCGGAAGCCAATTCACCGGGGAGGGCCCGGAGGGACGCTCATTCGATGACCTCGTCGGCGCTGGAAAGGATCGCGGGCGGGATCGCGATGCCGAGCATCTTTGCGGTCTTGAGATTGACCGTCAGATCGAATTTGTACGGCGGCTCGACCGCCAGATCGGCTGGATTGGCGCCCTTCAGGATCTTGTCGACAAAGCGCGCGGCGCGACGGAACAGGTCGCCGTAATCGGCGCCGAACGACATCAATCCCCCGTCGACGGGAAAGACGCGAAAGGAGTAGATGGCCGGCAGCCGAGATTCCGCGGCGAGCGCGATGATCCGGGCGCGCTTGACGGGGCCCAGCGGGCCGGAGGCCACATAGACAGCCTCGGAGCGCTCGGTGTGCAGCCGCGCGAAGGCGAGTTCGAGGGCCTTTGCGGTCGTCGCCTCGAGCATCAATGTGTCGATCCCCCTCCGCTGGGCATCGCTGCGGATGTCCTGCAGCTTTTGCTCGAGGCCGGGATCATCCCTGACGATGACCGCGAGGCGATGCAGGCCAGGGACGAGCTCCCGCAGCAGCTCCAAGCGTTCGGTGATCGCTTCGGACGAGCTCAGAGACAGGCCCGTGGCGTTGCCGCCGGGCTGCCCCAGGCTGTCGACGACGCCGACGGCGACGGGATCGTCGACGCCGACCATGACGATCGGCATCGTCGCGCTCGCGCGCTTGGCGGCGAGTGTGGCCAGTGTCCCGGCGGTCACCAGGACAGCGACGCCGGAGCCGATCAGCTCCTTGACGATGCCGGGCAACCTGTCGGTTTGCTCCTCGGCCCAGCGGTCGAGAACAGCGATGTTGCCGCCGTCGGTCCAGCCGAGCGCGGAGAGACCGTCGCGGAACGCAGCGAGGAGACTCTGGTTCTCCTGCCGCGACCCCACCTGGATAAAGCCGATGCGCGGGGTTTTGACCTCGGCCGCGGCCGGGTTCGCGGCCATCGCCGTAGCGGCGGCGAGCCGCAGGAACTCGCGGCGCCTCATTCGATGACCTCGTCGGCGCGGGCGAGGATCGCGGGCGGGAGCTCGATGCCGATCTTCCGGGCGGTTTTTTGGTTGATCACCAGCTCGACCGCGCTCGGCTGCTGGGCCACGGTCTCGCCCGGCTTGGCGCCTTTCAGCATCTTGTCGGTATAGGCGGCGAGCATAGCGTACATTTCCGGCCGCTTGACGCCGTAGCTGGCGAGGCAGCCCGCCTCCACCATCTCGCGGAACTGGCAGATTGCCGGGAGCTTGTATTCGAGGGTAAGCCTGCCGAGGTCGCCCTGGAAGTTCGCCAGCAGCGGCGAGGCAAGGATGTCGAGAGCCTCGGCGCTACCGGCTCGCAACTTAGCGAAAGCCGCGGCGAAATCGGCCGGGCTCTCGACATCGACCGTCTGCAATTCCAGGCCGAGCGCGCGTGCCATCTTGGCGATTGCTTGAAGCCGGGCTTCGGTGCTGCTCGCCGGGTCGCGCAGCAGCGCAAAATGCCGCGCCGCCGGCACGATCTCCTTCAGGATCTCGACTTTCTTGGCGTCGAGCTCGGTGGCGAGGATGCTGATCCCGGTGGTATTGCCGCCGGGCTTGGCCATGCTCTGGACTAGCCCCGCGGCGACCAGGTCGTCGGCGATCGCGACGATCGGGATCGTACTCGTCGCTTGTTGTGCGGCGCGCGTCGCCGCGTCGCCGAGCGCGACGATCACCGCGGGCTTATCGCCGACCAGCGCCTCGGCGAGCGCCGGGAATCGTTCGGCATGGCCCTCGGCGAAGCGGAAATCGAGACGCAGGTTGCGGCCCTCGACGTAACCCAACCCTGCCAGCGCATCGCGAAACAGCGGCACGACCGGTTCGGGATGGGCTGCCGTGTTGATCAGCAGCACGCCGACGAGCGGCGCCTTGCCCGCGTCCTGCGCCAGTGCCGACGACACGAGGCAGAGCGATAGCGCCAATGCGCAGGCAAGCCATTTCATTTTACCCCTCGCCGAGGCGCGCAGGGAGCTTCCGCATCTCTACGGGTTCCACGGATCGATGACCGGGATACCGACGTCGGAGAAATCTTCGACGTTGCGTGTAACGATAATTTTGGTGTGAACCACCGCCGTCGCTGCGATCAGCCCATCAGCCATGCCTCGTGACCGCTCGGCGGCCAGCCGGCCCCATTCGAGTGCTATGCCGTCGGTGATCGGAAGGATTCTGTCACTGTGATCGCGCCGCAGCTGCTCCAGCCACGCAGTCAGCGCTGCAGCTGCGCGTGCGTCGGCTCGCAGCTTGAGCGCGATACCTTTCATAATCTCGCCGAGCGTGATGACGCTAAGATAAATCGTGGTCGGATCGATCGAGCGGAGCCAGATCCGAGCCTCTTTACTACCGCGGCGAGCCTCGGAAAGGACGTTGGTATCGACGAGGTACATCAGACCACGACATCTCGGCCGGGGTCGCGCGATCTTGTGTTGATCGCGTCGACTATGTCGTCGGGCCACGGTGCTCCCGCCAAGATGTGGTCGACAATTGACGGACGTGGTGTGCTCAGTCGGGCGAATTCTTCCGCCGAGACCACCACGACTGCCGGCTCGCCGCGGACGCTGACATGTTGCGGGCCCTGCTCACGGGCCCTCTTTACAAGCTCGCTGAAGCGCGCCTTCGCATCTTGCAGCTGCCAATTCGAGTGAGATGAGTTTGTGTCCCGGTTTGCCACAAGCCCCTCCGACACCTGACTAGACAAACTAGATGTGATGCTTCGCACGCAATCGTTCAACCCGCGCGGCGTCGGGGCCGGTGACTTTATTCGATGACCTCGTCGGCGCGGGCGGATGCCGATTAGGCATCGTTCCAGCGAGCGAACTACGCCGCCCGCTGCGCCTTGATCCTGTCCACCTCTTCCGGCCTCAAATTCCGCCGCGCCATCTTGAGGTCGTAATGAGTCTGCAGGTTCATCCAGAACTCTGGGGAGTTTCCGAAGTACAGACTCAGCCGCAAAGCCGTATCAGCCGAAATACGTCGACGATTATGGACGATCTCGGCAATGCGGTTCGGCGAGATCCCAACAGCTTTGGCCAGCTGATTCTGGGATAGACCATATTCGGCCAAAAACTCGTCTTTCAGCATTTCTCCGGGCGTGACGGCTGCAAACTGGTCTTCGGTCATTTCCGCCTCCCTCCGTGTCACCGACGGTCGCGCCTATTTGCCTCAATGATAGTCCGCGATTCGCACGTCATACGGCTCGCCATCGCGCCACCGGAAGATGACGCGCCATTGGTCGTTTATCTGGATCGAATAGAAGCCTCGTAAATCCCCGCGCAGCCTTTGCAGACGGTTCGAGGGCGGCACCGCGAGGTCACTTGATCGGCTGGCAGCGTTGATAGCCTCCAGTTTGCGCTTCGCCCTGCGGGCGATCCCCTGAAAGTCGGGTACGAACTGGTCCCGGAACAGTGCCTCCGTCCGCCTGTCGGCAAAGGATCGGATCACCGCTGCATTTTACCGGATACCGGTGTGCGGTCAATCAGTGACAGGGTTCGATCCGCGCAATGCACGAGGGGCCGATCATTCGACGACCTCGTCGGCGCGGGCGAGGATCGATGGCGGCACAGTGAGGCCTAGCGCCTTGGCGGTCTTGAGATTGACGACCAGCTCGAAGGTCGTCGGCTGCTGGACCGGCAGATCGGCCGGCTTCTCGCCCTTGAGGATCCTTCCGGCGTAAATGCCAGCTTGGCGATAGTTACTGGCAATGCTCGGTCCGTAGCTGATCAGGCCGCCGGACGCGACGTATATTCGCGCTTGATAAATCGCCGGGACGGCATGGCGCGCCGCCAGCGCCACAAGCTGGTCGTGCCGGGCGTCGAAGAACGGATCGCCTCCGACGAAGAGGGCGCCGGCATGCAATTGGACGAGAGAGTCGAAGGCGGCGTCGATCTCGCTTTCGCTGCCTGCCCTTAGGACAGGGAGCTGCACATTTTTCGTGCGCGCCGCTTCCTGCATGTCTCGTATCATGGCCTCGGCAACCGGACTGCTTGGGTTCACGAGCAGGGCGATTACTCCGGCCTGGGGAACGAGCTCGGAAAGCAGTTCGAACCGCTTGGCCTGCAGTTCGAAACCCATGAGGCTGAAGCCCGTTACGTTGCCGCCCGGCCGAGCTAGGCCGGCGACCAGGCCCAGTTCGACCGGGGTGCTGACGCCGGTGAAGACGATCGGGATCGTCGAGGTTGCGTTTTTCGCGGCCAATGCCGAAGGGGGGCCGCCGCTTGCCACGATCACGTCGACCTTGCGGCCGACGAGATCGGCGGCCAATGCGGGCAGCCGATCAAAGCTACCCTCCGCCCAGCGGTATTCGATCGCCACGTCTTGTCCTTCGACATAGCCGGTTTCGCTCAGTCCCTGGCGGAACGCGGCCAAAAACGATGCAAACGGGCCGGGCGAAGTGCTGCCGAGGAAGCCGATCACCGGCATCGCCTTCTGCTGCGCCCGGGGCGCGCGTGCCGCCGCCATCGCGGCGCTCAGCAACAGCAGCAACTCGCGGCGTCTCATTCGATGACCTCGTCGGCGCGAGCGAGGATCGATGGCGGGAGTGTCAGGCCGAGCGCGTTCGCCGTCTTCAAGTTGATGACAAACTCGTAATGGGTCGGTTGCTCGATCGGCAGATCGCCCGGTGCCGCACCTTGGAAGATGCGGGCGACGAAATGCGCCAGCCGGCGCCGCAGCTCGGGGCGGTTTGGGCCGTAGCCGAGCATACACCCGGATTGCGCCATTTCCGCCCATTCGCAGACCGTCGGCAGGCCCGCCTCGAGCGCAAGCTGCGCAAGCGAAGCCGCGTCGCGATAGAAGGTGGGGTTGGCCACGATCACCAGACCCTGGGCGGCGGCCGCGCGCATCGCGGCGAACGCGGCCGGGTAGTCCTCGGGCCCGATGGCGTCGAAGGTGAGGAGGTCGACCCCGACGCTCGCCGCCACCGCGCGCATCTCCCGCTCGCTGGGCTGCCGGCCCGGTACCGAAGGCATCAACAAGGCCGCGACGCGACGCGACGCCGGCACCGCCTCGTGCAGCAGGTCGAGCCGCTTCCCATCCAGCTCGACCGCCAAGATCGCGACACCGGTGATATTGCCGCCGGGGTGGGCGAGGCTCGCGGCCCAGCCGTAGCGCACCGGATCGGGACCAAACATGACGAGGGGGACCGTGGTCGTCGCCTCGTGGGCGGCGCGGGTCGCGTCGGGGCCGGTCGCGATGATCGCGTCGGGATGAGCAAGGAGCAGCTCCCGCGCCAAGCCCGGCATCGTCGCCGCGTCGCCCACGCGCCCATCTAGGACCAGGTTGCGGCCCTCGCTGAAGCCGAGCTTTGCGAGTTCCGGCAGTGTCACCTCATGGGTGAATTCGAGCGACGTGGCGGACGGCTCCAGCTCGCCGAGGCGGTAGACCCTCTCGCCCGCTGCCGGCGCGACCAGCGGCGTCGCTAGCGCGAGAAGAAAAAGCAGCAACCGTCTCATTCGATGACCTCGTCGGCGCGGGCGAGGATCGATGGCGGGATCGTCAGGCCGAGCGCCTTGGCGGTGTTGAGATTGATGACCAACTCGAATGTTGCCGGTTGCTGGACCGGCGAGTCGGCCGGCTTGGTGCCCTTGCGGATCTTCCCGACGTAAATGCCAATCCCGCGATGGACAACCGTGAGGCTGGACCCATAGCTGATCAGGCCGCCGGCCGCGGCGTACTGCCGGCGCGCATAAATCGCCGGAACGGCATGGCGCGCGGCCAGTATAACGAGCTGCTCGCGGCGGTCGCTGAAAAACGGATCTCCCTGGACAACGAGCGCATCGGCTTGCATTTGGTCGAGGGAAGCGAAAGCCGCGTCGATCTTGCTTTCGGTGCTGGCCTTTAGGACTGGGAGCGACACCCCCTTGGTGCGGGCCGCCTCCTGCATGTCACGCATCACGGGCTCAGTCTGCGGACTGTTCGGGTTTACCAGCAGCGCGATCACCCTGACCTGGAGAACCAGTTCGGACAGCAGCTCGAGCCGCTTGGGGGTCAGCTCGACGTTGAGGATGCTGAAGCCGGTGAGGTTGCCGCCCGGCCGCGCGAAACTGGCGACCAATCCATCCGTGACCGGGTCGTTGCCGACGACGGATACGATTGGGATCGTCGAGGTCGCGTTTTTTGCCGCGAGCGTTGAAGGGTCCGCGTCGCTAGTCGCGATCACGTCGATCTTGCGGCCGACGAGTTCGGCGGCCAATGTCGGCAGCCGATCATAATGGTCCTCCGCCCAGCGGTATTCGATCGCCAAATTTTGGCCCTCGACGTAGCCGGTTTCGCTCAGTCCCTGGCGGAACGCGGCCAAAAACGGTGCACTTGGGCCGGGCGACACGCTGCTGAGGAAGCCGATCACCGGCATCGCCTTCTGCTGCGCACGCACTATGCGTGACGCGGTCATCACGCCGCCGAGCAGCAGGATCAACTCGCGGCCTCTCATCCGATGACCTCGCTGGGTTCGGAGTTGAGCTCTGAAGACCCCCAAGAATACCACCAGACCCGCCGCGGCCTGGGTACTTTCCGCCTCACCAAACGGCGCCCGCCGGCCCAGCTTATGGACGACGAAGCTTCAAGGAGCTACTTTGCTCGTATGCGCACGGTCGGGCTGAAAGCACTAAAGAACAAGCTCAGCGAATACGTCAGGCTCGTCGCAGCCGGTGAGACGATTGTCGTGACCGATCGCAACCGTGTGGTGGCCGAGATCGTGCCGCCGCGCACCGGGCTCACCCCGTTTGAGGAGCAAGGCGCGCGAGAGGGCTGGCTGCGGCCGGCGCGTATCCGCGATGGCACCCCCCCGCCACGCAAGCCCGTCAAAGGCATGTCGTTTGAGCAACTGATGGCGGATCTGGAACGCGATCGAGAAGATCGGTGATTTACGTCGACAGCTCGGTGGCACTCGCTCATTTACTCGTCGAACCCCGATCTCCGCCTGCGTCGCTGTGGAACGGACCAGTGGTGTCCAGCCAATTGCTCGAATACGAGGTTTGGAACCGGATCCACGCCTATGGCTTGGGTCGTTCGCATGCCAATGAGGCGCAGGCGTTGCTGATGCGTATGGATCTGATCGAGATGACGGCGGCCGTGCTGGCGAGAGCGCTGGAGCCGTTCCCATCCCCAATCCGAACCCTGGACGCCCTTCACCTCTCGACAATCGAATATGTCAGGAACCGGCGCGAGATGGTCGAGCTCGCGAGCTACGACACGCACTTGTGCGCCGCCGCGCAGGCACTCGGAATATCGATCGCAGCATTGTGACCGTGGTCAGGGGGCGGGCCGCGAGGTGGTCCGCAGATTGATGACGAGCTCGAATTTGGCCGGCTGCTCGCGTCTCGGCGAGGCATAGCTTCGCCTGTCGGCATAATGCGAGCTTTGCTCGGGCTCGAGGACCGGGATGTCTTCGGGCTTGGCTCCGCGGAGTATTTTGACGAGCTGCCGGCGATCTCGATAAATACCGCCCGCTTCTGCGGTCGCTCCGCGGCTCGTGGTCAGCGCCGGGAATGGGAAGAGCTGGGCTTCGCCCACGGGTGTCATTCGATCACGTCGTCGGCGCGGCCGAGGATCGATGGCGGTATCGTCAGGCCCAGAGCCTTTGCCAGGTCGATTTTCACCTCAAGCGGCCGAACAACCGGAGAGGCGCACCGCTTCACCCGACCCTCATCGTCGACCCGGGCAATCGCCGCCTCTGCGACGCCCAATTCGTTTGGCAATATAGCAGGCCGGTACTTCGCGCGTGAGCGCGGCGCGTGCCCGATATTTGGGGAGCTGGAGGGGCCGAATGTGACGATACCGAGGGCGTAGCGTCAAATCCCGGTTATTTCCCGGTTAGCTGATTTGGTTCCCGGATCGCAGCAGATGAATTCCCGGTTCGGCAAACCGGGAATCGACCATCTAAGTGTTTGATTTTTCGGCAATGATGCGATCGATTTCGAGCTCGAAATCGATTTTTTACCCGGTTTTTCCCGCAAAAACCGGGTAAAGGGCGGCGGCGAGCGGGCACGCGCGCCGGTGGTACGCGGTCATTGCCGATGGTATAGGCGGGGCTCGCCGCCGCAGCATGCTGGGATCACCATGGCCGCCCGAGCCGGGCCGCGCAACTCGATCACCGATGTGCCGGGGATCCTGGTCGGGCAGGCCGAAGACCGGGACAGCGTCAGCGGCAGCACCGTCGTGCTCGCCGAGATGCCCGCGGTCTCCTCGGTCGATGTCCGCGGCGGGGCGCCGGGCAGCCGCGAGACCGAGCTGCTGGCTCCCGGCACTCTCGTCGATCGCGTCGATGCGGTCGTGCTTTCCGGCGGCTCCGCCTATGGGCTCGATGCCGCAGCCGGCGTGATGGATTGGCTCCTCGAGGCCGGCCGCGGCTTTACGGTCGGGTCGACCGTGCGATCCCCGGCAATCCGGGTGCCGATCGTTCCGGCCGCGATCCTGTTCGACCTCGGCTTCCCCGGCCGGCAGGTGTGGACCGGGGAGCCGCCCTATCGGGCGCTCGGCCGCCAGGCCGTGGCCGCGGCGGCCAAGGACTTCGCGCTCGGCAATGCCGGAGCGGGGCTCGGTGCGACGGCCGGCCGGCTCAAAGGTGGGATCGGCAGCGCTTCGCTCGCCCTTTCCAATGGCGCAATGGTCGGGGCGATCGTCGCGGTCAACAGCTGGGGTGCGGTGGTGCGGCCGGGTTGCGGGCGCTTTTGGGCCGCCGATCTGGCGCTAGCCGGCGAGATCGATCGGCAGCCGCCGATCCCCGACGCCGCGCTCGATCCCGAAGACTTCTCGGAATGCGGCGTTGCTCTCCCCGGCGCCAATACGACGATCGGGGTCGTCGCCACCGATGCGGCACTCGACAAGGGCGGGTGCCGACGGTTGGCGATCATGGCGCAGGACGGTCTCGCCCGTGCGATCCGGCCGGTCCACACGCCGTTCGACGGCGACACCGTGTTCACGTTGGCGACCGGCACCGGCCCGCCGGTCGACCCGGCGGCGCTGGCGAGGCTCGGCAGCGCCGCCGCGGACTGCCTCGCGCGGGCCGTCATGCGCGCCGTGCTCGCCGCCGAGCCGCTCGGTGGCATCCCGAGCTGGCGGAAGCTGTGGGGGCGGCAGCAAGGCCCCGCTTGACAGCCGCGGCAAGCCGTGGCGCATCTACGCGCCGAACGAGATACCCGGAGCCGGGAGGAGACAGAGACACATGTTCCGCCGTCATGCACTGGCGCTGGCCGGCGCCGCCGTCGCTCTCATGCCCGCAGGAGCCTCGGCCGAAGGACCCATCGAGATCGGCTTCCCGATCCCGCTATCGGGCCCGACTGCAACCTACGGCGTGCCGATCTTGAAGGGCGCCCAGCTGGCGGTCGAAGAGATCAACAACCAGGGGGGCGTGCTCGGCAGAAAGCTCGAGCTGCTGTCGCGCGACAGCAAGGCCAATGCCGACGAGGCGGTGCGCCTCTCCCGCGAGCTGATCATCAAGGACAATGTCGACTTTCTCTCCGGCACCTTGACCTCGGCCGAAGCGCCGGCGGTCTCGACGGTCGCCAAGGAAAACAAGATCGTCTTCGTTGCGCCGACGTCTAAGACCGTTCAGCTGACCGCGCCGGCGAACCTGCACCCTTATATCTTCCGGGTCGCCTCGAATACCGATGTCGAAGGCAAGGCGTCGGCAACCTTGATGGCTCGGTGGAAGGACGTCAAACGGGTCGCGACGATCGCTCCCGATTACGCCTACGGCCGCGACGCGATCGCCGCCTTCGTCGCCAATCTGAAACAGCTGCGGCCGGATATCGAGATTGTCGATCAGCAATGGCCAAAGCTGGGCGAGCCCGATTTCACCGCCTTCATCACGGCGCAGATCGGCAAAAAGCCGGACGCGGTGATGTGCGCCCTGTTCGCCGGCGACTTCGTCACCTTCACGAAGGAGGCGACCCCGCTCGGCTATTTCAAGGCGATCGCCAACCGCCTGGTCGACGGTGCCGAGGTCGGGACCGTCGACGAGGCCCAGGCGCTCGGCGCCGACTACCCCTACGGCATCGTCTCCGACGCCTACGACCCTGTGATCTGGAACAGCAACGAGCCGCCCGAGCACAAGGCCTACATCGAGCATCTGCGGGCGTTCACCAAGTCGCAGTATGGCTCGGGCTGGTCGATTGTCGGGTACCAGTCGATCTACGCCCTGGCCGACGGCATCAAGAAAGCCGGAAGCACCAAGAGCGACGCCGTAGCCGAGGCGTTGCTGGGCATGACCTTCGACACGCCTGTCGGAAAACGCACCTTCGGTCGCAAATCCCACGAGACGTTCGCCCCCGAATACTGGGGTGTCATGGTCAAGGAAGCTGCCTATCCCTTTGCTGTGATGCAAAATCCAGAATTGTTGCCGGCGACAACCGAAACCAACTGACGATTGTGGACTGCGTCCACAATCGTCATCACCGGGCTTGACCCGGTGATCCACGTTCTTCTCCGGAGCGTTCATGCCCACGGAACTCGTCCGTGGGCTGAAGGCCCACGGGACAAGCCCGGCCATGACGGGTAGGGGCGGCGGTGGCGGCGTCGTTCCTGTTCAGTCAGTTCATGGGCGGCCTGACCACCGCAATGTTCCTGTTCCTGATCGCCTCTGGCCTGTCGCTTGTTTTCGGTGTCATGCGCGTCCTCAATTTCGCGCACGGCTCGTTCTACATGCTCGGCGCCTATCTCGCCTGGCAGGCGGTAGAGTGGCTGCAGCCGACGGCCGAGGGGTTCTGGCCGGCGGCGCTGTTCGCGGCACTCGGCGTGGCGCTCCTCGGCGCCATCGTCGAAAGGCTGCTGCTGCGTCATCTCTACGGCCGCGAAGAGCTCTATCAGCTGCTCTTCACCTATGCGCTGGTGCTGATCCTCGGCGATGCCGCCAAGTTCATTTGGGGCACCCGGCAGCTCTCGGTGTCCACGCCCCCCGTGCTCGCCGGCAGCATCCAGGTCTTCGGCACCACGCAGCCGCTCTACAGTCTCTTCGTCATCGCGCTCGGCCCGGCGATTGCGATTGCCGGCTGGCTGGTTTTGCACCGCACCGGTCTCGGGCGCATGGTCCGAGCGGCGTCCTACGACCGCGAGATGCTCGATGCGCTGGGCGCCAATGTCGGCGCCCTTTACACCGGCATGTTCGTGGTCAGCGCGTTTCTCGCCGGTCTCTCCGGCGCGCTGGTGACGCCGATCCAGAGCATCGTGCCGGGAATGGACGTACTGATCATCGTGCAGGCGTTCATTGTCGTCGTGATCGGCGGCCTGGGCTCGTTTTGGGGCACCTTCTGGGGCTCGGTGATCTATGGCCAGGTTCTTTCCTTTGGCATCCTGATATTCCCCGGCTTCTCGCTATTCTCGGTCTTCGCGCTGATGGCGGTGATCCTGATCGTCCGCCCGTGGGGCCTGTTCGGCCGGCCGCTGTGATCCGCCGCCGCTTCGCCCTGGTCGGACGCGTTCCGTGGACCCTGATCGTCTTCCTGGCGGCGAGCACGGTGCCGTGGCTCGGCTCGCGCTACGACACTTTTCTCGCCGCCCAGATCGCGATCGACGCCCTCTTTGCCGTGAGCCTCAACCTCCTGCTCGGCACCACCGGCCTCGTCTCGTTCGGCCATGTCGCCTATTTCGGCGTTGGCGCCTATGTGTGCGGGATCCTGATGAAGACTTACGCCGTGCCGTTCACCGTGGCTTTCCCCGCCGCGGGGTTGGGCGCTGCAGCCTTCGCCCTGGTGTCGGGCTATTTCTGCGTGCGCTTGACCAGGATCTATTTTGCGATGCTCACCTTGGCCTTCTCGCAGATCGTCTGGGCGATCGCCTGGAAGTGGAATGACGTAACCGGTGGCGACCAGGGCTTGCCCGAGATCCCGTACCCCGACCTCGACTGGATGGCGGCGATCCCGGGGTTCGGCGATCTGCGGATCGGCGATCGCTTCTATCTCCTCACCCTCGTTCTGGTGGCGGTCTCGCTCGCGGTGCTGCGACAGGTCACGCGCTCGCCCTTTGGCCGCATGCTGACGGCGATCCGCGACAATCCCGAGCGCGCCGCCTTTATCGGTCTCAATGTCCGCGCCTACCAACTCGCGGCCTTTGTCGTCGCCGGCGCGTTCGCCGGCCTCGCCGGCGCGCTTTACGGCATCTTCAGCCGCGGCGTCTTTGCCGACTACGTCTTCTGGTCGAAATCGGCCGAGGTCATGATCATGACCATCCTCGGCGGCATGGACTATTTCTGGGGCCCGCCGGTCGGCGCACTGGCGCTCGTCTGGCTCAACCAGGCGATCACCGACTACACCGAGTACTGGCCCTTTGTGCTCGGTACCCTCTTGGTGGTACTGCTCTACGCCTTCCCGGGGGGAATCGCCGGCGGGCTCGTCGCGGGGTTCCACCTGGCGAGACGCCGCTTGATCCGCGGCGATGCTTGACGTCCGCGAGCTGCGAAAGTCGTTCGCCGGCTTTGTCGCGGTCGGCGGGGTCAGCCTCAGGGTCGAGACGCGGCAGATCGCGGCGGTGATCGGCCCGAACGGCGCCGGCAAGTCGACGCTCTTCAACCTGATCACCGGCCATCTGGTGCCGGACGGCGGCCGGGTGCTGCTCGACGGTGATGACATCACCGGCGCGCCGCCGCACCGCATCTGCCGCCTCGGCATCGGCCGCTCGTTTCAGCGCACCAACATCTTCCCGCGGCTCTCGGTGTTCGAGAACGTGCAGGCCGCCTTTCTCGCCCATCGCGGCCGCGGCCGCAATTTCTGGTCCCATTCGGAGAATTTCTACCGCGAGGAGACCGCGGCTCTGCTCGCCTCGATCGGTCTCGGCGCCCAAGGCCAGGTAGTCGCCGGCACGCTCAGCTACGGCAACCAGAAGCAGCTCGAGCTCGGCCTCGCGCTGGCGAGCGACCCGATGGTGCTGCTGCTCGACGAGCCGACCGCCGGCATGTCGGCGAGCGAGACACACGAGACGATGCGGCTCTTGGAGCGCATCGCCGGCGAGCGCGGGCTGACCCTGCTCTTCACCGAGCACGACATGGAAGTCGTCTTTTCGATCGCCGAGAAGATCGCGGTGTTGCATCAGGGCCGGCTCCTCGCCGAGGGGACGCCCAACGAGGTGCGCGGCGATCCCGAGGTCCGCCGCGTTTATCTCGGCGAGCATTGAATGACGCCGCTGCTCGCGGTCGAGGACATCCACACCGCCTACGGCCTGAGCCGGGTGCTGTTCGGCATTTCATTCGAGATTGCGTCAGGCGAATGCGTCTGCTTGTTGGGCCGCAACGGCGTCGGCAAGACAACGACGATCCGCTCGGTCATGGGGCTTACGCCGCCGTCGAGCGGCCGTGTGCTGTGGCAGGGCCGCGACATCACCGGCTGGGCGCCGCACCGGGTAGCGCGCGCCGGCATCGGCTTTGTCCCCGAGGACCGCCGCATCTTTGCCGAACTCAGCGTCCGGGAGAACATCGAGGTCGGCGCCCGCGCCGCGCGTCGGCCCGGGCGGTGGACGATCGCGGCGGTCGGCGAGCTCTTTCCGGTGTTGCAAGAGCGGCGCAACCAGCGCGGCGGGTTTCTGTCGGGCGGCGAGCAGCAGATGCTGACGATCGCCCGCACGCTGACCGGCAATCCCAAGCTCCTGCTCCTCGATGAGCCCTCCGAAGGCCTGGCCCCGCTCGTCGTCGACACCTTGCGCGACAAGATCGGCGAATTGAAAGCGCAGGGCCTCACGATCCTGCTCGCCGAGCAGCGCGTCGATTTCGCGCTCGCCCTCGCCGACCGCGTCTATGTCCTCGAAAAGGGCGTGATCCGCTATTCCGGCGCCGCGACCGAGCTGCGCCAAGACAAGGCCCTGCTCGACCGGCTGCTGGCGCTATAGCGCGCCTGTCCCGCGGTGACGCTGTGAATCTTTTCTTGATCTTCGGCCAGATCGCACCCAGCGCCACGGCCGGCTGGCTCAAAGGTGGCGTTCCGAGCTGCCGGTAGCTGTGGGGCGGCGCGGCGTGAGGGTCGCCGGGTCCTTTGCCAACCGACGCGCGCTTTGCCTGGTTGCCGCTCTGGATTAATGTCGCAATTTGGGATGGCCCCGACAGAAAGACAGGAAACAGAACATGCGCTCGTTCGGCTTACGGCATGCGAAGGTCCTGGGTCTCGGCGTGCTGCCTCTGTTGGCCGCGGGTGCGGCAAAGGCGCAGATCCCGAACGAGCCCGCTGAAATCAACGCCTGTGTGTGTCTGCAGCTGGCCTCTGCGGCGCTCGCGGCGGACAAGGACGCCAAGTCCCAGACCTTGGCTGCGGCCAACCAGCAGCTCGCCGATTTGGATGCCCAGCTTGCATCCGCGAAGTCAAGGATCGATGTCAACAATGCCGAGTCGGTCGCCCGCTACAAGGCATTGCTCGAACGGCGCGATGCGGCCTTTGGGCAGATCAGTCCGGCTCAGTCGGCGGCTGCGGCAGCCGTCGCCCGCTACAACGCGAGCGTCGGTGAGTATAACCAGCGCTGCGCCGGGCGGCCGTTCAACTCCGAGCTGGAGGCGCAAATCCAGGCGCATCCGAACTGCCCGCCGCTGCGGTAACGGGTCCTTTCGGCTGTCGTCATCCGCTTCCCGGGTAGAGCATTTCTGGCGAAATCTGCGGCTCGGCGATGACCGCCCACCCGGCGTTCCGCCAAGCTCGGAAGAAGCAGCTGCGCCGCCCGGTATGGCAGGCGACACCCGTCTGATCGACCAGCAGCAGCACGGCGTCCCCGTCGCAATCGAGGCGCAGTTCGCGCAACTGCTGAACCTGCCCGGAGGTCTCCCCCTTGCGCCACAGCTTGGCGCGCGAACGCGACCAGTAGCAGGCGCGGCCTTCTGTCAGGCTGGCGCGGACCGCGTCGCGGTTCATCCACGCCATCATCAAGACTTCGCCGGTGTCGTGCTGCTGCGCGATCGCCGGCACGAGCCCGTCGGAACCGAATTTGATCTCTGTCAGCGCCCGCTCGATCGGATCCGTCACCTCCATCCCTCCGCCGGTCTCCTTTGCCCACCGCGGGGTGGCGGCGGGTAGGCCCCCATACTACATTGCCAACCCAGAGAGCGAGCCTGCGCCGTTGGCAGGCTCGCAGAGTTTGCTTCCCTCTCCCGTCCGGAGAGGGCTTTTGTTGCGATCGGGATTGCGTTCTGTATGACCAGCCTGCCCGTCACCGTGACCGACACGCTTGCCTTGCTCGGCAGCGCCGATTACATCGCCGACCGCAGCCTGGCGACGGCAGTGCACTTGGCGTTGCATTTGAAGCGGCCGCTGTTTCTCGAGGGCGAGGCCGGGGTGGGCAAGACCGAGATCGCCAAGGTGCTGGCGACGGCACTTCAGCGCCGGCTCATTCGCCTGCAATGCTACGAGGGTCTCGACGTCGCCTCGGCAGTCTACGAGTGGGACTATGCGCGCCAGATGATCGAGATCCGCCTGGCCGAGGCGGCCGAGGAGGGCCGATCGGAGATCGAAGGCACGATCTTCTCCGACCGGTTTCTGATCAAACGGCCATTGCTGCAGGCGCTGGAACCGGAGATCGAGGGCCCGCCGGTATTGTTGATCGACGAGCTCGACCGCACGGACGAGCCGTTCGAGGCCTATCTGCTGGAGCTCCTTTCCGACTTTCAGGTGACGATCCCGGAAATCGGCACGATCCGCGCCGATCAGCCACCGATCGTCGTCATCACCTCGAATCGGACCCGCGAGATCCACGATGCGCTGAAGCGGCGCTGCTTTTATTACTGGGTCGACTATCCGACCGCCGCCCGCGAGCTCGAGATCCTCAAGCGCAAGGCGCCCGGCGCCGGCGAGAGCCTGTCCCGCGAGGTCGTGGGCTTTGTCCAGAAATTGCGCGGGATGGATTTGTTCAAGCTGCCCGGCATCGCCGAGACGATCGACTGGACCGAAGCGCTGATGCAGCTCGACGTGCTCGAGCTGACACCGCACGCGATCAACGACACATTGGGCGTGCTGCTCAAATACCAGGACGACATCGCCCGGCTGCACGGCAGCGAAGCCGCCCGGCTGTTGGAGCAGGTCAAGGCCGAGGCCGCTGCGGCCGGCCGGTGACCGCCATGCCGGACGCCAGAAGCGGATCGCTGCTCGCCAATCTGATGCATTTCGCGCGTGCGTTGCGCGCGGCGGGGCTGCCGGTCGGGCCGGGGAAAGTCATCGATGCCGTCACCGCCGTGCGAGAGATCGGCCTCACCGATCGCCGCGATTTCTATTGGACATTGCATGCGGTGTTCGTCAATCGGCCGGACCAGCGGCTGATCTTCGATCAGGCCTTTCATGTCTTCTGGCGCAACCCTGATCTGCTAAAGAAAATGATGGGGCTAGTGCTGCCGGAATTGCGCGTCGAGGCGGAGGAGGATCGGGGCGCGGCCATGGCCCGGCGATTGGCCGAAGCGCTTCACCCCAACAAAGGGGAGGATGCCGAGAGCGAAGAGACCGAGCTCGACGCGGCGATGACCTTTTCCGACCGCGAGCAACTGCGCGGCATGGATTTCGAAAAGATGTCGCTCGAAGAGCTGGCGCGGGCCAAGGCAGCGATCCAAAAGCTTCGGCTGCCGGTGCAGGATGTCCCGACCCGGCGCTTTGCGCCCGACCGGCACGGCGCCCGCGCCGACCTCCGGGCGACATTGCGCGCCGCACTACGCTCGGGCGGACTGATCGAGTTGAAGCGGCGCAGCCCGCGCCGGCGGCCGCCGCCGCTCGTCGTCTTATGCGACATCTCCGGCTCGATGAGCCGCTACAGCCGTATCTTTCTGCATTTCATGCACTCCGTCACCAACGACCGCGACCGCGTCCACACCTTTGTCTTCGGGACGCGGCTGACCAATATCACCCGCTATCTGCGCCATCGTGACGTCGATCTGGCGCTCGAACGGGTCGCTGAAGCGGTCGTCGACTGGTCGGGGGGCACCCGGATCGGCCATTGCCTCGGCGAGTTCAACCGGCTGTGGTCGCGCCGCTTACTCGGTCAGGGCGCGATCGTTCTGTTGATCACAGACGGGCTCGACCGCGACGCCGGGGCCGGTCTCGCGCATGAGATGGATCGGCTGCACCGCTCCTGCCGGCGGCTGATTTGGCTGAACCCTCTGTTGCGTTACGAGGGCTTCGAGCCAAGATCACTCGGGATGAAAGCGATGATGCCATATGTCAACGAGTTCCGACCGGTGCACAATCTCGAAAGCCTCGAAACCTTGATCGAGGTGCTGAGCGCACCGCTCGCCCGGCGCGGCACGGCAGCCTCGGGGTGGCGGCAGAACGAAGAGAGGGCAGCATGAGCGATACGGCAGAGATCCTGGATCAGGCGGCGCGCTGGCGCGAGGCAGGATCAGGTGTGGCGCTGGCGACGGTCGTGACGACCTGGGGTTCGTCCCCGCGCCCGGTCGGCGCCAAGCTCGCGGTCGACGACAAGGGCGCCATGGTCGGCTCGGTGTCGGGCGGCTGTGTCGAAGGCGCGGTGGTGACCGAAGCGCTCGAGGTGATCCGCGACGGCCGGCCGCGGCTGCTCGATTTCGGCGTCACCAACGACCAGGCCTGGGAAGTCGGGCTCGCCTGCGGCGGCAAGATCCAGATTTTTGTCGAGCGCGTCGAATGAAAGGGCGCATTCTCGATGCGGTGATCGCGGCAGGCCGCGCGAGCCGCTCTGTCGCCCTTGCGACCGATCTCGCCACCGGCCGCCAATTGTTGGTCGACGAGGCTTCGATCGAGGGCGACCTTGCGCTCAACGCCGCGGCACTCGCCGAGATACGCGAGGCGCTGCGCGGCGACCGCAACATGACCATGGAGACCTCCGAGGGGCGGATTTTTGTCGAGGTCTTCAGCCCACCGCGGCGCTGCTTCGTGGTCGGTGCCGTGCATATCGCCCAGCCCCTGGTGCAGATGCTGAGACTTGCCGATTACGAGGTGACCGTCATCGATCCGCGCGGATCCTTTGCGACCGAGGCGCGCTTTCCGGGCGTCGAGCTGACGCAGGAATGGCCTGACGAGACGCTCGAGCGGCTGCGGCCGGACCATCGTTCGGCAGTCATCACGCTGACCCACGATCCCAAGCTGGACGACCCGGCGCTCGCCGTAGCCTTGCGCTCGGACTGCTTCTATATCGGCGCGCTCGGCTCGCGGCGAACACATGCAGCGCGCTGCAGCCGGCTGACCGAGCTGGGCTTTGGCGACGGCGATTTAAAGCGCATCCATGGACCCATCGGTTTGGCGATCGGCGCAGTGTCGCCGGCCGAGGTCGCGATCTCGATCGTGGCTCAAATGACCCAGATCCTCCGCCGAGGCGACACGTAGGGAGGCCGCATGAGGTTTGGCGAGGTTCCGGTCGCCGAAGCCGAAGGCGCGATACTCGCGCACAGCCTGAAGGTCGGGACGACAGCGCTCAAAAAGGCGCGTGTGCTGTCACAAGCGGATCTGGACCTCATCGCCGGTGCGGGCCTCGCGCGGATCGTTGTCGCTCGGCTGGAGCCGGGCGATGTCGGCGAAGACGAGGCGGCGCAACGGGTGGCGGCGGCGGTGGCCGGAGCCGAGGTCGAGGTGGCCGCGCCGTTCACCGGCCGGGCCAACCTCTATTCCCGATCGCGCGGGCTTCTCGATTTCGATCGCGAGCGCCTCGACCGGCTGAACCTCGTCGACGAAGCGATCACCCTCGGCACGTTGCCGCCCCTTGTTGTAATCGAACGGAGGATGATGGTCGCGACGGTCAAGATCATCCCGTTCGCAGCACCGGCCGAGGCGGTCGAGCGTTGCGTCGAGGTGGCTCGTTCGGATGGGCCGTTGCTCCGCGTCGTACCCTTCCAGCCGCGCTCGGTCGGGCTCGTCCAGACCAGGCTCCCCGGGTTGAAGGAGAGCATCCTCGAGAAGACCCGTGAAGTCACCAACGGAAGGCTGAGGGCACTCGGTTGCCGGCTGGTTCTCGAGGAACGCTGCGGCCATGCCACCGCAGAGCTCGCCCCGCTGATCCGCGACGCGATCGGTCACGGGATCGACATCCTGCTGATCCATGGGGCGTCGGCCATACTCGATCGGCGCGATGTGATCCCGGCGGCGATCGTCGCCGCGGGCGGTGTGATCGATCATTTCGGAATGCCGGTCGATCCCGGCAATCTGCTGCTCCTCGGCCATGTCGGCGAACGGGTGGTGCTCGGCCTTCCGGGCTGTGCGCGCTCGCCCAAGGTCAACGGATTTGACTGGGTGCTCGAGCGGCTCGTCTCCGGACTGCCGGTTGGGCCCGGCGAGATCATGCGCATGGGTAGCGGCGGCCTGCTCGCCGAGATCCCGTCACGGCCGCTGCCGCGCGCCGAGGCACAACTTGCGCCGACAGCCAAGCCCGAGACGAAACCGCAAGGCCCGCGGATCGGCGCCCTGCTGCTGGCGGCCGGACAATCCCGGCGGATGGGCGGTCCGAACAAACTACTCGCCGAAATAGATGGTATTCCGATGGTTGCGCACGTCGCCAGAAGACTGCTCGCCTCGCGAGCGCGGCCGATCATCGCCGTGCTCGGCAACCAGGCCGAGACAGTCGACGCGGCCCTCGGCAAATTGCCGGTCGAACGGGTGCGCAATCCCGATTTTGCGGCCGGGCTCTCCACCTCGCTGAAGCGCGGCATCGCCGCGCTGCCGCCCGGCCTCGACGGCGTGATTATCTGTCTCGGCGACATGCCGCTGATTACCGGCCGCCATCTCGACCGCCTGATCGCGGCCTTCAACCCACTCGAAGGTCGAGCGATAATCGTCCCGACCCGAAGAGCCAAGCGCGGCAACCCGGTCTTGTGGTCGAAGCGGTTCTTCCCCGAGATGGCCGAACTCGCCGGCGATGTCGGAGCCAAGCATCTAATCGGCGAGCACGCCGAGCTCGTCGCCGAGGTCGAAATGGACGACGACGCCGTCCTTGTCGACATCGACACGCCCGACGCGCTCGACTCTCTGAGACAAAAGAGGAAGCCCGCTGGAGAGGCAGCCTGCTAGGGGAGAACTAAGGAGATGGAGACCACCCCGTTTCGCGCTTACCAGGCGGGCACCCAGCCGCCCTATGACGCGCCGGCCTATGGCAGTACCCACAAGCGGCATCCGCAGGAGGGGCTGGTGCGGCTGCCGCACACCATCACCGAAATGTCCGGCCCGCGTTTCACCGCTGCCCAGTTCCCGCCGATCGCCGACCTCTCGGTGGTGAACGGCCAAGCCGCACTCGGCGAGCGCATCATCGTGCACGGCCGTATAACCGATGAGGACGGTCGGCCGGTGCCGCACACGATTGTCGAGATCTGGCAGGCCAACGCGGCGGGCCGTTACCATCATCCGGCAGACCAGCACGACGCGCCGACCGATCCGAATTTCCACGGCGAGGGCCGCGTCTACACCGATGAGGAGGGCTGGTATCGGTTCACTTCAATCAAACCCGGCGCCTATCCCTGGCGCAATCACCACAATGCCTGGCGGCCGAACCACATTCACTTCTCGTTTTTCGGCTCCGGCTTTGCCCAGCGGCTCGTGACACAAATGTATTTCCCGGGCGATCCGCTGCTCGATCTCGACCCGGTCTTTCTGTCGATTCCCGATCAATCGGCGCGCAACTGCCTCGTCTGCCAGCTCGATATGACCATCACCGAGCCCGAATGGGCGCTGGGCTATCGGTGGGATGTAGTGCTGCGCGGCCGTGCGGCGACGCCGGTGGAGGGTGCGCCTCGGGGCAGGGAATAACGGGGCAGAAAAATACGACTGCTCACTTCTTCTCGACATTCCACAGGAACACCACCGGAGCGATAATGATCCCGTCGAGGTTCCTGCGGTAAGCGGTCGGCACAACGAACTGGCCGGTCGGGACGTAAGCAATTTCGTTGGTGTAGGCCTCAACTTGAATGTCGGCGACGAGCTTCTTCTGCGTCGCGAGGTCGGGCGCCTTGAACCAGGCGTCGATCAGCGTCTCGATCTTGTCGTCGGTCGGCCAACCGAACCAAGCCTTGTCACCGTTGCCGCGAATTCCGATGTTGACCGCCGGCGAAAAGAAATCGGGGGCCGAGCCCCAGGTGTGAAAGATGTTCCAGCCGCCCTTGTCGATCGGCTCCTTTGAGGCGCGGCGGGTGATCAGGGTGCCCCAGTCGTTGGCCTGCAACTCAACATTGAGACCGGCGCCGCGCAACGCGGCCAATGTCACCAGGGCCTGGCCGTGCACGATCGGCTGGTCGGTGGCCGAAAGCAGGACAATCTTCTCACCCTTGTAGCCCGCTTCCTGGATCAGCGCTTTTGCCTTGGCCGGGTTCGGCCCGTTCAAAAGGGCGTCGGCGCCGGCATTCGTCTCGAACGGGGTTCCGCAGCCGAAGAGCGCCGCGCAGGTCTTCCAGTATTTCGGGTCGCCCGCGGCAGCGCCCATGTAGTCCTTTTGATCGACGAGGTTCAGCACCGCCTCGCGCATCTTAGGATTATTGAAGGGCGGCTGGAGCTGGTTGAATCGCAAAACACCTTGGTTGCCGAGCGGGTCGACCGTCGCGACGACAATATCCTTGTTCGCCGCGAAAACCGGGACGAGGTCCGCCGGTGGCTGCTCGTACCAGTCGGCCTCGCCGGCATTGAGGGCTGCCGCCGCGGTCGTCGTGTCGGGGATATAGAGCCA
>Ga0209656_10000102_pt1 | contig 53736 bp, 56 predicted proteins | sample BogFormECP12_OM2_FD_188239 | JGI IMG/M metagenome (GOLD analysis project Ga0209656, IMG submission 188239) | Bog forest soil microbial communities from Calvert Island, British Columbia, Canada - ECP12_OM2 (SPAdes) (version 2) | ecosystem: Environmental > Aquatic > Freshwater > Wetlands > Bog ...
GAAGAAGCTCTTCAATTCCAGCCTGGAAGGGAACACGCGGCGTGCGATCGACCTCCGCGAAGGGGAGAAGATCAACGAAGCTGCCTTCAAGCAACTCATCCGCGCCGCGGTGATGGCCAACTCCGCAACGCGCGCTCAACGGGCAGCCAAGAAGAAGTAAACCCGGCTTTCACGGGTATGACGTACGAACGCCTTTCGCAACAGAAGGGGAGGTATGCGACGCAGGCCGGATGGCGGAGTGTGGTCTCGGCGCTCCCGCACCTCACCCTCGGACTCCAGGCCGAGGTCATCATCGGGTCTGCACCGGGCGGAATAACCGAAAAAGCGACTTGCATAAGCCCCATTATGGTAAATTTCCAAAATTCAAAAATAAGTCCCCGCGTTAACCTTTGAGAATTAGAAACACGGCGGGCGCAAAACCCAATATTCGGCGGAGTCGCCGGTTCCAGGGATTACTTGCCGCGCTCGATGATTACTTGCAGCGCCCGGACACAAGATATAGGTTGCGGCGGCGGTTTGCCAGGAACCGGGCCGCCGCAAACCACCTAGCGCGGCGGCTTCCGGCGTTTCAGTGCAGCCTAGATCTTGGCCCGCTGCCGTTGTGGCTTGGCGAGCCGATAGCGGTCTTCGCGGGAACCAAGGCCGATGCGCTGCGCCTGCATCGCCTCAAGCTGTGCGCTCAACCAAAAATGCACCACTCGCCATACGGTCGCGACGGCAAGCGGTAAATCTGGCGGGCAATCGCAAGCGGTGTTTCGTCGGCCTCGAAATTGTCGATGATCGCCTGGACCGAAACGCGGGTTCCCTTCACACACCATGCGCCCGAAACCTTGCCGGGGATGCTCTCGGCGTCGGGGGATTGGCTCCAGTCGATCATGATCGACGCTTTGCCGTGGTCGATTTCGCGAGACGCTGTAACGCGCTGCCAAACCGCTTGGCCTTGTCAAAAGCTGCAAGATTTCAGCGGCTAAGGGCGAGGCGACCGGCGAATGAACGATTGAGCCGGCCGAGCTGCCGTGAGCTGCCGTTGGGTGGTCCTACGTTCTTCTTCTGCCGAGGCGGTTGCGTAGATGGTCAATTACCGATTTCGCCATCATCGAACCCGAGCTCGAGGCCATCTATGCCCGGCTGCCCGCATGAGGACCCGCGCCGATCTGGCGCGCACCGCGCTCGGCATCATCTTCGCCACCATCGGATTGGTGATCGGCTGGATCGAGGTGTTCTGGCGGCACCGCCTATAACAGAACGAAGGTTCACGCGATTGCGACCGGCCCTCTTGGCCTCGTAAAGCGCTTCATCGGCCCGCCGGAGTGCGGCGTCGAGCTCTTCTTCCCCCGTGTCAGGCTGTATAACGGCTGCACCGATGCTGACTGTGACGGCGACTTCCTCGACCGGCGTGCCGGCGATGCCGCTACGCAGTCGTTCGGCGATCCGGTGTCCCGCGTCGAGGTCCGTTTCCGGCATCACGACGACGAATTCTTCGCCGCCCATCCGCGCCACCAGATCCGAGGGACGCAAGGCGGATGTGATGCGGTTGACGATTTGCTTCAGCACTTGGTTGCCGGCCGCGTGGCCGTGCTCGTCGTTGATCTGCTTGAAGTGGTCGACGTCGATCATCAGGACGGCGATCGGCTTGTGCGCCGTGCGGCAGCGAGCGATCAACCTCGCCACATGCGCCCCAAGGTAGCGGCAGTTGAAGGCGCCCGTTAGCGGATCGATCATCGACTGCTCGAGGATGCTCTCGTAGTAACGTTTCTGCCGTAGCTGCGAACGGATGCGCGCCATGAGCGCGATATCGTTGATCGGCCTGGTGAGGAAATCGTCGGCGCCGGCTTCGAGGCCCCTCACGAGGTCGTCGACGTCTTCGAGGGCCGTCACCATGACGACGGGAATATGCGCCGTCGCCGGATCGGCCCTGATGCGCCGGCAGGTCTCAAAGCCGTCGAGCCTCGGCATCAACACGTCGAGCAAGACGATGTCGGGCTTTTCGACCTCGATTTTCGCCAGCGCCTCGAGCCCGTTGGCGGCCGTGCTGACGACGTAATGCTCATGCTCGAGCTTAAGGGTCAGCAGTTTGACGTTCAGCGGAGCGTCGTCGACAACAAGGATGCGGGCCGGCATGCGGGCGGCTCCTCAGCTCGCGGCTTTTCGCTTCGAGATGGGTACCACATACGGCTCAGATTTGTCCCTGTTGCCCCAGGCCGCCGACACCGGAGGAGCGCGGCCCGAGGCGATGGCCGCGTCAAGGCCGTCGCCCCAGGTGAGTCTACCGATTGCAGGATGCGCCTTCTATTTCGGGACGATCGGGGCGCTTCGACTCTGTGTATTTTTGCGCGCCGTCTTCCCTGCTACCCGGTTCCTACCCAAACGATGATCTGACGAGTGCCTAGGCCTCGGTTATCCCGTAATGCATTGAAAGTTGGGGCGAGTGACGGGTTTCGAACCCGCGACCTCCAGATCCACAATCTGGCGCTCTAACCAGCTGAGCTACACCCGCCACCGGCGCTGGAGGTAACGACTCGCAGGCGGGGCGTCAAGGCTCGGGCTTCCGCAGGGTTTCCCGTGCGCCAAGACATGCTCGCATCTCGCCGATGACGATTTCCCGGGAGGGTTGGCGCCGCCACGCCCTGCTGACCCCGATGCAGATGGGCGAGGCCGATCGACTGACGATCGCCGGTGGGGTTGCCGGCATCGTACTGATGGAAAAGGCGGGTCTCGGCGTCGCCGCCGCGGTCTCGCGCCGCTGGCCGCCCCGTCAGCTCGTTGTCGTGTGGGCGGGGAACAACGGCGGCGACGGTTTTGTCGCGGCCCGGGTGCTGGCCGAGCGCGGCTGGCCGGTGCGTGTCGCGCTGCTAGGCTCAGTCGCGGCGCCGTGGGGATGCGGCCGAGGCTGCGGTCGAGCCGCTGATGCCAGCGGCACTCGACGGCTCCGCCCTCGCCGTCGACGGCATCTTCGGCGCCGGGCTGACGCGCCCGCTCGAGGGCGTCGCGCGAGCGGTCATCGAAGCGCTCGCCGAGCGCCATTTGCGGGTCGTCGCGATCGATGTCCCGAGCGGGATCGACGGGGCGAGCAGACAAGTCCGCGGGATCGCGCCGCCGCCGCCGTCGTCTATGTCGCCGCGGAAGCCGGCCGGAGCATCGCATCGTCGACCGAGCGGCGGCATGGCGCCTGGCGCGCCGGGGCGGAGAGATCCCCTTTGCAGCGGCGACAAGCTCGATCGATCTCTGCCACGCCCCCGCGGGGGATCTTGAAAAGCTGATCGAACTGGTGAGGCGAGCTGGGATTGAGCCCGTTGCCTTGCTACGCCGCAAGGCCTTCCACCGAGCGTACCCGCCTTCACGCCGTGGCATAATCGGCGCCTGGGAAGGTCTCGTTTGGCTTGCGACCCGGCGATAACGGAAGTCAGCAGCCGTTCTCATTATGTTTGTTGACCCTTGACATATGTTCTGCCGAAGGCGAATTGGTGCCGTATTCGTTTGTCGATTTGCCGACGCCATTCGACGATTTCTTTCGGGCCGTAGAGGCTCATCGCGATTCGAAATACCTGTCATCGGGATGAGTTTGTCTATGGCAGATGAGGGCCTGATGAATGAATTTAGCAGGAGGTCAGCGGAACAGCGTCCGATTCGGATCGGGATAGGGTCGCACGGCTCGAACAAGGAAAGGCTTCTTGCTGCCGCCCGCGGCGAGAAGCCTTTCGGGCCCGAGGAACCGAAGCTGTGGTTTGCATCGCTCGACGCGTTCTTTCGCGTGCTGACGCCCGAAAACCGCCAAATGGTGGCCGTCATCAGCCAGGAGCATCCGCGGTCCGTTTCTGCTTTGGCAAAGCGCCTTCGCCGCGATCAGGGCAACGTTTCTCGCGCTCTCTCACTCCTTGAACAGCATGGGTTTGTGCGCCTGACGAGAGAAGGGCGAGAAAAGCGGCCGGAAGCCGCCATCACGCAAATTGATCTCCATCTCGACCTGAGTCAGGAAAGAATTGAGATCACCCCGGCTCCCCAGCCTACAGCCCCTGCCGGCGAGTAACAGTCGAGCCACATCCCCGGAGCGGGACAGGACAGGACAACACCCTAATAGGGTGTTGTCCTGTCCCGAGGCCGGCTACGTCGATGCCGTGTTGCCGAGCGCGTAGGCAAGGTCTGCGGGCCATGTAGGCGAGTGTTAGACATGTCGAAATAGTCGCGCCAGCTCGGAGCCCATCCCAGGACCTGCGCGTGCGACAGTAGAGCTCGCTTGACAGGCGGCCGGCGGGGTGGGGATTAAGTTACGATGGTAATCGTCATCGATCGGGAGGGCGTGACCTCACCTCGACAGATACGGTCTCCATGTCTATATTCGAAGTCGAATTATAGACGGGGAGCAGTATGGCGCTGAGCCTCAAGGACAAGGAGACCGATCGGCTCGCCCGCGAGGTCGCCGCGCTGACCGGCGAGACATTGACGGACGCGATCCGCAAAGCGCTCGCCGAGCGGCTGGAGCGCGAGCGCTTGCGCCGCGGTCAATCCACACGACTTGCCGACCGGCTGATGGAGATCGGCAGGCATTGCGCGGCGCTGGCGGACATCGACGCGCGCAGCCCGGATGAGATCGTCGGCTATGACGAAACCGGTATATGGCGCTGAATGGTCGTCGACACCTCGGCGCTTGTTGCCATCCTGCTGGTAGAACCCGACGCGGAGCGGTTCGCGCGCGCTCTTGCTGACGCGCCCGTTCGGTTGCTTTCGGTGGTGAACCGGGTCGAGCTTTCCTGCGTCATCGAGGGCCGCAAGGGTGAGACCGGCCGGGTGGATGTCGAACTCCTGCTGCGCGACGGCGGCTTCGACATCGTCAGCGTCACGCCGCAGCAGGCAGAAATCGCAGTCGACGCATTTCGCCGCTTCGGCCGGGGGCGCCATCGGGCGCGGCTAAACATCGGCGATTGCTTCGCCTACGCGCTCGCGATAGCGACCGACCACACCCTGCTTTTCAAGGGCGATGATTTCATCCACACCGACATTCGACCGGCGCTGCAGGCGGCAATGTGACGACCTCCTGTTGATTCCCGACACGCCACATTCGGGCTTCCGCGCTTCCTGCGCCCTTCCCACATCTCGCCGATGACGATTTCCCGGGAGGGTTGGCGCCGCCACGCCCTGCTGACGCCGAAGCAGATGGGCGAGGCCGATCGACTGACGATCGCCGGTGGGGTTGCCGGCATCGTGCTGATGGAAAAGGCAGGTCTCGGCGTCGCCGATACCGTCTCGCGGCGCTGGCCACCGCAGCCGCTCGTCGTCTTGTGCGGACCGGGGAACAACGGGGGCGACGGTTTTGTCGCGGCCCGGGCGCTGGCCGAGCGCAGCTGGCCGGTGCGGGTGGCGCTGCTCGGGTCGGCCGCAGAATTGCGCGGCGATGCCGCCGGGGCCGCCGCCGCCTGGCATGGCCCGGTCGAGCCCCTGGCGCCGTCCATTCTTGAGGGCGCCCGCCTCGTCATCGACGGGATCTTCGGTGCCGGGCTGACGCGCCCGGTCGAGGGCGTCGCGCGGGCGGTCATCGAGGCGCTCGGCGAGCGCCGGCTGCCGGTCGTGGCGATCGATGTCCCGAGCGGGGTCGACGGGGCGAGCGGACAAGTCCGCGGGATCGCACCGCGGGCGGCGGGCACGGTCACCTTTTTCCGCAAGAAACCGGGGCATCTGCTGCTGCCGGGACGTAGCCATTGCGGCGAGATCATCCTCGTGCAGATCGGCATCTCCGAGGCGGTGCTCGATCGCAACGAGCCGGACACGGCCGCCAACGACCCCCAGTGGTGGCTTGCCGGATTTCCCCGGCCGAGCCTCGAAAGCCACAAATACACTCGCGGGCATGCCCTGGTCGTGGGCGGCGGGGTGATGACCGGTGCCGCCCGGCTGGCAGCGAGAAGCGCCGCCCGGACGGGTGCCGGGCTCGTCACGCTCGCCGCACCCGAGTCCGCATTCCCGATCTATGCGACGGCATTGACCGGCGTCATCGTCCATCCAGTCGCCAGTCTCGACGAATTCCAGGCACTTCTCGCGGACAAGCGGCGCAACGCTGTGCTGATCGGACCAGGCGCCGGGGTGGGTGTGGAGACCCGCAACAAGACGCTGGCGACCCTCGCAGCAGAGAAACGAGCCGTGCTCGACGCCGATGCGCTGACCTCGTTCGCCGACGACCCCGGAACGTTGTTCTCGGCGATCCGTTCGCCCTGCGTGATGACGCCGCACGAGGGCGAGTTCGCGCGCCTGTTCGACGCGACCGGCAGCAAGCCCGAGCGGGCGCGTCGCGCGGCGCGGCAAAGCGGCGCGGTGGTTCTGCTGAAAGGCGCCGATACGGTCATCGCCGCCCCCGACGGTCGCGTTGCGATCAACGCGAACGCGCCGCCCGAGCTGGCAACCGCCGGCAGCGGCGATGTCCTCGCCGGGATCGTGCTCGGGCTGCTCGCGCAAGGCATGGAGCCGTTCGCAGCGGCGGCGGCAGCGGCCTGGATGCACGGCGACGCCGCCGGCCGGGTCGGACCAGGTCTGATCTCGGAAGACCTCATCGAGGCGCTCGCGCCGGTCCTGCGGGATCTGGCCCGCCGGCAGATGACTGCGGATTCCCTGGTGGTTCGCTGATCGGGCGCAAATGGCCGAATCCGCTCCCTGTTCCGGCCGCAAAGCTTCCCTGATCGGCGCGCGAATCTCGCTGTTCGCTAAACTAGGGAATTTGAACCCCAAGCTGTTGACTTTAAGGTATATTGTTGCGGCGATCGGCCACCCGACCAGGCCATTTGCGGATTTCGCTGTATTGCATGGTCGAAGGGAATTTGTGGCACCCGGCTTCAAGACGCTCGCTAACCTTTTTTGGGGATTGACGGCGCTCGAGTTCGCGCGTCTCGTCCGACGTAGTCCGGAGCCACCAGAGCCGCCATGACCGATCCTACTCCTGCTCCTGCTCCCGCTCGTTTCTTCGAAGGGGTCTTCGACCGAACCCTGACCAATCTTCGGAGCGCGTGGCGCGAGATCGCCGAATCCGCGCGCGGTGTTCTGGCCGGAATGCCCAGGCTCGAGACCTCCGCCGCCGATGCCGACCAGCTGCGTCAACAGATGCTGAGCTGCCTCGACGGGCGCGGCGGGGAGGTCACGGCGCGCGCCCGAGCAGCCGATCTCGGGCGAACCTATCTGTCATTGGATGGCGATGGGCGCGAGCGTTTTCTCCGGCTGCTCGCCGGCGAATTCGATGTCGACCGTCACGAAATCGACCGCTGCTGTAACGCGCTGATCAACGCCTCGGGAGTGGACCAGCGCGCCGCCACCGAGCGGGCGTTGCGCGCCGCGCTCGAGCCGCCGCGCATCACCCTCTTACGCCAGTTCAACGCCCTCCCCGAAGGGGTGAAGTTCCTCGTCGACCGCCGCGCCGAACTGATCGATCTCCGACAACACGATCCGTTGCTCGACAGCCTCGAAGAGGATTTGAAGCGGCTGCTCGCCAACTGGTTCGACATCGGCTTCCTCGAGCTCAAGCGAATCACATGGGAATCGCCGGCCGCACTGCTCGAAAAGCTGATGGCCTATGAGGCGGTGCACGAGATCCGGGGGTGGACCGATCTGAAGAACCGGCTCGAGGCGGATCGTCGCTGCTTTGCCTTTTTTCATCCCCGCATGCCCGACGAGCCATTAATCTTCGTGGAGGTGGCGCTGGTCGCCGGTATGACCGGTGACGTTCACGCTCTGCTCGACGAGGCGGCCCCGATCGGCGATCCGCATTCGGCCGACACCGCGATCTTTTATTCGATCTCGAACTGCCAGCGCGGCCTCGCCGGGATCAGCTTTGGGGACTTTCTGATCAAGCGCGTCGTCGATGCGCTGGCAACCGAGCTGCCGCGCCTGAAGGTGTTCGCCACGCTGTCGCCGGTTCCCGGCTTCCGCGCATGGCTCGAGCGGCAGAGCTGGGCGGCGTACGACGGTCTGCTGCTGCCGGCCGAGCGGTCGGCGATCGAAGCCCTCGGCGGAGAGGCGCCGGAGCGCGATCTCGCGGCGCTGCTGGATCATCACGCCGACCCGCGGATCGCCGCGGTGCTACGCGATCCGCTGATCCGGCTTTGTGCGCGCTATCTGTTGCATGAACGGACGCCGTCCGGTCGGGCGCTGGACCCGGTCGCCCATTTTCATCTCAGCAACGGGGCGCGGGTCGAGCGGTTGAACTGGCTCGGTGACACCTCCCCGAAGGGCCTGCAGCAATCCGCCGGCATCATGGTCAACTACCTCTATCGCCTGTCGGAGATCGAGGCCAATCACGAGGCCTATCGCGGAGAGGGGCGGGTCGCCGCTTCGAGCACGATCCGCAATCTGCTGCGAGCCGGCTAAAAATCCCTCGGTGCCGCCGGTCGGCCGACTACGGTCGAGCCACGGTTCGTGGCGCTCGACCGTGGCCGACTATGTTGCAGGCAGCGGCTGTGCTAAGTACACGTCAGCGGGTCGCAATGGCCGCTCTGGCAACAGCGGCGGGCGTGGCGGAATTGGCAGACGCACTGGATTTAGGTTCCAGCGATGCAAATCGTGGGGGTTCGAGTCCCCCCGCCCGCACCACGGCGCAGCCCTCGGGGTGATGAGTTGGTGATCATAGGCTCTGTTCGATGCAAGTGACAGAAACCGCCGCCGACGGACTCAAGCGCGAATACACGATCACCGTGCCGGCTGATGATCTCGAGCGGGAGATTACCCGCCGGCTGGGTGAGATCGGCCGACAGGTCCAGCTGCCCGGGTTCCGCCCCGGCAAGGTGCCGATGCAGATCTTGCGCACCCGGTTTGGTCCTTCGGTGCGCGGCGAGGTACTGCAGAATACCCTTCAAGCCAGCTCGGCCGAAGCGATCAGCGAGCGCAAGCTGCGGCCGGCCCTGCCGCCCAAGGTTGACATCGTATCGGCCAATCAAGGAGCCGATCTCGAATACAAAATGGCGATCGAGCTGTTGCCCGAGATCCCGGAACCAAGCTTCGCCGAGCTCGATATCGAACGCCTCGTGGTCGAAGTCCCGGACGAGGAGGTCGACCGGGCGATCGAGCGGATCGCCGAGCAGCAACGCAAATCGGAGGCGGTCGAACGCCCTGCCGAGAATGGCGATATCCTGATCGTCGATATCGAGGGGCGGATCGACGAGCAGGAGATCCCCGGTGCGGGCGGCAAGGATCGTCAGATCGTGCTGGGCGCGGGCAGCTCCATTCCGGGCTTTGAGGACCAGCTGGTCGGCGCGACCGCCGGCGAGCACCGTAAGGTCCGGGTCACCTTCCCCGCGGATTACGCGGCGGCGGATCTCGCGGGTAAGGATGCGGACTTTGACGTTGATGTGAAGGAAGTCCGCCAGCGCTTGCCGATCGCCATCGATGACGAGCTCGGCCAAGCGGTTGGCCTCGAGAACCTCGGCGAACTGCGCCAGGAGCTGCGGCAGCGGATGCAACGCGACTATGACGCAGCATCGCGGCTGCGCCTGAAGCGGTCGCTGCTCGACAAGCTGGCGGAGCGTCACGACTTCCCCGTCCCGCCGGGCATGGTGGATCTCGAGTTCGACAATATCTGGGGACAATACGAGGCTCGGAGGGAAGCGCCGCCGGCGGTTGCGGGCGCCGAGGTGATGCCGGCCGCTGGGGAAGCCGGCGCCGAGGCGATGCCGGCCGCTGGGGAAGCCGGCGCCGAGGCGATGCCAGCCGCTCGGGAAGCCGGCGCCGAGGCGATGCCAGCCGCTGAGGGAGCCGGCGCCGAGGCGATCCCAGCCGCTGGGGAAGCCAGCGCCGAGGCGATGCCAGCCGCTGGGGAAGCTGGCGCCGAGGCGATCCCAGCCGCTCGGGAAGCCGGCGCCGAGGCGATCCCGGCCATCAGCGACGGCGACGCGGCCCCAACCGCCGCCGGACCGGGCGAAAACGAAGAGGCGGCGAGGGCCGAATGTCGCAGGCTTGCGGAGCGTCGGGTACGGCTCGGCCTGCTGCTTGCGGAAGTCGGGCGCAACAACAACATTACGGTCACCCAGGACGAAGTGAACCAGGCGATCACCCGCGAGGCGCGCCGGCACCCCGGTCACGAACGCCAAGTCCTCGATTTCTATCGCCAGAACCCCGGCACCATCGACGCTCTGCGGGCGCCGATCTTCGAGGACAAGGTTATCGACTTCATCATCGAGCTGGCGAAGATTGGAGAACGCACGGTGACCCCGCAGGAATTGCTGGCAATGCCCGACCCGGCTGGTGAAGTTGCGTTGCCGAGTTGACCCAATTCGAGCCGGGCGCCGGACGCGCGGCTCTGGCAAGGAGGGCTTGAATGTCCGAGCAATTTGAACAGTACATGAACACCTTGGTCCCGATGGTCGTCGAGCAGACCAACCGGGGCGAGCGGGCCTATGACATCTATTCGCGCCTGCTCAAGGAGCGGATCATTTTTTTGGTCGGCCCAATCCACGATGCTGTCGCGAGCCTGATTTGTGCCCAGCTGCTCTTCCTTGAAGCGGACAACCCGAATAAGGACATCAATTTCTACATCAACTCGCCAGGCGGCGTTGTGACGTCCAGCCTCGCGATATACGACACGATGCAGTACATTCGCTCGCCAGTCGCGACGGTGTGCATCGGTCAGGCCGCTTCCGCCGGCTCGCTGCTACTGGCGGCCGGTGCCAAGGACAAGCGCTATTCGCTGCCGAACGCGCGAATCATGATTCATCAGCCCTCAGGCGGAGCGCAGGGGCAGGCTACCGACATCGAGATCCAGGCACGCGAGATCCTGGCCCTGCGGGCGCGCCTCAACGAGATCTACGTCAAGCATACCGGCCAGCCGCTTGAAGCGATCCAGGCCGCGCTCGAGCGCGACAAGTTTTTGTCGCCACTCGAGGCAAAGGAGTTCGGCCTGATCGACGAGGTGGTGGAAAGCCGGTCCGGCCGCGACGAATCGCAGAAAGGTTTCAAATAGCCGAGGGCGCGCGCCTGACGACGAGTGCGTTATAGCCCCGCCCCGTATGATTAACTGGTTGTTGATCGGCCAGGGGCACATATACTTGGGGAACCGGGGGGCTGGGCCTCCGGTGACGGAGTGGCGATGACCAAATCCAGCGGTAGCGACTCGAAGAACACCCTCTACTGCTCGTTTTGTGGCAAGAGCCAGCACGAGGTCAGAAAGCTGATTGCTGGACCGACCGTTTTCATCTGCGACGAATGCGTCGAGCTCTGCATGGACATTATCCGTGAAGAGCACAAGACAACGCTTGTCAAATCACGCGACGGGGTCCCTGGACCGCGCGACATCTGCAAGGTGCTCGACGATTACGTGATCGGTCAGGACCATGCCAAGCGCGTTCTCTCGGTCGCTGTGCACAACCACTATAAGCGTTTGGCCCATAGCGCAAAGAGCAACGATGTCGAACTCGCAAAGTCGAACATTTTGCTGGTCGGGCCGACCGGGTCGGGCAAGACGCTGCTCGCCCAAACCCTCGCGCGGATCATCGACGTGCCGTTCACGATGGCGGACGCGACCACGCTGACCGAGGCTGGTTATGTCGGGGAAGATGTCGAAAACATCATCCTGAAGCTGCTGCAAGCCGCCGATTACAACGTCGAGCGTGCGCAGCGCGGGATCGTCTATATCGACGAGGTCGATAAGATCTCGCGAAAGTCCGACAATCCGTCGATCACCCGAGACGTGTCGGGGGAAGGCGTCCAGCAGGCGCTTCTCAAGATCATGGAAGGGACGATCGCCTCGGTGCCGCCGCAAGGCGGCCGCAAGCACCCGCAACAAGAATTTCTCCAGGTCGACACGACCAACATTCTGTTTGTCTGCGGGGGTGCCTTTTCCGGTCTCGAAAAGATCATCGCCCAGCGCCGTCAGGGCACCTCGATCGGATTCGGCGCCGAAGTGCGCGGGCCCGACGAGCGCAAGACCGGCGAGATCCTGCGGGATCTCGAGCCTGAGGATCTCCTGAAGTTTGGCCTGATCCCCGAGTTTGTCGGCCGTCTCCCGGTCGTAGCGACGCTCGATGACCTCGATGAGGTGGTGCTGGTGGACATCCTAACCAAACCAAAGAACGCTCTCGTCAAGCAGTACCAGCGGCTGTTCGAGATGGAAGATGTTCGGCTGGAATTGAACGAAGAGGCGCTAAAGGCGGTTGCCCACAAGGCGATACTGCGCAAGACAGGCGCCCGTGGACTGCGATCGATCCTCGAGGCGATCCTCCTCGACTCGATGTTCGAGTTGCCCAGCCTCGTCGGCGTCAGCGAGATCGTGATCAACCGCGAGGTCGTCGAAGGCCGCGCAAAACCGCTCCACATCTACTCCGATCGCCGGGGCGATGTCGGCACCGGCGACTGAGCACGCTGAGCAACACCTGGACACCACCGCCGTATCGCGACTTGACTGCCGGCGAAACGAGGCCAACCTTTAAGATGCTGTTGTCGTCCTTGCCCTCCCGGCTCCTCCCGGGATGGTCCTTTGCAGATGAGGGCTCATGTTAGATCCTGCGCGCGTTGCGCTCTATCCAGTTCTGCCCCTTCGCGACATCGTCGTCTTCCCGCACATGATCGTGCCGCTTTTTGTCGGGCGCGAGAAATCGGTGCGGGCGCTCGAGGACGTAATGAAGGACGACAAGCAGATCCTTCTTGTCACCCAGAAGAACGCGGCGCAAGACGATCCCACCACCTCGGATATCTACATAGTGGGGACTGTTGGTACCGTGCTCCAGCTGCTCAAACTGCCTGATGGCACAGTCAAGGTGCTCGTTGAGGGAGGGCAGCGCGCCCGGATCCAGCGCTTTGCCGACAACGATTTGTTCTTCCAGGCGTTTGCCGAAACCATAGGGGAAAGCAGTGGCGCGCAACAGGAGACCGAGGCGCTGGCTCGGACCGTAGTCTCGCAATTTGAGCAATATATCAAACTTAACAAGAAGATCCCGCCAGAGGTACTGGTTTCGATCAATCAGATCGAAGATCCCGGCAAGCTCGCAGACACGGTCGCCTCGCACCTTTCGCTAAAGATCCCCGAGAAGCAGGAACTGCTCGAGACCGCCGCGGTTTCCGAGCGGCTGGAAAAGGTATTCGGATATATGGAAGGCGAGATCGGCGTTCTCCAAGTCGAAAAACGAATCCGAAACCGTGTCAAGCGCCAAATGGAGAAGACGCAGCGCGAATATTACCTAAATGAGCAGCTAAAGGCGATCCAGAAAGAGCTCGGCGAGGGCGAGGACGGCCGCGACGAGATGTCCGAGCTGGAAGACAAAATCAACAAGACCAAGTTTTCGAAGGAAGCGCGAGACAAGGCGATGGCGGAGCTGAAGAAGCTCAAGAGCATGAGCCCGATGTCAGCGGAAGCGACGGTCGTCCGCAACTATCTCGACTGGCTGCTCTCGGTCCCTTGGCACAACCGGACTAAGATAAAACGGGACATCAAAGGGGCCGAAAAGGTGCTCAACGCCGACCATTTTGGGCTCGAAAAGGTCAAGGAGCGAATCCTCGAATACCTCGCCGTTCAGCAGCGCATGAAGAAGATGAAGGGTCCGATCCTGTGCCTAGTCGGCGCGCCGGGGGTCGGCAAGACATCGCTCGGCAAGTCAGTCGCGCGCGCGACTGGACGGAATTTCGTGCGGATGTCGCTCGGCGGCGTGCGCGACGAAGCCGAGATCCGGGGCCACCGACGCACCTATATCGGCTCGATGCCGGGCAAAGTCCTGCAAGGAATGAAGAAGGCAAAGTCGTCGAATCCGCTGTTCCTGCTCGACGAGGTCGATAAACTCGGCGCGGACTGGCGAGGCGACCCGTCTTCGGCCCTCCTCGAGGTGCTCGACCCTGAGCAGAACTCGACGTTCAACGATCACTATCTCGAAGTCGATTACGATCTGTCCGACGTGATGTTCGTGACGACGGCGAACACGCTGCGCATACCGCAGCCGCTGATGGACCGGATGGAAATCATCCGTATCCCTGGCTATACTGAGGACGAGAAAGTCGAAATTGCGCGTCGCCATCTGATCCCCAAGCAGATGGCGGCACACGGGCTCAAGAAAAACGAATGGAGTATCAGCGACGACGCGGTGCGCGACATCATTCGCTACTACACGCGGGAGGCAGGAGTTCGTAACCTCGAGCGCGAGATTGCCAATCTCACCCGCAAGGCCATCAAAGACATCCTAATGAAAAAGGGCGAGCGGGTGGCTGTGACGCGTCGCAATCTTGAAAAATATGCTGGAGTTCGGCGCTTCCGCTTTGGCGAGGTCGAGAGCGAGGACATGGTCGGGATCACCACTGGTCTCGCTTGGACCGAGGTTGGCGGGGAGCTATTGACCATCGAAGCTGTCACGCTGCCCGGAAAGGGACGGGTGACGGCGACCGGCAAGCTCGGCGATGTTATGAAAGAGTCCGTCCAGGCGGCGGAAAGCTTCGTCAAATCGCGCAGCTATGCCTTCGGCATCAAACCGACAATCTTTGAGAAGAAGGACATCCACGTGCACGTACCGGAGGGTGCCACACCAAAGGATGGGCCCTCGGCCGGCGTCGCTATGGTGACCTCGATCGTTTCGGTACTCACCGGAATCCCGGTCAAGCGTGACATTGCGATGACCGGCGAAATCACGCTTCGTGGTCGGGTGTTGCCGATCGGCGGCCTCAAGGAGAAGCTTCTCGCGGCGCTTCGCGGCGGCTTGAAAACGGTGCTGATTCCGAAAGAGAACGAGAAGGATCTGGCGGAGATCCCCGACAACGTAAAGCGGGGATTGAAGATCATTCCGGTCGGTACGGTCGACGAGTTGCTAAGCCAGGCGCTGGCAGCGCAGTTGACCCCGATGGCGTGGCCCGATGACAGCGAAGCGGAACCGGTGATTCCCGCGGCCAGCGAAGAGCGCTCGGGACTGCTAACGCATTGATCGCGTGGCCTCGCAAACCGCTTCGGAGGCGGATTGAGATGGCGCATCGGGAACCCCCTGTAATGCATGCAAATCGCTTCGATTCTTTGTCTGCGGCATGTTGACCCGTCGCCGAGTGCGCTCTAAACTCTCCGGCGAATAGGCAGCATCGATCCAGCACACTCGCTCAGGGGGCTACCCGTGAACAGAAACGAACTCGTTGACTCCGTGGCCGGCAAGACCGAACTGAGAAAAACGGAGGCGAGCAAGGCGGTGGATGCGGTGTTCGACGCGATTGCAGAGGCGCTGAAGGGCGGCGACGAAGTGCGGCTCGTCGGCTTTGGGACCTTTTCGGTCGCCGCGCGCGCAGCTTCCGAAGGGCGCAATCCCCGCACGGGCGAGAAAATCAAGATTGCGGCATCGAAGCAAGCCAAGTTCAAGCCGGGCAAGGGGCTGCGCGACTCGCTGAATTGACGCCGACCGGCCCGTCGAAACGGGGCGCATCGGCGTAGGACGACGAAGCGGCCGGGGGCGATTAGCTCAGCTGGCAGAGCATCTCGTTTACACCGAGGGGGTCGGGGGTTCGAGTCCCTCATCGCCCACCATTCCGACCAAGCGCGGGCTGCGCTCCCGGGTATACTTGACACCTCTTGGGCGGAGCGGTAGGAGTGCCCGCCGCAGGTCGAGGGCCGCGGGGGCGTAGCTCAGTTGGTTAGAGCGCCGGCCTGTCACGCCGGAGGTCGCGGGTTCGAGCCCCGTCGCTCCCGCCATCGACCGGAGATGGTCAGACCATGTTGCACCGCATCAAACGGTTCCGCAACGGGTTTGCGTTCTGACAATCTACCCTATATCTAACGGCAGGCTTGGAGACGAGCGTCGCCTGCCCGGCAATTGCCGCAACGCTCTCAGCTAGATCTCTAAATGGAAAGCTTGCTCCGCGATTACTTCCCGATCCTCGTGTTCCTCGCGATCGCCGGCGGCGTCGCCGCCGCAATGGTCGCGGCTTCGTTTCTGGTCGCCCGACAGCGACCGGACACGGCAAAGCTGTCGCCCTACGAATGCGGTTTCGAGCCGTTCGACGATGCCCGGATCCGCTTTGACGTCCGGTACTACCTGGTGGCGATTCTGTTCATCATTTTCGATCTCGAAGTGGCCTTCCTCTTCCCTTGGGCGGTCTCGCTCGCCGATCTCGGTGCGTTCGGCTTCTGGTCGATGGTCGTGTTCCTGGCCGTGCTGACCATCGGCTTCATCTACGAATGGAAAAAGGGGGCGTTGGAATGGGAGTGATTGACGCACCTGCCCGCCCGATCCCACCCGGTGGCGAAAGAGACCTGCTGCTCAAGGCGGCGACCCAGGAAGTGCAAGACAGAGGGTTCATCGTTGCGACACTCGACAACCTGGTTAACTGGGCGAGGACCGGGTCGCTATGGCCAATGACCTTTGGTCTTGCCTGTTGCGCCGTCGAGATGATGCACACCGGCGCCGCCCGTTACGACCTCGATCGCTTCGGGGTGGTCTTCCGCGCGAGCCCACGCCAATCAGACGTCATGATCGTCGCCGGCACGCTGTGCAACAAGATGGCGCCGGCGCTGCGTAAGGTCTACGACCAAATGGCCGAGCCACGCTGGGTGATCTCGATGGGTTCCTGCGCCAATGGCGGAGGCTATTATCACTATTCCTACTCGGTGGTCCGCGGCTGCGACCGGATCGTGCCGGTCGATGTCTATGTGCCGGGTTGCCCGCCGACGGCCGAGGCGTTGCTCTACGGCGTCCTTTTGCTGCAAAAGAAGATCAGGCGCACCCGGAACTTCGCCCGCTGAGCCGCCCCGATGGACGAGAAGCTCCAGGCTCTGGCCGAGCATGTTTCGGCGGCGCTGTCCGATACTTTGATCGCGATCGAGCTTCGCGCCGCTGAACTCTGCTGTCGGGTCGAGCGCGAAGCCTTGCCCCGGGTTCTTAAGTTTCTGCGCGACGACGCGAAATGCGGCTTTACCCTGCTCTGCGATATCTGCGGCGTCGACTATCCCGATCGGCCGCTGCGTTTCGAGGTCGTCTATCACCTCCTCAGCATGCGCCTGAACCAACGTATTCGCCTAAAGGTTGAAACCGACGAGGAACAGCCGGTGCCGTCTGCGGTCGGCATCTTCAGCAGCGCCGGATGGTGGGAACGCGAGGCCTGGGATCTGTTCGGGATCTATTTCGCCGACAATCCCGACCTGCGCCGTATTCTGACCGATTACGGCTTTGAGGGTCACCCGCTGCGCAAGGATTTCCCGCTCACCGGATATGTCGAGATGCGCTACGACGAGGACCAAAAGGCCGTCGTCTACGAGGCGGTGCGCCTCCAGCAGGAGTTCCGAAGCTTCGATTTCCTGTCGCCCTGGGAGGGGATGGACAAGATCCTTCCCGGTGACGAGAAAGCCAAGCCGGCGGAGGGCGAAGCCCCGGCGGAGAGTGGGCGATGAGCGATCAACGCCCAGCCGCCGACAACGAGCTCGAAGGCCCGCCGCGCATCCGGAATTTCATGATGAATTTTGGACCACAGCACCCGGCGGCACATGGCGTGATGCGGCTCGTTCTCGAGATGGACGGCGAGATCATCGAGCGCGCTGATCCGCATATCGGTCTGCTGCACCGCGGTACGGAAAAGCTGATCGAGCACAAGACCTACTTGCAGGCGATCCCGTATTTCGATCGGCTCGACTACGTATCCCCGATGTGTCAGGAGCATGCCTTCGCGCTCGCCGTCGAAAAGCTGATGGGGATCACGCCGCCACCCCGGGCGCAATACATCCGGGTGGTGTTCGCCGAGATCACCCGGATCCTGAACCACCTGCTCTGTATCTGCGCGTTCGGCCTCGATGTCGGAGCCATCACGCCGTTTCTTTGGGGCTTCGAGGAGCGCGAGCGGCTGATGGAGTTCTATGAGCGCGTCTCGGGCGCGCGCATGCACGCCAATTATTTTCGCCCTGGCGGCGTCCATCTCGATCTGCCCGCCGGTCTCGCGGACGACATCCTCGCCTTCTGCGACACCTTTCCGCAGACGATCGACGACATCGAGCGATTGCTCACCGAGAACCGCATCTTCAAGGAGCGCACAGTCGATATCGGCGTGGTAACCGCTGAGCAAGCCGCGGATTGGGGGTTCTCCGGACCGATGCTGCGCGGCTCGAACGTCGCCTGGGATCTCCGCCGCGCCCAGCCTTACGATGCTTACGACAAAATGGAGTTCGACGTTCCGATTGGGCGCAACGGGGATTCCTACGATCGCTATCTCGTTCGCATCGAGGAGATGCGTCAGTCGGTGCGTATCATCAAACAGGCGATCGCGCAGATGCCTGCCGGACCGGTGAAGGTCGACGACCGCAAGGTGGCGCCGCCGCCACGGGCCGAAATGAAGCACTCGATGGAAGCGCTGATCCATCACTTCAAATTGTATACCGAGGGCTACCACGTGCCGGCGGGCGAGACTTACACGGCGGTAGAGGCGCCGAAGGGCGAATTTGGCGTCTATCTCGTTTCCGACGGGACCAACCGCCCGTACCGTTGCAAAATCAGAGCGCCGGGCTTTGCCTTTCTGCAGGCCACCGATTTCATGACGCGCGGCCATATGCTGGCCGACGTCGTCGCGATCATCGGCTCGATGGACATCGTCTTTGGCGAGGTCGACCGATGAGCACCCCGGTCGATGGCGCAACTCCATTCGAGCAGCCCGAAAGCTTCGAATTCACCCCCGAAAACCTCGAACAGGCAAAAGCCCACATCGCGAAATATCCGCCGGGCCGACAGGCGAGTGCGGTCCTCCCGCTGCTGTGGATCGCGCAGTATCAGAACGGCGGATGGCTGCCGAGAGCGGCGATGGACTACGTCGCCGAACTCCTCGCAATGGCGCCGATCCGCGTGTACGAGGTTGCAACCTTTTACACGATGTTCAACCTGCGGCCGGTCGGGCGATATCTATTGCAGGCCTGCACAACGACCCCTTGCTGGCTGCGCGGCTCCGACGCCGTGGTCGAGGCCTGCGAACGCAAGTTCGGGATCGGCATGGGTGGCACCACGCCTGACGGTCTTTTCACACTGGTCGAGGTCGAGTGCCTCGGTGGTTGCGTCAACGCCCCGATCTTGCAGGTCAACGACGATTTCTACGAGGATTTGGATGGCCCGACGACCGAAACGCTGCTCGATGCATTGCGCGACGGGAAGCCGCCGCCACCGGGTTCAGTAATCGGTCGGCACGGTTCGGAGCCGGTGACCGGCCTTACAACCTTGACGGGGTCTGCCGGGGGCCAGGAATAAGAGGAAGCGAATGCTGGCCGACAAGGATCGCATTTTCACCAACCTCTATGGCCTAGACGATTGGCAGCTCGCGGGTGCCAGGCGACGCGGCGATTGGGACGGCACCAAGGAGCTGATCCTCAAGGGACGCGACTGGATCGTCGAGCAGGTCAAGGAATCCGGGTTGCGCGGCCGCGGCGGCGCCGGCTTTCCGACCGGGTTGAAATGGTCGTTCATGCCGAAAGAGAGCGACCGTCCGACTTATCTCTGCGTCAATGCCGATGAAAGCGAGCCGGGCACCTGCAAGGACCGCGACATCCTGCGCAACGAGCCGCACAAGCTGGTGGAGGGATGCCTGCTCGCCTCGGCGGGGATGGGTGTCCACGATTGCTACATCTATATCCGCGGCGAGTTCTATAACGAGGCACAGCGTCTGCAAGCTGCGATCGATGAGGCCTATGAGGCCCGTCTGATCGGCAAGGACGCCTGCGGCTCCGGCTATCGATTCGATCTCTACCTGCATCGCGGGGCAGGTGCATATATCTGCGGTGAGGAGACCGGCCTGCTCGAGAGCCTCGAGGGGCGCAAGGGCCAGCCTCGGCTGAAGCCGCCCTTTCCGGCCCAGGTCGGGCTCTATGGCTGCCCGAGCACCGTCAACAATGTCGAAACGATCGCGGTGGTTCCAGAGATTCTGCGGCGCGGAGCGGCGTGGTTTGCCGGTATCGGTCGGCCCCGAAACACGGGCACCAAAATCTATTGCCTCTCCGGCCACGTGAACGCGCCGTGCAATGTCGAAGAGGCGATGAGCATACCGCTGCGCGAATTGATCGAACGCCATGCCGGCGGAGTGCGCGGCGGTTGGGACAACCTGCTCGCAATCATTCCCGGCGGTTCATCGGTACCGGTCATACCGAAATCGATCTGCGACACGGTGCTGATGGATTTCGACAGCCTCGTCGCCGTCAAGAGTGCACTCGGCACGGCAGCGGTCATCGTGATGGACCAGTCGACCGATATCGTAAAGGCGATCGCGCGGCTGTCGAAATTTTACAAGCATGAGAGCTGCGGCCAGTGCACGCCGTGCCGCGAGGGTTTGGGCTGGGTATGGCGGGTCATGGAACGCATGGTTGAGGGCAACGCCTCGGTAGCAGAGGTGGACATGCTGCTCGACGTTTCCTACGAGATCGAGGGTCATACGATCTGCGCGCTGGCCGACGGCGCCGCGTGGCCGGTGCAGGGGCTGATCCGGCACTTCCGCCCGGAGATGACGCGACGGATCGCCGAATATCGCCAATCCGCGGCGCGGCAGAGGCAGGCGGCCTGACAATGCCAAAGCTGACGATCGACGGGCACGAGGTCGAGGTGCCGGCGGGCACCACAATCTTTCAGGCCTGCGAGCACGCCGGGATCGAGGTCGCGCATTTCTGCTACCACGAGCGTCTGGCGATCGCCGGCAATTGCCGAATGTGTCTGGTCGACGTGGAGAAGTCGCCAAAGCCGATAGCCTCTTGTGCCATGCCGGTGGCAGACGGGATGGTGGTCCATACGAAATCGGCGAAGGCGGTCAAGGCGCAAAAGGCGGTGATGGAGTTCCTGCTGATCAATCATCCGCTCGATTGTCCGATCTGCGACCAGGGGGGCGAGTGCGATCTGCAGGACCAGGCGATGGCCTACGGTTTCGACCGCAGCCGGTTTGAGGAGAACAAGCGCGCCGTCCCCCACAAGGATTTCGGCCCGTTGGTCGAGACCAGCATGAACCGCTGCATCCATTGTACGCGGTGCATCCGGTTTTTGACCGAGATCGCCGGGGTCGAGGAGCTCGGCGCCACCGGGCGCGGCGAGGATATGGAGATCGGCACTTATATCGAGCGGGCGCTGGGTTCCGAGCTGTCGGCCAACATCATCGATTTGTGCCCGGTGGGCGCGTTGACCTCGAAGCCTTATGCTTTCGTCGCCAGGCCTTGGGAGCTGCAGAAAGCCGAGTCCGTCGATGTACTCGATGCGGTCGGCAGCAACATCCGGATCGATTCCCGCGGATCGCAAGTACTACGGGTGCTGCCTCGCCTCAACGAGGCGGTGAATGAAGAGTGGATTTCCGACAAGACCCGTTTCGCGATCGACGGGTTAGTCCGCCAGCGGCTTGATCGTCCCTACATCCGCCGCGACGGCCACCTGCGCGAGGCCGACTGGCGTGAGGCTCTCGATCTCGTCGCGGATCGGCTGAAGGTGGTCCCGGGCGAGCGGATCGCCGCGATTGCCGGCGATCTGTGCGACGCCGAGTCGATGTTCGCGCTGAAAGAGCTCCTGACCGGGCTTGGAGCAACGAGCCTGGACTGTCGCCAAGACGGAGCCAAGCTCGACGCGCGCTGCCGCGCCGGTTACCTGTTCAACACGACAATTGCCGGTATCGAAAATGCGGATGTGTGCCTGCTCGTCGGCACCAACCCGCGTTGGGAAGCGGCGCTCGTCAACGCGCGCATGCGCAAGCGGTATCTGCGCGGCGGCTTCCGGGTAGCCGCGATCGGCCCCGCGCTCGACCTGACGTTTCCGGTAGAGATGCTCGGCAATGACGGTAATACGCTGAACGTGCTGGCAGACGGCGAGCATCCCTGGGCGGCAGTGCTGCGCAATGCCAAGAACCCGATGATTGTGGTTGGGCAGGGTGCGCTCGCGCGGCCGGATGGCGCCCGGGTTCTAGGTGCGACCAGGCGTATCGCGGAAAGCTGCGGCCTTGTTCGCGACGACTGGAACGGGTTCAATGTTCTGCACAGCGCCGCGGCTCGGGTTGGTGGCCTCGATCTCGGGTTCGTGCCGGGACCGGGCGGGCGCGATGTGAACGGCATTGTCGCCGGATGCAAATCCGGTGATATCGAGGTTCTCTACCTTCTCGGCGCCGACGAGATCGACACGAGCGACCTCGGATCGGCCTTTGTGATCTATCAGGGGCATCACGGCGACCGCGGCGCGAGGCGCGCCGATGTCGTCCTTCCGGGAGCCGCCTACACCGAGAAGGACGGCACTTACCCCAATACCGAGGGTCGCGTGCAGTTGGCGCGCCGAGCGGTGTTCCCGCTCGGAGAAGCGCGCGAAGACTGGAAGATCCTGCGGGCGCTGTCGGGCACCATCGGTCGCCCGCTCCCATTCGATACATTGCGCGAGCTGCGCCGCCGGATGTGGCATGCGCATCCGGTGCTGGCCGAGGTGGATTTGGTGACGCGCGGCTCGTGGCAGGCCGTCGGCGAGGCGGGGCCGGTCGCCCCGGGTCCGTTCGAATATCCGATCAAGGATTTTTACCGGACCGATCCGATCAGCCGCGCAAGCGAGACCATGGCACAGTGCAGCGAGCTCTTCGTGGCACGGCGGTACGGAGACCCGGCGCGGACGGGTACCTATGGCTAGCTTCTGGACCGGCTATGCCTGGCCGACCGTGATAACCGCGGCCGAAGTCATTGCGGTCGTGGTGCCGCTACTGCTGGCCATCGCCATGCTCACCTATGCCGAGCGAAAAGTGCTGGCGTTTTCTCAGCTGCGCAAGGGCCCGAACGTGGTCGGCCCCTTCGGACTTCTGCAGCCCTTCGCAGACGGGCTGAAGCTGCTGGTGAAGGAGACCATCGTTCCGAGCGGTGCGAACCGGGTGGTGTTCATCATCGCACCGCTCCTGAGTTTCACGCTGAGCCTCGTCGCATGGGCGGTCATCCCCTTCGATGCCGGGGTGGTTATCGCCAATATAAACGTCGGGATCCTTTACATCTTCGCGATCAGCTCTCTTGGCGTGTACGGTATCATCCTGGCCGGTTGGGCATCGAATTCCCGTTACGCCTTTCTCGGCGCCCTGCGCTCGGCCGCGCAGATGGTCTCGTACGAGGTCGCGATCGGTTTTGTCCTCGTCACGGTGCTGCTATGCGCCGGCTCGCTCAACCTTAGTGAGATCGTCGAGGCACAGCGCCATATTTGGTTTGCCGTCCCGCTCTTGCCGATGTTCGTGATTTTCTTCATCTCGGCGCTGGCCGAGACAGGACGGGCGCCCTTTGATCTGCCGGAGGGCGAGACCGAGATCGTCGCGGGATACTTTGTCGAATATTCGTCGATGGCATTTGCGCTGTTCTATCTCGGCGAATACGGCAATATGATCCTGATGAGCGCGATGACGAGCCTGCTCTTTCTCGGCGGTTGGCTCGCACCATTCGGCATCCCGCCCTTCACCTGGGTGCCCGGTCCGATCTGGTTCGCACTAAAGATTGCCCTTGTGCTGTTCTGCTTTTTGTGGGTGCGTACCACCTTCCCGCGCTTCCGCTATGACCAGCTGATGCGGCTCGGCTGGAAGGTATTTCTGCCGTTTTCGCTCTTGTGGCTGGTGCTGACCGCCGGTGTGCTGACCGCGGCAGGATGGCTGCCCCAGCATTGAAGGATTGATCGATGCAACTTCTCGAACGCGGCGCCCGCAGCCTGTTGTTGACCGAGTTGCTGTCGGGGATGGGATTGACCTTGCGCTACATGTTCAAGCGGCCGGTTACCGTCAACTACCCTTACGAAAAGGGCCCACTGAGCCCGCGTTTTCGCGGCGAGCTCGCACTGCGCCGGTACCCCAACGGTGAGGAACGCTGCATCGCCTGTAAGCTGTGTGAGGCGATCTGCCCGGCACTTGCGATCACGATCGAGGCCGAGCCGCGCGAAGACGGCAGCCGGCGAACCACGCGCTACGACATCGACATGACAAAATGCATCTACTGCGGCTGTTGCCAGGAGGCCTGCCCGGTCGATGCGATCGTCCTAGGGCCAAACTTCGAGTTCGCAACGGAGACCCACGAGGAGCTGCTCTACGACAAGGAGAAGCTGCTAGCGAACGGCGATCGTTGGGAAGCCGAGATCGCCGAGAACTTGGCGCTCGACGCCCCCTACCGATGAGCCGGGTGGATCTGGCGCCGGGAGAGTAGCTGCGGTGATCGTCCAGGCGGTCATGTTCTACGTCTTTGCCACACTGGCGGTGGCCTCCGGGGTGCTGGTCGTCTCGTCCCGCAACCCGGTGCACTCGGTGCTCTTTCTAATCCTGGCCTTTTTTAACGCGGCCGGCCTCTTCGTGCTGATCGGGGCCGAGTTCCTGGCGATGATCCTCGTCATCGTCTATGTCGGTGCCGTTGCTGTTCTGTTTCTCTTTGTCGTGATGATGCTCGATATCGACTTCGCCGACTTGCGCAGCGGGTTTGTGCGCTATCTTCCGGTCGGTGCCCTCGTCGGCTTCATTCTCTTGGCCGAGCTCGTCCTCGTCATCGGCAGCTGGGTTGTCGTCCCCGGCATGCCGAGCCTCCCGGGCGCGTCAGCCGCAGGCGGGGTGGCCCTGACCAACACCCGGGCGCTCGGCGATATTCTCTACACCCGCTATCTCTTCGCGTTTCAGGCAGCAGGGCTGATCTTACTCGTCGCGATGATCGGGGCGATCGTGCTGACCCTGCGCCATCGCGCCGATGTGCGCCGACAATCGATATCGGTCCAGCTCGCCCGCACCCGCGCCCAATCGGTCGAAGTGATCAAACTTCCCGTGGGCAGCGGAAGTCGATAATGGCGATCGGTCTCCCGCATTATTTGACAGTTGGCGCGATCCTGTTCACGCTCGGCGTGTTCGGCATCTTCCTAAACCGCAAGAACGTCATCATCATGCTGATGTCCATCGAGTTGATGCTGCTTGCGGTCAGCATCAATTTCGTCGCCTTCTCGGTCTTTCTGGGCGACCTCATTGGCCAGGCCTTTGCGATGTTTGTGCTGACGGTTGCTGCGGCAGAGGCAGCGATCGGTCTCGCAGTCCTCGTCGTCTACTTCCGCAACCGAGGCACGATCGCGGTCGAGGACATCAACATGATGAAAGGCTGATTGTTTGGCCGTCGCTGTCGTCTTCCTGCCTCTTCTTGCCGCTGTCATCGCCGGCTTCTTTGGACGGGTGATCGGCGATCGCGGCGCGCAGCTGGTCACCTGCGGCGCCCTTTTGCTTTCGGCGGTGCTCGGCATTCTTCTGTTCCGCGACATTCTCGCGAGCGAGGGCCCGCGGGTCATCCCGCTGGCGAGCTGGATCGTCGCCGGGGGGGTCGATGTCACGTGGTCGCTGAGGCTCGACACGTTGAGCGGCGTCATGATCCTCGTCGTGACCATCGTCTCGTCGATGGTCCACGTGTACTCGATCGGCTACATGGCGGACGATCCCTCGATCCCGCGCTTCATGGCCTATCTGAGCCTGTTCACTTTCGCCATGCTGGCATTGGTGACGGCCAACGACTTCGTCCAGCTGTTCTTCGGCTGGGAAGGCGTCGGTCTGATGTCCTATCTACTGATCGGCTTTTGGTACGATCGGCCCTCGGCCAACGCTGCCGCGATAAAGGCCTTCATCGTCAACCGGGTCGGCGATTTCGGTTTCTCGTTGGGTATCTATGCGACGTTCGTCATCTTCGGCAGCCTCGATTTCGGTACCGTGTTCGGGGCGGCGCCGAAGGCCGTCGGTACAACGACGGAATACCTCGGCTGGCAAGTCGATTCCCTGAACCTCGCCTGCATCCTGCTATTCATCGGCGCGATGGGAAAATCGGCGCAAATCCCGCTTCATACTTGGCTGCCCGATGCGATGGAGGGCCCGACGCCGGTTTCCGCCTTGATTCACGCGGCGACGATGGTGACAGCGGGCGTCTTCATGGTCGCCCGCCTCTCCCCGATGTTCGAATACGCATCCACCGCGCTCGGCGTCGTCGGGGTCATCGGAGGGACGACCGCGATCTTCGCCGCGAGCATCGGCATGGCCCAGAACGACATCAAACGCGTCATCGCCTGGTCGACCTGCAGCCAACTGGGCTACATGTTCGCCGCTGCCGCTGTCTCGGCTTACGCCGCCGCAATTTTCCATCTGTTCAGCCACGCCTTCTTCAAAGGCTTGCTGTTCCTTTGCTCCGGTTCGGTCATTCATGCGATGGGGGGCGAGCAGGACATGCGCCGGATGGGTGGTCTCTGGCGAAAAATTCCATGGACCTATGGGACGATGTGGGTCGGCGCTCTGTCGCTGAGCGGCATCACTTTCTTTTCCGGCTACTATTCGAAGGACACGATCCTCGAAGCAGATTGGGCGGCGGGGACGGCGGTAGGCCACTACGCGTGGGTCCTCGCCACGATGGCGGCTTTCATGACTGCCTTCTACATCTCGCGTGTAATGTTCATGACCTTCCACGGCGAGCCGCGCGCCGACGAGGAGACCATGCATCACGTGCATGAGAGCCCCTGGGTGATGCTGATACCGCTGCTCGTCCTCGCGACTGGCGCCGCCGTCTTCGGTTTCTTCGGCTACGATTTCTTTGTCGGCGCCGATCGCGCGAGCTTTTGGAAGACCTCGATCCTGGTCCTGCCACAGTATGATTCACTCGCAAAGATAGAGGAGATTCCGCTTCTCGTCAGGTACCTGCCGCTGATCTTCGGTTTCCTTGGCATCGCCACCGCCTATGTCTTCTACGTCGTCGACAACACGATCCCGGTGCGTCTCGCATCGCGTTTCCGCGCGCTCTACCTGTTCCTGCTCAACAAATGGTATTTCGACGAGCTTTACGATTGGCTGTTTGTCCGGCCAGCCATGTCGATCGGCGACGGGCTGTGGAAATCGGGCGATGGTGCGGTGATCGACGGGCTGGGACCGGACGGGGTAGCCGCCGTCACCCGCGATTTGGCACGCCAGGCGAGCCGGCTGCAGACCGGCTATCTCTACCATTACGCCTTCGCGATGATGATCGGGCTCGTGGCGCTCGTCACCTGGTACCTGCTGCCGCGGTGAGCGCGGGGCGATCGTCGTGAGCCACTCGCCGCTCCTCTCGCTCGTGACCTTTCTGCCGCTAGTCGGTGCCGCATTCATCCTGATGACGCGCGGCGACGAGGCTCTAGTCGCGCGGAACGCCCGCAATATCGCACTTTGGACCTCTCTGATCGATTTTGCTCTGTCGCTGCTGTTGTGGATTCAGTTCGATCCGAATACTGCCGATTTCCAATTCGTCGAGCGGGCGGACTGGGTCACTCTCGGCGGGTTCCAGTTCACCTATCATATGGGAATCGACGGGATTTCGCTGTTCTTTATCCTGCTCTCGACCCTCCTGACATTGCTCTCGATCGTCTCGGCCTGGGAAGTGATCCAGTTCCGGGTCAAGGAATTCATGATTGCCTTCCTTGTCCTCGAGACACTGATGATCGGCCTATTCTGCGCCCTCGATTTCGTTCTCTTCTACATGTTCTTCGAGGGCGTGCTGGTTCCGATGTTCCTGATCATCGGCGTGTGGGGCGGACCAAATCGGATCTACTCGGCCTTCAAATTCTTTCTTTATACCTTTCTCGGCTCAATGTTGATGCTGCTCGCCGTAATAACGGTCTACTTCCAGACCGGAACCACCGACATCGAGGTCGCCCTGACCCATGTCTTTCCTGCCGGCCTGCAGAAATGGCTGTGGCTCGGCTTCTTTGCTTCCTTCGCAGTCAAAGTCCCAATGTGGCCGGTGCACACTTGGCTGCCAGATGCGCATGTCGAAGCGCCGACCGCGGGTTCGGTCATCCTCGCCGGCATTCTCCTGAAGCTGGGTGGATACGGTTTTATTCGCTTTTCGCTGCCGATGTTTCCGCTCGCTTCCAGCTATTTCAGGCCGCTGATCTTTACGCTCAGCGCAATTGCCGTGATCTATACCTCGCTGGTGGCGCTGGCGCAAATCGACATGAAGAAGCTCGTCGCCTATTCCTCGGTTGCCCATATGGGTTTCGTGACGATGGGCACCTTCGCGGTGACGAGCGAGGCGGTCCAAGGCGCGATGATCCAAATGCTGAGCCATGGGCTCGTCTCGGCCGCACTCTTCCTTTGTGTCGGCGTCCTCTATGATCGTCTGCATACGCATGAGATCGCGCGCTTTGGCGGCCTCGCCGACCGGATGCCGGCCTATGCCTTCGTCTTCATGGTCTTCACCCTGGCGGCGGTCGGGCTGCCCGGAACCAGCGGCTTTGTCGGCGAATTTCTGATCCTGCTCGGCACCTTCAGGGTCAGCACGCTCTATTGCACCCTTGCGGCAACCGGGATGTTTCTCGGCGTGGCCTACATGCTCTATCTCTATCGCCGGGTCATCTTCGGCACGATTACTCGAGCCGATCTGCGCGGCATGCTCGATCTGAGTCCACGCGAGAAGGCAGTGTTCGCTCCGTTGCTGGTTCTCGTGCTGTGGATGGGCTTCTATCCCAACTCGTTTCTGCGGCCGATCCAAGCCTCAGTCGATCATCTCGTGCAGCAAGTGCATACGGCCACCGATGCCGCGGGTCTGCGCCGCGCGAGCCTCCCTTAAGTGATGCCCAGTCTCGCTCTACCGGATTTCTTGCCGGCGTTGCCTGAGATGGTCCTCGCCGCCGGCGCGATGGCGCTGCTGATCCTCGGGGCGTGGCGCGGCGAAGGCTCGACGCGGCTCGTCTCGTGGCTCGCGATCGGCGTCCTGCTCCTCGTTCTGCTGATCACCGAGCTGGGCGGCGGCGAGCGGCGCGTCGGGTTTTACGGGATGTTCGTCACCGACGCGTTCGCGCTGTTCACCAAGGCCCTGGTGCTGGTCGGCTCGGCCGTCACGATCCTGATTAGTATGCGTTACGACGAGGAGCAAGGTATCGCACGATTTGAGTTCCCGGTCCTTGTCCTGCTGGCGAGCACCGGGATGATGGTGATGATCTCGGCCAACGACCTGATCACCCTTTATGTCGGCCTCGAGCTGCAGAACCTGGCGCTCTATGTCGTCGCTGCCTTCAATCGCGATTCGGTGCGGTCGACCGAGGCTGGGCTCAAATATTTTGTGCTCGGCGCGCTGTCCTCCGGCATGCTGCTCTACGGCGCGTCGCTGATCTACGGCTTTGCCGATACAACCGCCTTCGACGATCTGACCAAGTTGCTGGCCGGCGCCGCCCCGGCCGAGACCGGGATCTTGATTGGTCTCGTCTTCGTCGTCGTCGGGCTCGCCTTCAAGGTCTCGGCCGTGCCCTTCCACATGTGGACGCCTGATGTCTACGAGGGTGCGCCGACCCCAGTCAGCGCATTCTTTGCCGTTGCGCCCAAGCTGGCGGCGCTCGCTCTGTTCATCCGCTTCATGATCGCGCCGTTCGGTCCGTTGATCGACGAGTGGCGCCAGGTCATCGTCTTTCTGTCGATCGCCTCGATGGTGCTCGGCGCCGTCGCCGCGATCGCCCAGCAGAACATCAAGCGGCTGATGGCCTACAGCTCGATCAGTCATGTTGGGTATGCGCTGATCGGTCTTGCCGCCGGCACGGCCGATGGTATTCGCGGCGTCCTGGTCTATCTGGCGATCTATCTGGTCATGACCGTGGGAACCTGGACGGTGATCCTGTGCATGCGTCAACGGGGGCGCATGCTCGAGGGGATCTCCGACCTGGCGGGGCTGTCGCAATCGCAGCCTGGACTCGCCCTGGCTTTGGCGATTTTCATGTTCGCCCTGAGCGGGATCCCGCCGACCGCGGGGTTTTTCGCCAAGTTCTACGTGTTCCTTGCGGCGATCAATGCACAGCTTACTGGGCTCGCCGTGATCGGCGTCGTCACCAGCGTAGTCTCGGCTTTTTATTATCTTCGGGTCGTCAAGGTCATGTATTTCGACGAGCCCGTCGGCGCCTTCGACCGCCCGATCACGGCCGAGCTCAAAGGTGTGTTGTTCGTCACCGCGGTCGTCACTTTGTTCTTCTTCCTGTTCCCCGGACCGATCATCGGTGGCGCGGAGGCCGCAGCCTCCGCGCTCTTTGCCGGATGACCCTGCTGCTGCCCAAGCTTGCCTCAACCTATCGACTGGTCCGCTATGAAACGGTCGGCAGCACCAACGACGAGGCAAAGCGGCTTGCGCGCGACGCTGCGCAAGAAGGGACATTGGTGTGGGCGCGCGAGCAGACTGCCGGTCGCGGGCGACATGGACATGTCTGGGTCTCGCCGCCCGGCAATCTGTACGCTTCGCTGCTCCTGCGCCCCAGCTGCCCCGTAGATCAGGCGGCGCAGCTCGGCTTTGTCGCGGCATTGGGCGTCGGCGATGCGCTCGCCGCGATCTTCTCACGGCTCGAGGGGCTGACCTACAAATGGCCAAACGACGTTCTGGTCGGCGGCCGCAAGCTCGCTGGAATCCTGCTCGAATCGGAGTTGGGCGAGGGCGAGGTACTGCGGTTTGTCGTCGTCGGCGTCGGCATCAATCTCGCCTCTTCACCGGGAAATGCCGAGTTTCCAGCCACGTCGATCGTCGAACAGGGCCTGGGCCAAGTCTCACCGGCGCTCGCGCTCGAGGAGTTCGCCCGCCATTTCCAAGCCTGGGTGGGGCGCTGGCACGAAGAGGGCTTCGCGCCGATACGCAAGGCTTGGCGTGCGCGCGCCGCCGCGCTCGGTGAGCCGATCCGGGTCCGATTGGAGCCCGCCACCTTGCACGGCCGGTTCATCGACATAGATCAGCACGGCGCGCTCCTGTTGGAAAGCGCGGGAGAACTCCGGCGCGTCGCCGCTGGCGAAGTCTTCCCGGTCACTCGCTGATGAGGCGCGATGCTCCTCGCAATCAACGCCAATAACACCAACACGGTGTTTTCCGTGTGGGAGGGCGATCGGCTCAAGGGCGCTTGGCGAGCCGCCACCGACGCCCGGCGCACTGCCGACGAATATGTAGTGTGGCTCGACCATATGCTGGCGCTGGAAGACCTGATGCGACAGCAGCTCACTGGCACCGTCATCGCCAGCGTCGTACCCGAGGCCAATTTCAACCTGCGGAGGCTTTGCCGCCATTATTGCGGCAGCGAGCCTCTGATGGTCGGCGAGGTCGGCGTCGAGCTTGGCACCCGCGCCGTCGTCGACCGGCCGGATGAGGTCGGCGCCGACCGGCTGTGCAACACCGTCGGCGCCCACGACCGCTACGAGACGCCCCTTGTCGTCGTCGATTTCGGCACGACGACCAATTTCGACGTCGTCGACGCCGAGGGCAACTATCGCGGCGGCATCATCGCGCCGGGGATCAACCTGTCGAACCAGGCGCTGCATCTCGCCGCTGCCAAATTGCCGAGCGTCCCGATCCAGCGGCCCGAGAGGGTGATCGGCACGAGCACTGTCGCCTGCATGCAATCGGGCATCTTCTGGGGCTATGTTGGCCTCATCGACGGGCTCGTCGAACGCGTCAAGCGCGAGTTTGGCGCGCCGATGGGCGTCGTCGCCACTGGCGGTCTGGCCCCTCTCTTCGACGGGGCGACGTCGGTCATCGACCGCATCGACCCTGATCTCACCCTATGGGGGCTCCGCCTGATCTACCGGCAAAACACCAATAAATGAAAGATCTGCCCTACCCATCGGGTGCTCGTTCGGCAGACGCTGACACGAACGCGCTGTTCTTTGTGTCGCTCGGCGGCGCGGGCGAGATTGGCATGAACCTGAACCTCTACGGTTATGCAGGCGACTGGCTCATTCTCGACTGCGGCGTCACCTTCGGCGACGATTCGCAGCCGGGGCTCGAGGTCGTCATGCCTGATCCCGCCTTCATCGTCGAACGACGCGATCGGCTGCTCGGGATCGTGGCGACGCACGCGCATGAGGACCACATCGGGGCCATTCCCTACTTATGGACTCAGCTGCGTTGCCCGGTCTGGGCGACCCCGTTCACCGCCTCGTTGCTGCGCGCCAAGCTTGTCGAAGCCGGCCTTGCCGACAAGGTCAGGATAAACGTCGTGCCGATGTCTGGCCGGTTCACGATCGGACCATTCGACCTCGAACTGATCACGCTCACTCATTCGATCCCCGAACCCAATGCGGTGGCGCTGCGCACACCAGTCGGGACGGTGCTGCATACCGGTGATTGGAAGTTCGATCCGGACCCGCTGATCGGCTCGACTTCGGACGAAGCGGCTTTGCGCCGACTGGGCGACGACGGCGTCCTGGCAATGATCGGTGACTCGACGAATGCGTTGCGTCCCGGCACCTCCGGCTCGGAGGCGGATCTGCGCCGGTCGCTGATCGATCTCGTCGGCCGCTATGACGCGCGAGTCGCGGTTGCCTGCTTTGCCTCGAACGTCGCACGTCTCGAAACGATCGCGCGGGCCGCCACGGTGCATGGCCGCGAAGTGGCTCTCGTCGGACGGTCGCTGTGGCGGATCGACAAGGCCGCCCGTGAGAACGGCTATCTCGCGGATTTGCCGCGATTTCTAACCGAGGACGAAGCAGGCTACATCCCCCGTGACAAGATCGTGCTGATCTGCACCGGAAGCCAGGGGGAGCCGCGTGCGGCGCTGGCCAGGATCGCCCGCGAGGACCATCCCAACATCGTGCTCGAGACCGGTGATGTCGTGATCTTCTCGTCGCGAATCATTCCCGGGAACGAGAAGGCGATCAACCGGCTGCAGAACGCGCTGGTCCGGCTCGGGATCGAGATCATCACCGAGGAGGACCATTTCGTCCACGTCTCCGGCCATCCCGCGCGCGACGAGCTGGTGCGCATGTACCAGATGGTCCGTCCACGGGTGGCGATCCCGGTTCACGGCGAGGCGCGCCATCTGATCGCCCATGCCCATCTCGCCGAGGAGTGCCAGGTTGAGCAACCGCTCGTCATCCAAAACGGCGACATGGTGCAGCTTACCCCGAGCGGTGCGGCGATCGTTGACGAGGTGCCGGTCGGCCGGCTGGCAAGCGATGGCAAGAGTCTCTTGCCGCTCGGCGGCGCCGCGCTGAAGGACCGGCGTCGCATTATCTTGAATGGCAGCGCGGTCGCCACCCTGGTCGTCGACCGCCAGGGCCGCCTCGCCGCACCACCCGCGATCAGTTTGATCGGTCTGGTCGAAGAGACCGCAGCGAGCGCGGCCCTACCCTTTTTGTCCGATGCTGCCGAATGCGTCCTCGACGATCTCCCGGCCGGGGCACGGCGCGACGACAATGCCGTGCGCGAGGCGGTGCGGCGCGCGTTGCGCCGGCTGATCAACGAGCGCTTCGGCAAGCGGCCGTTGATCGAAATCCATCTCGTTCGGATCTGAGTTGCGGGCCGCTCTCCTCTTTAGGGCCAGAGGCGTTGGCCGAAGCGCCCCTCACCCCAACCCTCTCCCCACAAGCGGGGCGAGGGAGGGACCCTTATAGCGGGAGGGTGAAGGGCAGCGGATGTTGCTGTCCTGCTGATTTTTTACAGCCGGTAAATCGTTTGTTCGCACCTGCGAAATAGGGTAATCTGCTCGCGAATTCTTATATTTAGAATCGCGGCGGTGTCTTGTAGCGCGGCCGCGATTTTTGTTGAAGGCGCAGCTGTTAACCTTCTCGCAGAGTAGCTTTGGCCGTCACCTCCGCACCACCCTCCGCCCCCGATATCACCGCCGTCACAATCGAAGACGAGATGAAGCGCTCGTATCTTGATTACGCGATGAGCGTAATCGTGGCGCGCGCACTCCCCGATGTCCGCGACGGGCTAAAGCCGGTCCATCGCCGCATCCTCTATTCGATGAAGGTCAACGGCAACGAGTGGAACCGCGGTTATCGCAAATCCGCTCGCATAGTCGGCGACGTGATCGGCAAGTACCACCCTCACGGCGAGCTCGCGATCTATGACGCGATGGTGCGGATGGCGCAGGATTTTGCGATGCGCCTGCCGCTGATCGATGGGCAGGGCAATTTCGGCTCGATGGACGGCGATTCGCCCGCTGCCTACCGCTACACCGAGGCTAGGCTCGCCCGCGTCGCCGACGCGCTGCTCGACGATCTCGACAACAACACGGTCGATTTTCAGCCGAATTACGACGAGACCGAACGCGAGCCGAAGGTACTCCCAGCCGGCTTCCCGAACCTGCTGGTCAACGGCGCCCAGGGGATCGCGGTCGGCATGGCGACCAACATCCCGCCGCACAATCTAGGCGAGGTCATCGACGCCTGCTGCGCCTATCTCGACAACCCGGCGATCACCGTCGAAGAATTGATGGGGCATGTCCCGGCGCCCGATTTCCCGACCGGCGGGATCATCATGGGACGCGCCGGGACGCATGCCGCCTACAAGACGGGCCGTGGCGCCGTCATCATGCGCGGCAAGACCCATGTCGAGGAGGTGCGCAAGGATCGCGACGCGATCGTCTGCACCGAGATCCCCTATCAGGTCAACAAGGCGCGGCTGATCGAGCGAATCGCCGAGACCGTGCGCGAGAAACTGATCGAGGGCATATCGGATCTGCGCGACGAGAGCGACCGCGACGGCGTGCGGGTCGTCATCGAATTGAAGCGCGACGCCGAGCCCGACATCGTCCTCAACCAGCTCTACCGCCACACCGCCCTACAGACCAGCTTTGGCGTCAACATGCTGGCACTGAACGGTGGTCGGCCCGAGCTGCTGACGTTGCGCGACGTCATCGCTGCGTTCGTCGCGTTTCGCGAGCAGGTGATAACCCGGCGCACCAGCCACCTCCTCGCCAAGGCGCGGGAACGGGCGCACATCCTGCTCGGGCTGTTGATCGCGGTCGCCAATCTCGACGAGGTCATCGCGCTGATCCGCAATGCGCCCGATCCGGCAACCGCGCGGGCCGGTCTCGTCGGCCGCCCGTGGCCCGCGGCCGATGTCGCCCCGCTGGTGGCGTTGGTCGGCGAACCCGGCCGCGACGTTGCCGGAGACGGCACCTACCGCCTGTCGGACGAGCAGGCACGCGCGATCCTCGATTTGCGGCTGCAGCGTCTGACCGGGCTCGAGCGCGACAAGATTGCCGAAGAGCTGCGCGGCCTGATCAGCGAAATTGCGGGGTATCTCGAGATCCTGGGCTCGCGCGCCCGTCTGATCGAGGTACTGCGTACCGAGCTGTTGGCGATCAAGGAACGGTTTGCGACACCGCGGCGGACCGCGATCGAGGATGTCGAGTTCGAAGCCGATATCGAAGCGCTGATCCAGCGCGAGGCGATGGTCGTGACCGTCAGCCACGCCGGCTACATCAAGCGGGTGCCGCTGTCGACCTATCGCGCGCAACGGCGCGGCGGCCGCGGCCGCGCCGGCATGGCGATCCGCGAGGAGGATTTCCTCAACCAGGTGTTTGTCGCCTCGACGCGTGCGCCGGTGCTGTTTTTTACCTCCTCAGGGCGAGTCTACAAGCTCAAGGTCCACCGTCTGCCGGCTGGCACCCCGCAATCGCGGGGCCGGCCGATGATCAATCTGCTGCCCAACTTGTCCGCCGGCGAAACGATATCGACGGTGATGCCGTTGCCCGAAGACGAGGAGAGTTGGGGTGATCTCGCCGTCGTGTTCGCTACGGCCAACGGCTACGTCAGGCGGAACGCACTCTCCGACTTCGGCAACGTCATGGCGAACGGCAAGATCGCGATGAAATTCGAGGGCGAGGACGCCGATGACCGGCTGATCGCGGTCGCCACTTGCACCGATGCCAATGACGTGCTGCTCGCCACCCGCAACGGCAAATCAATCCGTTTCCCGGTCAGCGATGTGCGCGTCTTCGCCGGCCGTTCCTCGGTCGGCGTCCGGGGTATTCGCCTGCTAAACGGCGACGAGATCATATCGCTCTCGATCCTGCGCCACGAGGAGATCGCCCCCGATGTGCGCAACGCCTATCTGAGCCTCGCAGCGAGGAGGCGGCGACAAACGGATGAGGAGAGCGAGACCGCCGTCGAGGTGCCGTTCGAACCCGAGGAGACCGAAGGCGAACCGGCCGGCGACGAAGGCTCGATCACGGAGGAGATCTACGCCGACCTCGCGCAGCGCGAGGAATTTGTGCTGAGCGTGACCGAGAAGGGCTTCGGGGTCAGGAGCTCGGCCTACGACTACCGCATCACCGGGCGTGGCGGACAGGGCATCGACAACATGGATCTGAGCCGGCGCCGTGATGCGATCGTCGCCGTCTTCCCGGTCGGGCACAACGACCAGGTCATGCTGGTGACCGACGGCGGGATGGTGATCCGTTGCCCGGTCGACGACATCCGCATCGCCCGCCGGCGCAGCCAAGGGGTGGTGATCTTCAAAGTCGGTGACGGCGAGCGGGTCGTCTCGGTGGCGCGGCTTCCCGAAGTCTCGGAGGAGAACGGAGAGGCCAATGGATCAGACGATTCCGCAGAAAACCAACAAACCCACGAGGGGGACACATGACCCAGCCGCGGATCGGGATCTATCCCGGCACCTTCGACCCGATCACCAACGGACACGCCGACATTATCCGGCGAGCGATCAAGATCGTCGACCGGCTGGTTATCGGTGTTGCGCGCAATGACGGAAAGGGACCGCTCTTCGCGACCGACGAACGGGTCGAGATCGTCCGCGACGAGGTAGCCCATCTCGAAAACGGCAACGCCGAACGCATCCAGGTGTGCGCCTTCGATTCCTTGCTGGTGAACTTCGCTCAATCGGCCGGGGCGACGATGGTCATCCGAGGGCTGCGCGCGGTTTCCGATTTCGAGTACGAGTTCCAGATGGCCGGCATGAACGCCCGGCTCAACCCTGAGATCGAGACGGTGTTTCTGATGGCCTCGGACCGCTACCAGTTCATCTCGTCGCGTTTCGTCAAGGAGATCGGCGCACTCGGCGGCGACGTCTCGCATTTCGTCAGCCCGCGGGTCGCCATTCGGTTGCTCGATCGTTTTGCCAACGGCCGGACCAAACCGCGCCGCCGAGCCGCCGCTGCGGACTAGCGTTGTTGTTTTCCCGTGGGCCTTCGCCGGTGTGGCGAGGCTTTTCGAAAACTTGGCTGTCACGAATTCGTTACGCTATAACGTCGCGACACCGGTGCTTTCGCGTAGCAGCAGGCCGAGCGTGACGCCTCAGCAAGTCGAAATCGTCCTCGCACGCGCGCAGCGGATCTGCACGCTCCGCGGCGCGCGAATGACGCCCGTCCGGCGGCGGGTTCTTGAGCTGATCCTGCAAGCCGACCAGCCGACAAAAGCCTACCTGCTGCTCGCGAAACTCGAGCAAGAGCGCGGCAGGCTCGGTCCGCCCACCGTTTACCGCGCGCTCGATTTTCCACTCGCCAACAAGCTGATCCACAAGGTCGAAACCTCCAATGCGTTTGTCGCGTGCGGCGATACGGAGCGCGCGCATCAGAGCCAATTCGTGATCTGCGACGACTGCGGTGCGACCGAAGAGATCCAGGACGACGAGATCGTGGCAAGCTTGCGCCGGCTCGGCGAAAGGCGGGGTTTTGCCGTTAGGCGGGAGGTGATCGAGGCCCGCGGGCTATGTCCTGCGTGCCGCACCGGGCAGCGGCAAGCATGATCGTGGGGCCGAGCGTTCGTACTCTCCGGGGCTTTCTGCACCGGGGTCTGCTCGAGCAGAGCGTCGCCGAGCGGCTGGCCCGGGCGGCAATTGCCGCAGGCTTGCTCTGGCTAGCGATCTGGTGGGCATTGTCATGAGCATCCCCGCGGAGACCGCCGTCGTCCTGCGAGATCTCACCTTGACTTATGAACGCCACCCCGCGGTCCATCACTTGAGCGGGGCACTGGCGCGCGGCTCGCTGACCGCCATTGTCGGCCCCAACGGAGCCGGAAAGAGCACACTCTTGAAAGGGATCGTCGGCCAGATGCGGCCAGCGGAAGGAGTGATCGAACGGGCCGATCTCGGCCGCGGAGGTATTGCTTATCTGCCGCAGCACGCCGAGATCGAAAGACGGTTTCCGATCTCCGTCATCGATACCGTGCTGCTCGGGCATTGGCGGAAGATCGGCTGGGCAGCAGCTGCGAGCGAGCCCATGCGCGAGGCGGCGCGCAAGGCGCTCGCCGCGGTCGGTCTCGACGGGTTCGAGCGCCGGCCGATCGAAACTCTATCCGTCGGCCAGTTCCAGCGTGTCCTCTTCGCCCGCCTGATCGTTCAAGACGCCGAGCTGATCCTGCTCGATGAGCCGTTCGCCTCGGTCGATTGGCGGACCAGCGAGGACCTCCTCCTGTTGGTGGAGAGTTGGCACCGGGAACGTCGGACCGTCGCCGCCGTCCTCCACGACCTCGACCAAGTCCGCGCACATTTCCCCGACACTTTGCTGATCGCTCGGGAGTGCGTCGCGTGGGGAGCGACGCCAGAGGTGGTGACGTCGCCTAACCTGTTGCGCGCGCGCCATATGTCCGAAGCCTGGTCGGCCGAGGCGGAGGATTGCCGGCGCGTCCCTGCGTAACGGCCCGATCGGGAATGAAGCAATTAAGCCTTTGTTTCCGCAGACTTATGCCGCCACGGCGACGCAAATGCATGAGTAAACGAGAGACAGAGCCTATTTCCGGTCGAAGCGGGGGCTGTCAGGTTGGCCCGCCGAAGAACGCCCGATAAACCGCCAAAATGATCACGGCGCCGACAATGGCGCCGATAAACCCGGCACCTTGACCCGGCCTGTACCAGCCTATGTGTTGGCCGAGCCAGGTGGCGACAATCGCGCCGACAATGCCAAGCAAGGTCGTCACGATGAACCCGTGCGGTCCGGGCACGAACCACTTGGCGATCGCACCCGCCAGGAACCCGATGATGATGGCCCACAGCCAGTGCATCAAGTCAGCCCCAGATCTCGCGGGCGGTGTCGACGACGAGCCGCAGCTTGGCCTTCTGCTCTTCGATCGTCAGCGCGTTGCCGTCGACGGTCGACGAGAACCCGCATTGCGGGCTGAGGCACAGCTGTTCCAACGGCAAGTATTTTGCTGCCTCGTCGATCCGGCGCTTCAGCTCGTCCTTGCTTTCGAGCGCGGGTCGCTTGCTGGTGACGAGACCCAAGACCACGCGCTTGTGCCCTCGCGGCACGAACCGCAATGGCTCGAAGCCGCCGGAGCGCGAATCGTCGTATTCGAGGAAGAAGCCGTCGACCTTAAGCTCGCCGAACAAAGCCTCGGCGACATGGTCGTAACCGCCTTCGGCCACCCAGGACGAGCGGAAATTGCCGCGGCACATATGCGTGCACACCGTCATGCCAGGGGGCTTGTCGGCGAGCGCCTGGTTGATCAGGCGGATGTTTGTCAGGTGCTGCTTGTCACCGTCGCCGCCGATGCTGGTCACATAGGCGCGTTGCGCCGGGTCGTTGAGATAGGCCAGGCTCGTGTCGTCGAGCTGTAGATAGGTGCAGCCGAGTGCCGCGAGGCCGGCAATCTCCGTCCTGTAGACCTCGGCGAGGTCGTGCCAGAAGCCATCCATCTCAGGATAGGCGGCTTGGTCGATGACCGCCCGGCCGCCGCGGTAATGCAGCATCGAGGGCGATGGGATGGTCAGCTTAGGCACGGTTTCGGCCGGCGCGACCGATTTCAGATAGGCGAAGTCCTCGGCGAAAATCGTCTTGTCGAGGGTCAGCCGGCGGCCGATGCGAAACGCTCCGAGTGCGGCCTCGACCGGCCCCGCCTCGTTCTTGAACTGGATGCGCAGAGTGCGGTCGGTCTTGGCCACCCCGCCGATCTGGTAGAGGAAGTCCATGTGCCAGGAGCCGCGGCGGAATTCGCCGTCGGTCACCCCTCCGAGGCCGATCTCCTGCTGCATCGCGACGGCGTCGCTAATCGCCCCGTCCTCGACCCGGCGCAGCTCTGCCGCGGAAAGCCGGCCGGCCCGATGCTCCTCGCGCGCCCGCAGCAATTCCGGCGGACGCAGCAGGCTGCCGACATGATCGGCACGAAACGGTGGGCCAGACATATCGCGCATCATCACCTCCCCATTTCTGGTGGCGGACTGTAATCCAGCCCTTTTACGTCATTGCGTCCGGGGGAAGTAGTCTCGCCTGGAATCCGAACCTGACTAATGGTGCGAACCTGACCCTCGATACCGGGCCTGAACCACCGAGATTGCTTCCCCCCGGAACGGCCCGCCAGGGCCGGCCGTCCGGGGGTCGCAATGACACCGCAAATGGCTGTCATTGCGAGGAGCCCCCGGGTCGGCGCCATGCGCCGCCCGAGGACAGGCTCACGACGGTTGCCGTAATCGTTGCACATGCCCAAGGTCCAACACGGCCATCCCTATCCTGCTATATGAAGACGAACAGTTTCTGCTCGAGGATGTCATGCCGGAGAAAGCCCTAGACCTGTTCGAGATCATGGCGACGACCCGATCGATGCGGCGCTTGAAACCAGACCCCGTGCCGCCCGAGTTGATCCGAAAAATCCTGGAGGCGGGCGTGTCCGCGCCGTCCGGCGGCAACATGCAGCGCTGGCGGTTCCTCGTCATCCGGGACCCGATGGTCAAGCAGACGGTCGGGTCCTACTACAAGCGGGCCTGGGACGAGGTGGTCAGCCCCCGATATCGAGCGGGCGAACCGGCTCCCGGAACGAGCCCGGAGCGGTTCACGCGGATGCTCGATGCGGCCCAATATCTGGCCGACCATATCCATGAAGCCCCGGTCTGGATTGTCCCGTGCATGGAGGGAGCAAACCCGAGCCGTACCGCCGGCTCGTCGATCTATCCGGCCGTCCAGAACATGCTGCTGGCGGCGCGTGCGCTCGGTCTCGGTGCGACCTTGACGACGCTGTATCTGACCTTCGAGAAGGAGGTCGAGGCCGCTCTCGGGTTACCGGCCGACGTGCGCTCCTATGCACTTTTGCCGATCGGCTACCCCATGGGCCGCTTCGGGGCGGTTCGCCGTGTTTCTGTTACCGATATCGTCTACGAGGACCGCTGGGGTCAGCCGTACCAGGACCAGTAGCGGCCACGTTAAGAGGAGATCGCGATGAAACTTCCCCAAACCGGCGGCTGCCAATGCGGCAAGATTCGCTACGAGATCACCGAAGCTCCGCGGTTGGTCTACACGTGCCACTGCACCGATTGCCAGCGCCTGACGAGCAGCGCCTTCTCCTTGGGGCTCGTCGTGGCGGATACCGCCTTTCATCGCAGCGGAATCGAGCCGCGACCACTCCAGCGCACCGCAGAAAGTGGGCGAACCAACACCCGGTTAGTATGTCCGGAGTGCGGCTGCTGGGTTTGCGGCATGCCGAGGGATGGCGTGGTCCGCGTGCGTGCGGGCACGCTCGACGATACCTCCTGGTTGCGACCGACAAGGCATATCTGGACCCGGAGCAAACAGCCCTGGATTACGCTCCCGGAGGGCGATGAAATTTTCGAGGCGCAATCGGCCACCTAGTGCTGGGACGCAGTCGTAGGATTCACCAGGCGACGGCGTACCAATTCCTACAAACCGCAAAAATCTTGTCACACCGGCGAAGCCTGCCCCTGGCAGGGAACAGGGGGTCGGTGCCCATCCCAAGGATAGATCCCGGCTTTCGAGGGTGTGAAGAAATTGGCCGTGGAGCGCGAGCAAGCGCTGCATCGGCGTCGTTGCGTGCTTCGAGACGCGGCCCCCTTCGAGACCACTGGCCGGCTGCCACAGCGCTGCTGACGCCAGGCTGCGATGTTGCCGAGCCCTATCTCGAGGTGATGCGGCTGGCGCAAATCGCCGGCTGCAGCGAAGGTCGCCGAAGACGACTCGCAATATTGCCGCTCATTGCACACCTCCGCGATGGCGCCGGCCCCCGACGCTCAGAAGTCTACGAGGGGTTGGAACGAGTTCGCTGCGCGGGGCAAGAGCGCCGGGAATTCCGCGTTAAATCGTTCGCGGTACCAGATCTCGAAGGTCTCGAGTGCTTCAAGGATGGCTGAAGCCTCCGGTTGCGCAGCGGCCTCGCCGTGGACGTCGGCATATATCAGGACCGCCACGCGGCCGAGCCGCTCGCGTATTTCGTCAAAGGCGCCGTCATCCTCCGACCAACCGGCGGCCGCAAGGATGCACGCAGTCTGTGCGGCGACGCAGGCGGCGCCTTCCGCTACCGGCCGAGCCGCCTCCACCATCTCCTTGACCAGGTGGTAACGCCGATAAGCGCGTGTCCGCTCCGCGGCCATCGCCTCGAGCCGGTGTTGTGTCTGCGAACGGAACTCCGTCTCCGCACGCCCGCACACCTCCGCGACGGCGTACAGCTTATCGAGATAGGCAAGGGGCATCGAATATCGCCAACCGGTCCTCCCTGACCTTACGCAGGTCACCGTCTCGAACGGTCATTCCCGCCACCGGAACCTTCTCACGCAGATCGCGGCCGGTGATCTCGACGTTGCCATCATCGGTCAATTGCCGGTGGCGCACTTTCCGTTCCACGATCAGCTCGAACCGCGTCCGCTGGAGATGGAAGGCTTCCATGCACTTCTCGGGTGTCGGCGACTGATCGAGGAGCTGCTGAAAGACCCGCCGGGCGATCCGCACGGTGCCTTCGTACTGGCCGAGGATGACGCTGAACTCGACGCCGTCCCGGTCATCGTTCCAGGCCGCATCTTCGGGAAATGTGAAAAACATTGCGGACCCCCGGGGAAAGAAGGCATGTTGTTCCTTTATCATTCTATCATGCCGGCGTGTGCCGAGCAACGGCGGAGGTCGACGGGATGGCCGTGCAAGGAGAGCGGGTTGCGGGCGGGTCCGTTCTGATCATCGGCATCGACGGAATTCGGTACGCGGTGCGCCGGTAGGGCGCGGGAGTTAGCGCGTGAGCCCGCCATCGGCGGCTACGAGGCTGCGGCCGAAGCAAAGTGGAAACTCGACCTTGGGCCTTGATTGCCCCCTTGCCGCGCGCTACTGACCGCGGGTGGTCTGATCTCGCCCCATCGGCAGAACGTGAATGCATTTGTCCATACCTCTGCGTGGGCTTTCAGACCAGCTTCTCGATCTGGCACGGATAGCAGCGGTGCGACGCAGCGCCGCTGACCGGGTCAGCCGCCTCGACGCCGATCGCCAGGTTGATGTTGGCGCCATCGGGATCGAGCGCACCGTAGCCGGGCAGGTCCAGTTCGGGGCAGGCCTGCCACCAGCCGTGCCGCGTCGCGACGATGCCGTCCGCCAATGTCGTATTTAGCTGCGCTCGCGCTCGCACCCGGCCGTGCGGCGTCGTGATCGCGAGCCAGTCGCCCCCTCCGATGCCGCGGGCGGCAGCGGTCCCTGGGCTGAGCTCGGCGACCGGGTCGGGCTCCAGTCGGCGCAGTCGGGCTAGGTTGCGGTGCTGGCTGTGGCAATAGAGCGGCGTCTTCGCCGAGGTTAAGGTCAGCGGAAAGCCGGCCGCCTCGGCGAATGGCGCGCGGAACTCGGGCAATGGCGGTTCACCGATCGTCGGCAACACAGTAGAAAAAATCTCGATTTTGCCGGACGGCGTGGCGAAGCCGGTATCGCGGTATTTCTGGTAGGCGGTTTTGAGCGGCACGCGGACACCGCGCGGATTGGCTCGCAATACCTCCAGGCTGAGGCCGCTCGGGGCCAAGCGATAATCGAGCGCCGCCTCGACATCGCCGCGCCAGAAATGCTTACCGAGGCCGAGACGGACCGCCAGATCGAAGACGATGTCGATATCCGCACGCGCCTCGCCGCGCGGCGCAACCACGGCCGGACGGAACTGCACCAGTTCGCAGGCGTCCTGATCCAGGTCGAAGCCGACGCGCAACCCCTCACGCTCCCAGGCGCTGGCGACCGGCAAGACGATGTCGGCATAGGCGGCGGTCGGGGTCAAGTAAAGGTCGCTCTGGACATGAAATTCGAGACGGCGCAGTGCCTCGGCGCCGCGCGCCGCATCGGCGTGCGACAGCAGCAGATTGATGCCTAAGCCGACCAGCGCGCGAACCCGATAAGGCTGCGCCTCGATTACGGCGCGGTATAGATCATCGGACAGAATCCAGCCGGATTTGCCCAGACCAAGCGGGCGTTCGGCCAGACCGAGCGCCTTCTGCCATTGCGCCCCCTTGCGCAATTCGCTGCCCGAGACGTCGTTGACCGGCACCTGCGCCAATTGGACATTGCCACCCGGCATGTCGATGCTGCCGGTCAACGCGTGCAGGATAGCGATCGCCCGGTCGGTCTGGGTCGCATTGCTTTGCTGCTCGAGCCCAGTCCAGGTGTAATGCGCCACTGGGCGATGCTGCCATAGCAATCGCGCCGCCGCGCGGATTGCATCGGCGCCGACACCGGACAGCTGGCTGGCCGTTTCCGGCGACATCGCGCGGCATCGCGCGGTATAGAGCGCGAAGGCCGGCCGACAGGCGATCGGTCCATCGCGGCCGGCGACCGCGAACGAGCCGGAGAGCGCGAGCCGGATCGGCGGCATGTCGTATTCGCGAGCTGCCGGGTCGTAACGCAGCGCGGTTCCACGCCCCTCGTCCCAGGCGATAAAGCCCTCGCCATTGCCGTCGGTTAACGCCTCGGCACGCAACAACGTGCCGTCATTCTCGCGCACCAGGAACGGGCCGTTCGTCCATTGCCGCACGAACTCGATGTCGAACCAGCCCTCGTCGATCATGACCCCGGCGATCGCCAGCGCGACTGCTGCGTCTGTGCCGGGGCGCACCTGGAGCCAGCAATCGGCCTTTACCGCAAAGCCGATATGCCGCGGATCGACGACGATGAGCTTGCCGCCGCGGCCACGCGCCTCGGCGACTCTGGTTGCCGCTGCGAGTAGCGACGTGCTCGGATTATGCCCCCACAGCAGGATGCAGCCGGCCTGGGCGTAATCGGGCATGCCGATGCCGGCGCCGGTGGTGAAGGCGCGGGCAAACTGGCGGTGCCATGCGCAGATCTCCATCGAGTTGCAATTGTTCGGCGAGCCGAAGACGTTGATCAGCCGGTCGACCCAGGGCTGCGCGTCGGAAAGCGCGGTCCCGGAGCTTGTGGTGACGCCGAAGGCAACCGCTTCGGGACCGCTCTCGGCGGCGATGCGGCGCAGCGCCGTCGCAGTCTCGTCGAGCGCCTCGTCCCAGGAGATTTGTTGCCAGCCGGGGTCTGGGTCGCCCTTTGGCCGGGTGCGGCGCACGGGATGGAGCAGCCGGTCGGACGCTTCGATCAGCGCCGGCGAGGCGCGCCCCTTGGCGCACAGCGCCTTGCCGGTCGGGTGCGATGGGTCCGGCTCGATCGCCACAAGGCGTCCGTCCTCGACAACCGCCTCGCAGCCGCAGCGCGAGGCGCAGAGTGGGCAGAATGCTGGAATGCGGCGACGGGTGCTCTCGGACATCGACACCTCAACCCTGATTGGAGCAACGCTTTCAGCTGTATTCCACGGATTTCGGGCTGCTATGCGCAGAATCACTCCGCCGAGCTTCTCGGACAAGGCTGAATCGCCTCAGCATGCGCGGCAGGTCGACCTCGCCGCGATCGGCCTGCGCGCAAAGTGATCGCGATTACGCGCGTACCCACGCAAGGCGGGCTCGTCAATCCGGCGGCCGTTCGACACCTATCTTGAGCTCGGCAAAGCCATGCCGAGGTTCGGCTACGGCTATCTTCTGTGGCTGCTTCCAGGCGCGCGGCGGCAGTTCGCGCTCGTCGGTGCCAATGGCCAGCGCATCTGTGTCGATCCAACCTCAAAGCTGATCCTGGGCAGACGGCTGTCAATAATGCCGATGAAGTCTGGCGACTATGGTCTGCACTGGTCGAGCAGTTCGGCTAGGGTAGCGTTCGGCTTTCGGCTTGCACAGCGGCGGGCCACGCCGCCCAGGGCGGTTCGGTATCCCGGCTACCTCAATGCAAAGGGGTCGGATGCGGTCAAAACGGCGGCGGCCCGACGATCTCCCAGCGATGACGCCGATACGCGGCTCTGACGTCTTCGGACGCAAATGACTCATACGAGCGCTGCAGCCGCTGCGACTCCTCGAAAAACCCGCCCGCCCCGGCCGGGGTATAAAGGAACAGCACCCGCGCCGTCTCGGCGCCCGAGTTTTTCCAGGCATGAGCGAGCCCGCGCGGCATGAAGGCGCAGGCGCCCGGACCGCCAACCGTGACCTCGTCGCCGATCTTGAAGGTGATCTCGCCGGCGAGGACATAGGCCACCTCGTCGCTGTCGTGGTGCAAGTGATAGGTCGTCTCAGTACCGGAGGGCGCAGTTTCCTCAAACATCATTACGCTCTCGCCGGTCTCCCCACCCAAAAGTTTGAGCGCCGACGATCGACCCGCTGCCATCTCCCACACCCGTCCTTGACCGGGCGGTATTACAAAACCTCGTGCCTCCATCGTTCGATCCTCCGGTTGCGATTCAAAACGGGATGTCGTCGTCGAGGTCGTTGACCGGGGTATTGGCGCGAGCCGGAGCGGGCGAGCCATCTGCCCGCCCCTCGTCGTCAAAGCCGCCGCCATAACCCTCGTCATAGTTGTCATAGTCGCCTTCGACCGGCGGCCCGCCGGCCGTGGCGAGCACGTCTGGCCAACGTTGCACCGCCTTTCACCGTGTTATGAGCCTCTGGCTTCCTTGCACGGATTCACCCAGCGCAGACCGCTAAATCGGGCGAAATCCGTATCGGTTGAATACAAAATATACCCCCGCTCCATTGCGAGGACCGCCAAGTGGGCATCCGTGGTCAGGTTGCCGGCGGTCCCAAGACGCTCGAGTTCAGCCCGAAGCCTGGCAAAGTGTGTATTCGACGGCTGCGCAATATGAACATGCGGCAACGTCAGCCAAGCCTGGAGCTGCTCCATTACATGCTGAACCGCGAGCGGGTGCGCTACCACTCTGCGGTTGGTCGTGATCCGCACAAAACCGAGCATCGCCGCCCAAGCGAGGCCAATGCCTTCGGTCCCCGAGAGACAGGCGTCCCACCACGGCCTAGCCCTGTCATGAAGCGCGGAATCAGCGTTGTGCGCGTGAACGAGAACGTTTACGTCGGGCAGAATCATGGACTTTTTCCGCGAAGGCCTCCGCCTCCAGCTCATCCGCGAGCTGCCCGAGTTTGTCGAGATCGATACCCGGCCTGAATCCGAACGAATGGGAAATCGTCTTCAGCGTGGGATGGATTCGGGTCGCGGTGTCCTCATGCATGCCGGCACGAATAGTTCGATTCACCGCTTCCTTAAAGGGGATGCCGAGTTCCCGAGCGCGCTGTTTCAACAATCCCGCGAGATCATCGTCAAGCGTCAGAGTCGTGCGCATTCCCGCATCATCTGTGCCTCTAGTTTTGATGTCAAGGCATCAACATTTATGGGTTTCCCGAATCGAAAATGGGCGGGCTGCCGACTAGCCCAATAAGTTGTCCGACAGCAAACGCGATAGCTCTTCTGAAGAGCTACACATCTTTCACTCACCTGGGCGGAGCGGTAGCGGCCGTCGCCGCACCCGGCGCCTCCATCGGCTTGTCGACGGGCAAAAACGGGATCGGCGCACCGGCATAGATCGCTACCGGCAATTTACCGTCCCAACGTTCCGCCTTGCGCAGGTCGATCAGGATCGGGTTGCTTTTCAGCGCATCGGCCTGTGCACGGATTGCCGTCGCCTGAGCTTCGCCCTGCAATCCGATGGCTTTGGCTTCCGCCTGCGCCTGCAATAGCCGCGCGTCGGCGGCGCCTTTAGCCTGCTCGCGCACTGCATTGGCGTCGCCTTCTGCCTTGATCCTGGCGGTCTCGGCCTGCTTCTGCGCCTGCTGGCGCTGGTACTCGACCGACTCGATATTAGCCTTTTGCACTGCGGCGTTATTGACCGCCTGGCGGAAGGCGTCAGTGTACTGCATGTCGGTCAACTGGAAATCGGTGATCTCGACCCCCAGCACCTTGACGTCGTGATCCAAGGTCGTCTTGATCGCGTTGCGCAATTCGCCGCGCTTCTCGGCGACCGACTGGACATTGACCTAGCCCATCGCCGCTTTCAGCCGGTCGACGGTCATCGCCGCGAGCCGGCTTTCGTAGTCGCGATTATTGGTAAAGATGTAGGCGACTTGATCCGCCGGCACCCGGTAGAAGACAGTATAGACGACGTCGACTTCCTGATTGTCGATCGTGTAGGTGTTGACCCCCTTCTCCGGAGACATCGCGCGGATATCGGTGCGGTAGGCTTGCGTGCCATCGATAAACGGTATTTTGAAATGCAGTCCCGGCCCGGCGACATACCGAAACTCGCCAAACCGGTTGACGACCGTCAGCTCGTTTTGTCCGACCGTGAAAAAGCTCGAAGAAACCAGGATCGCGAGCAGGAGCGCCGCGCCGATCATCCCGGCAAACTTCACATCACTACGCATGATCGCCTCCCCGATTGTTTCCCGCGCGCGCGGTTCTACTTATTTCTGTATGGTACCAGGCTGATTCGTGAAAGTACACCGCTGGCATTACCAGCGCGACGCCACCCGGGCCGGAAGCAAAGCACTTATTGATGAACATCTCCTTTACCTTACCCCGCGCAAGCTCGGGCTCAGCTTGGTTTTATTGGTTCCCCGCAGGGGGATATGAAATAGCGCGCCGCCCGGCCTTGGGGGGCGCACAGCGACGAAGCAGCAATGATGCATATTGCGCTGGACGTGCCGTTGCCTAAGTCGCAGATGCCCGGCTCGTAGGGTGTCAGGTCCAGCGTCGTACTCCGCCGCCTGTCATGCCGCCGTCGATCACGAGTTCTGCGCCGGTCACGTAGCTGGACGCGTCCGATGCGAGGAACAAGACGCCATTGGCGATGTCCTGTGCCTGCCCCACCCGGCCGAGCGGGACCCCCGATTTGGACACTTCGTTCGGGTCGATCGGCGTGTTGCGGCCCGCGGAACTCGAGATCTTTGTCCAGATCGGCGTATCGATGACTCCGGGATGGACCGTGTTGACCCGGATCCCGTCCCCTTCGGCCGCGCACTCCATGGCGGCGGCTTTGGCTCGACGTGCAGCACTTCATGAGGACGCTCGGCATCACGACGCCGGCCGAGCTGCGCCAGGCCGACCACAAGGCGGTGATCGCGTGGGAGCGCTATATGCGCGAGACCGAGCACGCGGCGGCGTCGACGATCCGCCGGCGGCTCGCAGCGCTCTCCTCTTTATACAAGCACCTGGTCCGCCACGATCATGCCGCGCGCAACCCGGTCGGCGAGGTTGAGCGGCCGGCAATCAATCGCGACGAAGGCTCGACCCTCGCCTTTTCGAAGACGCAGGCGCGCAAGGTGCTCGACGCGCCGGCCGAGGACACGGTCGCAGGCCTGCGCGACCGGGCGATCCTCTCCGTCGGCTTGCAGGTCGGCTTGCGGCGCGCCGAGATCGCGGCGCTCAAGGTCGGCGATTTGCACCAGAACCGCGGCTATGACTCCTTGCGCGTCATGCGCAAAGGCGGCCCGCGCGACGCGCTCGCGATCAATCCCCAAACTGCCGCGCGGCTTCGCGCTTACCTCGAAGCGGCCGGGCACGGTGCCGACGTCGACGGGCCCCTGTTCCGGCCGCTCAAGCACAACGGCAAGCGCCAGGACGAGCGCCGGGGCATGGACCCGGACGCGATCGATCGCGTGGTGCGCAAGTACGCCGGCGAGCTCGGCCTCGACCGTGGCTACTCGGCCCACTCGATGCGGGCGACATTCATCACGACGGCGCTGGAGAACGGCGCCCAGCTCGAGGACGTGCAGAAGGCCGCCGGGCACCGCGATCCAGGCACCACGAAGCTATATGATCGACGGGGTTACAATCCAGAGAAGGCGGCGAGCTTCTTCGCAACCTATTGAACACATACCGGAGAGCAGCACCTTGCTTCTAACCCGAGAGACATTGCTTGAGCGGCTTCGGCACCACCTACAGGCATCGAGCAACGTTGACATCGCGGTAGCCTGGGCATGTGATTGCGACGCCCTCTCAAGCCTGCTTGCATTTGGAACGAGTGGGGCGCCTCTACGGTCAATCGTTGGGATTTGGGGCAATGCAACTCACCCGAATGCGCTTCATAAGCTTAGCGACTGCGGTCATCTTCGGATTGCCACAAATGCCGAAGGTCTATTTCATCCAAAGTTCTACCTGTTCCATCAGCACGATAGACGGATCGGCTGGATCGGCAGTGCCAACCTGACCCGTCCTGGATTTCAGCAGAACGAAGAGCTTGTCTTTGAATTCGCGGACGAAGATGGGCGAGCACTTGAATGGTTTGAGAAGCTCTGGGGGTCTCTGCCGGCTGATTGTAGTACTACCCTCGCGGATTATGAACGTAACTGGCGGCCGCCTCCACCAGCCCCGCGGACAGTCGCATCGGCCGAGGATAACCGGCGACGTCCGCCAAGGAACGTGTACGAACTGGGCCGTCAACTAACGGATTGGCCCTCTTTCGTGACAGCGATCGGCGAAGCGGATCGATATTGGGGCAGCAGATTGAATCAAAACGAGCCCGTCACAGGCGGCGATTTCGGTTGGCTAAATACTTTAACGCTCGGGCACCCTGTTGTGCGCAAACCAGACTGGATCGATCTAACGCGAGAGGATCACCATTTGATTTTAGGTCGTTCGCCATATGGTTGGCTCGGCAGCATGGGTGCGGCCGGGATCGCCAACAATGTCTTTAGAGAGCCGACCCCCGAAAACTTACGTATTCGAAGGGACATTCGCACCGCGTTAGAGCCCGTCCTCCAGGCCAACGCGACCCAATTCGCCGATGCTGCGTGCGCGTTCGTTGCCGTGGTTGACGGAATTCCGCACTTCTCCGGTGGAATTGCAACGAGGATGCTGGCGCTCGCACGACCGGATCGGGGAATTTCCGTCAACAACGCGTCGCGGCGACGCCTTGCACAACTCACCACCTTGTCTACAAATAGCCTTGCCCTTCCACTAGGGCGCGGAGCACATTCATATCAAGATTTGCTGCGTTGGTTCGAAAACAAGCTCTGGTATTCGTCCCCATCGCCGCAGGGAATTCATGAACACTTGCTCGCCGACAACCGGGCTGCATTGTTTGATGTATTTGTCTATGACTATGAATAATAACCGATAAAGGACATTATCAGATATATAACCAGTAAAGGAAGCCGCATGCTGGGATCAGTCTTAGCGATTTTCGCCGGAGATCGGAGATCTGTTTCGGCCAAGGTCTGGTCTTTTAGGATAGAGATTCTGTCGTCGGCGAGTTAAAATGTTGTGCAAATCGTTTTGCCATGTCCTCCGTCAAACCAAGGTCGAATCTCCGCGGGCAGCGCGGATTTCTTTCCTCTGCGGGAATCTCATATATTTGAAACATGTTCACGTGTAAGTGTTTTTCTATAATATATATTGTCAGCTCTTCCGCGAACCTGAGCATCTGCTCACGGAGGACGGCCATATCACCAACTATCGAAGATGGCTGATTGTCCCCGCGATGCCACGTGGGGCGAAAAATGCCTTCTGGTACTATCTCATAATTCGTCACATGCAGCACGCCTGAGCGGCCCTTCGGATGCTCGACAGCGTTTCGCATCCACACGACCTCGCAAAGCCACGCTTCGTGCAGTCCCAGAAACCTTGTGAGCCGGTCTTCGCGTCCAAAATGGCTAACCGCCCAGCGCTGGATTTTACTGCCGCCCCTCGCTTTGCAGAACTGGCTTGCTTGATCGAATCCGGTTCCGTAAGCCGCGTTGATAACAACCGTGAGATCGCGAATAAAATTTTTGGCTTCGTAAAGAAATGTCTCAGCCGCATGCTGCAGGCCAACAACGGCGGGTATCGTCGCTACCTGGCTATTTTGTGGCGGCTGATGTTCACGTTCGAGCTTATCGCACTCTTCCGTCAATTTCTCCCAGACGTCCCAGCAACGGATCAGGCGCGTAGACGCGTGAAACGAGGCTGAGAAAACGGCCCCGCGGCCGCTCTCTCCCAGCGTAGTGTTTTTTAGAAGTTCGCTGACCTGAACCTGTAGCCTGGCCACCACTGGATGAGAAGTGCCGTGGTCAAGTAACTTCCTAATGACCAATGGCATTCCGGTATAACCATAACCCGGTGAACTGCCCCACTGTCTTTTAGTTACTGCTTCTCTTTGGATCGCGGCTGACGCCTGTGTTCGGGCACCGGTGACGGCACCGGCCGTCGCTCGTGCTCGGTCGTTGTAGGCCGTCGTTTGTGATCCTTTTCCGTCACGAATTGTCCAGTCTTCACGTCCCGGTAAAAATCGTGAAGCTCAACCTTTTTACGCATCGGATTAATTCCTTACTAACCGCAGGCGAGCGCCTTCGGCGCTAGCGATTTCCCCGCATGTAGTTTTGGCCTGCTTCGCATGCAATAGATGTTGATGAGCTTTTCCGCGAAATTGCCTGGCGCGATCTTGTTCGCTTGAACATCGCGGCTGTTACCACGCCACGCCTTGCACAAAAATCGCCGGCGTGACGATCGGGATATCACGAAAGGGATTGAGCACCAGGAGATCGCCGTCGCCGGACACGATCAGGTCAGCATGGCCGCTGACGGCCAGCTCGAGAAATTTGTCGTCGGTGGGAGCGCGGCACGCCGCGATCCGCTCGCTGATCGTCACCGGCTCGGCGGCCGCCATCATCCTCGCCACGCCTTCGCGTAAAGAGAGGATCGTCGCCGCGGCTATGTACGGCCGGCTGAGGACGTTGAGGAGCTGCCGCTCGGTCGCGACGGATTTGAGCAGGCCGTCATGCTGTTCGATCCAGCGGACGACGAGGAACGGCAGGGAATTCTCCTTGAGGGCGGCGCTGACGATGACGTCGGTGTCGACGACCAGCCTCATCCAACACGCGGCTCGACTTCCCTTTGCGCCTGCTTGATGAGCCGGTCGATATCGTCATCGCTCAGCCCGGCGGCGATCACCAGCCGGCGCGATTCCTGCCGCGCCTTCGTCAGCCAGTCGTCCGGTTCGATCATTACCGTGATCGTGCGCTCCTTCGGCACGCCAAGCCGTTTGAGCACGTCGGTAACCTGGCCGGCCGTGGTTTCAAACCTTCGATTTCTTTGTCGGCCATAACGCAGCCTCCGCCTATGCCCTGGAATCTAGGCCGACCAGGCCCTCTGGTCAAACTTCAGGCCGCGCAGCCGGCTTTCGATCACGGACCGGGACCACTGCGCCGAGCGAGGGCGAGAACGCTGGCGGGAACGCCCGTGGTCGCGTCCTGCCGATGGACCGGGGCGAGCTCGACTCAGGTCAAAACGGGATGTCGTCGTCGAGATCGTTGACCGGCGTGCGCGCCCGGGCCGGGGCAGTCGCAGCGGGCGAAGAGGGCTCGTCGCCGAAGCCGCCGCCATAACCCTCGTCATAGCCGCCCTCGACCTGCGGCATCCCGCCGCCGCGGGCGCCCCCGGCACCATCCAGCATCGTCAATTCGCCGCGAAAGCGGTTCAGCACGATCTCGGTCGAGTAGCGCTCCTGGCCGGCGTTGTCGGTCCACTTGCGGGTCTGCAGCGCGCCCTCGAGATAAACCTTCGAGCCCTTCTTCAGGTACTTCTCGGCGATCTCGGCGAGCCGTTCGTTGAAGATCACGACGCGGTGCCATTCCGTGCGCTCCTTGCGCTCGCCGGACACCTTGTCGCGCCAACTCTCCGAGGTCGCGATCGCCAGATTGGCGATACGCGTGCCGTCCTGGGTCGAGCGCAGCTCGGGGTCGCGGCCGAGGTTGCCGATCAGGATCACTTTGTTGACGCTGCCTGCCATGGGGTCACCGCACATTCGTGGTCGTCAGGAGCGCGCATCTTATCAGACGGGCAGAATGTTCCTACTTTATTCTTATCATGGATACCTATCTCACCCCCGTTTTCGATCCGATCAGCGACAGCGAGCCCAACTCCCCGGCGGTTTCGATCTCTCCCGCCTCGGCCGAGGATCTGGTGCTGCTCGACGCCTATTCGCGCGCCGTTATCGGCGCCGTCGACCAAGTCGGACCCGCGGTCCTGCATCTCCAGATCAGCGGTACAAAGGAGGGCTCGGGCGGCGCCGGTTCCGGCGTCGTCTTCACGCCCGATGCCTATGTCCTGACCAACAGCCACGTCGTCAATGGCGCAGCCAAGATCCAAGCCACGTTCCCCGACGGGCGCA
>Ga0209656_10000103_pt1 | contig 53488 bp, 52 predicted proteins | sample BogFormECP12_OM2_FD_188239 | JGI IMG/M metagenome (GOLD analysis project Ga0209656, IMG submission 188239) | Bog forest soil microbial communities from Calvert Island, British Columbia, Canada - ECP12_OM2 (SPAdes) (version 2) | ecosystem: Environmental > Aquatic > Freshwater > Wetlands > Bog ...
TATCGGCCGGGGACATTGGGCAATCGCGGTCTCTCCCCGGAGGAGCTCGCGCGGCCGAGGCCGGGGCTCGTCTACGTCTCGCTGTGCGCCTTCAGTCATAAGCGGCCGTGGACGTCGCGCCGCGGCTTTGGCACGGTGGTGCGGAACGTCAGCGGCATTACGACGCGCCAGGGCGAGCTCTTTCCCGGTGCGAGCCCGGGCCCGCAATTCTACCCGGTTTCGGCGATCGATTACCTGACCGGCTATCTGATGGCATCAGGCGCCATGGTGGCATTGGTACGGCGCGCCCGCGAACGATCGGCTCTAGGTCCGGTCGAAACGCGCAGTTCGTGTTCATGCAAGTTTCATAAATCTCCTTAGAGAGTCTGTCGGAGACGCAAGCATTCGGAGACTTTGACCTACAGGGTCAATGCCACTTTTCAACAGGAACTGCCTAAGACTAGTTAGATTATGTGCGGCAGTTACCGTGATTGTTGGACTCCAATCCGAGTAAATGAAGTTGCCGAGCACGCCGCCTGAAACCCCTCCCTTGACTGAAAAAGTGTAGATGCCGCCGGGTAATGTCGGTCTTGCAGTCCAAGATCCTGACTCAGCACCCCCGGGGTTATCAACTTCACCTTGCTGTAAAGGGAGCCCATTATGGGTCCACCATATCAAAAACTTACCATAATTAATACTGGACTGCCATTTCAAAGTAATACTGTTATCTTGTTTTACCGTTGCCGGTTCCGGATCTATACCTATGATGATGGGGCTAGGATATTGCCCAGTGCTCCCTATTGTCCGTGTGACTAGCGAAGTTGCTATACAGAATGTTTCCCAATACTGACAATCAATTGTATCATCAAGAACTCCTCCCGTCTCATTTCTCGGACACAAGTAAATTGTATAAAACGCCCCAGCTTGTATATGGATAAGACTAGTGTACTGGAACTCTGTTAGGTTCAATTCGACTGTATCTACCACGTCCCCTAGGCCGCTGGGACCGGTACTGGCAGCGTTAACGGCATAAACTTGTACGATATCCGGCTGTACACCAGTCACCTGAAACTCGATTAGGACCGTTGCGTCAGTAGCGGTAATGGGCGGCACCTGCTTCACGCTTAGGAACATGATTTCAAAAGCCACGTGTGCCCTCCTCTTCCCTGTCCCTTCTCTGTTCGCACGGATGAGTGTCAAGCACTATCGGCCGACATTCCCAGAAAGAAAAGGATCCCATCGCGGCTGCCTTGCCTGCTCCGCGCGCGACGGCTAGTGTCGATCACTGGCTTGCCGAGGCGGAGTTTCCGCCCATATATCAGCGTTCGAGGTGATTGTCAATATAGCAATAGAATGATTCGCAATGAGTTCGTTCGAGCCCGCGAAATCGACGCCCGGGTGCCTCCCCTGTTGCCCCCCTGATAGACCGATCCGCCCCCCTGGAGGGCGAAGTCAGACCCCCTGTTCGTTCGAACCGTAAATCGGCTTTTAAGTGTCTGATCGAGATGGCTTTATCGAAGATAACCCAGGCAAACTTCAGCGCCGGAATGATTATTCGCCCTGTTTTCTCGCTTTTACAGGGTTCGGGGATTTTCGGCAGACCCCGCGAGGGGGCGTTCGCCGTGTCTCCGCCGGCCACCCGACCGGCGCTACCGCCGATGTGCCCGGGCAGCCATGAGGAGGAACGGCGGGCGCTGGCGCTCATCCGCCCAATTCGGCTGGGCCGCTATCTGGTCTTCGGTCGGGCCCCACTCTTCAACATGAGAGATCGAGAAGCCGAGCCGAATGAGCATGTTGATGTAGGTCGCGAGCGTCCGATGCTGCTTGATGACACCTTCGGCGAGCCAATTCGTCGAGCGAGGGCCTTCATCCAGGTAGCCCTCGACAGGCCAAATCTTGCGGCCCGCAGCATTGAGCGACCAGTTCGGCTGGGACGGCGCGGTGAAAATCGGATGCTCCACCGAGAAGACCAGGTCACCGTCCGGGACGAGCGAGCGGTATGCTTGGGACATCAGCCCGCTTAAGTTCTCCACATAGTGAAGGGCGAGCGAGCTATAGACCACGTCGAACGACTCCGCGGGCAGCTCGAGCTGCTCCATATCGCCTCTGACGTAGGTAATCGCCAGGTCCCCGTTGGCGGCTCTGCCGCGCGCCAGCATTCTCTCGGAAACATCGATGCCCAAGACGTGAGCGGCGCCTTGCTGGCGGGCCCAGCGGCAGAACCAGCCGAAACCGCAGCCGAGGTCCAGGACGTTACGCCCGCTCAGATCCGGCAGCAGAGCACGCAATGCCGGCCACTCCGGAGCGCCGTCCAAGCCCTCGACCGAGCGGCGCAGTCGGCTGTATCCCGCGAAGAATTCGTCGTCGTCATAGATGTTCTGCGTCATCGCTCATATTTGCTTGGAGCGCGGCGCTCGCAGGCGACTCGGGCAAATGTAGCAAAGATCCGGATGCCGGCTTTGAGAGTGCCGCGGAGGGTGCCGGCAACCTTCGAATGGCCGGCGAGACGGCGGCCGTGCGGCACCGGAAGCTCGAGAATCTTGAGCCGGGCGCGCGCCGCCCGCATCTGCATCTCGAGGTTCCAGCCATAGGTCATCTCGCGCATGCCGATCCGCGCCAACGCATCGGCGCGGATCGCCCGGAAGGCGCACATATCTGTATAGCGCACCCCATAGACGAGGCCGACGGCGGCGCCAATGACACCGCCGGCAAGCGCCTGGTGAACTCCCATGCTTCCCTTCTCGCGTGTCCCGCGAGTGCGCGAGCCGATCACGAAGTCGAACTTGCCGTCCAGGATCGGCTGCACCAGGCTCGGGATCACTTCCGGTCGATCACCGCCGTCGCCATCGAGAAAGACCAGGATCTCCGCCCCATCCTCGACCGCCGCGGCGACACCCCTGGCGCAGGCGCGGCCGTAGCCGCGTTCGCTCTCGACGAGGACTCTGGCGCCCGCGGCCCTGGCTTGGGCAACCGTGCGGTCGCGGCTGCCGCCATCGACGACGACGACCTCGTCCACCCACTCGCGCGGCATCGCGGCAAGAACCGGGCCGATCGCCCCTTCCTCGTCGAGGACCGGGATGATCGCGGCGATCCGGGGCCGCCTCACAAACTCCAACGCACCCCGCACGACGCGCAGGCTTCGGGCGGCGCGTCACTCAACAATGCGCTGCGGAATTCCTGGTAGCGTGGCCCGTTCCAGATCTGGCGCAGGCTCTGCTGCGTCGCATCGCCCAATGTGAACCCGTCATAGCCGCGCATCGAAAAAGGCGCGATGCAGCACGGGATCGCCCTTCCATGGGCGGTGAAATACATCAATGTCCAAGGCCGCCGGCAGAGCGACCAGGGTTGGTCCTCGGTCGAACGCTCAAGGCTCGTGCTGGGCTCTGTGGCGCCCGAGGCATTGAAGGAGACCCCGAGCGTCTCGGCGAGGCGGGCCGCCTCCGCCAGCCGCTTCGGCTCGTTGCTCTCGAGCTTTTCGAACAGAGCCGACTGGGCGCGCGCCAGCCCCTGCCCTTGCGGCATGAACACGAGACGCTGCAGATGGATTTCTGCGACGCCGATCTGATGCGCCAGACGGACGAAAGCCGGCAGCTGATCAATCGTTTCCTTGAGCCCGGTGAGCCACAGCGAGACCAGCGGACGGTCGATTCCTTCGGCGCGCTGCAGGGCGGTAAAGGCCCGCACATTGCGGACGATCCTGGTAAACATGTCTTTCCCGCGCACCGCGAGGAAGGCGCGCGGTTCGGCGGCGTCGAGCGATACGCGCAATTCGTCGAGGCCGGCAGCGATCAATTCCCTGCCCTTGCGCTCGGTCAGCAAGGTGCCATTGGTGTTGAACAAGACGTAAGCACCGCGCTCTTTTAGATAGCCGATCATGCGCGGCAGGGCCTTGACCATCATTGGCTCTCCGACGCCGTGCAACACGACCCGGGCGATGCGCGGAACCTGGTCGACGATGCGGGTGAACAGCTCCCAGCTCATGTCGGCCGGCGGCTCGAGATCCTCAAAGGTGCGCGGGCAAGTCTCGCACAACAGATTGCAGCGATTGGTGGTCTCGAGATAGAGGCAGACCGGCTCCTGCTCTGCGATCGGTCCGCGTTCGGCGCCGACGGCTTCGAAGTAGCGGCGTGGATCGGGGTTAGCTCGAGCGTCGGCGGCCATGTTGTTCTCCGTGCCTTGTGGCACAAACGGATCTCCGGGCGATGTCGACGCACCCCGTTAAGCGTCGGCCATAATGCCGGTCACTACGGGGTTACGCACAACCACAAGCCGGACGAAATACCAGCCATAGCGGGGTGAAGAAAAGGTCGGCTCACACCGCGCCATGAGCGGCGAAGAAACTCTCGACGGCACGCACGAGACCGCGAGCGAGCTTCTGCTGATAGGTGCGCCGCTGCAGCAGGCGCTCCTCGGCAGGATTGGACAGGCAGCCGAGCTCGACGAGCGCCGAGGGGACGTCCTGAGCGGTCAGCACGGCGAAATCGGCGGAGCGCTGCGGGCGATCGAGCAACGCTACCTCGCGCCCGAGCTCGACCACGATCTTGTGGGCGAGCAAGAGGGACAGGTTGCTGGTCTGCCGCCTTGTCAAGTCCAACAGGATATTCCCGACATCCCGCGGCTGCCGCGACAGATTGATGCCGCCGACCAGATCGGCTCGGTTCTCGCTGCTGGCGAGCGCCGCGGCTTCCCGGTCCGACGCCTGCGAGGACTGCGTGAACACCGACAGTCCGCGCATTTCCGTGTCCGGCAGCGCATCGGCGTGGATCGACAGGAACAGGTCCGCCTTCCACGCATGGGCGCGCGCGACTCGCTCCCGCAGCGGAAGAAATTCGTCGGTGCTTCGGGTCAGCACGACTCGGTAGTTGCGCCGCGCTGCGAGCTCACGCGCGAACTCCCACGCCATGGCCAGGACAATGTCCTTTTCATAAATGCCGTTCGGGCTGATCGCTCCAGGGTCGACTCCGCCATGACCCGGATCGACGACGACCGTCGGAACGCGTCGCACCGGCTTTCCTCTTCCCGCCGGCTGGGCCGATGCCGGTTCAAATCGCCACCCGGCGACAGCACAAAAAGCAAGGCCGCGCAGCACCCGCCGCCGCCCGCAACTCCTGTCCCGCATGCCCCACCCCTGTGGCAGTCCTCGTCGCCAAACAGGACCGCCATTCGATTAGCCATCTTACCGGAAAACCGCCTGTGCTGCAGATGCAGAAGCAGGGATTACTCGCGGCCGCGACGATCGTCGTTCAAACGCCGTAGCGGCAAGGGCTCGGGAAGTTGATCATGCACAAAGAGCCGGCGCAAACGGTTCGTGATCCGCCGAGCAGCGCCGCGAATCGGTCGCCCGACCGCGAGGCGAAGGATTTCGACAGCGAAGGTCTTGCCGGGCGCACGGCGCAGGCTGGTCATGCCTGATCGCCGGAAGTCGGCAACCCAGACATCGACCTGGCGCTCCGACACGCCGAACGCAGCCGCGGCTTTGGCGCTAGTCCACCCATCCACGAGAACGCGCTGGACGATCAGCGCTCGCCGCGCCGCCGTGATTGTGCGATCTGGAGCGTAAGCATTGTTCATGCGCCGCTAACGCTCGTAGCCGCTGAATAATTCCAGGGTGATCAGCCGGTAACGTCAATGACGGTCCGCCCGCGCACCTCGCCCTTCAGGATCTGCGGCGCCAAGTCCGGCAAGGCGGAGAGCGGGAGGGTTTGGGTCATCCGTTCGAGCCGGTCGAGCGGCAGGTCCCGGACCAGGCGCTGCCAAGCCTCGATCCGCTCGTCGCGCGGGCACATCACCGAATCGATCCCCAAGAGGCTTACCCCGCGCAACAGGAATGGGATCACCGTGGCCGGCAGCTCACTGCCGCCGGCGAGCCCGCAAGCGGCCACACTCGCGCGGTAGTTCAGCTGGGTCAGTATCGTCGCCAAGGTAGTGCCGCCGACGGCATCCACGGCGCCGGCCCAACGCTCACTGTCGAGCGGTCGCGACGGCTTCGCCGCGAGCGTCGCGCGGTCGATCAGCTCGGCAGCGCCGAGTTCGGTCAAATAGCTGCCCAGCTCCGGCCGGCCGGTCGAAGCAACAACTCGGTGCCCGAGCCGCGACAACAGCGACAGCGCGACACTGCCGACGCCGCCCGCGGCACCGGTGACGAGGACATCGCCCGCGCCGGAACGCAACCCATGGCGCTCGAGGGCTATGACCGCGAGCATCGCCGTAAAGCCAGCGGTGCCGATCGCCATCGCCTGTTGGGCAGTGAGCCCATCCGGCCGGCGCACCAGGAAGGAAGCCCTGACCCGCGCCTTCTCGGCATAGCCGCCCCATTGCATCTCGCCGACCCGCCAGCCGGTCAGGATGACCGGGTCGCCCGGCTCGAACTCGGGCGATTCCGACCGTTCGACAGTCCCGGCGAAATCGACGCCGGGTATGTGCGGGTAGGCGCGCACCAGCCGCCCGAGGCCTTGCAGGATGAGCCCATCCTTGTAGTTCAGGGTCGAGCATTCGACCGCGACGGTGACCTCGCCCGGCGGCAGAAGAGCCTCGTCGACCGCCTCGATCCGAGGAACTACCTTGCCGCCTTCCTGATGCAGCACAAGTGCACGGAACGCGGCCATGCTCAGGCGCGCAGCGGCTCGAGAATGCTGACGAAATTCGCGACCGCGACGCCGCCCATATTCATCACCCCGGCGAGCGAGGCGCCGGGCACCTGGATGCCGCCCGCCTTGCCGGTCACCTGCATCGCCGCCAACACGTGCATCGACACCCCGGTCGCGCCGATCGGGTGCCCCTTCGATTTGAGCCCGCCCGACGGATTGACCGGCAATTTACCGTCCTTCTCGGTCCAGCCTTCAAGGATCGCGCGCGCGCCTTCGCCCTTCGCGGTCAACCCCATGGCCTCGTATTCGATCAGCTCGGCGATCGTGAAGCAGTCATGGGTCTCGACCAGATCGAGATCGTCGAGCCCGAGCCGGGCGTGGGCCAGCGCCCGCTTCCAGGCGAGCGCCGGACCCTCGAAGGCGACGACGTCGCGCCGGCTCATCGGCAGGAAGTCGTTGACCTGCTCCGCGGCGCGGAAGATCACCGCTTTCTTCAGGCTGAGTGCGGTCGCCGTATCGGCGAGCACGACCGCGGCGGCGCCGTCCGACACCAGCGAGCAGTCGGTGCGCTTTAGCGGTCCGGCGACGATCGGGTTCTTGTCCGAGACGGTCCGGCAGAATTCGTAACCGAGATCCTTCTGCATCTGAGCGAGCGGGTTGGCGACGCCATTCTTGTGGTTCTTCGCGGCGATCCGTGCGAGCGCGTCGGATTGGTCGCCGTAGCGCTGGAAATAGCTCTGCGCGATTTTCCCGAAGATGCCGGCGAAGCCGCCTTCGATCGCGTCTTCCTCTTTGCGGTAGCTGGCACCGAGCAGGATGTCGCCGACTTGCGCCCCCGAGACTTCGGACATCTTTTCGACGCCGACGACGAGCGCCAGCCGCGCTCTACCTGCGGCGATCGCGTTGAGGCCCTGATGGATCGCCGCCGAGCCGGTGGCACAAGCGTCTTCGACGCGCGTCGCCGGCTTGAAACGAAAACCTGGGTCGGCCTGGAACACCAGCGAGGCCGGGAATTCCTGGCGCACGAAGCCGCCGTTCATCGTGCCGAGATAGACGGTGTCGATATCGGCGGCCGAGACGCCGGCATCGGCCAGCGCCGCCTGCGTCACCTCGACGATCAGCGCTTCGATATCGCGACCCTCGTGCTTGCCGAATTTGCTGTGCGCCCAACCGACGATGCAACCGCTCATGCCGCCCTCCGAAATGCCGCTCGCGGACCATAGCAACCCCGCGCGCGCCGCTCTATCCTGATATGGGGTGCCCCCCGAGAGAGCGATATGGCGATCAATGTCGACACGATCAGCTTGCGCCGGCCGGACGATTGGCACGTCCATTTGCGCGACGGAGTGATGCTCGCCGCGGTCGTTCCCTTCACTGCGCGGCAATTCGCCCGTGCGATCGTGATGCCGAACCTGCTGCCGCCGATAACCTGTGTGGCGGCGGCGCGAGCCTACCGCGAGCGTATTCTGGCCGCGCGGCCGGCGGGTGAGTCATTCACTCCCCTGATGACTTGCTATCTGACTGATACGACCGATCCGCAAGAAGTCGCGCGGGGCTGGGAGGAAGGAGTGTTTGCCGCGGTCAAGCTGTACCCGGCGCACGCAACGACCAACTCGGCCCTCGGCGTTACCGATTACCATCGGATCTCGCCGGTGCTGGAGCGCATGGCACAGCTCGGCATGCCGCTCCTGATCCATGGCGAGGTGACCGACCCCGATGTCGACGTGTTCGACCGCGAGGCGATGTTCATCGATCGAGTGCTCGACCCGTTGAGGCGCCGGCTCCCCGAATTGCGCATCGTGCTCGAACACATTACCACTGAAGAGGCTGTCGCCTACGCCGAGGCGGCGGATGCGAACCTGGCAGCGACGATCACCGCCCACCATCTCGTGATCAACCGCAACGCCATCTTCGCCGGTGGGATCCGCCCGCATCTCTACTGTCTGCCGATCGCCAAGCGCGAGAGGCATCGGCGGGCATTGCGGCGGGCGGCGACGTCGGGAAATCCCCGGTACTTTCTCGGCACCGACAGCGCGCCGCACCCCCTTTCGGCCAAGGAAACGGCCTGCGGTTGCGCCGGGATCTTCACCGCGCCGTGCGCGCTCGAGACTTACGCCGAGGTCTTCGAAGAAGAGGCTGCCCTCGACCGCCTCGAAGCCTTCGCCGCGCTGAACGGCCCCGAATTCTATCGGCTGCCGATCAATGAAACTTGGACGACATTGCGCCGCGAACCTTTTCCGGTGCCGGAACATATCGGCGTGGGCGAGAAAGCGCTCGTTCCTTTCCGCGGCGGGGAGACATTGCGCTGGCGGCTCGCTGACTAAGCCGCAGTATGGCAGGAGCAGGCGATGAGGACAGGGGCGGAGTACCGGGCAGCCTTGCGTGACGGGAGGCGAGTCTGGGTCATGGGAGAGGGTCTGGTCGAGGATGTGACAACGCATCCGGCGACCCGGGCGATGGTCGACGAATATGTCGCTTGGTACGACCTGCTTCGCGACCCGGCATGGCGTGACATCGCGCTGCGCCCGAACGACGGAACGGCCTGGGCCTATGTCGCGCCGCGGAGCGCCGACGATCTCAGCGGCATGGGACGGTTCTTTTCGACGACGACGTTCTTGAGCGCCGGCAACATCACCCATACCCCGTGCTATGGCCATCTGATCGCGCTCGGTCTCCTCTGCTCGCTGCAGGAGTTCAACATTTCGCCCGAGCAGATCAACCAAGCGGCACGCTATTGCGAGATGATCGCCCGCACCGGGCGATTTTTGACTTTTTGCGGCGGCGCGCCAAACATCGGCACCCGCATGCGAAAGGACCCGCAAGAGCGGGTCGCGCTGAAGATCGTCCGGGAAACCGATGCCGGGATCATCATCCGCGGCAAGATCGGCATGCACACCAGCCCCGCCTATGCCGAGGACCTCTACGTCGGCAGCCTGACCGGCCTCGACATCGGCGAGCATCGCGCCACCTTCATCGTCCCGGTCAATGCGCCGGGCGTTACGACTGTCTGTCGCAAGATCGGGGTGCGCGATCAAAATCGGTTCGTGGCTCCCCTCAGCAACCGCTACGACGAGCTCGACGGTCAAATGTGGCTCGACGACGTTTTCGTCCCATTCGAGCGCGTCTTCTTGCTGGGTCCTTCCCCCGAACCGGTGGTCCGTTGGCTGATCTGGCATCATCTCTACGGCTGGTTGTCGAAGGCAGAGTTCACCCTGGGCCTGGCGCTGGCCCTGACCCACGCGATGGGGCTCGTGCAAAACGACGCAACGGTCGAATACCTGGTCGATCTGGCGATCGAGGTGCAGACGGTGCGGAGCTGCCTGACCGCCACCGAGCGCGATCCGCAATTCACGCAGGACGGCTATTGCGTTCCCAATCACAGCCATCTCTCGGTCGGCGGCATCGCGATATTGAAGGCGCGCCAGCGGATGGCCGAGATCCTGCGCATTCTGCCCGGCTCTTCGCTCGTGGTCGCTCCGTCCGACCGCGACCTCGGTGCATCAGAGATCGCGGCCGGGCTCGAGGAATCATTCGGCGGAGGTGGGTATTCCGCGCTCCAGCGCTCGGCTTTGCTGCAGATGGCCTGGGACCATGTCTCGTCGGCACTCGACGGCCGCGAATCGGCCTTCGAGCTGCATGCCAGCGGCGGCATCCCCGCTTGGCGCGGCCGGCTGCGCCGCAGCTTCGACCGCTACAACGAGCTCGCCAACGCAGTTCTCGGCCAGCTCGACTTGCCGATGCCGGAAATCGACCTCAGCATCATTCGCGAGGTGCCCTGGGCGCCCCGCCGGCCTGTGACGCCGCCGGCGTCAACACCGGTCGGCAAAGCCTGACTTCGCCAGGTTTTTCGACCAAATCATTCTAGATAAGCTCGCGGCACACACACGCGGTATTGGTTATCCGCTACGGGCAGGACCGCGACATCGACCGAATAACAGGCGGCAAGCGTCTCGGCGGTGACGACCTCGGCGGGGGTGCCGATCCGCAGCAATTCACCGCCGACCAGCACTGCAACCCTGTCGGCGCAGGCAAAAGCCTGCTCGGGATGATGGGTCGACAGCAGCACGCTCAGCGCGCGGGTCTCGGCGAGACTGCGAACGGCGTCGAGAACCCGCACCTGGTTCCCGAAATCGAGGCCCGCTGTCGGCTCGTCGAGGACCAGGATCCGCGGTTCCTGCGCCAGGGCGCGTGCGACCAAGGCGAGCTGCCGTTCGCCGCCGCTGACCCGTACCCATTCGCGCGCGGCGAGGTGACCGATGCCGAGGGTGGCAATCGCCTCCTCTGCCGCTTCGCGATCGGCAGCCGACGGCGCGGCAAACGGTCCGCGATGTGCGGTGCGACCCATCAGCACCAGCTCGGCGACCGTAAACGGAAATGTCCCGCCGCTATTCTGCGGCACGTACCCGAATGTCAGGGCTCGTCGTCGCGGATTCCATCCCGCGATAGGCTCACCGTCGACCCGCAGTGTGCCGGCCCGCGGGCGCAGCAGACCGAGGATCGTCTTGAACAAGGTCGATTTGCCTTCGCCGTTGCGCCCGAGCACGCACAGGACTTCACCGGCCCCGACGGTGAGGCTGATACCGTGTCCGACGACGTACCCGGGATAGCCGTAGCTCAGATCCTCAATCGTTAGCCGCGGCGCGCTCACGACCAGGCCGGGCGCCGGCTGAAGGCCAAGAGCCACAAAAACACCGGCGCGTGCCGAGGGCCGCGGTCAGGACGCCGAGCGGCAGCTCCACGGTGCCCAGGGTGCGCGCTACCGTATCGACGGCGAGCAGATAACCGGCGCCGAACAGCACGCTGATCGGCAGCAGCCGCGTGAACGCCGGCCCTACCGTGAGCCGTGCGAGATGCGGTACGACGAGGCCGACCCAGCCGATGATGCCGCTTGACGCGACGGCGGCCGAAGTCATCAACGTCGCCGCAGCAATCACGACGATGCGCAGCATACGAGTGTCAACGCCGAGCGCGGTCGCCTCCTCGTCGCCCAAGGTCATCACGTCGATGCGCCAGCGCAGCAGAGCCAGCGGCACCAATCCGATCGCGACCGCCGGCAAAAGGCTCGTCAGATCGCGCGGGTTGGTCGCGGCCAAGCTGCCGAGCAGCCAGAAGGTGATGGCCGGCAGCTGGTTGTAGGGATCGGCGAGATACTTCAGCAGTCCGACACCCGCGCCGAACAGCGCGCCGATGACGACGCCGGCGAGAACCAGCACCAGTACTGCGTCGCGGCCGCGGATCGCCGTGGCGATAGCATAGACGATGATCACCGCCGCCAGCCCGCCGGCAAAAGATGTGGCCTCTACCGCAAGGACGGATAATGACAGGAAGATGCCCACCACAGCGCCGAAGGCGGCCCCCGCGGAAACGCCGAGGATGTCAGGCGAAACCAGCGGGTTGCGGAACAGCGACTGATAGGCCGCTCCCGAGGCGGCGAGTGCGGCGCCGACGGCGGTCGCCGCGAGTACACGAGGCAGACGAATTTGCAGGATGACGGTTTCGGCGGGCGCCGGCAGCGGCGAGGCTGCGCCGGTGACCTTGGCCACCAGGAATGCGAAAAGGTCTCTTGCCGCGAGCTGGTAAGGCCCGAGGGCGATAGCGACTGCGACCATCAGCAGCAGGGCGAGCGCAGCGCCAATGACGATCGCCCGGTAGCCGAAACCGGCGGAAGGCTCACGCCGGCCGATCGATGAGAAGACCGTCGAGCTGCGCGTCGCTCGGCTCCTGCTGGTAGAAGAGGGCATAAAAGCGCCGGGCCTCGGCCCGAATGTCCTGCGGGAAGGAAGCAGGATAGAGCAGCTTGCCGAGCCATAGGAGCCCGATCAGCCGATTGGGCGCCGGCGGATTGTCGAGCCACGAGAACGGCAGATCGGGCACGAAATGGATCCGCCCGGCCTCGACCGCCTTGACGTCGCGCCACACCGGGTCGGTGCGGATCGTCGCGTAAAAGCGTCGATCAATAGTCAGGATCACTTCGGGCTGCCAGGCCAGGATCTGCTCCGGCGAGACGTCGACGATCGTCCGCGGCGCGGTATCCTTGCCCGCGACGTTGCGGGCGCCGACAAGGTCGACGACCTCGCTGCCGATCGAGCCGGCGACGGCCGTCTCGAGCCCGTGCGGCCCGCGTGCGACGTAAACGCCGGGACGCTTCGCCGGCGGGATCTTTGCCGTCTCTTTCTGAACGTTGGCAAGCACGGCTTCGGCGTAACGGGCGAGCGTCTCAGCGCGGTCCGGAACGCCGAGGACGGCGCCAACGGTACGCAATGTCGTGGCGGTTTCGGCGAGGCGACCGCCGATCAGCACCGCGGGGATATGGGTCTGCTCCTGCACCCGATCGGCGAGCGAGACATAGGTCGCGCTGGTATCGCCGAGATCGAGCACCAGATCGGGCGTCAGCCGCACCACGTTTTCGAGATTGACCGTGTTGCCGCGACCGGTAAGCCGACCGAGTTCGGGGAGGTCGGCATATCGCGCGGGTAGAAAGGGCCGGGCTTCCGGGCTGGGCGCTGAGTTTCATATTGAACTCCTTCGCTGCTGCGGCGGCTCGATCTATCCCATCAGATATCACGTGACCAGCAGGAAACGGCCGAGCGGTATCGGGATCCTGATCCTCGGCGTATTATGCCCTAGGCTGAGCCTGCTAACATCAGCCTCGGGCGCCGGTGAGAGACGGGAATGTGGCCGTAATGCAAACCGAAAACAGTTCGATCCTCGACGAGACGATCGCGATAATCGGCACCATTCTCGGCCCGGAACTCGACGAGATCACGATCGAGAGGGCGGTGGTCGGGCTCTTTTTTACAGGGGTGAAGCTCAGCAACGGGACTGCAGGCACCAGTGCTACGCCGATCAAATCGATTCCTGAGGCGGTATGCTGTCCGAGCTCGGCGATGGCGATGCCGTTTCCCGGCAAATTGCATGGCCGCCGGGCGGCCGACCTGGCGCGTGAAGCTCTCTCCGGTCATGGGATCCGGCGCACCGTCGGGATTGCGACCGTCAACGCCCTCGCCGATCGCTGCTGGCAGCGCCGGCCTCATCCGGATGTGGAGCTGCGTGACGGCGTCGACGCCTTCGACGCGACCGATATCCGCCATGACGACGAGGTCGTGGTGGTCGGCGCCTTTGTCCCCTTCCTGAAGGAGCTGAAACGCCGCGGCCACGCTTTTCTGGTGCTTGAACAAGATCCCGCCACGTTGAAGGCAGACGAGCTGCCGTTTTTCCGTCCGGCCGAACAGGCGGCCGAAATCCTGCCGGATGCCGATGTCGTGCTGATCACCGGCTCGACCCTGGTCAACAATACGCTTGAGCACCTGCTGGCGCTGACCCGGCCCGATGCTCGGGTCACGGTTGTCGGACCGACAGTCGGGATGCTGCCCGACGCCTTTCTCGCCCGCGGTGCCGATGTTCTGGGCTGCGTCAGAATAACGGCGCCCGATGAGTTCCTCGACCTATTGGCCGAGGGCGGATCGGGCTACCATTTCTTCGGCCGCTCGGCGCAGAAGCTGGTGCTCGCGCGCCGGCCCGCGAAAGTTGATTCCAGAGCCGCGTAGCCTCGAGCAGCGGCTTCGGTTGCCTCCGGGTTCCTGTTCCGGTACGGCTCTGCGCGCAAGCGCGTAGAGCGCGGCCTGTCACTCGCAAGCGAGTGACAGGGACGCCCACTTAAAAGCTAATCGCGCGGGTGGTTTGTGGCTCGGGTCGTCTCGAACAGGAACCAGGTCCGGCGTTCCGTCTCGTCGATAAAATTCTCGAGCAGGCTCGTCGTAGCCGAATCGTTATTCTGCGCGACGACCTCGTGTGCGTGGCGCATGTTGGCGGTGAACGCCTGGTTGTCTTCCATTAACTCACGCAGCATATCGACTGCGGGCGACAAACTCCTGGTCGTTATCTCTGATGCGCTGGAGTCTGGCGATATGGCCAATTGATTTCAGGGTGGTTCCGCCGATCTTGCGCACTCTCTCGGCGAGCTCGTCCGTCATCGCAAAAATCTGGTCGCCCTGCTGATCGAGCAACAGATGGTAGTCGCGAAAATGCGGGCCGCTCACATGCCAATGAAAGTTCTTCGTTTTGAGATATAGGGCAAATGCATCGGCGAGGAGCGGGTTCAGAGCAGCCGTGACCGCGCTGACCGCTTCGGCAGACAGATCGGTGGAAGTCCTCAGCATTGCAGACTCCCTTCGGGACATCGAGATGGCACACCTCTGGGATAATTGAAACCGACATCCCGGAGTTGGACGCCGCCGAGCGTTTGTCAAGGCGCACCCCAAGACTTCACCCGGCGCGACGAGGTAGCGATTGCGACCAAGGTCTATGGGCGGCGAATGCGGCTGGGACAAAATGCCGCCGGCGAGGCGATAACGCGATTGTTCGCGCGCCCCGCCGAGTCGACCGGAAGGCCGCCTGTCGCGTGTCGGCGGTTGCGGCAGCGCGGGGCATTCCAAGGCTGCTGTCCCAGTTGGTCATCACCGCGCTCCGATCGTCGGCCACCGAGCTGCGGCATCTCGACGACGCTCTCGCATCTGTGAACGTGAAACTGGCCGCCGGCAAGATTACCTCTCTCGGGGAGCCGTACGCGCCATATGCGGTCGTCGGTTTCGTGTGAGCTCGCTCCAGGAGGCGACGCATGCCGCAAGCACCACCTTTCTTCCGCCCGGCGCTGATTTTTACGGCGCTGCTGCTAGGCGCGGGGCTCGCGTTGCGGGGAGTGCCGTCGGCGGCCGAGAACGCGCGCTCGATCCCGGCGCCGGTGCTCGACGAACCGTCGAACCCGCACGCGATATCGGAGGTCAGTGTCCTCGCCGGCGGCTGCTTCTGGGGCGTCCAGGGCGTGTTCCAACATGTCGAGGGCGTCACCAGCGCCGTCTCCGGATACGCCGGCGGCGCCGCCGACACGGCGCATTACGAGATGGTTGGCACCAACACGACCGGGCACGCGGAATCGGTCCGGGTCACCTTCGACCCCCGCCGCATCAGCTATGGCCGCATTCTGCAGATCTATTTCTCGGTCGCCCACGATCCGACCGAGCTCAACCGCCAGGGCCCGGATGTCGGGACCCAATATCGCTCGGCAATTTTCCCGACCAATCCGGAGCAGGCGCGAATTGCAGAGGCCTATATCGCCCAGCTCAACCCAGCGCACGTGTTCGATGCTGCGATCGTCACCAAGATCGAGTCCGGCCGGAATTTTTATCCGGCCGAGGACTATCATCAGGACTTCCTGACGCGTAATCCAACCTATCCATACATCGTCGCCAACGATTTGCCGAAGATCGAGGCCCTGAAGCGCCTGTTCCCCAACCTCTATCGCGCCACGCCTGTGCTGGTTGCCGCCGCAGCGCCGCGGACCTGAGCGATCCTAGCGCGGCTAGGGCGTTATTCGCTCGGCCCCGCGTTCCGGTTTGAGGTCGATCAGGGGCGTGCCGTCGACGCAGTCGAGTCCCCGCACCTGCAGGGTCGCACCGTCGATCGCCACCAGTTCGACGATCGAGGAGGCAATCGGGTTCGGCCGCACCGGCGAGCGCAAGGCAAAAGTTCCGGTGGTCTGCATTGTGCTGAACGGCGTCTGCAATACCAGATCGCGACGCGCTCCGTGCATCCAGTACAGGACCTGAACGCGCCGGTGACCGGCGAGACCGGTCAATGCCACCCGCCAGCGTTCGTCGACGACGATCGAGCAAATCGGTCCATCGAGGCTGCCGCGCTTCGGGCATTCCTGGCGGGTGCGCCAGGGAGTATGGATCGTACCGATGAAGTAGAGACCGGCATCATTTTGCGGCGGCAGCGCGACCGCAACCTCGCCCTGGCGAAGTTCGCTTTCGGCTTCGGATGATTTTACGGTCATGCCGCAACGATGGCAGGAAAGGTCATGTCCCGTCCAGATGCGCGACCTGGGTACCGTTGACAGGGTAGTCCTCAGCTTGTCAACCTCCAAGAAGCTGTCTGAGAGGATTACGGATCATGCCGATCATCAATCGGGTTGCCGAGTTCCATGCCGAGATGACGCAGTGGCGCCACCAAATCCACGCCCATCCCGAGACCGCTTTCGAAGAGCATAAGACGGCGGAACTGGTCGCCGGGCTCCTCGAATCTTTCGGCGTTTCTGTCCATCGCGGCGTCGCCCGGACCGGGGTCATTGGCACGCTCAAGGGCTCGCTGCCGGGCGATCGTGCGATCGCGCTTCGCGCCGATATGGATGCGTTGCACGTCGAAGAACAAAACGATGTTCCGCATGCCTCACGCCATCCAGGACGCATGCACGCCTGTGGTCACGACGGCCATACCGCAATGCTCCTCGGCGCGGCGAAGCACCTCGCGGAAACCCGCAATTTCGCCGGCACAATTCATTTCATCTTTCAGCCCGCCGAGGAGAATGAGGGCGGCGCCCGGCTGATGGTCCAAGAAGGAGTGCTGGAGCGCTATCCGGTTGAAGCGGTCTATGGCATGCACAATTGGCCGGAGGTGCCGGTCGGTCAGTTTGCGGTCCGGCCAGGACCGATGATGGCCGCATTCGACATTTTCGAGATCACGATCAGCGGCCGCGGCGCACACGCGGCGATGCCGCATCTGGCGATCGATCCGATTGTTGTCGCGGCGCAATTGGTGAACGGGCTGCAAACAATCGCGAGCCGCAATGTAAACCCGTTGGAGAGCGCCGTCGTCAGCATCACTCAGATCCATGGCGGCGACACCTGGAACGTCATTCCCGAGACGGTGGTGCTGCGGGGGACGACCCGCTCTTTCAATCCGGCGGTACGCGATCAGATCGAGCCGGCGATCCGGCGCATCGCCGACGGATCGTGCCGGGCTTGCGGCGCGCAGATGGAGCTCCGCTACGAACGGCGCTACCCGCCTTTGATCAACGCTTCGGCAGAAACCGAAATCGCCGCCGCGACGGCGGCTTCCCTCGTCGGCGAGAGCAATGTCAAGCGCGACCTGCTGCCGAGCATGGCTGCGGAGGATTTCGCTTACTTTCTCGAGCAGAAGCCCGGGGCTTATATCTGGATTGGCAACGGTACCGCCGAAACTGGCGGAATACTCCACAATCCACATTACGATTTTAACGACGAGGTGTTGCCGCTTGGTGCGAGCTATTGGGTGCGGCTCGCCGAGTCGGTGCTGGCGAAGGAGCGCAAGTCAGCCTAATCGACGTAATCCCAGTGGCGGATTGCAGGTCTCGGGCCGCAGCGCCGGTGCAGTATCCCGTTCCCCATGGGCGGTGTCTTCAGCCCAACCTCTAGGCGCCAATAGCGTGTAGGTGGTGGAGGCGGCAACATCGCCGGGTTACGGTGAACTGCGTCTTTGAAAACGCATCTTTCTTTAGCTCCATATTCGGCCGAATATGACGGGTTTCCCGATGAAGGGGATCATGATGATTTGCCGTGTGCGCTTTCCGACGTCACGCGATTTGTTGGTGTTCGTCCTGCTCGCATTGTCGAGCACGGTTTGGAGTATTCCTGCATCGGCACGGGACCAAAAGCTGGTAATTTTCGCCGCGGCCAGTCTCAAAGACGCACTCGACGAGGTGAACGCCGCTTACCAGCACGAACAGGGCCAGGAAACCGCTACCTCCTATGCCGCGAGTTCGACCCTGGCAAAGCAGATCGAGGCCGCAGCACCCGCCGACATTTTCATCTCCGCCGATCTCGACTGGATGGACTACCTGGCGAAGAGGAATTTGATCAAGCTGGAGACACGAGCCAATTTGCTCGGTAATCGCCTGGTGTTGATCGCTCCGGTCGATAGCATCGCCAAGCTCAGCATCGCGCCAAACTTTCCGCTTGCTCAAGCGCTCGGCAACGGCCGGCTCGCCATCGCCGACCCTAACGGCGTGCCGGCCGGAAGGTACGGCAAGGCAGCGCTCGAGACGCTCGGCGTGTGGTCTTCCGTCGCCGACAAGCTGGCGCCGGCCGAAAACGTGCGGGCGACGTTGGCGCTGGTCTCTCGCGGCGAAGCGCCGCTCGGCATCGTGTATCAGACCGACGCCGATTCCGATAAGGCCGTCAAGATCGTCGGCACCTTCTCCCAGGACACCCACCCGCCGATTATCTACCCGATCACGGTGGTGGCGAGTTCGACCAATCCGGCCGCCCTGGGCTATCTCGCCTATCTCAAATCCCCCGCCGCCCGACCGACCTTTGAGAAACATGGGTTCACGGTCCTTCAATAGAGCCGAAACGTGTCGAATGGAGGAGTTGCTACATCTGTCGCCGGAAGAGGCGACCGCGGTGCGCCTGAGCCTGCGCGTCGCCTTCTGGGCCATGACGACGAGCCTGATACCGGGCATTCTCGTAGCTCTCGTATTGGCGCGCGGGCGGTTCTGGGGAAAATCGCTGCTCGACGGTTTGGTTCATCTGCCGCTGGTCATGCCGCCGGTGGTAACCGGTTACGTGCTGTTGTTGCTCCTTGGCCGCCGCGGTCCGCTCGGCCAGTTCCTCGACGAGCACTTCGGCATCGTTTTCGCGTTTCGCTGGACCGGCGCCGCGCTCGCTTGCGCGGTGATGGGTTTCCCGTTGATGGTGCGCGCGATCCGCCTATCGATCGAGGCGGTCGACCGCCGGCTGGAGGATGCCGCGGCCACGCTCGGCGCCGGCCCGATCTGGGTCTTTCTGGTGATTACGCTGCCGCTCGCTCTTCCCGGCGTCATCGCCGGCATGATCCTCTCCTTCGCGCGCAGCATGGGCGAGTTTGGCGCCACGATCACCTTCGTATCCAACATCCCAGGTGAAACCCAGACCCTCCCCTCGTTGATCTATACCCTGACCCAAGTTCCCGGCGGCGACGCGGGCGCCCTCCGCCTAACCTTGATATCGATCGCAATTTCGATGCTGGCGTTGCTGGCTGCCGAATTTCTCGCGCGGCGGCTCGCCCGCATTCTTCCGGGAACGTGATTCTAGCGGGCGATCGTGCGGCGGCGCGGCGCTGTCCCTGCTGCTCGATCCCCTTTGCAAGCCGCCTCGAGCTCGCGCAGGCGCGCTGCCGTGACGGAGTGTGCCTCGGCCTCGATCGCGCGATATTGGTCGATCAATCTCGTTCCGAAGGGCGTCAGCAGGGCACCGCCCCCTTGGCTTCCGCCCGCCCGAGCGGCGATGACCGGCTCGCGGAAGCAATTGTTCATGTCGTCGACCAGGAGCCATGCCCGGCGATACGACATGCCGAGCGCGATGCCGGCTTTGGTGATCGATCCGGTGTCGCGGATTGCCTCCAACAGGCGAATTTTTCCCGGACCGATCGCCCGATCCTCGCCAAGATCAACGCGCAAGGTCAGTCGAGCCGTCGCCACTCGAGTGGCTCCATCCCGCCTCGTTATCGGATGTCTATTGAGGACCGGAATTCGAGCATTCGTCAAATCAACCGTCTCGGCTCTTTCGGGTAGCGTATAAGAAGCGCATGCGATGCTGAGCCCGGCCGCGGCCGCGAGGAGGATTATGGAACCGGTTGTCATGATCGTGGACGACAACGATGACAACCGCTTCACGCTGTCGATGCGGCTCGAAAGCTGCGGCTATTCCAACCTCGTCACCGCCGAGGACGGCCGCGAGGCGCTCGACAAGATGCGCTCGCAGCCGGTCGATCTGGTACTCCTCGACATCATGATGCCCGAGCTCGACGGCTACGGGGTGCTCGCGGAGATGCGCGCCGATGTTGCGCTGCGCGATATCCCGGTGGTGATGATCTCGGCATTGGAGGACACCAACAGCGTGGTGCGCTGCGTCGAGCTCGGCGCCACCGACTATCTGACCAAGCCGTTCAATCCGGTGCTGTTGAAGGCGCGGGTCGACAATTGCATCGAAAAATCGCGTCACCGGGCGCAGGAGGGTGGCCTATCTCGAACGCATCGAAAGCGAGAGGCGGCGCGCCGATGAACTCCTCGCAACCGTCCTGCCGCGACCGATCGTCCGTGCGCTGAAGCGCGACGCCCGGCTGGCACCACAGCGTTACGAGGGCGTGGCGATCCTGTTCTGCGACGTCGTCGGCTTTACCGCCTACTCCGAAAAGAACCCGCCCGAAACGGTACTCGCCGAGCTCGAGATGCTGATCGATCGCTTCGAGGAGATTGCGGCAAAGCACGGGCTCGACAAGATCAAGACAATCGGCGACGCGTTCATGGCGACGGCGAACCTGCTGTCGCTGCTCGATGAGCCGGTGCATGCCGCGGTCGCCTGCCGACATGGTCGCGGCGCCGCAGGCGGTGCGCGCCGACTGGGCGGTGCGGATCGGCATACGGCTCCCTGAACGGCCACTCCGCGAAGTCGGGTTTAAAGCAGCCGCCCGAAGATAGCCGATAATTGAGCGTGTGCCAGCACGGGCTCCCACGCGATTACCGAGGCAGGACTTTGCATCGATATCGATATCAGCGTATATAAAGCCCATGGCGCAGATTGTGATCCGCAACATCGACGCTGCCGTGATCGAGGCGTTGCGCCATCGCGCCGCCGCCTGTGGCACCTCGACGGAGGAACAAGCCCGCCGCGCGCTGGCAAAGGCGGTCGGCCTGGACCGTGAGGCCTCGGCCCACCGGCTCGCCGAGATCCGCCGTATCATCGGCCGCCTCGAAGGGCCCTCGACGCTTGATGATCTTCGTCGCGACCGCGACCGGGATAAGGCATGACGGTCGTCGTCGACGCCAGCATTGCGCTCAAATGGGTGATTGAAGAGGACGGATCGGAAGAGGCCGGAGCGCTCCTCTTGGAAGAAACGCTCGTAGCGCCAGATCTGCTGATGATCGAATGTGCCAACGTTCTCTGGGCGAAGGCAAGGCGCGGGGCGCTCACGCGCGACCTCGCCTGCGCCGCTCTGGCGGCGCTCCAGGCGACCCCTGTCGAGCTATTTCCAGCGGCCGGTTATGTCGCTGCCGCTCAGGCCATAGCCTTTGATCTCGATCAGACCGTCTATGACAGCCTTTACCTCGCGACAGCCTTGGCAGAACGGGCCACGCTGATCACCGCTGACAAAGGCTTTGCCGGGGCGGCCGCACGGCACGGTCTTTATGCGTCTGTGGTAAAGCTTCTGCTCGATTGAGAGCAAAAATTGGTGCGCGACCTGCGCGCCCGGCCACGGCACCGACGCTATTCCGGCGCCGCTCCCGATTTGGAGGGGCCCGCCGCGAAGCGACCGGAGGGTGAAGGTGGGCATCGGCGGCTGCTGTGGATGAACATTTGTGCGCCAGCCGGCAATTGCTTAGGCGTGGGTCGCTCATTTGTCGGAAATATCAAGCAGTACGTATCGACCACTTGGCCGGCCGGCTCTACGGTCCCCGATCTCGACCGCCGCAATAACGGGCGAAGGACCGCCGGAGCTGCTCAGCTCTCGACGAGGCGGATCGCCATCGCCGTGATGTCGTCGGAGCGAGGCGCATCGCCGACAAACTTTGTCACCGCAACGGCGACGGCGGAGACCAAATCCTCGGCACCGCCCGAGGCGTCGCACAACACGGTTGCGAGCCGGTCTTCCGAAAACAGCGCGCCCGCGGCGTCCGCCGCTTCGGTGATGCCATCGCTGTAGAGATAAAGCGCCTCGCCCGGCTCGAGACGGAGTGTCTCCGTCCCGTATACCGCCCGAGGCCTGATGCCGAGCGCCGGTCCCGCGGCGGCGGCAAGGGGCTCCGCACTCCGTCCGCGGATACGATAGGGCGGGCCGTGCCCAGCATTACAGAACCGCAACTCACCTGTCCTCGGCTGCAATATCCCGAGGAACAATGTCACGAACATCATGCCGACATTGTCCTGACACAGCTCGCGGTTGACCCGGCCGAGGATCTCGGCCGGTCCCGGCGGGTCGCCTTCAGGGCCGCGCAACAGGTCGGTCACCACGCGAACCAGATTCTTCGTTCGCGCCATGAAGAGCGCCGCCGGCACTCCCTTGCCCGAGACGTCGCCGACGAGAAAGCACAGCGATCCGTTCGGCGAATCGAAAAAATCATAGAGATCGCCACCGACCTCTCGCGCCGGCTCCATCATTGCGAAGATCTCGACCGGCCGCTCGGCCGTCGGCGGTGGGAAGAAGGAGGGAACCATGCCCAGCTGCAGCTCGCGCGCGGCGTCGAGTTCTTGCTCGATCCGAGCGAGATGCGTCCGAACCTCGTCGCGCAGCCGCTTCTTTTCCAGGCTGGCGCCGACGCGGGCGGTCAGCAGCACGGGGTTGAACGGTTTGGCAAGATAGTCGACTGCCCCGATCTCGATACAGCGCACGACGCTGTCGAGCTCGTTCAACGCCGACACCATGATGACCGGAAGGTTGTGCAGGCGCCCCTCCTGCTTGAGCTGCTCGAGCACGCCATAGCCGTTGAGTCTCGGCATCATCACGTCGAGCAGAACGAGGTCGAATTCCTGGGCCCGCAAGAGTTCCAACGCCTCCTCGCCGTCGCTGGCGGCGGTAATGTCATGGTAGCCCTCGAGTTCCAGCCGCAGGATCAGCGTGTAGCGGTTGTCCTCGTTGTCGTCGACGACGAGGAGCCGGGCGGTCGAATTGGCGCGCTCGGCGATCTGGCCAGCATCTGCCACCAATTGTGCCCCCTTGGATCGCCCTGACGACCGTCGCGTGCTATAATATCCCTGGCGAGGGGGCCTGCAAGGCCGGCTCCGAAACCTGGAATGCGCCAAGCATCGGACAATGAGCGCGGGTCACCGTACGGCCAAAGCCACGGTTCGTATCGGCAACAGCCTCGCCGAGATCGACAGGGTCGTGCTCTGGGTCGAGGCCTTCGGAGCTGAAAAGGGCCTGCCCCAGACAGTGGTCAACGATCTCAACCTCTGTCTCGACGAGATCCTCAACAACACGATTTCCTATGGCTACTCAGACCACGGCCACCATGATATCGTGGTAAATGTTTGGCTCGCGGAGGACATGCTGATCGCCGAGGTGCAAGACGACGGCGTGCCCTTCGATCCGCGGCGGGAGACGCCCACCGACCTGTCGAGCAGGGTGCGCGACCGTAAACTTGGCGGGCTGGGGATTCGCTTCGTCAAAGCGTTGATGGACGAAATAGATTATGCACGTGTAGGTAAATATAACCTTCTAACGTTAAAGAAAAAGATTCCCGACGTAGTTTAATCCGAAAGGCTGACCCGAAATGAATCTCGCAATATCAGGGAGTTATTCGTCATTCCCGCGAAAGCGGGAATCCAGGGCCGTAGCGCCTCAGCGCTTGCCCTGGACCCCCGCTTTCGCGGGGGTGACGTGTAACACGTTGATATCATGGGCGCCATTTTGAGTCAGGCTCTGAACAAGAGGTGGGGAGAATCCTTTGAAATTCTACGAGCAGCACGACGGCGATGTCACGGTCGTAGAGGTCGCGGGTCGCATCGACAGCAATACGGCAAAGGAATTCGGCGATAAGCTGACAGGACTGATCAGATCCGGCCGGACCCGCCTCGTCGTTGATTTCAAGAATATCGTATATATCAGCAGTGCCGGTTTCCGCGCCTTGCTCGTCACCGCAAAACTCGCTGACGAAACCAGCGGCAGGTTCGCGCTATGCGGGCTGACGGCCGAGGTCAGACGGCTCTTCGATCTGGGGGCTTTCACCGATTTATTCCCGATCTTTTCCTCGCGCGAGGAAGGGCTCGCGAACCTGCAGTAGCTGAGCTGGCTTGCGATCGGTGTCCGACGAACCGGACCGGTCCGCGACCCGGAGGCAGCAGGGCGCTACCCGCGGCAGCCCGCCGCCCCATGTACTGAGCGCGCCTCTAATCCGTGGCCGTCTCGCGGTTTGGGCGAAGGGCATTCTCGCAGACCGCGGGGCCCACGCCGGCCACGCCGGGCCAGCAAAGAAGCCCAGCTCGATCGTGTACGGCGTCGACGATCGCCCGCCCCTCATCCTGCTGCTGCTCAACGCCATTCAGCTCAGCACGCTGATCTCGGTCACGCTGCTCTTTCCCTTGGTCGTCGGCGCGCAGGCCGGCCTCGATCCGGAGCAGCTCGGCACGTTGATCAGCCTGTCGTTCATCGCGCTCGGGATTGGCAGCATGCTGCAAGCGCTGCGCCGTGGCCCGCTCGGCTCCGGTTTCCTGCTGCCATCCAACTTCACCTCGGCCTACGTGCCGGCGAGCCTGCTCGCGCTCAAACAGGGCGGCCTGCCTTTGGTGTTCGGCATGACCTGCATCGCCGGTTTTGGCGAAGCGATTTTCTCGCGCCTGCTGCCACGCCTCAGGGCAGCGTTCCCGCCGGAAGTGGCGGGGCTGGTGGTATTGCTGATCGGCCTCAGCATCGGCGCGTTGGGCACCCAATACGCCCTGAGCGATGCTGCAGGGGAACCGGCGTCGGTGAGGGCGCTGGCATGCGCCGGCTTGACCCTGGCAATAATGGCGGGCTTGAACGTCTGGGCCAAGGGCGTGTTGCGCCTGCTCTGCGCGATCCTTGGCATTATCGCCGGTTACGTCGGCGCGGGCATCATCGGAGAACTCTCCGCGGGCACATTGGAGCATATCACCAGCGCGCCACTCTTCGCGCTGCCGCATCCGTGGAGCGGCGGGTGGCGCGTCGACCCCGCGATGCTGGTGCCGTTCCTGGTGGGCGCGCTGGCGAGTGCGATGATCACGGTCGGCAATGTTGTCACCGCGCAGAAGATGAACGATGCCGACTGGGTCCGGCCCGAACCGGTGTCCATCAGCGCAGCGGTGTTCACCGACGGCGTGACTTCGATCCTCGCCGGGCTATTCGGCTGTGTCGGCATGGCCACCTCCCCTTCCGGTACGGGGCTCGCGGGGGCGACCGGTATAACGAGCCGCGTCGTCGCATTCGGGATGGGACCGGTGCTGCTGCTGTTCGGCTGCGCGCCACCACTTGCTCTGCTGCTCGAAGCGATCCCACGCCCGGTGATGGGAGCAAGCCTCGTCTTCATCGCCTGCTTTGTTCTGGTGAACGGTCTGCAGATCATCACCACCCGCCTGCTCGACGCAAGGCGTACATTGATGATCGGGGTGTCCTTCGCGCTGGGCGTGGCCACCGCGCTGCATCCGGCGTTGTTTGCGCAGCTGCCCGATGCGCTGAAGCCGCTCGCCTCCGCGCCGCTGCTGCTCGGTACCGTGGTAGCGGTGACGCTGAACCTCCTCTTCCGGATTGGCGTGCGGCAGACGGTGCGCATCGAGATCGGCCCCGACCTGCCATTGCCGGAACTGGAAAATCGGTTGATTGCCCAGGGTGCCACGTGGGGCGCACGGCGTGACGTGATGGTGCGCGCCGTGTTCGGGATCAGCCAGTCCGTCGAGACCGTGCGCGAGTACTGTGAGCCCGAGGGCCCGATCGAGCTCGACGCCAGTTTCGACGAATTGCAATTGAACGTGCGCCTCGCCTACCGCGGCACGCCGCTGGAGCTGCCAGATCGCCGGCCCTCGGACCAGGAGATCCGCGAGAGCGAGGACGGCTCTCGCCGGCTTGCCGGCTTCATGCTGCGGCGTAATGCCGACAGGGTGGCAACCTCAGCGAGGGCCGGGGAGCACACGATCGAGTTCCATTTCGATCACTGAGCGGCCGAGCGAGAATGAGAATGATTGAAGAGGACGGATCGGAAGGTCAAGCTGCGGTCACGGTCAGCCTCAAGCCGAGCGCCCGCACGACTTTCAACACGGTTGCGAACTCGGGCCGACCTTCGGGTGACAGAGCCTTGTACAGGCTCTGCCGACCCATGCCGGTGCGACGGGCGACCTCCGTCATGCCCTTTGAGCGGGCGACAGCGCCCAAGGCGTGACCGATCAACTCGGGATCGCCGTCCTCAAATACAGCTTCCAGATAGGCCGCAATATCTTCCGGCGTTTCGAGGTGGTCTTCGGTATTCCAGGGGATCGTTTTCGTTACAGTCACGACCTGCTCCTATAGGAATCGGGCGAGCCTCAGCGCGGCTTCGATATCTCGGGTCTGGGTGCGTTTGTCGCCCCCCGCCAGCAACACAATCACCGTGTCGCCACGGCGGATGAAATAAATCCGATAGCCTGGGCCGTAATCGATCCGAAGCTCGGACACCCCCTCGCCGACCGGCTTCGCGTCGCCGGGGTTGCCCAGTGACAGACGATCAATACGCACCTGGATCCGCGCCCTGGCGCGGCGGTCTCGCAAATTCCGAAACCAAGCCGCGAAGGTCTCGGTCTGGCGGATTTCGATCACCAGCCATATGTCTCCCCTAGGAGACGAACTGTCAAGCAGCCGCGCTTCGGCTGGAGCCACGTTGTCGCGCCGCAGGAAGGCATGATGTGAGACGCTCAGGGGGCAGGCGCCGACAGCAGATTGCCGCTGTTTCGACTTCGGGCGGTGAGATAATAATCATGCCCGCCGCGGCATCGCGCTCCACCCGCTCAGAGGCTGTGCTCGTCATTGCGCTGACGGCGCGAGGATTCGGTCGAGGTGACGACGAGGGCGGGGCCGGATACTCTCACAACCTCGCGGCGCGGAGGTCGAGAGGCCGCCGACTCTGCGCAAAGACTGGGGAGGATGAGGAAGATGCGAGTGATCTTGCTGGCGCTCGGCCTGTTGGCCGGCTTCGCGGCCCCGGGCCGTGACGCCGAGACTGTGATCACGATACTTACAGGCCCCACCAGCGCCGTTTACTATCCGCTGGGAACGACACTTGCGGGCATCTATACCAAGGCCATACCCGGCGCCAGCGTCACGGCGCAGGCATCTTCCGGCCCGGTCGAGAATTTGAAACTGCTCGAGGCCGGCGACGGAGAGCTCGGCTTCGCATTCGGCAGTGCCGTGGTGGGTGCGTGGGCCGACAGCAAAGAGGCCGGCTTCGACCAACCGCTCACCAAGCTGCGTGGGATCGCACGGATTTATACGAGCCCCATGCAGATCGTGGCGAGCGATCGATCAGGGATCAAGACGCTCGCGGATCTCAAAGGAAAGCGTCTGTATCTCGGCCCGGCGGGATCGGGCGCCGCGCAGGATGCTGTTGCGATTTGTCGGGCAGCCTGCTTCACCTCCAGCGATCTTGCGAATTTCGTCACCGGGCCATTTACGCCATCGTTTCAGAAGGTCGAACAAGGCACGCTCGACGCCGCCGCCGCAGAGGCCGGATTGCCGACCGAGGCGGTGCGGCATCTTCTGGTTTCGGGGCACGCCATCTTGGTGCCGGTTCCGCCGGAGGTGGTGGCCAAGATCGGCAATCAGGGGTTTACCGCGGGAATAATTCCCGCGGGCACCTATGACGGGCAGTCCGGCGATGTTCCGGCCGCCATGATGGGGAATTTCCTCGTCACCCGCGAGGGGGTCAGCGATGATGTCGCCTACCTGATGACGAAATCGTTGTTCGAGCACTCGGATCAGCTGGTCCAGACGAATCCGGCCGCCAAAGAGATCAACGTCAAGACGGCGACTGTGGGTTTGTCGATCCCGCTGCATCCCGGAGCGGAACGCTATTACCGCGAAATCGGCATTGTGAAATAGTGCTCCCGGCTGACCTGAGTTCTGCCTGTTCAAAGGCTGTCCTCGTCATTGCGAGGAGGCGAAGCCGACGAAGCAATCTCGGTCAGCGGCAAATCGGCCCGAGATTGCTTCGTGGGCGGCGCTGTTGCGCCGACCCGTGGGCTCGCAATGACAACGCTGACGGCGCAAGATTGCTCCGCTGGGAATCGCTCAGCCCCGGCCGGCGGAACAACTAAGGGGCATTAAAAAAATGCGATCGATCTTGCTGGCGCTCGGCTTGTTGGTCGGCTTCGCGGCCCCAGGCTGCGCGGCTGAGACCGTGATAACGATCCTTACGGGCGGCACCAGCGGTGTTTACTATCCGTTAGGAACGACGCTTTCGAGCATCTATGGCAAAGCGATGCCCGGCGCCAACGTCACTGTGCAATCCACCAACGGCTCGGTAGCGAACTTGCGGCTGCTCGAGGCGGGCGACGGGGAGGTTGCCTTTAGCCAAGGCGACAGCTTGGCGGACGCCTGGGCCGGCAACAAGGAGGCCGGCTTCGACGTGCCGTTCACTAAGCTGCGCGCGATCGCGAGGATCTATCCGGATTTCGTCCAGATCGTCGCGAGCAACCGATCAGGGATCAAGACGCTCGCCGATCTCAAGGGAAAGCGCGTGTCGGTCGGAGCGGAGGCCTCGGGCACTGCGATGAGCGCCGCTGCGATTTTCGGCGCGGCCGGCGTCGCTTTCAGCGATCTCGCCAAGGTAGACCACACGCCGTTCGGATCATCGGTGCGATCGGTCGAACAGGGGGCGCTCGACGCGACCCTTCAAACTGCCGGGTTGGGGGTCGAGTCGATCCGGCATCTTCTTGCCTCGGGGCAGGCCACATTGGTTCCGATACCGCCGGAGGTGGTCGCCAAGGTCGCCAGCCAGGGTTACGTCACCGGAACTATTCCCGCGGGCACGTATGATAACCAATCCAGTGATGTTCCGACCGCCGTGTTGATGAATTTCCTCGTGACCCGCGCAGGGGTCAACGACGATGTCGCCTATATGATGACGAAGTCGCTCTTCGACCATCTGGATCTGCTGGTCCAGACGAGCCCGGCGGCCAAAGGGATCGACGTCAAGAAGGCGACTGTCGGTTTGCCGATACCGCTGCATCCCGGAGCGGAGCGCTATTACCGCGAAATCGGCATCGTGAAATAACGGAGCCTTGGCTCAGTGCGCTCAAAGGCTGTCCTCGTCATTGCGAGGAGGCGAAGCCGACGAAGCAATCCCGATCAGAGGCACTGCTTCGCCCACTGGCAAGGAAACAACATAGTTCCACGGACACGATATGTTAAAACGCTCCCCCGGCGAAAGCCGGGGCCCACCCGTTCAGCGCTCGGCAGGCGGATTGGTGGGTCCCGGCTTGCGCCGGGAAAGCGCTATTGTGGTGCTTTCATCCAGGACGGGTCGGCCGCCCAGGCCGGTGGATAACTCGCAGTGACAACGCTGACGGCGCAAGATTGCTCCGCTGGGAATGGCTCAGCTTCGTCCAGCGGCAACTGAGGGAGGGTGTAAGCGATGCGACCGATCTTGCTGGCGCTCGGCCTGTTGGTCGGCTTCGCGGCCTCGGGCCGTGCCGCCGAGACCGTGATCACGATCCTTACGAGCACTCCCAGCGGTAGTTGGTACCCGGTGGGCACGACGCTTTCGAGCATCTACGGCAAAGCCATGCCCGGCGCCAATGTCACGGTGCAGGCATCAGCGGGCGCCTCGGGCGAGAATTTGAAGCTGCTCGAGGCCGGCGACGGGGAGCTCGGCTTCACCCTGGGCAGTGCCTTGGCGGCCGCCTGGGCGGGCAACAAGGAGGCCGGCTTCGACGCGCCGCTCACCAAGCTGCGTGGAATCGCGAGGCTCTATCCGGGTTTCCTACACATCGTGGCGAGCAATCGATCAGGGATCAAGACGCTCGCCGATCTCAAAGGAAAGCGTCTGTCGCTCGGCCCGGAGGGATCGGCGGGCGCGGTCGATATTCTTACGATTTGCCGGGCGGCCGGCTTCACCCCCGGCGATCTCGCGAATTTCGTCCACGGGCCGTTTGGTCCATCGTTCAAATTGGTCGAACAAGGCGCGCTCGACGCCGCCGACCTCGGCCTGGGCGGATTGGGGGTCGAGATGGTCCGGCATGCTCTTGCCTCGGGGCAGGCCACTTTGGTTACGATACCGCCGGAGGTGGTGGCTAATGTCGCCAGCCTGGGTTACGTCGCGGGAACCATTCCCGCGGGCACCTATGATAACCAGCCCGGCGATGTTCCGACCGCTTTGATCCCGACTTTCCTGGTGACCCGCGTGGGGGTCGGCGACGATGTCGCCTACATGATGACGAAGTCGCTGTTCGAGCATTTGGACCAGCTGATCCAGACGCTCCCGGCGGCCAAAGACATCGACGTCAAGAAGGCGACTGTCGGTTTGCCGATCCCGCTGCATCCCGGCGCGGAACGGTATTATCGCGAAATCGGCATCGTGAAATAGCGGAGCGAGCATGTCATCGAGTGTAACCCCGGCCGAGCTGGTCGCTGCCCGCTCGGCGCAGAACCGCCCGCTCTCCACCCTCTTGAGGCTCGTCCCCGGGCTGAGAGGGCGGCTGCTTCTCGCGTTCATCGCGATCAGCCTCTTCGTCGTCGCCGCCGGTGCCGCGGGCCTCTATGCCCTGCATGAGGTCGGGCAGACCTTGGATCGGATTACGCTCAAAACCGTACCGGCGGCTCTCGATGCGCATGAGCTGTCGCGCAAGAGCGAGAAAATCGTCGCCGCCGGTCCGGCGCTGGTGAACGCGACCGACGCAAGCGAGGTCGAGGCGGTGTCGAGCCGCGCGGCGGGCCAGCTGGTCGATGCGTCGACGGTCCTCACGCATCTGCGTGCGGCGAACCTCGACCCCGGCGCGCTCGACGAGATCGGCGAGGTGCTGGAAAAGCTCGGCGAGCATCTGTCGCTGATGAGGTCGGCCAGGCTCGACGGGATCGCCGCCGCGGATCAGAACAGGCATGTGATCGCCGACACCTTCACGGCCTATCACCAGCTCGGGGGCATTTGGCAGCCGCGCTTCGCCGATCTGCGCAGCCAGGTCCTGCGGCTGAAGGGGGCGATGACCGCAGCGGATTCGGCGGCGCAAGAACGGGGCAAGGCCCTCGACCAGTTTGATCAGGCGATGATCGATCTGTTTTCGCTCGATCAGATCCAGCGCGAAGCGGGTGTCGCCTTCGAGCTGATCATTCGTGCTGCAGATGCCTCCGAACCTGCCGAGCTCGCGGCGCTAGAGGCGCCGGCACAGCGGTCGATCCGCGCGGTAGACGGGCTCGTTTCGGACATCGATCCCGATGTCTCGCTGCAGTTTTTCGATCCGCTCCGCAGCCTCCGCGGCGCGGCTGTCGGGGATGCGAGCATCTTCAATGCGGTCCGTCGGGGAATAGCCGCGAGGGACGAGAATCGCCGGCTGATCGCGGAGAACGAGACACTGTCGACACGCTTGAAGGCGGCTGTCGACCAGCTCGTCTCCAGATCGCGGAACGAGATCGAAGGCGCCAACCTCGATGCCCGACGGGTGCAGGGCCTAGGCCGCAGCGTGCTTCTTGCCGTCGCCGGGCTGAGCCTGGCGAGCTCGTTCCTGATCGTCTGGCTTTATGTCGGGCGCAACATCGTGGCGCGGCTGACGCGGTTGAGCGGGGCGATGATCGAGATCGCTTCGGGCGCGAGGCAGACCGCGGTGCCCGCGGCCGGCAGCGACGAGGTCGCGGCGATGGGACACGCGGTCGAGGTGTTCCGGCGCAACGCGATCGAGCTCGACGAGCTGCTCGCCGAGCGCGCCGAGGCGGCGAACCGGCTGGAGCAGCTGGTCCAGGAGCGAACCGCCGATTTGCAGGAGTCGCTCGAATACCAGACCGCGACCAGCGACGTGCTCAAGGTCATCAGCGGGTCCAGCTTCGATATCCAGCCGGTGTTCGACACGATCAGCGCTACCGCCGCGCGGCTTTGCGGCAGCGATAGCGCAAACATCACGATGCGCGAGGGCGAGGTCTATCGCTTTGTGTCGAATTACGGCCTCGGTGACGAGCAATGGGCGATCCTGCGCGAGCGAACAATTGTCCCCGGTCGCCAATCCACGGCTGGGCGGGTGGCGCTCGAAGGCAGGGTCGTGCATGTCGCGGACCTCGCCGCCGACCCGGACTACGCGCTGCCCGAGTCTGTGGCGGCCGGGTGGCGCACCTCACTTGGGGTGCCGCTGCTGCGCGACGGAGCCGTGGTCGGCACGATCAACATGGGCCGCCGGCGCGTCGAACCGTTTACCGAGCGGCAGATCGAATTGGTCCGCACCTTTGCCGACCAGGCGGTGATCGCGATCGAGAACGCACGGCTCCTCAGGGAATTGCAGGCCCGTACCGACGATCTGCAGGAATCGCTCGAATACCAGACCGCGACCAGCGATGTGCTCAAGGTCATCAGCGGGTCCAACTTCGATATCCAGCCGGTGTTCGACACGATCATCGCTACCGCCTCGCGGCTTTGCGGCAGCGATACCGGAGGAATCACGATGCGCGAAGGCGAGGTCTATCGTTATGTGTCGACCCACGGCTACGCTGTCGAGCGTGGGGCGATCCTGCGCGAGCGAACAATTGTCCCCGGTCGCCAGTCCGTCGCCGGGATGGTGGCACTCGAAGGCAGGGTCGTGCAGGTCGCGGACATCACCGCCATCCCGGACTACGCGCTGCCCGAGACTGTGGCCTCCGGCACACGCACCATCCTTGGGGTGCCGCTCCTGCGCGAGGGCGCCGTGGTCGGCACGATTAATCTCGGGCGGCAACGGGTCGAGCCGTTTACCGAGCGGCAGATCGAACTCGTCCGCACCTTCGCCTACCAGGCGGTGATCGCGATCGAGAATGCCCGGCTGCTCGGCGAATTGCAGGCCCGCACCGACGAGCTGACCCGCTCGGTCGCCGAGTTGCAGGCGCTCGAAGAAGTGTTGCGCGCGGTCAATTCCTCGCTCGACCTCGACACCGTGCTCGCCACGATCGTCAGCCGTGCCGCGCAACTCTCGCAGGCCGATGAGGGTACGATCTACGAATTCGACGAAGCGCAAGAATTTTTCGTGCCCAAATCCGCCTTTGGCATGAGTGCCGAGCGGGTGGAGGCATTGCGCGAGCGCAAAATCAGGATGGGCGAGACCCATCTCGGCCGGGCCGCGGTAGAGCGCGCGCCGGTCCACGTCGAGGACGTGCAGCAGGATCCGACGCTCGACCGTGATGGAATGCTGAAAGGCATCCATGCCGTTCTGGCGGTACCGCTGCTGCGCGAGGACGAGGTCGTCGGCGGGCTGGTGATCCGCCGGCGCACCGTCGGCGGCTTCGCCCCGACCATCCCAACCCTGCTGCAAACCTTCGCCGGGCAGGCCGTGCTCGCCATCGAGAACGCGCGGCTGTTTCAGGAACTCGGCCGGCGCGGTGAGGAAGCGCGCCGCGCGCGCACCGCCGCCGAGGCGGCACTGGCCGAGTTGCGATTGGCACAGCAGGAGCTCGAACGGGCCCGCGACGAGGCGATGGAGGCGAGCCGCACCAAATCGAGTTTCCTCGCCAATATGAGCCACGAGCTGCGCACGCCGCTCAACGCGATCATCGGGTTGACCGAGCTCTTATGCGACAACGCCGCCCGCTTCGGCACCGAGAAGGCGCTCGAACCGTTGCGCCGGGTATTGCGCGCCGGGCGGCATTTGTTGGGCCTGATCAACGACATTCTCGACCTCTCCAAGATCGAGGCCGGGAAGATGGATCTGACCCTCGAGACGGTGGCGATCCAGCCGGTCGTCGAGGAGGTGCTCGGCACCGCGCGGCCGCTCGCCGAGCAGAACAAAAACGCGCTGACGCTCGAATGCGCGCCCGCGATCGGCTCGGTCTACGCCGACAATATGCGGCTGCGCCAGGTCCTCCTCAACCTGCTCAGCAACGCCTGCAAGTTCACCAAGGCCGGCACGGTGAAGTTGAGCGTTACGCGCGCCGAGGAGGCCGGCCAGCCTTGGGTCGAGTTCGCCGTCTCCGACACCGGTATCGGGATGACCGAGGAGCAGCTCGGGCGCCTCTTCCAGGAATTCGCGCAGGCCGACGCCTCGACGACGCGCCAATTCGGCGGCACCGGGCTCGGCCTCGCGATCAGCCGCCGGCTGTGCCGGCTGATGGGCGGCGATGTGACGGTGACGAGCGAGCCGGGCAAGGGATCGATTTTCACGATGCGTCTGCCGGCGCAGGCTGCCGCGCTGACGCCGCCAGTGGAGATTAGCGCGGAGACGAGTGCCGCCGAGACCGGTCCGGCGGCGAGCCGAGGCTCACATGGCACGGTTCTGGTGATCGACGACGACACGACCGCGCGCGAGCTGATCGCGACATATCTCGCCGGCGAGGGCTTTGCCGTCGAGACCGCGGCAAACGGCATTGAAGGACTGAAGAAAGCACGCGCGTTGCGGCCCGTGGCGATCACCCTCGACATCATGATGCCCGATATCGACGGGTGGACCGTGCTGGCCGCGTTGAAGGGCGAGCCCGAGCTCGCCGACATCCCGGTCGTCATCGTCACGATCGTCGACGAGCAGCGCCGCGGCATCGCGCTCGGCGCCGCCGGGTATCTGACCAAACCGATCGACCGCGAACGGCTGGTCGAGATCCTGTCGCGCCATCGTTCCGCCGACCGGCCGAGCGAGGTTCTCGTGGTCGACGACGACGAGGAGCAGCGCCGGCTCGTGCGCGCGATCCTCGGCGCCCAGGGCTGGGTGGTTCGGGAGGCGGCCAACGGGCGGCTCGCCCTCGATTGCCTCGCGGCCAAGCTGCCCGATATCCTGCTGCTCGACTTGATGATGCCGGAGATGGACGGGTTCGAGGTCGTGGCGGCGCTCCAGGCAAACCCGGCATGGCGGGATATCCCGGTCGTCGTCGTGACGGCACTCGATCTGACCGCGGAGGACCGCCGGCGGCTCAATGGCGGGGTCGAGCAGATCCTCTCCAAGAATGCCTTCGCCCCGGCCGAGCTGATGGCGCGCGTCGGCGCGCTATTGCTCGAGGTTAAAGGGCGGGCTGGGCGGTGAGTTCGGGGGCGAATGTGCGCAAGCTTCTCTACATCGAAGACAACGAGGACAACCTCTACATGCTGACCTTGTGGTTCGACGTGCTCGGCGACTACGAGATCCTCAGCGCCCCGGACGGCGCCGCCGGAATCGCGATGGCGGCGGCCGAGCTTCCCGACCTGATCCTGATGGATCTGAACCTGCCGGAGATCGACGGCTGGGAGGCGACGCGGCGGCTGAAGGCCGACCCCGCGACCCGTGACATCCCGATCATCGCGCTGACCGCGCACGCGATGGCGGGCGACCGCGAGAAGGCGCTCGCCACCGGCTGCGACGATTTCGAGACCAAACCCATAGAATTCGACCGTCTGCTCGCCAAGATCGAACAAGCCCTCGCGGCGAAGGAAGGCGGGTAGGGCGCACAGCCTGATCGATCGGACAGGTGAAGACCCACATCGCCGACTCGCGAGTTCTGCCTCTTCCACACAATTGCCGCGGTCTTCGGCGTCGAAGCGTACGCGTTCACCTTGGGGTGCAACCGGAGGCGTAATCTCCGTTAATCTTCAGTCCGTCATGCAAAATGCGGCATGACGTCTGACGCGAGCAGCTCGTTGGTCTCCGCGTCGTTCCGGTAATCGCTGTTGATCAGCAATTGCACGCCGGCGTCCTGATATCGGCCGATCAGGTCGATCGCCTCGGACACAGTGCCGACAAAGCCGCGTAACGGCCCGCGACCGGCCAGCCGCTCACGTTTCGCTGCCACCGCAGACCCGTCGCGTGCGAGCAACCAGCTGTTATTGTGTGTCTTTTCAATCGCATCGTAATCGCGTTGCGCTGTATCGCAATGGCCGCGAAGCACCGCGAGCTTGTGCCTCACCATTTCGGGATCGCCGCCGATATTGCAGGCATCGGCCAGCCGAGCGACCGCGCGCAACGTGAGCTGCTCGCCGCCGCCGGCGATCATGATCGGCGGCCGCGGCCTCTGCACCGGCTTCGGCTCGAGGATCGCGTCCTCGACGTGGAAATACCTGCCGTGAAAGGTCGTTCGCTTCTCCGTCCACATCGCAAGGATCAGCCGGACGGCTTCCTCCATCTGCCGGATGCGCACCGCCGGGCGCGCCGAAAACTCCCAGCCATATTGCCGGTATTCGGCCTCGAGATAGCCCGCGCCGATGCCGAGCGTCAGCCGTCCTCGGCTGATCAGATCGACACCGGCCGCGATCTTGGCCAGATGCGCCGGATTGCGGTAGCCGACCGACGTGGCGAGCGTGGCGAGACGAATGCGGCTGGTCACCGCGGCCAGTGCCGACAAGACGGTCCAGCCTTCCATGAACGGTTCGTCAGGCGCGCCGACGCCGCCAATCTGGATCAGGTGGTCCATCACCGAGAACCACACGAAACCATGGTTTTCGGCCCATTGCGCTTTCGCCTTTACCGCCTCGAAAGCTTCGGCCGGATCAGGGCCAAATAACCATGATGGGTTGTGAATGCCGAATTTCATCCGGATTGCTCCCGTTCTGCCCGAGGCGGCGGTGCGGCGCCTGGAGCGCCGCCTTCGCGCACTTTCCTACCGTCCTACGCGGTTCTGATCCAGCCTGCCTTCACATTCGAATACTCTTCCGTCTGTTGGAGGCTACTCAACCCGGGCCAGATCACTCTCTACGAGCAACTTCGCGGCTATGGCGATCCGGTCGCTCCGATGCACCATCATCACGGCTGACCGTCCGTCGTGCGGCGTAAAGTGAGGTTCGCGAGCGGCATGGCGATTGTCCAAGTGACAGAGAACGGAGGTAACCAACGCGATCCCACGCTGCGACCGAGGTACGGTCGCGCGACCTGCCGACGGCCCCGCCTAAGATCCGAGCCGAGCGAGCCGCCTAGCGGCCGAAAAGCCCTCAGGAAACGGCTGCTCGATGCCGCCAGAAGACGGCACCAGGGTCAAGCGGACGGCCACGTGCCGCCAATTCCGCGGGGGAGGTAGGATATCGCAGCTCGGCCACAGGCCGGTTTCTAGCGCGGCGGCATAGCCTTCGGGCAGCCCGCTCCGCCGCATTTTGGTTGCGGCCGAGGCGGCATCGTAGTCGAGCGCGTGGTGCTCGACGACGATCCCGTCTGCGGATGGCGTCAGCATGCTGAACCACACGCGCGGTGTTCCGTCATTCGCCGGCATTCCGACAACGCCGGCGTTGTGCCAGAGGCGGCCACCAACCTCGTGGGTGAAAGGCAGACCGCAATGCCCGGCGATAACACCGTCGCAATCGGAAGCGGCCAACTCCTCCTCAATTGCCTTGGTGCAGCTGGGGAAGACGAAACGGTTGATGCTGGTCACGCCGCCATGAACGACGACGAGGCGGCGGCCGTTGATTTTGAGCTCGAATCGGCGCGGCAGGGATCCAATCCAGCGACGGCTCTCGGCGTCCACATTTCGGTCGGCGTAGGGATACCACTGGGTCGACAAGGCCGCGCAAGCACTGTCCTCGGCGAAGCCGCAGCCGCAGTCCGCAGCCTGAGCGGCAAGCGCTTCCTCACAATTACCCATGACGATCCGGATACCGGAACCGCGCAGCCGGTCGATCACACGCTGCGGGTCGGCGCCGTAGGCCGCGAGATCACCGGTACACACAATGTTGCCAGGGGAAACGGCGCGGCGGCGAGCCTCGGCCAGGATCTCCTCAGTAGCCTCCAGATTGCTGTAGGGGCCGCCGAACACGAGGAGTGGCCCGCTCACTTTCGTAACTCGAGACGGGTAATGCATCGAATGCGCTTCCGTCCGTATGACCGGGGGCAAGTATCATGAAAGATACGATCGCGGCACGCAAACGGGATAGCGGTCGTCTGCGACCGGCAATACCGCCACCCGGCCGAATAGCACGCGGTGTCTGTCCAATCCGCGAATGCGATCGGCGATAAGATCTCACATGCGGCGAGGCGCTCGCCACAAAATGAGCCGGCGGCGGTGAGTGCTCTCCTGTCGCCGGCCATTTTAGCGTCAAGATCGAAGCGTATGATCTACGACGAGGACGGCGGCGCGGTCGGGCGTGCGGATAGTCGAATTCCCGGTTAATTCCCGGTTAGGCGTTTTGGTTCCCGGTTTTCAGCGACAGAATTCCTGGTTCAACCGATCGATAGACAAGCTCGTAAGCTTCTGAGAAAGCTTATTTATCCGAGATTGTACGAGCTATTTTCCGGCTAAAATCGATTTTTTACCCGGTTATTCCCGGAAAAACCGGGAAATCGCCGCTTATCCGGCTCGTCGAGCATCAATGCCTCAAACCGGGCGCTGACAGCATCCCAGCTCAGCCCGCGCTGCCGTTCGAGCGCGGCGAGGTGCCATCGCCCCCACAACTCGTCGTCGCGCAACAGCGCGACCGCCGCGGCGACGAAGCCGTCATCGTTCTTTGCCACACGCCCGGTCACCCCGTCGATGACGCGTTCGGGTGTCGAGCCCAGCGGCTCGACGACGGCCGGCACCCCCATCGCCTGCGCCTCGGCGAGCGCCAGGCAGAAGGTTTCGCCGGGATCGCCGCGATAGAGCATGACCCGGGCGCCCAAGAGCACCGTCGCCAGCGCCTTTCGCCCGACCGGCGCAAAGCGGCGGACCCCGGATGCAGCGAGCGCATCGGCGCGGGCCAGGACCTCGTCCATCCGTCGCGCGCGCGGCGTGCCGGCGAGGCCATAGACGGCAGCGCCGGCATAGACGTGCAGCTCAGCCGCCGGCACCGCGGGCTTGATGCGCTCGACCCAGAGATCGAGCAGCCAATCGAGCCCGCGCAACGGGTTCGACGTGTAGATCGCCCGCGGCGGCGGGGGCTCGCGAGGTGGGGCGGTGCGAAAGCGATCGAGAACGCCATAGGGGATAATCTCGCGTCCGCCGCAGGGCAGCCATCGCGGGATCGTCGCCATATGATAGGTGCCGCTCACCACCAGGGTCGGGCGGTACCAGGCGAGCCGCCACAGATTGCGCGGCTTTTTCAGATAGAAGGCGGGATTGTGCAGCCACAGCACGCGACGCCCGGCGCGGCGCACGAGCCCGATGACCCGGTGGCTGCGATTGCCGATGTAGAGGTCGCAAGCATATGGCAAGTCGCGCGACAGCGGCGCCCAGCGCACACCATTGTGAGCGACCGCGGTGCGGCAGCGATTGCGCGCCTCGACCTGATGACCGCGCGCCGCCAGCGCCTCGGCAAGAGCTACGAAGGCGGTCTCGGCGCCACCGAGCGGCGCTCTTTCCGCCATGACCCCGTCGAAGGCGATGCCGTCATCGGCCATCACCACGCTCGCCATCACTCGGTCTCTAGATGGCCAAGCTCCGCCGCCGCCCGCCCCTCAGGCGAAGGGTCGAGCCGCGCCTTCAGATAGGAGAGGATCGGATAGAGCGCCGCGCACAGCGCGATCAGAAAGCCCCACTGACCCTCTCGGTAGCCCTTGCGGCCGATGTAGCATTTGCAAAAGCGCGAGGCGATGCGGCGCAGGTTGTGCCCGTAGCTGCCGATGTCGCCGCTCTCGCGCAGATCCTCGGCGCGCGCGCTGGTATAGCGATCGAGCCGCCGGAGCATCTCGGAGATGTCGCGATCAACGTAATGGATGATCGGCGACGACAGCGTCGTCCCCCGCGGTCCCGAGAACGCGACGGTCGGGTGGACGCGTTGATCGCCCCACCGCTTGGTCTCTTTGCGGAACAGCGCGCCATGGGCCGACCTCCCGAAGGAGGCGCCCCACCCCCAGCGCACCAGCCGGTCGCCGATATAATTGTCGACCGGGACCAGATGCCACGCGGCCGACGAGCCGGCGACGACCTTCTGGATCTCGGCCGCAAGCTGCGGTGAAACCCGCTCGTCGGCATCGATTTCGAGGATCCAGTCACAGCGGCAGGCGTCGATCCCAGCGTGGCGACGCGCTCCCTCCCGCTCCCAAGCACCTTCGACGAGCCGCCCCGTGAAGCCGCGGGCGATCTCGCGGGACCGGTCACTGCAGCGGTCGAGGACAACGACGATCTCGTCGGCGAAGCCCAGACAGGCGAGGCAATCGGCCAGCTGCCGCTCCTCATCGTGAACAACAACCAGGGCGGAGAGGCCGGATCGTCGCGGCCCATTCACGCCGCGGCGCTCGCGACCGCGCGCCACAGCCGATGCGCCGCCGCTTCGGCGGCATCGACCGAGAGACCGTCCATCAAGGTGTCCGTGGTCCGGTGATCAAAGCCCGGACCAAACATTGCCTCGGGCGAATCGGTTGAACGCACCCACGCAGCGTGCTGCCCCCAAGGCGCGTATTTATCGCTCGGGCTCGGACCGAACAGACCGAGGGTCGGCGTCCCTGACGCCGCCGCCATATGCATCAGACCCGTATCATTGCCGATGAATAGCGCGCACCGTCGCAACACGGCCGCCGCGGTCAGCAGGTCGACTTTGCCAACCAGGTCGATTTGGCGATGGAGCGGGATCGCTGCGAGCAGCGGTTCGGCTTGCCTGCGCTCGTGCGCGGCCGCCAGCACGACGACACGCGCCCCCGGCAGCAGGCCATCCGCGGCGGTCAGGCGTTGTGCCAGCGCGGCAAAGCGCTCGGCTCGCCACTCTTTCCCGCGCCAGTTCGCAGCCGGGCCAATCGCCAGGACCGACGCGCCCGGAGAGATCAGCGCGCTCGCCGCGCGCTCGTGGTGCGGCGCGGTCCACAGTCGCGGGCCCGGCGGCGGGTCGAGCTGAAACAGCCGGCCGAGCTGGCGCACTCGATGCTCGCCTACGTCACCCTTGGCCATCACCTTGCGTTCGCCGGCGCGTAGGAGCCAAGCGAGCGCCGAGCCGCGAAGGTCGACGACGAGGTCCCAACGCCGGGTCGCCACAGCGGCGTAGAACGGCAGCCAATGCGCGGACCAGCGCAGCTTCTCGATTACCTCGAGCCGCTCGAGTTGCGGTATCGCTTCGAATAGCGGAGCCGCCACGGGCCCGGCCGCGATCGTCAGCCGTGCCGTCGGATGGCGATCGATCAAATAGGAAAGAAGACCCGTCGACAGCACGGCATCGCCGATGCGCGTCGCGGTGACAAACAGGATGTGCATTTTGCCGAGCCAAACGCCTTATATCCCGCCCCTTTCGGCTTGCCAAGCAGCCGCGCCTCGCCCACTTTTACCGCATCCGATAGGGTTGACCGAGCCATGCCAGAAGCAAGCTTTGCTTTGCTCGAAGACCGGGGCATCCTCGGCGTCTCCGGGACGGACCGTCGGATTTTTCTCCAGGGGCTTGTTTCGAACGACGTAGAAAGGATCGGTCCGGAGCAAGCGCGCTACGCGGCGCTGCTCACGGCGCAAGGCAAGTACCTGCACGACTTCATGATGATCGAGTTCGGCGGAGCGATCTGGCTCGAGGCGGAGGTCCGGCGCTTGAGCGACCTCAAGCGGCGTTTGTCAATCTACCGCTTGCGGGCAAAGGCCGCTCTGGACGAGAGACCCGAGCTCGCTGTGGCGGCGGTGTTTGGTGAAGGCGCTCCTGCGGCCATGGGTCTTTCGGAAGAACCGGGTGCCGCCCGACCATTCGCCTCTGGTGTGGCCTTTGTCGATCCGCGGCTCGCAGCACTGGGTGTGCGCTGCATCCTGCCGCGCACGGATATCCGTTGCGCGCTCGAAGGCACCGGCCTCGCGGAAGCCGGCTTCCCTGGGTATGATCGCCTCCGCCTCGGGCTTGGGATCCCTGATGGCGGCCGCGATCTCGTGCCCGAAAAATCGATTTTGCTCGAAGCGGGGTTCGACGAACTAAACGGCGTCGACTGGCAGAAGGGTTGTTATATCGGCCAGGAGCTGACGGCGCGCACCAAATACCGCGGCTTGATCAAGAAGCGGCTGATGCCGGTCGAGATCGACGGGCCTGCGCCCCCACCCGGAACGATCGTCACATCGGACGGACGCGAGGTCGGCGAGATGCGGTCGAGTCGCGACGGGGTCGGTCTGGCGCTGTTGCGGATCGAGCCCGTCGTTGAAGGCAAGCACCTGAAGGCCGGGGACACCCCCATCGTTGCGTCAAAACCCGGCTGGATGCGTCTCACCGGCGACGCCCGAGAATAGCAATCCTGTTACAGCACGGCTGCGGCCTGCAGCCTCATACGGTTATGTCCCCACCCTCCCCCGCCAGCACGGCTTGCGCCGCGGCGAGCCGGGCGATCGGTATTCGGTAGGGCGAGCACGAAACGTAATCAAGACCGATCGCCTGACAGAAGCCAACCGACGCGGGATCGCCGCCATGCTCGCCGCAAATGCCGAGCTTCAACCCCGGACGGGCCGCACGTCCGCGCTCAGCGGCGAGACGGACGAGCTCGCCAACGCCATCGACATCGAGTGTTATGAACGGGTCGTGCTCGAAGATCCCGAGCCGCTGATAGGCCCCGGCAAAGCTCGCAGCGTCATCGCGCGACAGGCCAAAGACGGTCTGGGTCAGATCGTTGGTGCCAAAGCTGAAGAACTCGGCGGTCTGAGCGATCTCGCCGGCGCGCAACGCCGCCCGCGGCAGCTCGATCATCGTGCCGACGAGATAGGGTACGGTAATGCCGGCTCTTTCCATCACCTCGCTGCCGACCCGATCGATGATCGCCTTAAGGATGTCGAATTCCTTCTTGGTCGCGATCAGCGGCACCATGATCTCGGGCTCGACCGCCTCGCCGGTTTCCTTGGTCACCGCGACGGCCGCCTCAAAAATCGCAGCCGCCTGCATCTCATAGATTTCCGGATAGGTGATGCCAAGGCGGCAGCCGCGATGACCGAGCATCGGGTTGACTTCGTGCAGCACCACTGCGCGATGGCGGATCGCAGCGACGTCCTTCCCGGTCAGCCGCTCGATTTCAGCGAACTCCTCCTCGGTTTTGGGCAGGAATTCGTGAAGCGGCGGGTCCAACAGGCGGATCGTCACCGGAAGGCCTTCCATGATCCGGAAAATCTCGGCGAAATCCTCGCGCTGCATCGGCAACAGCTCGGCCAATCCCGCACGTCGCCCGGTTTCGTCCTCGGCCATGATAACCCGTCGCATCGCACCGATGCGGTCCGCCTGAAAGAACATGTGCTCGGTCCGGCTAAGCCCGATACCTTCGGCGCCAAAGCGGCGCGCCATGCGAGCGTCGATCACGGTCTCGGCGTTGGCGCGCACCTTCATACTGCGGATGGCGTCGGCCCAGCTCATCAGGGTCGCAAAATCTCCCGAGAGTTCCGGCTGGATCGTCGGCACCGCGCCCAACATCACCTCGCCTGTCGACCCGTCGATCGTGATGATCTCGCCGGCCCTCACCACGATGTTTCGTGACGCGATCGTGCGCGCCGCGTGGTCGACCCGCAAGTCCCCCGCACCCGCGACGCAAGGCCGCCCCATGCCGCGCGCGACCACCGCGGCGTGGCTGGTCATGCCGCCCCGGGTCGTCAGGATACCCTTGGCGGCGTGCATGCCATGGATGTCCTCCGGGCTCGTCTCGATACGCACGAGGATCACCGCCTCGCCGCGCGAGGCACGCGACTCGGCCTCCTCCGCGGTGAATACGATCTCGCCCGAGGCGGCGCCCGGCGAGGCCGGCAGACCCCGGGCGAGGACCGTTGTTTTCGCTTTCGGGTCGCGTGTCGGGTGCAGCAGTTGATCGAGGGAGGCCGGTTCGATACGCCCAACCGCCTCCCGCCGGCTGATAACGCCTTCCTCGACCAGCGACACTGCGATCTTTAGCGCAGCCTGAGCCGTGCGCTTGCCCGATCTTGTTTGCAACATCCACAGTTTGCCGCGCTGCACCGTGAACTCGATGTCCTGCATGTCGCGGTAATGGTCCTCGAGCGTTCGCCGCACCTCGTAAAGCTCGGTCAGGATCTCCGGCATCACCTCTTCCATTGCCGGCAGCGCCGATTTGTTCGCTTCCTTACTGGCGATCGTCAAATGCTGCGGGGTGCGGATGCCCGCCACAACGTCCTCGCCCTGAGCGTTGACCAGGTACTCGCCGTAAAACTCGTTGGCGCCGGTCGAGGGGTTGCGCGTGAAGGCCACGCCGGTCGCGCAATCTGCGCCCATGTTGCCGAATACCATCGCCTGGACATTCACCGCCGTGCCCCAGTCGCCGGGAATGTCGTGCAGCCGCCGGTAGGTGACGGCGCGCGGGTTCATCCATGAACCGAAGACGGCGCGGATCGCGCCCCATAGCTGCTCCTGCGCTTCCTCCGGAAACGGACGTCCAAGTTCCTCGGCGACGAGATCCTTGAAACCGGCGACGAGGGTCCTCCAATCGCCCGCGGAGAGATCGGTGTCGAGCAGCACACCACTGTCGAGCTTATGGTTTTCGAGCAGCTCCTCGAAATGGTTCTCGATACCGAGCACCACCTGTCCGTACATTTGAATGAAGCGGCGATAGCTGTCATATGCGAAGCGTTCGTCGCCGCTCTTGCGCGCCAGCCCCTCGACCACCCGGTCGTTGAGCCCGAGGTTCAGCACCGTGTCCATCATGCCCGGCATCGAGACGCGCGCGCCGGAGCGCACCGACACGAGAAGCGGGTTGTCGGGGTCCCCGAACCGTGCGCCAAGCGAACACTCGATCCCGGCGAGCGCGCACTCGACCTGTTCCTGGAGTTCCGCCGGAAAGGATTTGCCGTGCGCATAAAAATAGCTGCAGGCCTCGGTGGTGATCGTGAAGCCGGGCGGCACCGGCAGCCCGAGATGGCTCATCTCGGCGAGACCCGCACCTTTCCCGCCGAGCAGGTTTTTTCTGTCGGCACAGCCCTCGGCGGCGCCGTCGCCAAAGCTGTAGACCCATTTCTTCATCTGCCGATCACCCTTCGATCTGCGAGAAGTCGGCGACCTGGTTCATGGTCTTCCGGATGCCCGACAGTAGCCGCAGCCGGTTCTCGCGCAGCTTAGGCTCATCGGTGTTAACGGTCACTTTGTCAAAAAAAGCGTCGACAGGGTGACGGAGCGACGCTAGCGCCGTCATTACTCTCTCAAACTCCTCGCGTTCCCAAAATGTGGTCTGAGGCAGGTGGCTAAGCTCTTCAAGTCGGTTATTCAGCATTTTTTCCTCGGACAACCGAAACAGCGCCCGATTGACGGGGCCGTCATACGCCCGGCCATCCTTGCGCTCCTCAATCGCGACAATGTTGGAGGCACGCCGATAGGCGATCAGCAGATTCGCGCCATCGTCCCATGAGAGGAACCTCTGTAACGCGGCGACGCGCGCCCAAAGCCGCACCAGATCATCCTCGACCTTGCCGACCTGAGCGAAGGCAGCCGCGATCAGATCATGGCGAACCCCCTGCTCGCGCAGATGGACTTTGAAACGATCGGCGAGAAAGGCGAGGAGTTCCTCAGACGGATCACTCAGCCCGTAGCGCGCGGGGTCAAAGTTCGACGCCGCCTGGCGGAACACGTTGCGCAGCTGCAACCGCAGCCCGTTTTCCAGGATCAGTCGAATCACCCCCAGCGCCGCCCGCCGCAGCGCGAACGGATCGCGCGAGCCGCTGGGCTTTTCGCCGACGGCGAAGAAGCCGACCAGCGAATCGATCTTGTCGGCAAGGGCAACGGCAATGCTCACCGGCGCGCTGGGGCAGGCGTCGCTTGGTCCGAGCGGCCGGTAATGATCGGCGATCGCATTGGCGACGCTATTGTCCTCCCCGTCGTGCAGCGCGTAATAACGCCCCATGATCCCCTGAAGTTCGGGAAACTCCCCTACCATCGCGGTCGAGAGATCGGCCTTGGCAAGATAAGCGGCGCGCCGAGTAAATTCCGGGATCTGCTGGCGAAGCATCTGAGCGAGGTCGTAGGCCAGAGCCTTAATGCGCTCGGTCTTATCGTAAACGCTGCCAAGCTTCGCATGGAACATGCGGTCTTTGAGCGCCTCGACCCGAGTTTCGAGCGGCACCCGTCGGTCCTGAGCCCAAAAAAAGCGGGCATCGGCCAGCCGCGCTTTCAGCACCCTTTCGTTACCCGCAATGATGGTCTTGCCGCCGTCGGATGCCAGATTGTTGGCGACGAACAAGAAGCGCGGGGCCGGTGTACCGTCGCGCCCCAAGCAGGAGAAATACTTCTGGTGCGCGCGCATCGCCGTCGTGAGCACTTCCGGCGGAAGCGTCATGAAATCGGCGTCGATTGCGCCCGCAAGCACGACAGGGAATTCGACGAGGCCCGCGACCTCGTCGAGCAGCGCAGCATCCGGCTTAAGGGAGAGCCCCTCGGCCGCGATGGCTTCTTCGAGACCCTGGCGGATAGCTTCTATGCGGCAGTCCCGATCGAGGACGACATGAGCCTCGCGGAGACGCTCGACATAATCGGCGGCGCTGGTGACGCAGATCTCGCCCGGCGCCAGAAAGCGATGTCCGCGGGTTGTCCGCCCGACTGGAACGCGGCGGAGCGGCAATGGCAGAACCTCGCCGTCGAATAGGCACAGGACCGAGGTTAGCGGCCGTACCCAGCGCAGATCCGAGGCTGGATAGCGCATCGATTTCGGCCAGGGAAGCTCGGCGATCGCACCCAGGATCAGCTCCGGCAGCACCTCGCGGGCAGGCCGCCCCGGACGCTTCACGACCGCAAAATAGAATTCGCCTCGCTCGGTATCGCGACTCTCGCATTCCGTAGCGGCAGCAAGCCCCGCGGAGCGCAAAAAGCCGTCGATCGCCGACTGCGGAGCGCCCACGCGAGGTCCTCGCCGCTCTTCGGTTCGATCCGGCTGCGTCGCCGGAATTCCTTCGGCGACGACCGTGAGGCGACGCGGGGTGACATACCCGCGAATACTCTCCGCCGGGATCTGGGCGGCGACGAGTTTGTCGTGAAGCAAGCCGGTCAGACCTTCGATCGCGCGGGACTGCATCCGTGCCGGGATCTCTTCCGACAACAGCTCGAGCAGCAGTTCGCTCACATTACTCGACCGAGCTCGGGCCGGCGAGCCAGGCCGCGCAGCACGCGTTGGCGAGCGCCCGCACCCTGAGGATATAGGCGGTGCGCTCGGTCACGCTGATCGCACCTCGCGCGTCGAGCAGGTTAAAGAGATGGCTCGCTTTCAGGCACTGGTCGTAGGCCGGCAGCGCCAGCCCACGGTCGACCAGTGCCCGGCATTCGGTCTCGGCATCGGCGAAATGCACAACGAGGCGGGCAGTATCGGCAAGCTCAAAATTGTAGGCCGAGAATTCCCGCTCGGCTCGCTTGAAGACTTGGCCGTAGGTTACACGGGCCGGCCCGCTGGCGCCGTTGTAGTCGAGGTCGAACATGCTCTCGACACCTTGGACATACATCGCCAGGCGCTCGAGCCCGTAAGTCAGCTCGGTCGAAACCGGGTCGCATTCGATTCCGCCGACCTGCTGGAAATAGGTGAACTGGCTAACCTCCATGCCGTCGAGCCAAACTTCCCAGCCGAGCCCCCAGGCGCCCAATGTCGGACTTTCCCAATCATCTTCCACAAATCGGATGTCGTGCAGACGGGCATCGATCCCGATCGCTGCGAGGCTCGCAAGATATAGATCCTGACCGTCCGCGGGCGCAGGTTTCAGGATGACCTGGAGCTGATAGTGCTGTTGCACCCGGTTTGGGTTTTCACCGTAGCGGCCGTCGGCCGGCCGGCGCGAGGGCTGCACATAGGCGGCACGCCAAGGCTCGGGCCCGAGCGCGTGCAACGCGGTGGCCGGGTGGAAGGTGCCAGCGCCGACTTCAATATCGTAGGGCTGGAGAATGACACAGCCCTGGTCCGCCCAGAACCTCTGCAAATCGAGAATTAGCGATTGGAAACTCAAGGCTCCGCCCTTGGTGTTGAAATAGTCAGCGCGGCCGCGGGCAATCTGGCCGGCTGCAGGCGGGCGCGCCCACGGCGACATAGGCGCCGCAGATCTCGCAGGCCGCAAGGTCCTCGGCATTGATAGGCGCGCGCGGCGACGCCATGCGACGGCGCGGCAGATCGCGCGTGACCCCGTTCAGCCAGCGATAGCCCACCCAGGCGGCGGCAACGACGAGGACGACTATGATCAGTTTCGGAAGCGCGAACATCGACGAGCTTTACTTGGAGCCGCGAAGACCGGTCAAGCAATGGGTTCGAGCAAGCCAAATCCTCATAGTCCGAAACTCGCCCATAGTAGACGCGCCTCGATCCAGTCCGCGAGGTCGGCGATGGCGGCAACAGGCTCGCCCGCGGCAAACGACAGTCGACGCCAGAACGGCCATCGTCGCCGTTCAGCCGCGAATGGGCGTAGCTTGACCTTGTCGCCGTAACGCGCGCGCATGACCCCGCGCAGCTCGCCGATGCCGTCGACCAGCCCGCGGCTCAGCGCCATGCGCCCGGTCAGGACATCGCCGTTGAACAAGGACTCGTCCATGCTGTCGATCTTCCCGGCGCGTCGGCGCTGCACATGCTCCTTGAAGGCGCGATGGATGTCCTGCTGCAACACCGTGAGCCGCTCGACATCGGAGGGGTTTTGGGGAAGAAACGGGTCGAGCAGAGATTTGCGCTCCCCGGCCGTATGGAGACGCCGCTCGACACCGAGCCGCTCGATCAGCTGCACGAATCCAAAGCTCGCGCTGATGACCCCGATCGAGCCGAGGATCGAAGTTTCCTCGCTGAAGATTTCGTCGCCGGCGAGCGCGAGCCAATAGCCCCCCGATGCCGCCACATCCTCGGCAAAGGCGATGACCGGGACATGCTTCTCCTCGGCGAGTTCACGAATGCGCCTGAAGAGTAGTGCGGACTGCACTGCCGAACCGCCCGGCGAATTGACGACGAGGGCGACCGCAACAAGGTTGGAGACGCGAAACGCCCGCTCGATCGCCGCTGCGTGGCTCACCAACGAGACCCCGCCCCGCCGTGGGCGGGACATGATAACGCCTTCGAAGCGCAGCACCGCGACGACCGGTGCGCGCGACCACAGCCGATCGATGTGGAAATGATCGAGGATCCTCATTCCGTCTCAAGATGGGGAGCCGTGCGCCTCGACTACAGGCCCGACCGCCAAAGCGGTCAGAGCTCAAGCCCCCTTCCCTCGCGCAACACCGCCTCCGCGGCCGAGGTAAGCCGTCCGTCGGGCTCGTGCAATACGAGGCCGACAGCGAGCCGCGCGGGGGCGGCAATCTGCTTGCGGGCGCGCACCAGAATGCGGCTCGCGGCCCGACCCTGCCCGGGCCACAGCGGGAAGATCACGATCTCGCCGGCCCGCCCGGCGATTTGACCGAGAAGCGCATCGATCCGGTCGGCCCTGTGGATAAATGTCACGGTCCCTTTGGAGCGGACCATCGCAAGCGAGAAGCGTACCCAAGTGCCGAGATCAGCATCACCTTCGATCGTCGCATCGGCCTTGTCGGGCGTCGCCGGCGGAGTGGTGCGACCGCGCTCGTTGAAGGGCGGGTTCGCCATGACGTGGTCAAAGGCGCCAGGCGACAGCCGTGGTGGTGGCTGTGACAGATCCCCGATCATCACCGACACACGCGTCTCCATTGCATTCAAGATCGCGTTGTCGCCGGCGAGGCGAACGAGCTCGCGCTGCATCTCGAGCCCGACGACGCGGCAGTGCGGCACTCGCGCCGCCAGACAAAACATTGCGGCGCCCTGACCGCAACCGACATCGAGGATGAGCTGATGCGGCTCGGCCGGCACTGAGGCGGCTAGAAACACCGGATCGATAGCGGCACGATAACCATCCAACGGCTGCCTGAGTTGGACGCGGCCGCCGAGAAGACGGTCCTCGGTGAAGGTCGGTTCGACCACTCGGGCGGCGCTCACTCGGCATCCTCGCCGGCCGCCGCCAGCAGCGCGCAGGCGCGTCGATAATCCCGTTCTGCGACCACCAGACGGCGCGGGATGGCGCCGATGCTTCCTTCGACGAGGCTCGTGTGGTGGTCGAGGATGAGGCTGTCGATCCCCGAATCCCCCAGCAGAGCCTGCAGCCAAGAGAGGCGGACCGGATCGTTCGTGCGCAGCAATTCCTTCATCGGGCGCTATGTTGACGGGGAGCAACAGGCGTATGGCGGGGCGGCTCTTGACCGGTCCCGGCGTCATTCTATGCTCGTTCGCGTTCGGGCTCGTCAAGCCGATCGGGCGGGCGGGCCGGCGGATGCGCAAAATCGCCAGGAGAATTCGGGGGCGCTGGTGGCGGGTGTCGATCGGGTTCACGCTGGCCGAAAACCGTCTCTCGACCCGCTGTGCCGGCTGCTTAGCGATGAGTTGGAGCGGGTCAACCAGCTGATCGTCGAACGCATGCAGAGCCCGGTGGCGCTGATCCCACAACTCGCCGGCCATATCGTAGCGGGGGGAGGCAAGCGGTTGCGCCCGATGCTCACCCTCGGCTGCGCCCGGCTGTGCGGCTATCGAGGGGGCCGGCATATCGCGCTCGCCGCGGCAGTCGAATTCATCCACACTGCGACCTTGCTACATGACGATGTCGTTGACGCGAGCGATCTGCGGCGCGGCCGTGACACGGCCAACGCGGTCTGGGGCAACAAGCCGCCGATCCTGGTCGGCGATTTCCTGTTCAGCCGATCTTTCGAGCTGATGGTCGCCGACGGATCGCTGCGCATCCTCGAGATTCTGTCGCGCGCCTCTTCGGTGATCGCCGAAGGCGAGGTGCTCCAGTTGATGACCGCGAATGACACGCGGACCTCCGAAGCCGCATATCTCGCGGTCATCCAGGCAAAAACCGCAGAGTTGTTTGCGGCGGCCAGCCGGATTGGCGCGGTGATGGCCGAGCGTCCGCAGGAGGAGGAGGCGGCGCTCGATCGGTTTGGCCGCAATCTCGGTATCGCTTTTCAGCTGGTCGACGATATGCTCGACTTCTCGGCGCATCCGAACGAGCTGGGCAAGAGCATCGGCAACGATTTCCGCGACGGCAAGGTCACTCTACCGGTCCTCGTCGCGTTCGCCCGCGGTGACAAAGGAGAGCGCGCCTTCTGGCGCCGCACGATCGAGGAGCAGGATCAGCGGGCCGGCGATCTCCAGCGGGCGATGCACTTGGTCGAGCGGCGCGGTGCCCTCGCCGAGACTCTATCGCGCGCCCGCAGCTATGCGGCGACTGCGATCGGCGCGCTATCGATCTTTCGCGACGGGACCGAGCGGCGCGCTTTAATCGACGCTGCCGCATTTGCCACCGAGCGGGGTTTTTGACGGCCTGGGAAGCGGCCGAGGATCCGACTTGCGGATGAGGCGAAAACCACAGCCGCACCGAAGAGACCAATCTCCACCTGTGGTTCGGCGCCCGCAGCGCCTCCGGCCGCCTCGGCTAGGACCGGCTCCCTCGCACCGATCGGTTCAGATGACCGCCGCTCGCCGCGGAGATCAGGCCCGGGCCGTGAAGCCATACTGGCCGCCATAGTCAGCGGCAAAGCGTAAGATACGCTCATCATAAGTGGCTAGGGGACAGGCAAGTTCGATCGCGGTAGCGATCAGAAGCCCGATCCGCCGGATCGCGATGCTCGAGCTGATAGAGCCGATAGCTGCGGCAAGCGGCTCGATACCCGAGAGGCGCCGGCTCGATGCCAGGGCGCTCGAGGAACCGCGCGATCCAAGCCTCGATCGGAGAATCCAGCTCGACCTGTCTGCCGTCGACGAGCAGCGCAATTTCCCAGACACTGACAGCACTCAAACGAACCGTTCCCCGTTTTGCCAGCAACCGTCGATCGGAGCTCGGGTTGACCGGCGCAGGCGGTCGTCGCCGCTGTCGAGCCAGAGGGCGTACGCGTATCGAGCAGAAGTGTATCCGCTCGATTTCTCGACCAGTTTCGGCGTCCGGCTCGCCACCGAGGGCCGGCCCGATCAGGTGAACCCCCTCGCGAACTCGGACCGACCCGCGGTGAGCCCCGAACAGAGAGCCCGCCCGGGCACCCTTGTCCAAGAGACGCCGCATGGCTAAGGCAACCGCCTCGGTCTTGTTACCGCGTGCCAGCTTTTTGGCTGCCTCTTCAGACACATTCTTCATTAATGACGTATTGAAACCTCAAGACAATGCACGCCGTGCTCCGCTTATCGCTGTCGTGCGGTGTGGTTTCTTGAGCGCGATTTTGACGGGTTTTTCCACGGAGGGCGCCCATATATTGTTTTGAGGCGCGCTTTTCGCTATAGCTCGCGCCGGTCGGCGGAGTGTAGCTCAGCCTGGTAGAGCACTGCTTTCGGGAGGCAGGGGCCGGAGGTTCAAATCCTCTCACTCCGACCATAAAATAGCAAATATTATCAGCTTAGTACGCCGAAATAAAGAGCGTTCGGCCCACTAATAGGTACCGCATAGGTACCTAAGACGCTGCAACGACGGGCTTCCCGAGGTCCTCGCCCTGCCCTCTCGCAACGCCGCCTCACGCTGCGTCGCCGTTAACACTGTGGACGCTGCGGCCAAGGCCGGCACGAGCGAGCGCACAGCGCGGCGCGAGGTCGCCCGCGGCGCAGCGATCCCCGACATCGCGTTGCTCGGCGCGAGCCGAGCCTCCTGGACCTGTCGGCTGGGAGAGGAAGAGATCCCACAATTGCATCTGTGGCCCGCCAGCTGATCCTTGGGGCCCCGTCGACACCTGTTGGTGCACCTTCACCGCTGGTCCGTCCTGAAAAGCCGTAAGGGATGCACCGGCAGATCTATCAATAGAGTAGGCTCGATGGCGGCGGTCGATCCGCCGCTAGCCGCGGGGCCGCGCCTTGGCAAGGCGTTCTAGGCAGCGCGCCGAAATCACATTCCTGCGAGACACGGATGTCCGCCCTTTCTGCGGTCCGCCCGCATCGTTTACTCTCGTCAAAGACGCCGGCAGGGCGCTGACCAAGGGAGAGGAACGTCATGAGAGTAAATCGTATCGCCCTTAGTGCCTCCGCTATCGCCCTGGCACTCGCCGCTGGATTGGCCGCTCCGGCGACGCGCGCCGAGGACGTCATCACCACGCACCGGCTGTCGGCGGCACTCGCATCCGAGGCGGTGACCGAGGCGGTGGCGACTTGTGCCAAGCAGGGCTACAGGGTGAGTGCGGTGGTTCTCGACACCGATGGTGTGACGCAAGCCGTGCTGAGGGGCGATGGCGCCAGCGTGACCTCGCTCGAAGCCTCTCACGACAAGGCCTATACCGTGATCATGCTCGGCGCCGGCCGCAACGAGGACAGCACCGGCGTCATCGCCGAACGGATGGGTGCGAACCCCAATGCCGGCGGGCTTGCGAAACTGCCCCATATCCTTCTCCTGCAAGGCGGCCTGCGCATCAAGGCCGGCAGCGATGCGATCGCAGCGATCGGCGTTGGCGGCGCTCCGGGCGGTAATCTGGACGAAGCCTGCGCCAAGGCGGGAATCGACAAGATCAGCGGCCGCCTGAAGTAACCCGCCGGGGACCCGGCGCCGACGCGGTGTGGCGGAGAGCGAGACGCGGCTAACTCGCCACGTTTCGTGTCACCTCGAGGGCAGACCCAAGGGGTTACGCGCACTGCGAGCGCACAGTTGGCGCGGTGCCGTCCGGGGTGTGGTTGGAATTGAAGGTGGCGTAGTCTCCGGGTGCTGAAACCCAAACGATCCCGGCGTTGAGCGCCGGTGGAGACCACGCCATGACCAACAATAGCACCAAGTTGCCGGTT
>Ga0209656_10000104_pt1 | contig 53429 bp, 50 predicted proteins | sample BogFormECP12_OM2_FD_188239 | JGI IMG/M metagenome (GOLD analysis project Ga0209656, IMG submission 188239) | Bog forest soil microbial communities from Calvert Island, British Columbia, Canada - ECP12_OM2 (SPAdes) (version 2) | ecosystem: Environmental > Aquatic > Freshwater > Wetlands > Bog ...
GGGGACTGGGAATATAACGGCCGCTGCACAGATTTTTGAACTGCCTCCGTGACCGAGTGTCGACTCGCGAGGGAACGCATATGGGGCTTGTCGTAGGGCCACGCCTGTCGGAGGCCGGCGGTGTCGCGATCACCGGCATCGATCTCGCAGAACCGCTGCCGCCGGAGCCCAGGGCGCAGATTCTCGAGGCCTTTCGCGATCACCACGTCGTCGTCTTCCCGGACCAGGCGCTGACCCGGGAGCGGCAATACGCCTTCGCGCGGAATTTCGGCGAGATCGAGCCTTCGGAGCAACCGGGCAGCAAGCGGCATGCCGTCGCCCATGTGATTTCCAACCTTGACAAGGACGGCAACCCCGTCGACAGGTCTTCTTCTCCCGTCAGCAACTACCGCTGGCACACCGACAAATCCTACCATGCGGTGCCGCCCTCGCTGACGATGCTCTACGGGGTCGAGCTACCGCCCAAGGGCGGGGATACCGAGTTCGCCAACACCTTGATGGGCTACACCGCGCTGCCGGAAGAAACAAGGCGGCGCATCGCCGGGCTGCGCGTGGTCTTTTGTTGGGGGGCGAGCGGGGGCAAGTCGATCGCAGCAATGCGTGAGGATCCTCCGGTCGATCATCCGCTCGTGCGGACCCATCCGGACACCGGCCACAAGGCGCTCTTTCTCGGCAACCATGCCTCGCGCATCCAAGGCATGCCCGAGGCCGAGGGAGCGGCCCTCCTCGACGAGCTGCTCGAGCATGCGACGCAGCGGCAATTCGTCTATGCGCACCGCTGGCGGAAGGGTGATCTCGTGATGTGGGACAACCGCTGCCTGCTCCATCGCGCGGTCGCCAATTACGACATGGGAAAATGCCGGCGCGTCATGCACCGCAGCGTCGTCAGAGGCACGGTGCCGTTCTGACTGTCCTCTGCTCGTCATGCCGGTAGCGCGCGCCGGCGGAGGGGCGAGCCCGCGCACACCGCCGATCGTTCTGCTGGCCCTCGTTACCGCGATCGCGCCCGCGGCGTTGCACATGCTGGTCCCGGCGTTGCCGCTGCTCGCGGCGGTCTTCGACGCCGCACCCGCCGGTGTCCAGCTGGTGCTGACTTTGTTTCTCACCGGGATCGCGGCCGGACAGCTGGTCTACGGCCCGGTCTCGGATCGCCTCGGGCGGCGCCCGGTGCTGATCGCGGGGCTCGTGCTATTCCTTGTCGGCACGGTGCTGTGCGGGGTCGCCTGGTCGCTGCCGGCGCTGATCATCGGCCGCACGCTTCAGGCGCTCGGCGGATGCGCAGGGATGGTGCTGGGCCGGGCGATCGTGCGCGATGTCTACGACCGCGAGCGTTCGACGAGCGCCTTGGCGACGATCATGATGGTGATGAGCCTGGCGCCGTCGCTGTCGCCGGCGATCGGCGCCTATCTCGCGGAATGGGGCGGCTGGCGCGCCGATTTTGTCTTACTCGGCATGGTCGGGGCCGGGGTCCTAATCCTGATCGCGCTCAAGCTCGAAGAGACCCGCGCGCCGGCACCAGTAAGCCTCGTCGGCATGATCGGCTCCTTCATCCTGCTGCTGCGTTCGCCGGCCTTTCTCAGTGTTGCCTTTGCCACCGCATTCACCAGCGCCTCCTGGTTCACGTTCCTGGCGGCCGCACCCTACCTGCTCGCCGAGCTGCTGCACGAGCCGCCGAGCACCTACGGCCTGATGATCCTCTTGCCGATGGCCGGCTACATCCTCGGCAATGCCGGGGTCGTGCGGTTGTCGGTGGTCCTCGGCAGCGTGCGTCTGTTCATCCTGGGCCTGGCACTATCGCTCGCCTCGGGGGTCATGCTGGCACTCTGGTGCCTCGGCCACCTGACGCCGTGGGCGCTCTTTGTGCCGATGGCGATCAGCTCGATCGGCAACGGCATGAGCCAACCGCCCGGTGTCGCCGCCGGGCTCAGCGTCTATCCGCGGATCGCCGGAGCCGCCTCGGGCCTGCTGGGTTTTGTGCAAATGACGGTCGCCGCACTCGGGACATTACTGCTCGGCCTGCTGCCGCGGGACAGCGCGGTCGCTATGGTGGCGGTCGTCGGCGCCTCGTTGACGCTCGCCTTCCTCTGCGGGCTCCTCACTTTGCGCGGGCCCGCAGAGGAGCCGCGTCCGGCGGCAGCCGCGCGGTTCTCCAATTACAAGACCTGAAAACCCGCCCTGCGGCCGATGGAGGGACGCCTCTGGGCCGCTGTTTGCTTTGGTTGCGGCAGTCCGCAAATTCCCGGTTGCACGGGAAAATTCCCGGCAAAAAACCGCATCGGGCGCAAAAATCGGTCGTCATCGCCGTCGAAACGCTAGACCAATCAAATACTTAGGCTAGCCAAGACCGGACTACCGCCGGTATCGCAACCGGGTATTTTCGGCCCGGCCAAACCGGGAAAACTTGCGATAACCGGGAAATAACCGGGAAAAGGCGGCCGATCGCCCGGTCCAGGCACCCCAGGCGCCGCACATACTACGCGCTGAACTTGATCCAAAGATGGCGGACCGGTCTGCCTGGCCTCATGTTAAATGCGCGCTGGGCGCCGGTTCGGGTAGGATTAGCGGCCACCGAGGAGGCACCATGGAGCCCGCAGGGCAAGCTCGCGTCGAACGCCGGCTAGCGGCGATCTGGGCCGCCGATGTGGCCGGCTACTCGCGGCTGATCGGGGCCGACGAGGAAGGGACGCTCGGCCGGCTCAAGGCGCTCCGTGCCGAGCTGATCGATCCGAAGATCGCGGCTCATCGGGGTCGCATTGTCAAGACCACCGGCGATGGGTTGCTGGTCGAGTTCGCCAGCGTCGTCGACGCGCTCAGATGCGCGGCCGAGGTGCAGGCGGCAATGGCCGAGAGCAATGTCCCGACGCCGCCGGACCATCGCATCGAATTCCGCATCGGCATCCATCAAGGCGACATCGTCGTCGAGGAAGGCGACATTTTCGGCGACGGCGTCAACGTCGCGGCGCGGCTCGAGGGCTTGGCCGAGCCGGGCGGCATCTGCGTGTCGGCGCGCGTTCAGGAAGACGCCGCGGGCCGCCTCGACCTCGCCTTCGAAGACATGGGCGAGCAGTCGCTTAAGAACATCGCGCGGCCGGTCCGGGTCTATCGCGTCGGCGCCACCCTCACCCACCCCGCCCCCACGGAACAAGCCCGTAGGCCGAAGTCTCACAACGCGCCGAGGTCCCCCCTCTCCCGCACTGCGGGAGAGGGTGCCGAGCGCCCGCGGCGCGAGGCGGGCGAGGGTGACGCCCCCGCACTCGCCCTCCCCGACAAGCCGTCGATCGCGGTGCTCCCGTTCGCCAATATGAGCGGCGATCCGGAGCAGGAATATTTCGTCGACGGCATGGTCGAGGAAATCATCACCGCGCTGTCGCGCATCCGCTGGCTCTTCGTCCTCGCCCGCAATTCGAGCTTTACGTACAAAGGGCAAGCCGTCGATGTGAAACAGGTCGGGCGCGAGCTTGGCGTCCGCTATGTGCTCGAAGGCTCGGTGCGCAAGGCCGGCAACCGGGTGCGCATCACCGGGCAGTTGATCGACGCGGTCACCGGCACGCATCTGTGGGCCGACCGGTTCGACGGTTCGCTCGACGATGTCTTCGACCTGCAGGATAAGGCCGCGTCGAGCGTCGCCGGCGTTATCGAGCCGGCGTTGCAGGCCGCCGAGACTACCCGTTCGGCCGATCGCCCGACCGCCGATCTGACCGCCTACGACCTCTATCTGCGCGGCTACGCGATCGTCTTGTCGTCGGCTGCGCGGGTGCCCGAGGCACTCCATCTGATGGAGCAGGCGATCGCGCGCGATCGCCGTTACGGGTCCGCACTCGCCTGGGCCGCGCAGTGCTGTTTTCGGCTGCTTATTGGCGACCGAAGCGAAGATCGAGAGGCGCACCGTCGGAAGGGTATCGATTTCGCCAGGCGGGCCCTCGAAGTGGCCGGCGACGACCCGGGCATCCTGGCGAATGCCGCCAACGCACTGGCCTATTTCGGCGAGGACATCGGCGCGATGATGGCGCTGGTCGACCGCGCGCTGGCCCTCAACCCTAGCTACGCCCGCGGCTGGCTTGTCAGCGGCTCGCTAAGACTATGGGCGGGCCAGCCCGCCATCGCGATTGAGCATCTCGAAGCGTCGCTGCGCCTCAGTCCGCGCACACGGGTCGGCTACTCGTTCCTGATAACAGGCTTCGCGCATTTCGTCAGCTGGCGCTTCGATGAGGCCGTGCCGAAACTACTCCTCGCAATCCAGGAAGACCCGAGCTTTCCGATGCCGTATCGTTTTCTCGCCGCCTGCTACGCCCATATGGGTCGGCTAGACGACGCACGAGACGTCGTCAGGCGGCTTCGGGCCATTACGCCTCTCGTGATATCGGACGCGAGCTTCCTGCGGAACGCCGAGCATCGCGAGCTGTTCCTGTCCGGCCTGCGGCTGACGGCGGGTGAGGCGACGTGAGCCAGACCCGGCGTCTCGCCGCGATCCTCGCCGCCGATGTGGCGGGGTATTCGCGGCTGATGGGGGCGGACGAGGAAGGCACGCTCGAACGCCTCAAAGCATTGCGCCGCGAACTCGTCGACCCGAAAATCGCCGAGCACCGCGGCCGCGTCGCAAGACCACCGGCGACGGGATGCTGGTGGAATTTGGCAGCGTCGTCGATGCCGTGCGCTGTGCGGTCGAAGTGCAGCAGGCGATGCCGGAGCGCAACAGCGGCGCCGCGGCGGACAACCGCATCGAGCTGCGCATCGGCATCAATCTCGGCGACGTGATCGTCGAGGGCGATGACCTCTATGGCGACGGCGTCAATATCGCCGCACGGATCGAAGCCTTGGCCGATGCCGGCGGGGTGTTCGTCTCCAACACGGTTCATGATCACGTTCGCGATCGGCTGCCTTTTGTCTTTGAGGATCTCGGCGAGCAGCAGGTCAAGAACATTGCCCGGCCGGTGCGGGTCTACCGGGTTCGCGACGCTAGTACCGCTGCCAATGCGCCAGCTCCGCCAGGTGCACTGGCCCTGCCGCTCCCCGACAAGCCGTCGATCGCGGTGTTGCCCTTCGCCAATCTCAGCGGCGACCCGGAGCAGGAGTACTTCGCCGACGGCATGGTCGACGAGATCATCACCGCGCTCAGCCGCATTTGCTGGCTGTTTGTCATCGCCCAGAATTCGAGTTTCTCCTACAAGGGCCAATCTCCCGACGTGAAGCAGGTCGGGCGCGAATTGGGCGTCCGCTATGTTCTCGAGGGCTCGGTCCGTAAGGCGGGCGGGCGCGTGCGCATCATAGTTCAGCTGATCGATACCACGACCGGCGCACACCTCTGGGCGGACCGCTTCGACGGCTCGCTTGAAGACGTCTTCGACCTTCAGGACAACATTGCGTCGAGCGTAGCGGGCGTCATCGAACCGGCCTTGCAGGCCGCGGAAACGGCACGTTCGGCCGATCGCCCGACGACCGATCTCAGCGCATACGATCTCTATCTGCGCGCTCACGCGATGGTTTGGTCGTCGGCAAGGCAAACCCCTGAGGCGCTGCGTCTTATGGAGCAGGCGATTGCGCGCGATCCGCGCTACGGCCCCGCACTCGCCGGGGCCGCGTTCTGCTGTTATCGACTTGTGACGGACGGGCGGAGCGAGGATCCGGCCGCGGACCGTCTGAAGGGCACCGATTTCGCGAGGCGAGCCTTGGAAGTGGCTGGCGACGACCCGGGCATCCTGACGAATGCCGCCGTTGCCCTGGCCTCTTTCGGCGAGGACATCGGCGCGATGATGGCGTTGCTCGACCGTGCGCTCGCGCTCAACCCGAATTTCGCGCACGGCTGGTTCATCAGCGGTGTACTCAGGACCTGGGCGGGTCAGCCCGACCTCGGGATCGAGCATGTCGAGGCCTCGATGCGCCTCAGTCCCCGCGTCCGTGTCAAGACGGCGCTCGTTGCAATAGGCCTCGCACATTTTCTCAGTCGACGGTTCGATCAGGCAGTCCCCAACCTGCTCCTCGCGATCCAAGAGGATCCGGGCCTCCCGGTGCCGTATCGCTATCTCGCCTCCTGCTACGCGAATATGGGTCGGCTCGGCGACGCACGAGAAATTGTCGAGCGGCTGCGCGCCATCACCCCAGTCGTGATCCCGGACGCCAGCTTCCTCCGAAACCCTGAGCACTGCGAGCTTTACCTCTCCGGCCTGCGCCTGGCGGCGGGCGAGACGGAATGACCACCATCCGCCGCCTCGCCGCGATCCTCGCCGACCATGGTAGCCCTGCTCGGAAGGAGGTCGGAAAAGTGCGGCAGCTGCCCATCTGTTGTGGAAGCCCTGCCGGGACCAGGCGATGAGGGCGCCTGATCTTCTGGAGCGGATGCGGGCGAACCCGCAGGCCGATTGGACGATCGCCGATATCGAGCGGCTCTGCCGGGCGTCCGGGTTGACGATAACGCCGCCACGCCGTGGCTCGCATTACAAGGTTCGCGATCCGCAGAGCGCCAGTACCCTAACGATTCCGGCCCGCCGGCCCATTCGGGCGGTATATATTCGAGCGCTCGTCGCGCTCGCTGATCGTTTTCGTGAAGGGTAGAACGGGCAATGACCTTTCGTTATCCAATCACGTTGCGGCCGCTTGACGCTGCGGAAGGGGGCGGCTGGCTCGCTGAAGTTCCCGACCTCCCGGGCTGCATGTCGGACGGTGAGACGCCACAAGAGGCGGTCGACAACGTCATGGACGCGATCGCTTGCTGGATCGAGGCTGCAGAGGAAGACGGCCGGGCAGTTCCGGCGCCAGCCGGCGCTGACGCCGCGTGAGCGCGCGGTCTCGCGAGCGGTGATCGAGACGCTGGCGGCGGGCGAGGCGGGATGAGCCAGACCCGTCGCCTCGCTGCGATCCTCGCCGCCGATGTGGCGGGCTATTCGCGGCTGATGGGAGTGGACGAGGAAGGCACGCACGAACGCCTCAAAGCGCTGCGCCGTGAGCTGCTCGATCCGAAAATCGCCGAGCACCACGGCCGCATCGTCAAGACCACCGGCGACGGCCTGCTGGCGGAATTCCCGAGCGCCGTCGATGCGGTGCGCTGCGCGGTCGACGTGCAGCAGGCGATGCCGGAGCGAAACGCGGGCGCCGCGGCGGACAGCCGCATCGAGCTGCGCATCGGCATCAATCTCGGCGACGTGATCGTCGAGACGGACGACCTCTATGGCGACGGCGTCAATATCGCGGCACGGATCGAAGCCCTGGCAGACGCCGGCGGGGTGTTCGTGTCCAATACGGTTCACGACCAGGTGCGCGACCGGCTGCCCTTTGTGTTTGAGGATTTGGGCGAGCAGCAGGTCAAGAACATCACCCGACCGGTGCGGGTCTACCGGGTTCGCGATGCCGGCGCCGCCAAGAGGCAATCGGCGCCAGCTGCGGCAGTGCTGCCCCTCCCCGACAAGCCGTCGATCGCGGTTCTGGCGTTCCAGAACATAAGCGGCGATCCCGAGCAGGAGTATTTCGCCGACGGCATGGTCGAAGAAATCATTACGGCACTCTCCCGTATCCGCTGGCTGTTTGTCATCGCCCGCAATTCGAGCTTTACCTACAAGGGCCAGGCGGTCGACGTGAAGCAGGTCGGTCGGGAGCTGGGGGTGCGCTACGTGCTCGAGGGCTCGGTGCGGAAAGCGGGCGGTCGGGTGCGCATCACCGCGCAGTTGATCGAGGCCGAAACCGACGCGCATCTTTGGGCCGACCGCTTCGATGGCTCGCTCGACGACATCTTTGAGCTTCAGGACAAGGTTGCATCGAGCGTCGCCGGCGTGATCGAACCGGCATTGCAGGCAGCTGAAATCCGGCGGTCGAGCGAACGGCCGACAAGTGATCTAACGGCTTACGATCTCTATCTGCGCGCCCTGCCGGTGGGCATGTCAGGGGAAAAGAACGGCTACATCGAGGCGCTCGATTTGCTGGGGCGGTCGATCGAGCGGGACCCGCATTATGGCCCGAGCCTTGCGCTTGCAGCAGTGTGTCACACCGCGATGTGGGTGAGTGGGTGGACGCATGACCCGGATGCAAGTCGCCGGGAAGGCGTCGAGCGTGCCCGACAGGCGCTTCGCTACGGCGGCGACGACGCGTGCACTCTTGCCAGGGCTGCTTATGCCCTTGGTCACATCGGTGAGGACATTGACGCCGCGATAGCCTTGGTCGACCGGTCTTTGCAGATCAACCCGAGCTTCGCATACGGCTGGCAGCGGAGCGGGTGGCTCAGATTGTGGGCGGGAAACCCCGATTTGGCGATCTCCCATCTCGAAGCAGCGTTGCGTCTCAATCCGCGTGATCCTTCGCCGACGACGCTGATGGGGATCGGCGTGGGCCACTTCTTTGCCAGGCGGCTTGATGAAGCACGGTCGATGTTGCTCCGGTCGCTGCAAGAGCAGCCGGGCTGGGTTCCGACCAGCCGCTTTCTCGCCGCCTGTTACGCACATCTGGGTCGATTGGACGAAGCGAGAGCAATCGTCGAGCAGCTGCGAGTTCTTACGTCGGTGGTGGTGCCGGATGCCGCGCATTGGCGGAATCCCGAGCATCGCGAATTCTATCTCTCGGGCCTGCGGTTGGCGGCGGGCGAGCCGACATGACCCAGACCCGCCGACTCGCCGCGATCCTCGCCGCCGATGTGGCGGGGTATTCGCGGCTAATGGGGGCGGACGAGGAAGGCACGCTCGAACGCCTCAAAGCGCTGCGCTCTGAGCTCGTCGATCCGAAAATCGCCGAGCACCACGGCCGCATCGTCAAGACCACCGGCCACGGCATGCTGGTGGAATTTGCGAGCGTCGTCGATGCGGTGCGCTGCGCGGTCGAGGTGCAGCAGGCGATGCCCGAGCGGAACACCGGCCTCGCGGCGGCCGACCGCATCGAGCTGCGCATCGGCATCAATCTCGGCGACGTGATCGTCGAGGACGATGACCTCTATGGAGACGGCGTCAACATCGCCGCACGGGTCGAGGCCATGGCCGATGCCGGCGGGGTGTTCGTCTCCAACACAGTCCACGACCAGGTTCGCGACCGGCTGCCCTTCGTCTTCGAGGATCTGGGCGAGCAGCAGGTCAAAAACATCGCTCGGCCGGTGTGGGTCTACCGGGTCCGCGACACCGCCGCCAGGAGCCCAGCGGCACCAGTGCATCCGGTGCTGGCACTCCCTTGACAAGCCGTCGATCGCGGTGCTGCCCTTCGCCAATATGAGCGGCGATCCGGGAGCAGGAGTATTTCGCCGACGGCATGGTCGAGGAGATCATCACTGCGCTGTCGCGCATCCGCTGGCTCTTCGTCATCGCCCGCAATTCGAGTTTTACCTACAAAGGTCAAGCCGTCGACGTGAAGCGGGTCAGCCGCGAACTCGGCGTCCGCTATGTCCTGGGGGGCTCGGTGCGAAAGGGCGGAAACCGAGTGCGCATCACCGCGCAGCTGATCGATGCGACTGATGGTGCGCATCTCTGGGCCGATCGCTTCGACGGCTCGCTCGAAGATATCTTCGAGTTACAGGACAAGGTCGCACGGAGCGTCGCCGGCATCATCGAGCCGGCATTGCAGTCCGCCGAGACTGCCCGGTCGGCCGGCCGCCCAAAGCCTGATCTCACCGCGTACGACCTCTATTTGCGCGCCTTCGCATTGATCGCGCCGTCGAATAGGCAGGCCCCGGAGGCGCTCCGCCTCCTCGAGCAGGCAATCGCCCGCGACGTGCGTTACGGTCCCGCTCTCGCATTGGCCGCCATTTGTTGTTCTGTCCGGGTGAGCGACGGCCGCAGTGAAAATCCGGATCGGGACAGGCTGAAGGGCATCGATTTCGCACGCCGAGCCTTGGAAGCGGCCGGCGACGACCCGGGCGTACTGGCGAATGTTGCCCTAGCGTTGTCCTATTTCGGCGAAAACATCGGGGCTATGACAGCGCTCGTCGATCGTGCACTGGCGTTGAACCCGAATTTCGCGCGCGCCTGGCGCATCAGCGGCACCCTCAGGGTGTGGGCGGGTGAGCCCGAGGTCGCAATCGAGCATCTCGAAACCTCGGCGCGCCTCAATCCGCGGGCCCGGGTTGGCGGCCTGTCTTTCAACATGGGCATTGCGCATTTCTGCAGTCGGCGCTTCGAGCAGGCCTTGTCTAAGCTGCTCCTCGCGGTCCAGCACGGACCCCAGCCAGGCCGGGCCATATCGCTTCCTCGCCGCCTGCTACGCGCATATGCGCAGCCTCGACGAGGCGCGAGAAACGGTAAACCGCCTCCGGGTTGTGACGGCTGCTGTGATGCCCCCGGTCGACAGTTTCCTGCGGAACCCCGAGCACCGCGAGCTCTTCCTCTCGGGCTTGCGCTTGGCGGCGGGCGAGACGGAATGAGCCCGACCCGTCGCCTCGCTGCTATCCTTGCCGCCGATGTGGCGGGCTAACTCGCGCCTGATGGGAGCGGACCAGCGATAAACGAGTCGGCCGGGCAGCAGTCCCTATGCCGCGGGACGGCCACGGCCGCCTCGTTGCGGCCCGTAGTCGCGTACCAGCTCGTCGGGGAAGGCCCGATATCGCAAGCTGTCGGCGTGCAATTCGAATTGATCGCTCCAGCGCAGCACGTCCCCGGCTTCGGCAATCGTCAATTCGCGCACAAATCGAGCCGATTCGCGGAAGGGTGCGGCGACCGCCGCCGACTGGAACGTGCGGCGGATCGTGGTCAAACGGGAAGATCATGATGCGGGCTCCGTCGACTTCCGCGATGGTAGGCATGACTCGTTGGTATCCTACCCCATCTCGAGCTCTTTACGGATACAAGCTGCGCTACCTGACCGTCGGGGCGCGGCCCCCGGGCGAGGTGGCCCAATCCTTTACCCCGTTGCGGCAGTCGAGCGGTGAAGCGATCCTGACAGCGCCGCGAGAATGGGGGATGATCTGCGTTGATCCGGTTCACCAACAGAGGTGACGAGCGATGAGCGTGATCGACGAAACCTACGATCCGAGGCGCGAGAGCTGGGTGGCCTCGGCTCACGGCCATGCCGAGTTTCCGATTCAGAATTTGCCGTTCGGAGTCTTTAGTCCTCGGGGCGGGGCGCCGCGCGGCGGCGTCGCGATCGGCGATATGAACTTCGATCTGAAGGCGGGCCTCGAAGCGGGGCTGTTTACCGGCGACGCCGCCCCGGCGGCTGAAGCAGCCGCGGTTGCCACCCTCAACCCATTGATGGCGCTGGGCCCCGCACCGCGCCTCGCGTTGCGCAAGCGTCTCTCGGCGCTGTTGTCCGCCGACAATCCCGAGCGGGCGAAAATCGAAGCGCTATCGGCGCGGCTGCTGCACAACGCAGCCGATTGCACGATGCATCTGCCGGCGGCGATCGGCAGCTACACCGATTTCTTTGCCGGTATCCACCACGCGCGCAACGGCGGGATGCGGCGCGACCCCAACAATCCGCTCAGCCCGAACTACAAATACGTGCCGGTTGCCTACCACAGTCGGGCATCGTCGGTGCAGCCGTCGGGTGTGCCGATTCGCCGGCCGAGTGGTCAGCGCAAGTTGCCGAACGAGGACGCGCCGAGCTACGGCCCGTGCCGCAAGCTCGATTACGAGCTCGAGCTCGCCGTCTGGGTTGGGCCAGGCAATGCGCTCGGCGAACCGATCCCGATCGGCAAGGCTGGCGACCACTTGTTCGGGCTCGGGCTGTTCAACGACTGGTCGGCGCGCGACGTCCAGCAATGGGAGTCGCAGCCATTGGGACCGTTCCTCGGCAAGAGCTTCGGCAGCACCGTCTCGCCCTGGATCATCACCACCGAAGCATTGGCGCCGTTCCGCATCGCGCAGCCGGCGCGGCCGGCCGGCGATCCGCGCCCGCTGCCTCATCTCTGGGACGACGCGGATCAGCGCGAGGGCGCTTTCGATATCGCGCTCGAAGCCTTCTTGCTGACCGAAGGGCTGCGGGCAAAAGGGCTGCCGCCGCATCGCATGTCCGCGAGCAACACGACTGACCTCTACTGGACCGTGGCGCAGATGATCGCGCATCACAGCTGCAACGGCTGCAACCTCGCTGCCGGGGACCTGTTCGGCACCGGCACAATCTCGGGCCCGACCCCGGAGGGCTATGGCAGCCTGATGGAATTGAGCGCCGATGGTGCGCGTTCGATCACATTGGCCTCGGGGGAGACCCGTACCTTTGTCGAGAACGGCGACGAGGTGATCTTCCGTGCCCATTGCCGAAAGGCAGGCTGCGCACCGATCGGCTTCGGTGAATGCCGGGCGCGGATCATCTAAAGAAAAACAGTGGACCACGGAGGCACGGAGATCACCGAGAAAAAAATGAAATTTTTACCGCAGAGGTTGCAGAGGATTCGCAAAGGACGCAAAGGATATGACAGCCTCCGCGACCTCTGCGTCCTCTGCGTCCCCTGCGTCCTCTGCGGTAAAGCGTTGTTCTTCTCTGTGCCTCGGTGGTGAAATATTAGGAGTTGACGATGGTCGACGCGCTCGGCTGGCGCATCAAGTTCGGCGTCATAGCGCCTAGCACCAACACCGCAGTGCAGCCGGAGTTCGACGCGATGCGGCCGCGCGGCGTCACCAACCATTTCAGCCGCATCCACATCCCGAACGACCCGCTGCGCGGAGATCAAGATTTCACCAAGCTGATCGAAGCCGTTCGCGGCGAGCTGATGGCCGCGATCGACCGGGTCATGACCTGCGAGCCCGACCATCTGATCATGGGGATGTCGTCCGAGACGTTCTGGGGCGGCCTCGAAGGAAGCGAAAGATTGCGCGAGCGGGTCGAGGCGCGAGCCGGGGTCAAGGTTACGATGGGCTCGGACGCGTCCCGGCAGGCCTTGCGGCAATATGGCGACATCAAGCGCATCGGGGTCGTGACACCGTACATGCCCGTCGCCGACACACAGGTGCGGCGCTTTTTTGCCGATTGCGGTTTCGAGGTCGTCCGGCTCATGGGGCTGAAATGCGCGAGCCCGGTGCTGATCGCGCATGTCACGGAGCGGGAATTGCGCGACGCGATCCGCGAGGTCGACCGACCCGAAGTCGAAGCCGTCATCCAGGTCGGCACCAATCTGGCGATGGCCCGGCTCGCGGCGATCGCCGAGTTCTGGCTCGACAAGCCGGTGCTGGCGATCAACACGGCGACCTATTGGTGCGCGCTGCGGCGTAACGGCATCGTCGACAAGATCGACGGCTTCGGCACATTGCTGCTCGATCATTGACCTGGAAGCGCAGCCGCCGATGGCTGAACCGAGGCTGCGGGTCGACCCGGCGGAGCGCCTTCGGCCGGTGTCCAATGCGACGCCGCGAAGGCGCGGCGCCGGCGGAGGAATTCTCCGGGGATTGGCCCGGGTCGCCGTTCTGCTGCTATTGTGGGCGGCCATCATCGGCGGCGGCGTGCTCGGCTATTTTGCCCTCACGCTGCCCGATACCAGCGATCTGACCCGGGCCGAGCGTCGCCCCAGCGTCACGATCCTTGCCGCGGACGGCAGCCTGTTGACGACGTTCGGCGATCTCTTCGGCCAGCCGCTGACCTTGCAGGAAATGTCGCCCTATTTGCCGAAAGCGGTGATCGCCACTGAGGATCGTCGGTTCTATAGCCATTTCGGCATCGATCCGATCGGGCTTTTGCGCGCCGCGGTCGCCGATCTTTCGGCCGGTCATATCGTCCAGGGCGGCAGCACGATCACCCAGCAGCTCGCCAAGAACCTGTTTCTGACACCGGAGCGCAGCTTTGCCCGCAAGGTGCGGGAGACCCTGCTGGCACTCTGGCTCGAGCACCGCTTTACGAAGGACCAGATCCTCGAGATCTATCTCAATCGCGTCTATCTTGGCGCGGGTACCTATGGCGTCGATGCCGCGGCACACCGCTATTTCGGCAAGTCGGCGCGGCGCACCACCCTCTACGAGAGTGCCGCCATCGCCGGCCTGTTGAAGGCACCAGCGCGGTTCAACCCGACCCGCGACCGCGACAAGGCCGCCGCGCGCACTGCACAGGTCCTCGCCAACATGGTCGAGGCGGGCATGGTCACAGAAAGCCAAGCCGCCGCCACCAAGGAGGGGACGTCGCTTCCTGCCGTCGTCGCCGCCCGATCGGGGGCCCGCTATTTCGCCGATTGGATCGCCGAGCAGCTCAGCGATTTTGCCGGCGCCGGCAGTCGCGACCTCACCGTCACGACGACGCTCGATCCCGGGCTGCAGGCCGAAGCCGAGGCGGTGATTGTCGAGACCATTGCGCGCGACGGTCCCAAGGCAGCGGTCAGCCAGGGGGCGCTTGTCGCGATGTCGCCCGACGGTGCCGTCCGCGCCATGGTCGGGGGCCGCGATTACAGCGGGAGCCAGTTCAATCGGGCAACGCAGGCGCAACGACAGCCGGGGTCCGCGTTCAAGCCGTTTGTCTATCTCTCTGGGCTCGAGGCGGGCTTGCGGCCCTCGGACCAGTTCATCGACGCGCCGATCCGCATCGGCAATTGGCAGCCGCGCGACTACACCGGCCGTTATCAGGGCGAGATGACCCTGGCGGAAGGGTTGGCGCAGTCGATCAACACGATCGCGGTGCAGGTCGCCCAGCGTGCCGGCATCCGCAAAGTCGTCGCGGTGGCGCATCGGCTCGGCATTTCGTCCGAGCTCGCTCCGGAGATGAGTTTGGCACTCGGCACCAACGAGGTGAACCTGCTCGAACTGGTCTCGGCTTATGCACCCTTTGCCAATGGCGGCGCCGGGGTATGGCCGCACGGCATTGCCGAGATTCGCGACAGCGAAGGCACAGTAGTATTCCACCGTACCGGCTCGGGCGTCGGTCGGGTCATGAGCCCCGAAATGGCCGGCACGATGAACGAGATGTTGAGCGGGGTCATCGGCCACGGCACCGGCCGGAGTGCGGCACTCCCGCGTCCGGCGGCGGGCAAGACCGGGACGACGCAGGATTATCGAGACGCCTGGTTCATCGGCTATACCGCCGACATCGTTGCCGGGGTGTGGCTCGGCAACGACGACAACTCGCCGACGAACAAGGTGACCGGCGGCTCATTGCCGGCGCAGACCTGGCGGCGGTTTATGCTCGCCGCAACGCAGGCAATGCCGGTGCGACCGCTGCCGGCCGCACCCGCACCGCCGCCGCCGGCGCGAGTGGTCACTGCGGCGCCACAAGGCTCCGGGGGTGGATTATTCGACAATTTCTTCGGCCTCTTCAGCCGCAGATGATCGACCCTCACCCGCCTCACTACGCTCGGCACCCTCTCCCGCAATGCGGGAGAGGGGGGACCCAGCCGCTAGGCTGGGTGGGTGAGGGCGTCGGGTCTACCGTAGCGGCGAGAACGACGCGGGGACGACGAGCATGTTCTCCTGCTTGATGAACATGCCACGGGTCGCCGGCGGCCAGTTGCCGTCCTTGCGCGATTCCTCGCGGATGCGGGCGCGCTCGTTGGCGTCCTTGTAGGCCCAGATGTGGATCCACTGATTGAGCGGGCCGAGCTCGGTGTGGCCGGCGGCGGCCAACGGCGACAGCTTTACCCGGCCCTCGATCCGCTCGGCCCAGCGGGCGACGACCTGCTGGGCGACGCCGGGCTGCATCGTATAGGTGCGGATCTCGTAGAGATTACCGTGCTGCCGCGGCGTGAAGGCCGGGCAGAAGGGCGCGGCGTTGACGATCTTGCTCTCCATCTCGATCATGAATTCCTGGATCTTCGGCGGCCAGTTCGCGATCGACTGGGAACGCACCCGGGTGCGGTGCTGGAGATCGTCATAGGGCCAGATGTGAATGATATGGTTCAAGGGCCCGACTTCGGTATGAAAGAAAGCGCCGAGCGGCGATACCTTGACGCGTTCGGTCAGCGCCTCGCCGAAGCGCTTCTCGACTTCCGGCACCGAACCCGGCTGCAAACGGTAGGTCCGCATCTCGAAGATCATCGACCTGCTCCCCAATAGAGTTTAGCACCGGGCATTCTAAAGGCGGCGGATGACGAGTCAAACCCGGCAACGCCGACGGGGGGGGGTGGTGCCGTCAGCCGGCTTTGCGTCGACGCGCGACGGCGCCGAGACCGAGCAGCCCGGCGGCGAGCAAGGTCAGCGACGCCGGCTCGGGTACCGGTGTTGCAAGCAGCCCGATCACCTGCGTACCGTTCGAGTAGAAGCCGACCAGGTCGGCTTGGTCGTTGATGCCGTTGATTGTCGTGCCGGTCACCATGAAGGCCGGGGTCGCCGACGCGTTTGGATCGCTGATCGTCTGAAAGCTGTCGGTCAGAATGTTGAGCAGAAGCCCCTGCGTTTCGCCATTCATGTCCACAAAGCTGCCAACGGCCTGATTTGCGTTATTGAGGCCGAGGAGCATCGTGTTGGTCAAATTGCCGTTCGGATCATCGAAACTCGTAAATACCCCGCCATTGTCGATAAACCCGTGGGTAACACCCGCGGTATCGACATAAAACCCGCTGATCACGCCGGCGTTGTCGACACCGGTCGCTGTCGTCATCACCGCATTGAATGAAGCCGGCAACGTGACCGGGGTAAACGCCATGGTCGCAATGTTGTAGAGATAGCCATGCGCGTTGCCGGCGCCGTCGACATAAAAGCCGGCGGCGATGTTGTTGTTGTTGACCCCGAGCAGCTGGTTCACCGTTCCCGTCCCAGTACTCGGATCCATGACTGAAGTGAAGGAGCCGTTCTGGTCGACAAATCCAAAATTGGTGCCGGCACCATTAATATAGAAACCGACGGTAGTCGGCATCGGGTTGCTGTTGATACCGACGACTTGGGTTTGCGCCGAGTTGGGAAAGTTTTCAGGCGTAAACGAAGTATAGGTGGGCGGCGTGACGGTATAACCCTTGTTGGGCAGGACCACCCCGTCGCCGGCGTACCCGCCGATGATGCCGGCGCTGCTAATACCTAGTGCTTGGTTGAAGTTTGCGTCACCGCCGATCGCGGTATTACTGTTGACGATGTTCTGAAAGGTGTAGGTCGTTGCGTGTGCGGGCTGCGCCCCCCAAGCGAGTGCCACCGCGGCGAGTGCGCCAAGCGCGAGCTTAAGGCGCGGGGAAAACGCGGGAAGGAGGCGAGAGAAAGCATCTGCGGGCTTCGAAATCATAATTTTGGCTCACTGTCGGCGTAGGCTGGTTAACGCTTTCGGATCTTGCTTCTTCAGGCAAGAACTTTTCCAAGTAGTCAAAAAAAATTCATGTACCCGATGTAAAATTACCACAATCGGTGTCTTCGTTTATCCGAATTGTATCTATACCGTAACATCAAGTAACATTCGATAACTCGATCGCTACTTGCCGATCTGCGCGTCGACATGTTTGTCGCGAACCCCCGCTCCGCCTAAGCCTAAGGCAAGCGCGCGAGCTTCTCCGTGAGTAGCTCGTAGAAACCGTCGACATCGACCGCGTTCATGACCCGGGCATTCGCCCCTCTGCCGGTGACGCCCCCCCAGTCGACGACAGTCATGCCCATGGTCAGCGGACTCTGTGTCTCGACTGCAACATTGACTTCGCGTCCCTCGTAAAGGGTCGGGCGCAGCAGATAGGCCATGACACAGGGATCATGGAGCGCGGTAGCGCGTGCGCCGAACTTGGCGCGGCGGTTCCTTTCGAACGAGGCCAGCAACGCGGCGACCGCCCGGCCGCAGCGGTTACCGAGAGTGCGCAGCGCGTTGAGCCGCGGCGGGGTGGTCAGCAGCTGATGCGTGACGTCGAGGGGCATCATTGTGATCGGGACGCCGCTCTCGATCACGATCGCCGCGGCGTGCGGGTCGACATGGATGTTGAATTCGGCGGCGGGTGTCACATTGCCGAGCTCGAAACAAGCGCCGCCCATGATCACCAGTTCAGCGATTCTGCCGGCGACCTCCGGCGCCTTGACGAGCGCCATGGCGATGTTGGTCAACGGCCCCAATGCGCACAAGGTGATCGTGCCCGCCTCGGCAGCGCGCAATGTCTCGACCAGAAAGTCGACGCCGTGTTGGGCGCGCAGCCCCATTGTTGGTTCCGGCAGCAACAGACGGTCGCGGGCGGTTTCACCGTGGATATGCTGTGCCGTCGCGAGCGGCCGCAGTAGCGGTCGCGCGCAGCCAGCATAAACCGGGATATCAGTGCGCCCGGCGAGTTCACAGACCCGGCGCGCATTGCGCTCGGTTTGCGGCAGCGGCAGATTTCCGGCGACGGCGACGATGCCAAGGATCTCCAGTTCCCCTGGCGCCGCCAACGCCAGCAGGATCGCGACCGCATCGTCGATGCCGGGATCGGTATCGATAATTATCCGGCGCCGCATTATCTTTCGACGCGCTCGAGCGCTATCCCCTTACCGCCGCAGCACTAGCAGCTTCTTGATCTCGGCAATGGCCTTGGCCGGGTTCAGGTTCTTTGGACAAGTTCGGGTGCAGTTCATGATCGTGTGGCAGCGGTAGAGCCGGAACGGGTCTTCGAGCGCGTCGAGGCGCTCGCCCGTCGTCTCGTCGCGGCTGTCGGCGATCCAGCGATAGGCTTGCAATAGTACCGCCGGTCCGAGATAGCGCTCGCTGTTCCACCAATAGCTCGGGCATGCCGTCGAACAGCAGAAGCATAGGATGCATTCCCACAGCCCGTCGAGCTTTGCGCGCTCCTCCTCCGACTGCAATCGCTCGCGGTCGGGCGAGGGCGGGCTCGCGGACTGCAGCCAAGGCCGGATCGACTGGTACTGGGCGACGATGTGGGTCTGATCACCCACCAGATCCTTGATGACCGGCAAGTGCGGCAGCGGGTAAATCCGGATCGGCCCTTTGATGTCCTCGATCGCCTTGATGCAGGCCAGAGTGTTGACCCCGTCGATGTTCATCGCGCAGGAGCCGCACACGCCCTCGCGGCAGGAGCGGCGAAAGGTCAGTGTCGTGTCGATTTCGTTCTTGATCTTGATCAGCGCATCGAGAACCATCGGACCGCAGTCGTTGAGATCGATCTCGAAAGTGTCGATGACCGGGTTCTTCCCGTCGTCGGGGTTCCAGCGGTAGACCTTGACCGCGCGCACCCGTGTGGCGCCCGGCGGCCCCGGGATGGTCCTGCCGATACCGATCTTCGAGTTCGCCGGCAGCGTGAATTGGGCCATCCTTGGTTCTCAATAGACCCGCGCCTTGGGCGGGAAGGTCTGCACCTCGTTCGACAAGGTGAAGAGATGGACCGGACGGTAGCCGATCTCGACCTGACCCTCGCCGTCGAGCCAAACGAGCGTGTGCTTGAGCCAGTTCTGGTCGTCGCGCGTGGGGTAGTCCTCGCGCGCGTGCGCGCCGCGGCTCTCGGTCCGGTTCTCGGCCGAGTGCAGGGCGACAACAGCCTGCTCCAGCAGATTCCTGAGCTCGAGCGCCTCGGCGAGATCGCTGTTCCAGATCATCGAACGGTCGGAGATGCCGAGATCGGTGAAACTGTTCGCGACCACGTCGATCCTGCTGACGCCTTCTCTCAGCACTTCGGCGGTGCGGAAGACCGCGCAGTTGTTCTGCATCACGCGCTGCATGTCGAGGCGGATATCGGCGGTGCGGCGGGGGCCCTTCGCGTGCCGCACCGTGTCGAGCCGATCGACCGCCGCATCGCCAGCGCCGTTCTGGAAGGGCGGATGGGGCGTGCCGGGCTGCACCAACTCGGCCGCGCGCTGTGCAGCGGCGCGACCGAAGACAACGATGTCGAGCAGCGAGTTGCAGCCGAGGCGGTTGGCCCCGTGCACCGATACGCAAGCTGCCTCGCCGACCGCCATCAGGCCGGGAACGACAGCGTCCGGGTCTTGCTCGGTCGGCCGCAGCACTTCGCCGTGATAGTTTGTCGGGATGCCACCCATGTTGTAGTGCACGGTCGGCACTACCGAGATCGGCTCGCGCGTGACGTCGACGCCGGCAAAAATCCGCGTCGTCTCGGAGATCCCCGGCAGCCTTTGATGCAGCACCTCGGGCGCCAGATGCTCGAGGTGTAAAAGAATGTGGTCACTCTGCGGCCCGCAGCCGCGGCCCTCGCGAATCTCGATCGTCATCGCCCGGCTGACGACGTCGCGCGAGGCGAGGTCCTTGGCATGCGGTGCATAGCGCTCCATGAAGCGCTCGCCTTGGCTGTTGGTCAGATAGCCGCCCTCGCCGCGCGCCCCCTCGGTGATTAGGCAACCCGCGCCGTAAATGCCTGTCGGATGGAACTGGATGAATTCCATGTCCTGCAATGCCAGCCCGGCGCGCAATACCATCGCATTGCCGTCGCCAGTGCAGGTGTGGGCTGAGGTGCAGGAGAAATACGTCCGGCCGTATCCACCCGTGGCGAGGACCACGACATGGGCGCGAAAGCGATGCAATGTGCCGTCTTCGAGGTTCCACGCCATGACGCCACGGCAAACGCCCTCATCGTCCATGATCAGGTCGAGCGCAAAATATTCGACAAAGAATTCGGCGTTATGGCGTAAGCATCGCTGGTACAGCGTGTGGATGATCGCGTGTCCGGTCCGGTCGGCGGCGGCGCAGGCGCGCCGCGCCGGGTCGCCCTCGCCGTAATCCCGCATGTGGCCGCCAAAGGGCCGCTGATAAATTCGCCCGTCCTCGGTCCGCGAAAATGGCACACCGAAGTGTTCGAGCTCGATCACGGCGGAGATCGCGTTGCGGCACATGTATTCGATCGCGTCCTGGTCACCGAGCCAGTCGGAGCCCTTGACCGTGTCGTACATGTGCCAACGCCAGTCGTCTTCCCCCATATTGCCGAGTGCGGCGCTGACGCCGCCCTGCGCCGCGACGGTATGGCTGCGGGTCGGGAACACCTTGGAGATGCATGCGGTCTTGAGCCCTTCGACGGTTGCGCCGAGGGTCGCGCGCAGCCCCGCGCCGCCGGCGCCGACGACGACGACGTCATAGCTGTGATCGGTGATCGTATAGCCCGGCGGCATCACGAAATCGCAGTCAGCTCGACATTCCCATGGCCATGCCGAGCACCGCGAAGATCCCGGCGACGGCGAGGGCGAAGCAGGCCAGTCGGACGATGATTACGAGACCCAGCTTGGCGAGCTCGGCGTGGACATAGTCCTCGATCACGACCTGCAACCCGAGTGAGGCGTGGTAGAAGGTTGCGATCAGCAGCAGCACCAGCAAGATCGCCGGCAACGGATTGCCGACCCAATCCCGTACGCTGTCGACATCGGCGCCAACGAGCCGAATGATCGCGATCACGAACCACAGGCTGAGCGGTACCAGCGCCACCGCGGTGATACGCTGAAGCCACCAATGTTCGACCCCCTCCTTCGCCGAGCCCAGACCGACCGCTCGGCCGAGCGGCGAACGCATCCGCATTGCCGTCATTTCAGGAGGCCCAGCTGGAAATCCCGGCGATCCAGGCGATCAAAGTCAATACGCCGGTCCCCCCGACGACGAGCCACCCGCCGACATAGGTGGATCTGAGGTCGAGGCCATGGCCGGTATCCCAGACGAGATGCCGGATGCCGTTGCACAAATGGTAGAACAAGGAGAGCGTCCAGCCGAACAGCAGCAGAATTCCGAACCACGAACCGAGAAAATCCGCGACACCATCATAGGCCTCGGGCCCGGAAGCGGCGGCGACGAGCCACCACACCAACAGGATCGCGCCCGCGGTCAGCGCCACACCGGCGGCGCGGTGCAGGATCGACAGGACCGAGGTGAGTTGCCAGCGGTAGATCTGAAGGTGCGGCGAGAGCGGCCGGTCGGCGGATCTCATTCTAGAGCAGTCCCGGGGTTGACATTCCAGGCAGGTGCAGCGGTCGCATCCCGCTGCGCGCCCAGGTGACTTAGACCGGGTGCCGGGGGGTGTCAACGGAGGTGATCCGGTCGATCTCCTCGGCGACCGTCAGCAGTCGGCGCGCATTCTCGACGTGAAGGCCTTCGATCAGCTTGCCGTCGACCAGCACGACTCCCTTGCCGGCGGCGGCCGCTTCGGCATGGGCGGCGATGACGCGGCGCGACCATTCGATCTCTGCCGGGCCCGGCGCATAGGCAGCGTTGGCCGGCGCGATCTGCTTGGGGTGGATCAACGTCTTGCCGTCAAAGCCGAGCTCGCGGCCGTGCCGGCACAAAAGAGCGAAACCTTCCTCATCAGACAGATCGAGATGGACGCCATCGAGGATCGCGAGCCCATACGCCCGGGCGGCGAGCATCGCCAGGCCGAGCGAGGTGATCAGCGGCAGGCGATCCCGGGTGGCAACAGCGTGCAGTTCCTTGGTCAGGTCCGAAGTGCCGAGCACAAGCGCGGCTAGCCTAGGGCTCGCTGCGGCGATCTCGCGCGCCGCGAGAACGCCGAGCGGCGTTTCGATCATGCACCACACGGCGAGCCGCTCTGACGCCCCCAGCGCATCGAGTAACGACACGGTCAGCTTCACCCGGTCGGCGCTCTCGACCTTGGGCAGCAGCACCGCGTCGATCGGCATTGTCGCCGCGACGGCGAGATCGGCATGGCCCCACGGCGTGTCGAGCGGATTGACGCGCAGCACGAGCTCGCGTTTGCCGTAGCCGCCCGCAGCCAGCGCCGCCGCGGCAATCGCTCGCGCAGCTTCCTTCGCGTCCGCGGCGACCGCATCTTCGAGATCGATGATCAGCCCGTCGGCCGGCAGGCCGCGCGCCTTTTCCAGGGCCCGTGGGTTCGATCCCGGCATATAGAGCAGGCTGCGGCGAGGGCGGAAGACAGCAGGCATCGGCTCTTCTCCCTTCAACATGCTGTTATATCAGCGCCAACGTCTATTTCGACGGGAATGCGCTAGAATGGCTCCGGTGATGGAAGCGGGCATGGACGAGACGGACCGGATCCTTGACGACGCGGAGAGTGCTTTCTGGTCGTGGCTCGGCTTTTGGATCCCATTCTTGATCCTCGCGGTTCTCGCCGTGATCGGCGCCTTCGTCGCGAGCGAGGACGCGCGGCCCGGCAACTACCTGTGCGGCTTGCTGCTCAGCCTCGCAGCGATTGCGCTCGCCTTTTTGCGGCTGAAGCACCGGCTCGACGGGCGGCCCTCGGGCTGGGGTGCCTTTCTATTCGTCAACGACATGAAGAACCTGGCGCTCGCGATCCCGCTATTCGCGGTCATCGGGCTTGCCGGCCTGTTCATCGCCCGCGCGTGGGAGAGCGGTGCGATGCATGCCGCGGGGCTCGGTCTGTTCGTCGTCAGCGGCGTGATCATCTTTCTCGACATCAAGCATGTGTTCGACCGTATGAATTCGGGCGCGTCTTGACATGCCGACCGTGCTTTCCGTCCAGTCCTGGGTCGCCTGCGGCAATGTCGGAAACACGGCAGCACTGTTCCCGTTGCAACGCCTTGGCTGCGAGACCTGGTCGCTCAACACCGTCGCCTTCTCGAACCATACCGGTTACGAACGGTGGCGCGGCGACACGGTGCCGGCGAGCGAGATCGCCACTCTCTTCGAGGGGATCGCCGAGTTGGGCGTGCTGCCGCGCTGCGATGCGGTGCTGTCGGGATATCTCGGCGAGGCAGAGACGGGTCCGGTGCTGCTCGACATCGTCGCCCGCGTCAAAGAGGCAAATCCGCGAGCGCTCTTTTGCTGCGACCCGGTCATGGGGGATGTCGGTCTCGGCTATTACGTCCGCGCCGGCATCCCGGAGTTTTTTCGCGATCGCGCGTTGGCGCTAGCCGATGTCGTCACGCCGAACCGCTTCGAGCTCGAATGGCTGAGCGGCAGCCCGGTGCGCACCTTGGCGGAGGCTTGTGATGCCGTCGCGGCGCTGCGGCAATGCGGGCCGAGCATCGTGCTGGCGACGAGCCTCGAAACCGTCGCCGACCGCATTGCCGTGGTGGCGGCCGGCCCCGGCGGTGTATGGGCGGTCGAGACGCCCCGCCTGCCGATCGAAGCAACCGGTTGCGGGGATGCGGTAGCCGCACTCTTCTTGGGTTGGCTGCTCAAGGGCAAGCCGGTGCCCGACGCGCTCGCCGCCACGATCGCCGCGATCTACGCCGTGATCGAGGCGACGATGCGGTCTGGCGGCGGAGAATTGGCGCTGGTCGCAGCGCAAGAGGAGCTGGTCTCGCCGAGCCGCACGGTCTCGCTGCAACGACTCTAGGAGGAGGTATCGCGACATGGACACGCCCGCGAAGATCGCTGTGGTCACCGGCGCCGGCAGCGGCATCGGCCGAGCAACCGCGCACGCCCTGCTCGAGGCGGGATGGACGGTGGTGCTGGCCGGCCGCCGGCGTGAGATGCTCGAGGAAACTGCTGCGCTCGCCGAAGTTCCGCCGTCTCGCACCCTGGTCGCGCCGACCGATGTCCGTGATCCGGCAGCGGTCGCGGCACTCTTCGGCGGGGTCAAGGAGACCTACGCGCGCGTCGACCTGTTGTTCAACAATGCCGGGACCAGCACCCGCGGCATCCCATTCGAAGACTTGACCTTTGAGCAATGGTCGGACGTGGTCGCCACCAACCTGACCGGCTCGTTCCTGTGCGCCCAGCATGCCTTCCGTCTGATGAAGAGCCAGGAGCCGCAGGGCGGGCGCATCATCAACAACGGGTCGGTCTCGGCCCATGTGCCGCGGCGCAACTCCGCGCCTTACGCGTCGACGAAGCATGCGCTGACCGGGCTCACCCGCTCGCTGTCGCTCGACGGGCGCGACTACGACATCGCCTGCGGCCAGATCGACATCGGCAACGCTGCGACGACGCGCAACGAGGACACCGCGCGCGGCAGATTGCAGGCTACCGGCAGGGTCGAAGCCGAACCGCGCATGGATGTCCGCGACGTCGCCAAGGGGGTCGTCTACATGGCCTCCTTGTCGCTCGACGCCAACGTCCAGTTCATGACCGTGATGGCGACGAAGATGCCCTATATCGGCCGCGGCTGAGGGGTCAGCGGCGCCCTGCGGCGTCAGTCGCGGCGGAGGTCCGTGAGCGTGACCTCGGGTGAGACATTGGGTTGGCGCGGCGGCAGATAGGTCACGCCGGCGGTCCGGGCGAGCGCCGGGAGCTCGCCATCCTCCAACATGGCTGTAATCACCCGGTCGACCTGCTCGATCAGGTCCCGGTCGCCCGACAAACCCGATGTTGAAGCCGGTGGGAAAATAGTAGCCCGAAGGCGTCAATTTTGTCTCCGGATGGTTAGCGCGATAAGCGTCGAAACGGCGCAGCTCGACGAGCGTCGCGTCGTACTCGCCTTTCTCCAGGCGCGGCAGAAGCTCACCGCGTCCCGGGACAACATGGGTGATCTGATTGACGAAGCGACCGTCGCCGAACAGCATCAGTGTCGCGTCGGCAAGCGTACCGCCTTCGACGCCGAGGTTGATGCCTTCGAGGTTCGCCAGATCGGTGATCCGCGCCGATGCCGCCGCCGCGCCGAGCACGATAGTCAGCGCCGCGAAGTGATAGGCCCGGCTCGGCACCAGAGTTCCGAGCTCGATCGATCGCGCGCGGTCGGCGGGCCGGGCACCGACAAAATCCGGCATTCTGGCTGACTTCATTCCCGGTTTGCCGAGCGTGCTCTCGACCAGGGGATAGCCGCCGACGAGCTGGCACCGGCGATCGGAAAGAAGCGCGTCGGCCGCCAACGTCGTGCTGTCGTCCGAATCCGGTTTGGTCTCGAACCACTGTAGCGCCAGCTGCCGCCCGATCCGCTTGGCGACCGCGTCCGCGACCGCCCAGTCGAAGCCGCCCCCTTGGCACCGTCTTACATGGACCACGGCGGGACGTTCGCATCGAGGCACACGCGAAGAACCTCCTCGCCGCATGCCGGCTCTGCCAGCCCAGCGACGACCAGCAGGGCGACCGCGAAGACGGCCCCTGGTCGCCGGCTCGTCATTTGCCCCTGGTCCGGACATAGGCCCACAGCGCCTCGATCTCCGCGGACGACAGCACATCGCTCCACGGCGGCATGCGGTTGTTCTTGCCGTGCGTAACGGTGTCGGCGAAGCGTTGCTTCTTGTCCGTGGGGAACTCGCGCAGATCGGGCACCACGTTCCCGGCATTGACCATGCCAAACCCATGGCAGTGCGAGCAATGCTGCGCGTAGAGGGCTTTGCCGCTCTGCACCTGCTCGGCCTCTGAGCCGGGACCCCCGGCCGGTCGGGGCGTGTCATCCGCTGCCGCGGACCGTCCGGCGATCAACGCCAATGCCAGCGCGGCCAATCCCCCGAAGCCGCGCCCCGTCATTTCCGATGCAGCGCGAAGACCCAGAGCGAGCCGCCCGCCGGAATACTCTTCAAACGTTCGTCGCCGGAGAAGATCGAGTAGACGCCGCCGATGCCGCTCGATACGGCGACGTACTGGACGCCATCCTGCTCCCAGGTGATCGGCTGGCCTTCGACCCCCGACCCGGTTTGGAACGACCACAGCTTGCCGCCCGTGTCGGCGTCAAATGCCTCGAACTCGCCGGTGAGCTGGCCGCTGAACACGACATTGCCGGCCGTCGACAGCACGCCCGAGAAGCGCGGAATGTCGCTCGGCGTCTCCCACTTGGCCTTGCCGCTCAGCGGATCGATCGCCTTCAGATATCCCCGGGGTCCGTTCGGCCAATCCCAGAGATCGGCGAGGTCCATTCCGAGATACCAGTCGCCGGCCTTGTACTCCACCGCAATAGCCTTGTAGTGCCCGCCGAAGTTCAGGGTGTTGGCATAGGCGAGCCCCTTCTGCGGGTTGAACGACATCGGCTGCCAGTTCTTCCCGCCCATGATCGATGGAAACACGGTTACCTTTTCACCGGTGCGCGCTCGTGCCGTGATATCGGTCTCGACCGGTCTTCCTGTCTCGAGGTCGACGCGGGACGCCCAATTGACATTGACATAGGGATTGGCGGCCAGGAGCCTTCCGTTGGTGCGATCGAGCACGTAGAAGAACCCGTTGCGGTTCGCGTCCATCACCACCTTGGTCGGTTTGCCGTCGACATTGATGTCGGCGAGGATCATCTCGGCGACGCTGTCGTAATCGAACGGATCGTTGGGCGAGAACTGGTAGTGCCATTTGATCTTGCCGGTCTTTGGGTCGAGAGCCCGGACCGAATCGGTATAGAGGTTGTCGCCCTTGCGCACCGCAGCGTTGAACGGTCCGGGATTGCCGATGCCCCAAAAAACGGTGTGCAGCTCGGGATCGAACGAGCCGGTGATCCAGGTCGAGCCGCCGCCATGCTGCCAGGTGTCGCCCGGCCAGGTCTCGTTACCCGGCTCGCCCGCTCCCGGAATCGTGTAGGTGCGCCAGAGATGCTGCCCGGTCTGCGCATCCCAGCCGTCAATGAACAGGCGAGTCCCAAATTCCGCGCCGGAGATGCCGGTGATGATCACGCCGTCGGCGACCAGCGGCGCTACGGTCATCGAATATCCGGTCTTGAAATCGATGGCGTTTTGCCGCCACACCTCTTTGCCGGTCTTGGCGTCGAGTGCTACGACATTGGCGTCGAGCGTCGTCCGATAGACCTTGCCGTCAAACAGGGCGGCACCACGATTGATGATCCCGCAGCAGACGATGCGCGGCGTTTCGGGCGGATAGTCGACCTTGGTTTTCCAGATCTGCTTGCCGCTCTTGGCGTCGATCGCCATCGTCGCGCTGTTGGTCGTCACATAGAGGACACCGTTGTAGACGAGCGGCTGCGACTCCTCGCTGCGATTATCGTCGTAGCTGTAATTCCATCCCGGAACCAGATCTCTGACATTGTCTTTGTTGATCAGGTCGATCGGGCTGAAGCGCTGCAGGTGGTAGCCCATGCCGTAATTCAGCACGTTGTTCCTGTCGCTCGCTCCTTTGGTGAGTTCGTCGGCGGTTTGCGCCTGTGCCCATACCGGCAACAGCGCCACGACCGCGGCCGCCAATAGTCGCTTCATGCTCTCCTCCCCTCCCGACCCGCGTTGGAAGCCGCGCCGGCCACTACCGGCAGTTATAGCACTGGGCTTCAGCTCCGCCAGAGTATTCGGTCTCGTCAGACCCCGTACCGTCGTCGCCAGGCCAGGCCCGCCACGGTGTCGCCGACGGGGTTGTACTCGCAGCCGATCCAGCCCGAATAGCCGAGCTCGTCGATGCGCCGGAAGACGTGGTCCCAGCCGATTTCTCCGGTGCCCGGCTCGTGGCGGCCGGGTACGTCGGCGAGCTGCATATGGTTGATCGCCGGCATCAGACTTTCAAGCCTCCGGGTTAGGTCGCCCTGTGCGGTCTGACAGTGATAGATGTCGAATTGCAGTCCGAGGCGGTCATGCCCGATTGCCGCGACTATTGCAGCACCCTGCTCCTGGGTGCGCAACAGATAGCCGGGCGCGTCGCGCGGGTTGAGCGGCTCGATGACGAGCCTGACGCCAGCGGCGAGGGCCTTTTCCGCCGCCCAGGCGAGGTTGGCGGCGTAGAGTGCCGCGGCGGTGTCGTACGCGACCTCCTGCGGCGGAACGCCGGCCATGACATGCACTAGCCTGCAGTCGAGCGCGACTGCGTAATCGAGCGCCTGAGCGACACCGTCCCGGAACGCAGCGACGCGCCCGGGTACGCAGGCCATGCCGCGTTCGCCGGCCGCCCGGTTGCCGGCCGGGCTGTTGATCAACACCTGGGTGAGGCCGGCGCCGTTCAAACGGGCGCGCAGCTCGGCTGAAGGGTAGTCGTAGGGTGACGCGTATTCAACCCCGGCAAAGCCGGCCCGCGCCGCGGCGTCGAAGCGATCGAGAAATGGCACTTCGCCGAACAGGAACCCGAGATTTGCGCAAAAACGGGGCATGGCGCAGCTCCTTTCCAAGGGTGACAGATCACTATATCGGGGGTCATATACGCCGCAAACTGCGGCCCCAGCGTGAAAGGCCCCACGTGCCCGATCTCGTTATCTTCGATTGCGATGGTGTCTTGGTCGACAGCGAGCTGATCTTCGCCCGCGTTCTCGCCGAATGCCTGATCGCGGTCGATTTTCCGACCACGGTCGACGAGGCCATCACCCTCGGCTTCGGCAGGAACCACGTCACTCTCTCTGCTGCGGTGGCAGCCCAGTTCGGACGAGCGCTGCCGGATACATTTTTCGAGACTTTTGCCGTCCGCTCGGCTGCCGCCTTCGAGCACGAGCTGTCGCCGATGGCAGGAATAGAGGACCTTCTTGCCGCATTGCCGATGCCGCGTTGCGTCGCCTCGAACGGCCGTCTCAAGCGCGTCCGCCAACGGCTCGCGTTGACTGGTCTACTGCCATTCTTCGACCCGCACGTGTTCAGCGCCTCACAGGTCGCTTTCGGTAAGCCGGCCCCAGACCTGTTCCTGTTCGCGGCGCATCAGCTCGGCGCGAGGCCCGGCGACTGTACCGTGGTCGAGGACAGCATCCTCGGCGTCGAAGCAGCGATCGCCGCCCAAATTCCAGTCGTCGGTTTTTGCGGCGGTAGCCATTGCCCGGATGATCACGCCGATCGGTTAATCGCTGCAGGATGCTTGCGCGTCTTCGCGAAGATGCCGGATCTCGCCGCTTTTCTTCGCGGGGAACGATGCGGATAATTCAGATCTCGGACACGCATCTGAGCCCCGGTAAGGCGCATTTCACAGACAACTGGGCGCCACTCGCCCGTTGGATCGCCGAGCAGCACCCCGACCTCGTCATCCATACCGGGGATGTCACCGTAGACGGCGCTGATGTCGACGAGGATCTGCGGTATGCCGCCGAGCTGATGCGCGGCTTGGGAGTACGGTTTCGCGCGGTGCCCGGCAACCATGATGTCGGAGATGCGGGTAACGACCGTCAGCCGGTCAATGAGGAGCGGCTCCAACGCTGGCGCACCCATTTCGGCGAGGACCGATGGGTCGAGGATGTCGAGGATTGCCGCTTGATCGGGTTCGACGCCATGCTGCTCGGCAGCGGCGCGCACGAGGAGGCGCTCCAGGCCGACTGGCTCGATGCGGTCATGAACGATGCCGCGGGGCGGCGCATCGCTTGGTTCCTTCATCGCCCGCTGTTTCTCGACAACCCGGACGAGGGCGACACCGGATATTGGTCGATCAAGCCGCAGCCGCGCGCGCGTCTACTTGAGCTGCTGCGCCGCCATTCCGTCGCCCTCGTTGCCAGCGGCCACCTGCACAAGGCGCATGATTTCGTGAACGAGGGCACCCGTTACATCTGGGCCCCCGCGTCCGCGTTTCTCGTCGGACCAGGGATGAAGGCGCCGCCAATGCCCGGCCAGAACCGGCTCGGGGCGGTTATCTACGAGATCGACGGCAAAGCGCTCGAAGCGAGCATCGTCGAAGTTCCCGGTCTTTCACCGCATTTGATCGACGACGTCGCCGAAGAGGTCTACCCGCGGCATCTGGATACGTAAGCTTCTGCCCCTTTGGGGTTACCCAACCGGTAGAAGCACGTGCCGCCTCAGGGAGCCTTCTGCGAGGCGCGGGTGGTCGAAATCGTCCTCCGGTATGCGGGTCATGCCGAGGCGCTCCATGACGCGCCGCGAGCGCTGGTTGGCGGGAACCGTCACGGCGACGATTTCCCGCAATCCGAGCTGACCAAAGCCGTAATCGAGCGCGGCCCTGGCGTCCTCGGTGGTGTAGCGGTGCCCCCAATAGGATCGGGCGAGCCGCCAGGCGACCTCCACGGCCGGGGTGAACGGTGCCTCGTACGAGACGACGCCGAGACCGACGACACCGATAAAGCGCGATTCACCGGGAAGTTCGACGACCCACTGCCCGAAGCCGTGTTCGTCCCAATGGGCGCGCGCCCGCGCCACCCAGGCCTCGGGCGACAACCCGCGGTCCGACAGAGGCAGCAGGTATTCCATGACGGCCGGGTCGGCGGACATGTCGGCGAAGGCCGCGACGTCCTCGTCGCGCCACCGGCGCAGCAGCAGTCGCGAGGTCCGCAGCGCGACGGCCACGGCTATTTTCTCTTGCCACTGGCCCCACCCATCCGTGAAAGAAACATTTCCTGCAGCTGCTCGAAGCCTTTGAGGGTTGCCGGCAGCCAGGTCTTCAGCATCGCCTCGGGATCCATCGCCTTGATGTTCGCCCGCAGCCGCTCCTGCACTTCTTTCAGCAGCTCTTCTTGCAGCGGCTTCAACTGCGGCAGCCCGAAAAACTCGCGCACTTCATCCGGCGTGCAATCGATGTCCAGCTTGATCTTCATGGTAACCAGTCTCCCTCGATATCGCAGAATATCACGCTAACCCCTGGGGCGAGCGGGGGATCTCATGTAGTCTCCGGGTCATGGCCGTCGACATCCCGTTTCGCCGCGAATTCTCGTTCGAATACGGCCGGCTCGAGCCGGTCGCACCGGGGGTCCGCCGCATCGTCGCCCGCAACCCCAGCCCCTTCACCTTCCGGGGTACTGGAACCTACGTGATCGGCAGCGGTGAGACTGCGGTAATCGACCCCGGCCCCGACCTTGCCGAGCATGTCGAGGCGTTGCTCGCCGGTCTCTCGGGCGAGCGCGTCACTCACATCCTGATCACCCACACCCATCGCGACCATTCGCCGGCGGCCGCGCCGCTGAAGGCGGCGACCGGGGCGCCGACCTTCGGTTACGGCCCGCATGCCGGAGGGCGGCGCGGCGAGCCCGGGGTCGAGGAAGGGGGGGACTGGGACTTTGTTCCCGATGTGGCTGTGCGCGACGGCGACGCTATCGCCGGCAAGGGTTGGCGTTTCGAGGCGGTCCACACCCCCGGCCACACCTCGAACCATCTTTGCTTTGCGCTGCCGGATAGTGGAATTCTGTTTAGCGGCGACCACGTCATGGGTTGGTCGACGAGCGTGATATCGCCGCCTGACGGTGACATGGCCGCCTACCTGGCCTCGCTCGACAAACTGCTGGGCCGCCGTGACGCGGTCTATTGGCCGACCCACGGACCGGCGATCACCGAGCCGCAAGCCCACGTTCGCGCCTTCATCGCTCATCGCCGTGAGCGCGAGGCCGGCATCCTCGACTGCCTCTCCACCGGCGTCGGACATATCGATGCGATCGTCGAGCGGCTCTATGCGGGGCTTCAGCCGGCGCTGCACCGCGCGGCCGGAAGGTCGGTGCATGCGCATCTGATCGATCTGGTCAGCCGCGGCATCGTCGCGAGCGACGGGACGCCGACGCTCGACGCTCGTTATCGCCGCCCGCGCACCTGACGGCGGCGTCATGCGGCGGCTATGCCGCGCCCTGGCCGCTCTGCTGATCCCTGCCGCGAGCCTCGCGGTTGCGCTTAGCGCTGTTGCCGGACTGGTCCTGATCATCGGCGAGGACCCGGGTCGGGCGCTCCTCACCTTGGTGCGCGGCGCTCTCGGCGATCTTGAGGGCATCGGCTACACGCTGTTTTACGCGACAGACTATGTCTTCGCGGGGCTTGCCGTGGCATTGCCGTTCCAGGCCGGTCTGTTCAACATCGGTGGCGAAGGCCAAGCGGCACTGGGCGGCCTCGGCGCTACGTTGGTGGTCTTCGCACTCGGCGATACGCCCGCACCTCTCGTCCTTGCCGCGGCGGTAGTCGCTGCTGCCGGCTTCGGCGCCGCCTGGGCTTTTGTCCCGGCAGTGCTGCAGGCGCGGCGCGGCAGCCATCTCGTCATCACCACGATCATGTTCAACTTCATCGCCGCGGCACTGATGACCTGGCTCCTTGTTGAGGTATTGATCGCCCCCGGCCAGAGCGCGCTGGAGACCCGGACTTTTCCGTCGGCACTGTGGCTGCCGACCCTGGCGGACGTCACCGCCGGGACCCGCTTTGACGCCGGCGAGGCACCACTCAACCCGATCGCACTCTTGGCGCTGTTTGCAGCGGCAATCTACTGGATCCTGCTGCGCCGGACCCCGCTCGGCTACGAGATCCGCGCCGCCGGCCTCAATGCGCTCGCGACGCAGGCCGCCGGCATACGGGTGCCGCGGATCATCCTGCTCGCGGTGTGCAGCGGGGGCGCCTTTGCCGGCCTGATCGCGATCAACGAGTTGTTCGGCGCGCAACACCGCCTGACGGCGGACCTGACCGCCGGAGCGGGTTTTGCCGGGATCGCGGTCGCATTGCTTGGACGTGGTCATCCGCTCGGGGTCGTGCTTGCCGCGGTGCTGTTCGGCGCGCTGAACCAAGGCGGCGCGGCACTCTCCTTCGACATGCCGGCCGTCACCCGCGACGTCGTCACCGTCGCCGAGGGTGTCGTGATCTTTGTCTGCGGCATGCTCGACGGCGTGGTACGCGGCCATATCGGCCAATCTCTGCGAACCCTATGGACGGCGCCAGCGCGGCAGGCGGTGTGAGCCTGCTGCTCTTGTCGCTCGCGGGCTCGACGGTGCGGCTCGCGGCACCGCTCGTTCTCGCGGCACTCGCCGGGCTTTACGCCGAGCGCGCGGGGGTCGTCGATATCGGCCTCGAGGGCAAGATGCTCGCCGCCGCCTTTGTCGGCGCCGCGGTCGCCTCGCTGACCGGTTCTGCCGCGTTCGGGCTCGGCGCCGGCATCGCCGCAGCGCTTCTCTTGGCATTGCTGCATGGCATTGCTGCGATCGCCGCCGGCGGCGACCAGATCGTATCGGGCATGGCACTCAACCTGATTGCCGCAGGTGCCACACCGAGCCTCGCTTCGGCCTGGTTCGGGCAGCGCGGCACGACGCCGCCCTTGCCGAGCGGAGCGCGCTTCGGCCCGATCGCATTGCCCCTCGCCCAGTCGTTGAGTGAGGTCCCGATCGTCGGGCGGGTTTACACCGCGATCATCAGCGGGCACAGCCTGCCGGTCTATCTTGCCTGGCTCGCCGTGCCGCTGACCGCTTTCGTGCTGTCCCGCACCCGCTTTGGCCTGCGGTTGCGGGCGGTCGGCGAGAGCCCTGAAGCGGTGGACGCCGCCGGGCTGTCGGTCGCCCGGCTGCGTTTTGCGGCCCTCGCGGTGAACGGTGCGTTATGCGGCGTCGCCGGCGTCTGCCTGTCGATGGCGCAGGGCAACGGCTTTTTGCGCGACATGAGCGCCGGCCGCGGCTATCTCGCTCTCGCCGCGTTGATTTTCGGCAAGTGGCGACCGTGGCCTGTGCTCTCGGCCTGCCTCTTGTTCGCCACCGCCGATGCCGTACAGGCTCGTTTGCAAGGGGTCGTGCTGCCCGGCATCGGCCCGGTGCCGGTGCAGCTGATCCAGGCAGTCCCCTATCTGATCACGCTCGCGATCCTGGCCGGCTTCGTCCGCACCGCACGCCCGCCGCGCGCGCTCGGTAAACCCTATCCGACGCGGTAAAGGGACCGGACTTGGACGGTCACCAAAATGTGAGACGCGGCGAAACTCATGCGCCGGGTGGTTCGTGCTAGAAGCCGCAACGTCTGATCACCATCAAACCAGGGGAGGAGCCGCTATGACGACGAAATTGCTGTTCGCCGGCGCGCTGATCGCGCTGCTGGCCTTGCCCGCCGCAGCCCAGAATGCCCCAGAGGGAACGCCCACGCGCATCCGCGGCACGGTCGAGAAACTCGACGGCCAGGCCCTGACGGTTAAGTCGCGCGACGGGCAACAACTGACGATCGTCCTCGCGCCGAACGTCACGGTCACCTACCTCGTCAAGAAGAGCCTCGCCGACGTCAAGGCGGGTGACTTTGTCGCCTCGACCTCGACGAAGGGCACCGACGGCAAGAATCACGCGGTCGAACTGCGCATCTTCCCCGAGGCGATGCGCGGCCTGGGCGAGGGGCAATATGCCTGGGATCTCATGCCTGACAGCTTGATGACCAACGCCACTGTATCGGGCGTTACCGGTGCGCCGCAGGGCCAAACCTTGAAGGTCACCTATAAGGGGAACGAGTCGGAAATCGTCGTTGGCACCGATACCCCCGTCTTCGGGTACGGTGCGGGTGACGCGAGCCTGCTAAAGCCCGGCGCCGCCATCTTTATCGTCGCGTTGAAGAAACCGGACGGCAGTCTCTCCGCGGCTCGTGTGACAGCCGAGAAGGATGGGGTCAAGCCGCCGATGTGATATGCTCGGCGGTCTCTCCGCCACCGATCCCGAGCGACGATGATGCCTATCCATACCGAAGACATCGAGTATTTGCGTCCTGAAGGCAGTGCACCGCTGCTCGCCCGCTATTACCGGCCGGAGGGCACCGGCCCCTTTCCCGCGGTGCTGGAAGTTCATGGCGGCGCGTGGACGTCGGGTGACCGGCTCAACAACATTGCGATCGGCGAATTTCTCGCCGCCCACGGCATCGTCGTGCTGTCGATCGACTTCCGCATGCCGCCGGCCATGCGCTACCCCGAAGCCGTCGCCGACGTAAATTTCGGCATCCGCTTTCTCAAGGCGAATGCCGCAAGATTTGCGACGCGCACCGACCTCATCGGCGGCCTCGGCACCTCATCAGGCGGGCACCTGCTGCTGCTCAACGCGTTGCGTCCACGCGATCCGCGTTATGCTGCGCTCCCGCTGGCGGGGGCCGACGCCAGTCTGGCATTCGCCGTCGTCTGCTGGCCGGTCGCCGATCCGCTGGCCCGCTATCACGCGGTGCGCGAACGCGGCAATGAACGCCTGGTGGAAGCTCACCACCAATTCTGGCCCTCCGAGGATGCAATGGCCGAGGGCAACCCTCAGCTGATCGTCGAACGCGGCGAGCCCATCGAGAAACCTCCCGCTCTGATCATGCAGGGCACCGCCGACGACAATCTAACCCCGGACATGGCGGCAGACTTCGCCGCCGCTTACGCGAAGGCCGGCGGCTCGATCTCGTTCCACAGCTTCGAAGGCCAACCTCATGCCTTCATCGCCAGGGATCCCGCGGCACCGGACGCTGTGCGGGCACTCGGCCTGATCGCGGACTTCATTCACCACCAAGTTGGCTGAGAATCGCGACGCGAATGAGTCCCCGTCCACCTACGTCGACCTGTCGCTGATCGAGGAAGCCGAGCGGTGCATCGACGGCGTCCATCCCGTCGCATTTCCCTGACGGCAGGGAAAAATTCAATTTCAAGCCCGAAAATCGTTTTTCGGAAGAGAAAAAGCGTAGCGGATCAGCGGCTTGGCTATACCTGGAAGAGCTGGCTGGCAGCGGATTGGCAGAGGAATTTTAGCAGCACGGTCACCGACTTGATTTATTCTCATGAATATGACTTTGTTAATTAACTTTATCACACTAATCCGTCTTATATAGGTGCCGGCTCGGCCGTCGCAAGAGGGCGGCGGAGCAAGCACGCCGCGCGCTGACAAACGCGGTCGGTCTGGACCGCGACGCTGCGGCCCATCGGCTTGCCGATGTCCGCCGCATCATTGGCCGCCTTGAAGGGCCTTCGACCCTTGATGATCTGCGCCGCGATCGTGGCCGGGACCAAGCGTGACGATCATCGTCGATGCCAGCGTCGCGCTCAAATGGGTGATCGAAGAGGCCTGATCGGAAGCTGCCTGCGCGTGACCGATGGCAACGTCGGGCGCGATCCTAAACCTCACTCGATGACTTCGTTGGCGCGGGCGAGGATCGATGGCGGAACGGTGAGGCCGAGTGCCTTCGCGGTGTTGAGGTTGACCACAAGCTCGAACGTCGTCGGTTGCTGGACCGGCAGATCGGCGGGCTTGGCGCCGGCGAGAATCCGGCCGACATAGGCTCCGACTTGGCGGGCCATCCAGTCTTGGCTGCTGCCATAGCTGCTCAGGCCGCCGGCGACGGCGAACTCACGCCACTCATACATCGCGGGAATGGCATAGCGTGCCGCCAGCATCACGAGTTCTTCACGCCGGCTGTTGACTAGAAGCAGCAATTGCCGGCGCTTCACTCGATCACCTCGTCGACACGGGCGAGGATCGATGGTGGCATTGTCAGACCCAGCGCGTTTGCGGTTTTTAGGTTGACGACCAGCTCGAACCGGGTCGGCTGTTCGATCGGCAGATCCCCCGGCTTTGTGCCCTTGAGAATGCGGCCGACGAAATAGGCGGTGCGGCGATAGGATTCTACGAGGCGCGGACCATAGGTCAGTAGTGCACCGCTCTTCGCCATCACCGCCCACCCCGAAATGAGAGGGAGGCGCTGCCTCATGGCGAAATCGATGATGCTGTTTCGGTTCTCGACGACGAAACCCTCGGAGAAAGCGATGAGTGCCTGCGGCGGGCCGGCCGCGATTGCGTCCAGGGCTCGGTCGAGTTCCACGCGATTGGGCGTTGAGAAGAAGGAGATGCGAATGCCGAGCTGCTCCGCCTGAGCGCCAAGATCGGCCCGCTCGCGCGCTTCGCCAGGGTGGAGCGGATTGGCGATGACCGCGACACGGTGTATTTCGGGGTCGATCTCATGCAGAAACTCAAGGCGCTTGCTGTTGAGTTCGGCCTTCATCAGGGTGACGCCTGTCGCGTTGAAGAGCGGGTGCGCCAAATCCGTTGCGATGCCCGTCGCGACCGGATCGGCGCTGAATTCGTAGACGACTGGTAGCGTCCGATAACCCTTCACCACGATCGGCGTTGCCGCAGCATGCGTCACGATGAGCTCGACGCGGCGCCGCTCAAGCTCCGCGACGAGCTCCGGAACGCGCTCAAGCGAATAATTTGCGTAGAGACGTTCGAGGCTCAGCGTGCCGGGCTCGTGATAACCCTCGGCGGCGAGCCCATCGCGGAGTGCAGCGACAAAGTCAGCCGCACCTTCCTCGTCGCCGCCGCTGAGGAACCCCACGCGGACCGGCTCCGCACTATCCACCGCCGAAATGCGCAGCCCAACCATAACGCCGCCGAGCACCGCAAGCAGATCGCGCCGCTTCATGGGTGGATGGCCCCCGTCTTGCCGGGGGTCATTCGATGACCTCGTCGGCGCGGGCGAGGATCGCTGGCGGCACGGTGAGGCCGAGCGCCTGCGCGGTCTTGAGGTTGACGACCAGCTCGAATTTGGTCGGCTGCTGTACCGGTAGATCGGCCGGTTTGGCGCCTTTTGCGATCCGATCGATATAATCCGCGGCCGGACGGTTCATGTCGGTGAGGCTGGCGCTGTAGGACATCAGCCCGCCCGCGTCGACCCATTGCCGAAACGGGAACATCGACGGCAATCGGTGGTCGAGCGCCACTGTGGGCAGGCGTTGACGATCCTGGAAGAAAAAGGGCGAGTTCATCAGCAGCAGCGCCTGCCGGCGTCCTCCGTCGGCGCCGCCCAGCGCGCGCTCATAATCGTAGGGAGGATCGGCGCACTCGATCCCGTCGAGCGGGATCTTCAGGAACCGGGCAGCCTCTCGCGTGGCCTCGAACTGATCGGCCGAGATCCGATCCCATAGCACGACAACGCGCGCTAATTCGGGGACCGTCTGGGTCAGAAGTTCCAGCCGCTTCGGGGTCAACTCGATCTGCTGCAAGAAAACGCCGGTTACATTGCCGCCGGGCGGGGCGAGGCTGGCAACGTAGCCCCGCGCCAGCGGATCGTAGTCATTTGCGATCATCACGATCGGCACGGTTCTCGTCGCAGTTACCGCCGATTTGAGCACGTCCTCAGACCCGGTAGCGTAGATCACATCGACTCCGCGACCCACGAGCTCCGATGACATTGCGAGAGAGCGACCGGCATCGGCGTCGTCCAGCTGCACAAAGACGATCTGCAGGTTGTGGGGCTCCTCGTAGCCGAGGGCTCGCAATTGCTGCACGAACGCTCGAAAACCGGGCCCGGGCGGTAAGCGCTGGAGCACGCCGAGGCGAAAGACCTTCGCCGGCTCGCCGACGGCTCTCGCTGCAAGGTGCGGCGACGTCGCCGCCCCGATCCCAAGTCTGAGAAACGTCCGGCGTCGCAGCCGTTCGGTCATTCGATGACCTCGTTGGCGAGGTCGAGGATCGAAGGAGGGATCGTCAGGCCGAGCGCGTTTGCGGTCTTCAGGTTGATCACCAGCTCGAAATGGGTCGGCTGCTCGAACGGCAAATCGGCTGGGCTGGCGCCGCGCAATATCTTGTCGACGAGGGCTGCGGCACGCTCGAAGTTGTCCTTGATGACGGGGCCGTAGGAGATAAGGCCGCCCGCCTCGACGCAGTCGCGCAAACCGTAAACCGCCGGCAAGCGGAAGCGATCGGCGAGCGCGACGACGCGCCAGCGCTCTTCGAAGGTCAACGCCGAGAACTCGACGACGATCGCCCGGTCGTTGTCGGCAGCCGCGGCGGCGAAGGCCGCGTCGAGCTCCTCTGGTCGGCTGGCGTGACGCATTACGATCGTCAGGCCGAGCGCCTCACCGACCGAAGCCGGCGGCTCGACATTACCGGGATTTCGCGGGTCATGGAGGACCGATACGCGGCCGGCCCCAGGCATGAGATCGTGTACTAGTTGAAGGAGCTTCGGAACGAGCTCTGTGGTGAATGTTGCAGTCCCGGTCACGTTCCCTCCCGGCCGCGCGAGGCTGGCAGCGAAACCCTGACCGACGGGGTCGTAGACCGTCACGATAACGATCGGAGTGGCGCGGCTGAGGGCGAGCACCGGCCGCGCATCGATACCGCCCATCGCGACGATGACGTCGGGACGCCAGGCGACCAGCTCGGCGGCGGCGCTGGCCACCTGCTCTCCGGCGCTGCCAGCGAAGCGGCGTTCGATCGAGAGGTTCTTGCCTTCGACCCAGCCGAGCCGCGCCAGCGCCTCGTCGAAGAAATGGCGCGGCATCTCGTCGCCGTGAGCAAGCCAGCCGACGCGGGCGTGAGCGGGCGGCTGCTGTGCCGCCGCAGGCGAGACGCCCGCCAGCAGGGCGGCGGCAAGGAAGAGGTCACGCCGCCTCATTATTCGATGACCTCGTCGGCGCGGCCGAGCAGCGTGAGCGGCACCGTCAACCCGAGCGTCTTTGCGGTCTTGAGGTTGATGACCAGCTCGAGTTTCACCGCCTGTTCGACTGGCAAGTCGGCGGGTTTGGCACCTTTGAGGATTTTCCCGGCGTACACGCCGGCTTGGCGAAAGCTGTCGGCAAGATCGGCTCCGTAGCTCATCAAGCCGCCGGCCGCGGGGAACAAGCGCACCCCGTAGATCGCGGGGACCGAGTGGCGGGCCGCCAGACCGACGATTTGAACACGCTGGTTGGTGAAAAACGGACCGCCGCCGAAGACGAGCGCGCCGGCCCGGAGTTCTACAAGCGTCGCGAAGGCTGCGTCGATCTCGCTCGCGGTGCTGGCTCGCAGGACATGCAGCTGCAGCCCCAGAGAACGTGCTGCATCCTGCAGATTTCTCGTTTGCGGGTCGGAAACGGGGTTGGTCGGATTGACCAGCACAGCGACGACGGCTGCTGTGGGCACCAATTCGTGCAACAGATCGATTCGCTTTGCCGCTAGCTCTTCGGATAGAATCACCACGCCTGTTATGTTGCCACCCGGCCGGTTGAGACTGGCGACGAGACCAGACTGGACCGGGTCAATGCCGACGACGAAGACGATGGGGATGGTCGAGGTCGCCGCCTTGGCGGCGACTGCCGGATTGGGGCCGCCGGCGGCAATCACGGTCACCTGACGACGAACCAGATCGGCCGCCAGGGCCGGCAATCGATCGTTCTCGCCCTGGGCCCCACGGTATTCGATCGCGACGCTCTGTCCCTCGACGTAGCCGGTTTCGTTCAGGCCCTGCCGGAAGGCGGTCAGACGGAAAGCATCGGACTCCGGGGATCCGGGGCTGAGATAGCCAATCACCGGCATCGGCTGCTGCCCGCGCGCCGCGAGCGGCCATGCAGCCGCCGCGCCGCCGATGAGCGTGATGACCTCGCGGCGTAGCATGCTCAGGACACTGGCGACGCCCCGGCGGTTATTCTGATCGGCGCGCGGCGCTCGTCCGCATCGTAGAGGTGGCAGGCGACGAGGCGGCCGTCGACATCCGTGAGCGTCGGCTCCTCGTCTCCGCAGCGCGGCATCGCGTGCGGGCAGCGCGGGTGAAAGCGGCAACCCGACGGTGGGTTGAGCGGGCTCGGCACCTCGCCGGTGAGGATGATCTCGTCGCGCCGCTCGTCGGGGTGGCTCGGCAATGCCGCCGAGAACAACGCCTCGGTGTAGGGGTGCTTTGGGGCACGGGCGAGGGTGCGGGCCTCGCCGCTTTCGACGATCTTGCCCAGATACATGACCGCGATCGTGTGGCTCATATGGGCGACGGCGGCGAGATCGTGGGCGATGAAGAGATAGGAGAGACCCAGCTCGGCCTGCAGATCGCGCAACAGGTTCAGAATCTGGGCGCGGATCGACACGTCGAGGGCAGAAACGGGCTCGTCGAGCACGACGAGCTTGGGCGAGAGCGCGAGGGCTCGAGCAATCGCAATGCGCTGGCGCTGCCCGCCCGAGAATTCGTGCGGGAAGAGGTCTGCCGACCGGGCGGAGAGTCCGACGAGGTCGAGCAGTTTGAGCACCCGCAGGCGCACGTCGCTCGCCGTGAGCGACTCGTTGGTGGTCAGCGGCTCGGCGATGATCCCACTGATCCGCATGCGCGGACTGAGCGAGGCATAGGGATCCTGGAAGACCGCCTGGACCGACTTGCGGTAAGTCCGGCGGCCGGCAGCGTCGAGTTCTTGGAGATCTTGCCCCTCGAAACGCATGATGCCGCCGGTCGGCTCCTCAAGGCCGAGTACGAGCTTTGCTGTCGTGGTCTTCCCACACCCGGATTCGCCGACAACTCCGAGAGTTTGCCCGGGCTCGATCGTGAATGAGATGCCGTCCACCGCGCGCACCACGCCGCGGTCGCCGCCAAAAATCCCGCGCTTGGCTCGAAAATGCTTGGTGAGCCCCGCAGCCTCGACGACCGCCATCAGAGTGCTCCGCTCTCGACCCTGAGGTGAGCCGGATTGTCGCGAGAGGCGTCAGCGAGCCAGCAGCGCGCGCTGCGACCTGCAGCGGTGGTGAACGCCGGCGGTGCCTGGGCGCGGCACCGGTCGAATACATCGGGGCAGCGCGGGGCGAAAGAGCAGCCCGGCGGCATCGCCGAGAGATCTGGCGGCTGTCCATCGATCGCGGCCAGCCGCTGGCGGTTGTCGGTCATTCGCGGGATCGAGTTCAGCAGGGCCTCGGTATAGGGATGCGTCGGAGTATTGAAGATTTGCGACACCGGCCCCGACTCGACCACACGCCCCGCATACATGACCGCGAGCTGATCGCACATTTTGGCGACGATGCCGAGATTGTGGGTGATGAAGATAAGAGCGAGGCCATGCTCCCGCTGCAGGTCGCGCAGCAAGGCAAGGTACTGGGCCTGGATCGTCAGATCGAGGCTGGTGGTCGGCTCGTCGGCAATCAACAGGCGCGGCCCGCACGAAATGCCGATGGCGCCGACGATACGCTGCCGCATCCCGCCCGACATCTCATGTGGGTACTGGGTCACTCGCGTCTCCGGCGAGGGTATGCGCACTGCCTTCAGCAGGCCGACCGCCCGGCTCCAGGCGGAGCCGCGCGAGGCCCCCTCATGCACCCGGAGCGTCTCGCCGACCTGGTCGCCGACAGTGAACAGCGGGTTAAGTGAGGCCATCGGATCCTGCAGGATCATCGCGATGCGCTTGCCTCGCACATGCCGCATCTCCTCGTCGGATTTGAGGAGGAGATCTTCGCCCTCGAACAGCATCTGGCCGCTGACGATCCGGGCGGCCACGGGGAGGATGCGCATGATCGTGAGCGCCAGCGTGCTCTTGCCGGAGCCCGATTCCCCAACGATGCCGAGGGTCTCCCCGGCATTGATGCGCAGCGATACCTCGTCCACCGCGCGCACGACCCTGGTGCCTTGGGCCGAGACGTAATGAGTCGACAGGTTCTTCAGCTCGAGCAGCGGGCGAGCTGCCACTGACAGTCCCCGCCCGGTCGCCTCATAGCTGGCGGAGCTGGGGATCGAGCTTGACACGCAGCCAGTCGCCGAGAAGGTTGGCAGACAGCACCATCAGCATGATGCAGCAGCCGGGCAGCACGCTCAGCCACCAGCGGCCGACCATCAGGCTCTGCTTGCCGTCGGAGAGCATCAGCCCCCAGGCAGCTTCGGGCGGCGGGACGCCGATCCCGAGGAAGGACAATGTTGCCTCAGTGATAATGACGACACCCAGCATCAAGGTGCCGAGCACAATCGCAGAGTTGATTATGTTGGGCAGGATGTGGCGCCACATGATTGTCCATTTCGAGCAACCGGCGACGATCGCGAGCCGTACGAACTCGCGTTCTTTCAGCGACAGGACCTCGCCGCGGATTACTCGCGCGTAGCGAGTCCAATAGGTGAGCCCAAGTATGATGACGATGTTCCACATGCTCGGGCCGACGATCGCGGCCAGAAAGATGGCGAAGGTCAGTGCCGGCAACGCGAGCCAGGTGTCGGTGAGGCGCATGATCACCTGGTCGACCCAGCCGCCGAGATAGCCCGAAATGATGCCGAGCGTCGTGCCGACGGCGCCGGCGAAGATCACCGCCGTGAACCCGACGACCATCGAGACCCTGGCGCCGAAGATCAGCCGCGACAGCACGTCGCGCCCTAGCTGGTCGGTGCCGAGGAGGTATTTCGTGCTGCCGCCGGTCTGCCAGACCGGTGGCCGGAAGCGCGCGGTGAGACTGCCGATCTCGGGATTATGGGGCGCGAGCAGGTTGGCGAAGATCGCCACCAACGCGACGATGACGAGGATCAGGGCTGGAATCAGCGGGAAGTCACCGAGCCGAAAGGAGGCCAGGCGCGACGGCGCACGCGGCGGAAGGGCAATGACTTCGGTTTGAATGGCCATACCGGTCAGCTCTCTAGTCGAATGCGTGGGTCGATCACCGCGTACAGGATGTCGATCAGCAGGTTGACAACAACGATCATCGCACCAGCCATCAGCACGACACCCTGTACCACCGGAAAGTCGCGGAACGTGATGCCCTCGTAGAGGAGCCGGCCGATGCCGGGCCAAGCGAACACGACTTCGACGACGACCGCCACATTGACCATGATGACGAGGTTGATCCCGGCCAATGTCAGCACCGGGATCAGGGCGTTCTTGAATGCGTGCTTGGCGATCACGAGCGACTGCGGCAGGCCCTTCAGCCGGGCGAGCTTGACGTATTCCGAGCCCAATACCTCAAGCATCGAGGACCGGGTCAATCGCATATGGGCGGCGGCGAAATACCAGCCGAGCGCAAAGGCCGGCATGATCAGATGCAGCGGGGTGCCCGCGCCGGACGACGGCAGCCACCCCAGATAGACCGAAAAGACGAGGATCAGCACCAGCCCGACCCAGAAAGACGGCAATGACAGACCGAGCAAAGTGAACGTCTTTCCGGCGCTGTCCCAGAAGCCGCCGACCCGTACTGAAGCGAGGATACCGCTCGGAATCCCGATCAGCAGCGACAAGGTCATCGCGACCGCCGCCAGATAGAGCGAATTCGGCAGCCGCGACAGGTAGAGCTCCATGACCGGGGTGCGGTAGTAGAAGGACTGGCCGAGGTCGCCGTGCGCGAGGCTCGCCATAAAGATCCCGTATTGCACCAATAGCGGTCGGTCGAGCCCGAACTGCTGGTGAATGGCGGCGATATCCGCCTCGCTGGCGCCGGGCTCCACCAGCAATGTCGCCGGATCGCCCGTCACCCGGACGAAGAAGAAGATCGTAACCGACAATAGAAATAATGACAGCAGGCAATAGCCCACCCGCCGAATAACGTACTGCTTCATGGCGTTCTCGAATTTAGACTTGGCGCCGCGGGGTTGCCGCTACGCCTTGATCGTGAGGTCCTCGAAAGGCGCGGTATAGGCAAAACCGGGAATCTGACCGAACGACGATTCCCCGACCCGTGGTCCGACGGCGTTGATGAAGCCGAGCTGCCAGATCGGCGCGTAGATCGCCTTGTCGTAGACCAGCTGCTGCATCTTGGTGAGGATATCGGCGCGCTTCTTCGGGTCCATTTCATCGGCCTGCTGCGGGTAGAGCTCGTCGATATCGGGATAACTGCCATAGACGAAAGCGCCGTCCTTGACGACGAAGGAGGCCAGCCGGGTCGCGGCGTTGCCAAAGGCAGCACTCGCCCCCTGGATGATGCCGCGGGCGTATTTCTTGTTGGAATACCCGGCGAAGAAGCCGGCGCGCTCGATCGGCTGAAGCTTGGCGCGGATGCCGATCTCGGCGAGGTTGTTGAGCGATACCTCGGCCATATTCGCGTAGGAGCTGTCGCAATAAAGCAGGCCCGCATCGAACCCGCCGGCAAAGCCGGCCGCGGCCATCAGCTTCTTGGCCTGCGCCGGGTCGTAGACGGCGGCCGGCGGTTGCCAGTAATCGGTGAAGGTGTAGGGAATGATGCTGTTGGTCGTCTTGCAGTAGCCGAGGAACAGCGCCTTGTTCATGCCCTCGCGATCGATCGCCAGATTGGCCGCCTGCCGCACTCGCAAATCATGCCACGGCGATTTCGGGTCCCACTGCTCAGGGAAATAGAGCCAGTTCGGCGCCTGCAATACGACCGGCTTGAGGCTGAGCCCCGGCGTCTTCTGTACGTCCTCGGCAAGTTCGCCGCGGATCGAGTAGGCGATGTCGATCTCGCCGCGGGTCAATGCGGCGAGCCGCGTCGCCTCGTCGGGAATCACCTTCATGACCAGTCGCTTGACGCTGGGCACCTTGCGCCAGTAGCCCTCGAAGGCCTCGAGCACCAACTCCTGGCCCGGCGTAAACGAGACGAACTTATACGGCCCAGCGCCGATCGGCGCCTTCAAGAACCCGTCGTCGCCGACCTTTTCGACGTATTTCTTGGGCACGATCCAGCCGGCGCCGCTGGCACTCGAGTAGAAGCTCAGGAAGTCGGGCCACGGCTTTTTCAGCTTGAAGCGGACATGCGAGGGATCGGGCGTCTCGATCGCCGCCATCTGCTCCTTCATCAGCTCGTGCGCGGCGCCGCGATAGCGCTCATAGGAGAACTTTACGTCCTCCGCCGTGATCGGTTCGCCGTTGTGGAACTTGGTTCCCTTGCGGATCATGAAATCGTAGGTGAGCCCGTCCTCCGACGCCGACCACGACTCGGCGAGGCAAGGCGCGTGCAGGTTGTCCGGCATCGGCTTCACCATCGCGTCCTGCAGCGCATAGAGGACCATGAACGGTGTGATCAGCCCCAGCGTTTCCGCCGGATCGAACCAGGTCGGCGCAAGCGACACATGAATGCCATAGGTCAGCTGCCCTTGCGGCGCGGCGGCGCAGGCCACCGCGGGGGCGCCGGCGACGAGCCCGAGCGCTGTCGCGGCCAGCAGATCGCGGCGCGTCAGATCAGTCTCGTTCGAGCCGGTCTTTCGTGCGCCACGGCTGCTGACAAACGAACCCATCAAAACTCCTCCAAATCACGGCGGCTTTGGGTGAGGCTTGCAGATAGCGTATATCACCCTTGCGCAAATGTCTCTGCGTTTCTAATGAGATGGTGCCGAGGGGTCGCCACGATCCGGCTATGCGCCCTTGATCATGATGTCTTCGTATGGCCCGGTGTAGGCGAAATTCTTAATCAAATCGAACCCGGACTCTCCGACCCGAGGTCCGACGCCGTTAATGAATGCCAGCTGCCAGATCGGTGCGACGACCGACTTGTCGTGTACCAGCTGCTGCATTTTTTCCAGGATCGCCGCGCGACGCTTTTGGTCGAGCTCCGAGGCCTGCTGCGGAGCCAAGGCGTCGATGTCGGGATAGCTGCCATAGACATAGGTTCCGCCCTTGACAATGAAGGCGTCGAGGCGGGTGGCGGCGTTGCCGAAGGCGCCGCTGCCGCACTGAATGAGGTTCTTGTAGGCCTTGTCGCCCCATGCCTTCAAAAACGCGACCCGCTCGATCGGACGCAGCTGCGAGCGAATTCCAACCTCCTGGAGGTTGTTGAGCACGGCTTCGCCGACATTCGCGTAAGACGAGTCGCAATAATAATCGCCCGCATCGAAGCCGCCGGGATGACCCGCCTCGGCCAGCAACTGCTTGGCCTTGACCGGGTCGTAGACCGGGACCGGTGGCTGCCAATAGAAATCGTAGCTTGCAGGAACGATGCTGTTGGTAAGCTTCGAGTAGCCGAGCGTCAGCGCCTCGTTGATGGTCTTGCGGTCGAGGGCCAGATTGGCCGCCTGCCGCACCCGTTCGTCATGCCAAGGCGATTGCGGGTTCCATTGGTCGGCAAAGTAGAGCCAGAACGTCGCCGGCGAAGCCACCGGCTTCAGAGTAAGCCCGGGCGTATTGCGCAGCTCTTCGGCAAGCTCGCCGCGGATCGAATACACGATGTCGACCTCGCCGCGCTTCAGCGCCGCCAGCCGGGTCGACTCTTCGGGGATCACCTTGAACACCAGGCGTTTGATGCTCGGAGTCTTGCGCCAATACTGGTCGAACGCCTCGAACACCAATTCCACTCCGGGGGTGAACGAGACGAATTTGTAGGGGCCAGCGCCAATCGGCGCCTTCTTGAACCCCTCGTCGCCGACCGTCTCGAGATACTTCTTGGGTACGATCCAGCCGGCTCCGGTAGCCGTCGCATAAAATGTCAGAAAATCGGGCCACGGTTCTTTGAGCTTGAAGGAGACGTGCCGGGGATCGGGGGTCTCGATCCCCGCCACCCGATCCTGCATCAAGGCGTGGGAGGCGCCGCGGTAGCGCTCGAACGAGAACTTCACATCCTCGGCCGTCACAGGATCGCCGTTATGGAATGTCGCGTTCTGGCGGAGCACGAAATCGTAGGAGAGGCCATCCTCCGACGCGGTCACCGACTCGGCGAGACATGGCGCCAGCGGCTGACCCGGCATCGGCTTCACAATCGCATCATGGAGCGCGTAGAGCACCATGAAGGGCGTGATGAGCCCCGGCGTTTCCGCCGGATCGAACCAGGTCGGCGCCAGCGAGATGTGCACGCCCCAAGTCAGCTGCCCTTGCGGTTCGGCTGCGAAGCCGGAGCGAGGCACGCCGGCGACCAGGCCGAAAGCGCCGAGAGCCAGAATGTCGCGGCGCGTCAGACCGCCACCGCCTGATACGCTGTCGTCATCCCGTGTCATTGTTCGCCTCCGCTCCCGCTAAGCGCCCTTGAGCGTGACGTCCTCGTAAGGTCCCGAAAACGAGAAGCCCGCGATCAGGCCGAGCCCCGATTCACCGACCCGGGGAGCGACGCCCTCTAGGATGGCGAACTGCCAGATCGGCACGCAGATCGCCCGCTCGTGGACCAGCTGCTGGATCTTGTCCAACATCGCGGCGCGCCGCTTGTGGTCGAGCTCGGCCGCCTGCTGCCGGAACAGCGCGTCGATGTCGGGGTAATTGCCGTAGGCATAAGTGCCGCCCTTGACCACGAAGGCCTCGAGGCGGGTCGCGGCGGTGCCGAAGGCTCCGGTCCCTCCCTGGATCATGTTCTTGAACTTCTTGTTGGCGTATCCGTCGAAGAAGGCCGCGCGCTCGAGCGGCCGGAGTTTGGCGCGGACACCCACCGCCTGAAGGTTGTTGAGAACGGCCTCGCCGAGGTTCGCGAAGGACGAGTCGCAGTAGTAGTCGCCGGCGTTGAAGCCGTTGGGGTAGCCCGCTTCGGCCAGCAGTTGATTGGCCTTGGCCTGGTCGTAAACGGCGGCTGGAGGTTGCCAGTAAAATTCGAAGCTGTCCGGGATGATGCTGTTGGTAATTCTGGAGTAACCGAGAGACAGCGCCTCATTGATGGTCTTGCGGTCGATGGCAAGGCCCGCGGCCCGCCGCACCCGCTCGTCGTGCCATGGCGACTTCGGATCCCATTGCTCGGGGAAGTCGAGCCAGAACGTGGCCGAGGAGACTACCGGTTTAAGAGAGAGGCCCGGAGTGCGCTGGAGTTCCTCGGCGAGTTCACCGCGGATGTTATAGGCGATGTCGATTTCGGCGTGTTTGAGGGCGGCTAGCCGCGTCGACTCGTCGGGGATTGACTTGATCACCAGGCGCTTGACGCTCGGCGTCTTGCGCCAGTATTGGTCAAAGGCTTCGAGGACGAGCTCTACGCCTGGTGTAAACGAGACGAACCGGTAAGGGCCGGCGCCGATCGGCGCCTTCTTGAAGCCGTCGTCGCCGACCTTCTCCATGTACTTCTTGGGTACGATCCAGCCCGCCCCGGTGGAGCTCCCGTAAAAGGTGAGGAAGTCGGGCCAAGGGTCTTTGAGCTTGAAGCGGACATGCTGCGGATCCGGGGTCTCGACCGCGGCCACTCGGTTCTTCATCATGTCGTGAGAGGTGCCGCGATAGCGCTCGAAGGAGAACTTCACGTCCTCGGCCGTCACCGGGTCGCCGTTGTGGAACTTGGCACCGTTGCGCAGGACGAACTCGTAGGTGAGGCCGTCTTCGGAGGCCGACCATGATTCGGCGAGGCACGGTGCCAATGGCTGGCCCGGCATCGGCTTCACCATCGCATCGTGCAGCGCGTAGAGCACCATGAAGGGGGTAATGATCCCCGACGTCTCCGCCGGATCGAACCACGTCGTGGCCAGCGAGATGGGCACGCCCCAGGTCAGCTGCCCTTCCGGGCCAGCGGCGACGGCGGCACCCGGGGCGCCGGCAACCAAGCCGAGAGCGGCCAGAGCAAGGACGTCGCGGCGCGTCGGGTAGCTGCGGATCGATGAACTCCTATCATCCCGTTCCATAATTTACCTTCGCTGTTCCTACGCGCCCTTCAGCGTGATGTCCTCGTAGGGCGAGGTGTACGGGAACCGCGGGATCAGGCCGAACCCCGACTCGCCGACGCGCGGTCCGACGCCGTTGAGAAAGGCGAGTTGCCAGATCGGCGCAAATACCGTCCGCTCGTAAACCAGCTGCTGCATCTTGTGCAGGATCGCCTCCCGCTTTTTATGGTCCAATTCGACCGCCTGCTGCTGGTAGAGCGCGTCGATGTCGGGGTAGCTGCCATAGACGAAAGGGCCGCCCTTGACGACGTAGGCTTCGAAGCGGGTCGCCGCGTTGCCAAAGGCGCCGGGACCGGCCTGGATGACGTTTTTGAATGTCTTTTCCGCGTATCCCTTGATGAAGGCGGCCCGCTCGATCGGCCGCAGCTTCATCCGGATGCCGACTGCCTGAAGGTTGTCGAGCACGGCCTCGCCGACGTTGGAGTAGGACGAGTCGCAGTAATACTCGCCGGCATCGAAGCCCCTGGGGAAGCCCGCCTCGGCGAGCACTTGCTTGGCCTTGTCCGGGTCGTAGACCGGGGCCGGCGGCTGCCAGAAGAATTCGTAATTGTCGGCGACGACGGGGTTGCCGGTGACCAGAGAATAACCGAGGGTCAGCGCCTGGTTGATGCCGTCGCGGTCGATCGCCAGGCTGGCGGCCCGCCGCACCCGCTCGTCATGCCACGGCGATTTCGCGTCCCATTGATCAGGAAAATATATATTGAACACGCCCTGGACGACCGCCGGCTTCAGGGTCAGCCTGGGTGTGCGCTGCAGCTCTTCGGCGAGCTCGCCGCGGATCGAATAGGCAATGTCGACCTCGCCACGCTTGAGTGCCGCGAGCCGCGTGGTCTCGTCGGGGATCACCTTGAACACCAAGCGCTTTACGCTCGGCGGCTTGCGCCAGTATTGATCGAAGGCCTCGAAGACCAGTTCTATACCGGGCGTGAAGGAGACGAACTTGTAAGGCCCGGCACCGATCGGCGCTTTCTTGAACCCTTCGTCGCCGACTTGCTCGACGTATTTCTTCGGCACGATCCAGCCCGCCCCTGACGCGCTCGCATAGAAGGTCAGGAAATCGGGCCACGGCTCCTTGAGCTTGAAGCGGACATGCCGGGGATCGGTAACCTCCACCCCGGCTACCCGGTCCTTCATCAGATCGTGCGCCGTGCCGCGGTAGCGTTCGAACGAGAACTTGACGTCCTCGGCGGTCACCGGGTCGCCGTTGTGGAACGTCGCCCCTCGGCGGAGCACGAACTCGTAGCTGAGACCATCCTCGGATGCGGACCACGCTTCCGCCAGGCTCGGCGCCAGCGGCTGGCCCGGCATCGGCTTCACTAGCGCATCGTGCAGCGCGTAAAGCACCATGAAGGGCGTGATAATCCCGGAGATGTCCGCCGGGTCGAACCAGATCGGTGCGAGCGAAATGTGCACGGCCCAGGTCATCTGCCCCTCGGGGGCGCCGGCGGCGTGCGCCAAATCGGGGGCACCGGCGAGCGCGCCGAGGGCGGCGAGAGCGAGAACCTCTCTCCTCGTCAGTTGGGTCCCGGGCATGTGCTGCTCCCTGCCTTCGCCACCGGCTCGGCCTTGCACTGATTGTAGACCAGCTATGCGCGAGTGTCTCTGCCGTTTTCGCGAATGAAAGTAGCGTTTATGTGTTAATGAGGAACCAAGCACAAATGGAGGGAACAATCGGATGTCGGAAGAGACATTTGACCGCGAAGAGGACGGTTTCACCTTTTCCGACGAAGATTTCGGAAGGCGCTATTTCCCTGAGCAAAAACCACCTTCGGCTGCGGGAGTGGGTAATCCGCCGCGGACTGCTCGGATACATGGCGGGGGAAATTCATTCATGCGTGCGCTGCGCCGTCGTCTCGCCACAGCTGCATCGAACCGATCGGGTTAGAGTAATCGCGCCGCGCAGGCGCTCTCCGGACGAGAGCGGACTGGGTCCCTTTCGCGGTCCGACATAAATGCGTAATCTCTCCCGCGACGAGTTCTTCGCCACCGGACGTGACGCGTCCGTCTATCACACAGGAGGAAAACCATGAGCGAAGTCGACGGCGCCACGTTGATCGCGAGGAGCCTCAAAAAGCAGGGCATCGACCATTTGTTCGGGGTCGTCGGGTTTCCGGTCGGCCCGATTGCCGCAGCCGCGCAAAAGGAAGGTGTCGCCTATATCGGCATGCGCAACGAGCAGGCCGCCTCCTATGCTGCGCAAGCCTACGGCTATCTGAAGGGCCGACCGGGCGCCTGCATCGTCGTGACCGGCCCCGGCGTCGTGCACGGCCTCGCCGGCCTCGCCAATGCGCAGCAGAATTGCTGGCCGATGATCCTGATCGGCGGCGCCTCGGAGACCTATCGCGGCGCCATGGGCGCCTTCCAGGAAGAACGCCAGGTATTGATCGCCTCGCCGTTCTGCAAATTCGCGCACGCCGTCGACACCGTTGAGCGCATCCCCTACTATGTCGAGATGGCGACGCGGAACGCGATTTATGGCCGTCCCGGCGCCACCTATCTCGACATGCCCGACAACATCATCACCGGCAAGTGCGACGAGGACAAAGTGGTCCAGGTCGAACGGGCCCCGGACCCGCCGCGCACGGTGGCGCCGCAGGAATATATCGAGGACGCGTTGAACCTGCTCGAAAAGGCCGAGCGGCCGCTCGTCCTCGTCGGCAAGGGCATGGCCTGGTCGCGCGCCGAGGATGAGGTCCGCAGCTTCATCGAGCGCACCCAAATACCGTTCCTGCGTTCGCCGATGGGCAAGGGTGTGATGCCGGACGACCATCCGCTGTCGGTCGCGGCGGCGCGCACCTTGGCGTTGCAGAACGCCGACGTCGTCTTCCTGATGGGTGCCAGGTTCAATTGGATCTTCCATTTCGGCCAGGCGCCGCGCTACGCCAAGGATATGAAGGTCATCCAGCTTGACATCGCGCCCGAGGAGATCGGCCACAACAAGGCGACCGAGGTGGCGTTGGTCGGCGACGGCAAGGCGATCGTCGGGCAATTGAACAAGGCGTTGGCCGGCCGCCAGTGGTTCCATCCGAAGGATACCCCGTGGCGCCAGATGATCACCAAGAAGGCGGAAGAAAATGCGGCGCAGATCCGCCCGCAGATCCACGACGACGAGGCGCCGGCCAATTACTTCCGCGCCTTGCGCGACGTCGCCGCGTGGATGCCGAAGAACGCGATCTTGAGCGCCGAGGGCGCCGGCACGATGGATATCGGCCTGACCCAATTGAATGTCGCCAACGCCCGTTCCTGCCTCAACGCCGGCACCTACGGCACGATGGGGGTCGGTCTCGGCCAGGCCATCGCCGCCGCCGTCGCGGAGCCCAACCGGCCGGTCGTCCACCTCTCCGGCGACTCGGCGATCGGCTTCTCGGGCATGGAGATGGAGACGCTGGTCCGCTACAACTTCCCGGTCAAAATCGTCGTGCTCAACAATGGCGGCATCGGCCCGGGCATGCCGGAGATCCCGGAAAACCCGATGTTCAACATGAAGCCGAACTCGCTGATCTACGGCGCGCGCTACGACCGGATGATGGAAGCCTTCGGCGGCAAGGGCTTCTTTGTCGAGGACCCGAAGGACCTGAAGGGCGCCCTCGCCGAGGCGATGAACCACCGCGGCCCGGCGCTGGTCAACGTCGTGATCTCGCAGGGCGCGGCCCGCAAGCCGCAAGCGTTCCGCTGGCACAGCTGAGCGGCTGACGCATTACACAACAATAGGGGCCGCTCCGAAAGGAGCGGCCCGAGCAGCGACGGCAACGCGAAATCGTTTCGAAACGGTTTTAAGGGCGCGGGAGACGACGAATGGCTGATTTTGAACACGTAGTCGTCCTGGTTCCTGGAATCAGCGGGAGTGCGCTATCGAAGGACCGACGTGAGGTTTGGGGAACTTCCGGTGGAGCGCTATGGCGCGCCGTCACCACTGGCGGCGACAGCATCCGAGAACTAGCCTTAAACGGCCCCGATGATCCGTCTCTCGATGATCTCGGCGACGGTGTTCAGGCTACTCGGCTTATCCCCGATCTTCACATCATTCCCGGCTTCTGGAAGGTGGACGGCTATAGCGGCATCTCTTCGAGCTTGGTTGCTGATCTAGGGCTACGGCCGGGCGAAAACTTTTTTGAGTTCCCTTACGATTGGAGGAGAACGAACCAAGTTTCGGCGACGAAGCTTTCA